>Ga0066665_10000130_pt1 | contig 23091 bp, 16 predicted proteins | sample GraSoiAngelo_114_FD_75175 | JGI IMG/M metagenome (GOLD analysis project Ga0066665, IMG submission 75175) | Grasslands soil microbial communities from the Angelo Coastal Reserve, California, USA - 14_0903_13_40cm | ecosystem: Environmental > Terrestrial > Soil > Grasslands | place: USA...
CGACATCACGGCGCTGCGGCGGGTCAGCTTCGTGATGAAGGCGGGGCGCGTGGTCCGGGATGACGGAGTGATGCGCTAGCCGGAGGCTCTTACTGCGCCACGATTTTCCCCAGCATGTAGGGATGCACCGCGCAGTAGTACCCGAACGAGCCCGTTGTGGCGAAGGTGTGTGAAAATCGCCCGCCGGTCGTCAAGTTAGGCGAGTTCCACACCGCCGTTTCAGAAGTCGTCGTATGCGGTGCCGTACCGGCATCCTCGCAATCGACCCACGTTACGGTCGAGCCCGCGGGAACCGCAAGTGAATCCGGATGAAAGGCAAAACTGCGGATCGCGACGATGAAATGCGTCGAATCGATGACCGTGACCGGTACACGACATTCCCCGCTGACGCCAGGCCCCGCGCTGCGATCCGAGAAGCACGCAACGGCAGTGACCCATCCACCGGCGAGCATCAAACCGACATAGAGGCGCGTCATGGCTGCCTCACGACGATAACGGCCTTCATGAACGGATGCGGCGTACAGTGGAACGCGTACTCGCCCGGCTGCGTGAACGTGTGGCTCCACGTCTTCCCGGGCTCGATCGGTCCCGAATCCCACGATCGGTCATCGGCGGTGATGGTGTGTACGAGCTGATCGTTGTTGGTCCAGCGAACCGTCGTTCCCACGGTAATCTCGAGACGCTTTGGCCCGAACGTCATGGTGCGCATCTCGGCCTGGGTCGCATTTGCCGCCGTTTCACCAGCCGCCCCTTCGCCGCCCTTCGCCGCCGTCTTGCTTCGCCGCCCGAAGTATCTGCTCAGCGTAAAGGGAATCGTAAACTCAAACCCGCCGCGGACTCGGTCGATGCCCCGGGACGCGCCCTGGAGTGTGGCGGTGTTGGTGTTCGTGACTTGCACGGAGAACGTGTGCGGCGAGTAGGGAATCGCGATCTGCAAACCTGCGCCCCACGCGGTCTTTTCCCCCGGACGCTTGTCGAGCAGCGACGTGACGTCGCCCGCGAGCGCGAACCAGCGATGCAGTCGCAGTGTCGCACCTCCGCCCACGGCGTAGCGCGTGGTGTCGGTGTGATAGCCGTTGGAAAGCAATCTGCCGACGGCCATCAGCCGCAACCGGCCCACCGACCGAGCGGCGGTGAGCTCGGCATCTCCACTCCCCGCCGCCTGATTGTAGCCCGCCTGTAACGCCACGCCCGAACGGCCGTAGCGCGCGAACACTTCCCATTCGTTCGGAAATGCGGCGGCGACGTCGGATGACGTCGCGTAGTTGAAGCCGATGAGGAGAGGAACGGGAAGCTGATAGGCGAGGAGGAACGTCGGCGAATTCGTGACTTTGCGGAGTGGGGCGTCACCCACTCCGAATCGGTGCACGAAGTTGAACTGCAGCGTGCCGCGCGCGCCCAGCCAGCCACCCGACAGGTTGGGTGGCCGATCGAGAACGGATTGGCACGAGGCTACATCGGTGACTCCCAGAAACGCGGATAGAGCGCAGGGGACGAACACTGCGATCCGACCAGGCAGACGCAAACGGGCCTCCTCATTCGAGAGATGCAGCCTCGAGACGGCGCAGTGCCGCATCCTTGCCGACGACCGACAGCAGCTCGTTCACAGGCTCCGACACCGTTCCTCCGGTCAGCGCGATACGGATCGGCTGAAAGATCTTGCCCGCCGCCACGTTGCGTTCCTCAGCGAGATCGCGCAGCACTTTCTCGAGACTCGCGGGCGACCAGTCCGGCGCGTGCTTCAGTGCGACGACGCTGCCCGCGAGCGATGCCCGATAACCGGTCGGATCTTTGGCGATTTCTTTCTGGGCCTTTTCGTCGAACGTCACGAACCGCTCGTCGAGCCGCACGGCCACTTGGCGCGCGACGTCGAGTGTGGTTCGCGACCGCGTCTTGACCGCAGTAATTACTTTGAGCACCGCGTCCTTGTTCCCGTTGAGACCCAGTTTGGCCAGCTCAGGTCTCACGAGCGGATACAGCTCGTCGGCCGACTTCGCCGTCAGGTACTGCCCGTTCATCCATTCGAGCTTCGTAGTATCGAAGACGGCGGGCTTTTTCAAGATGCCGTCGAGCGAAAAGAGGCTTCGCAAGTCCTCTTTGCTCATGATCTCGCGATCGCCGCCCGGACTCCATCCAAGCAACGCGAGAAAGTTGCGCATCGCCTCTGGGAGAATACCTAGGTGTTGGTAGTCTCCGACAGCCGTCGCGCCGTGCCGTTTCGAGAGCTTTTTCCCGTCGGGCCCGTGAATCATCGGCACGTGACCAAAGACTGGAGTTTCCGAGCCGAGCGCGCGATAGACGGCCAGTTGCTTGGGAGTATTGGAGATATGGTCGTCGCCGCGCAGCACGTGGGTGATCTGCATGTCGATGTCGTCGACCACGACGGCAAAGTTGTACAGGGGCGAGCGATCGGAGCGCAGAATCACGAAATCGCGGATGTCCTCGCCTTTGAAACTGATGCGTCCGTGCACCGCGTCGTCCCACGCCAGCTCGCCGGGGGGGACGCGCAGCCGGATCGCGTCCTCCTCCATGTAGGCCTTCCCCTCTTTCAGCAGTTGATCGGCGACCTGCTGGTGACGGGCGAGTCGAGCGCCCTGGAAGATGGGCGGCTCGTCCCAGTCGAGGCCGAGCCAGGTGAGACCGTCAAGAATGACCTGGGTGTGTTCATCGGTGGAACGGGCCTTGTCGGTGTCCTCGATGCGAAGCAGAAACTTGCCGCCCTCGCGGCGGGCGAACAGCCAGTTGAACAGCGCTGTCCTGGCTCCTCCGACGTGCAAGTATCCCGTGGGGGATGGTGCGAACCGGACTCGAATCGTCACAGGGAACGGAGGAGGGGGGATTCGAACCCCCGATAGGGTTTTAAAGCCCTATAACGGTTTAGCAAACCGCCGCCTTCAGCCACTCGGCCACCCCTCCAACTTCTGCAGCGCGTGAACTTAGCGGCTTCGCTGCTGCTTGGGTACCCGCCTATGATCGCCACCGTCCACACGGCGATTTTCTTGACTTGACCGGTCCCGTTTATAACAATGGGCCCGCTATGCAAGACCCCCTGGGCCAGACCCAACACGAGATGCTCGATGCGACCTCCCCTCGTCCTGCCGTTCCGTGGGCCCTCGTCCTGCTGATCGTCTGGTGCGCGGTCGAGGGGACGATCTTCACGGTTACGCTGCGCCCCACGATGAGCGAGCTGCTGGCGGACCTCACCGGCTTCACAGTCAACCCGATCGCGCTCGTCCTGGTGCTGTGGTTTTTCCTGACGATCATCATCGCCGGCAGCTACGCCTGCATTCAAGTGCTGCAGGACGCGATCGCCGCGAGACAGATCGGCAACATCGTGCAGATGATCGTGGTGCAAATCGTGGTCGCGATGTTCCAAGTGCTCTTCCTATACCGCGAATTGGTCGACCAATTCACGCCATGGCTGGCGCAGCAAGGCGTCACGCTCAGCATTGGGGCTACGTTCGGCCTCGCGTTCTGCGGATGGCTGGGCGTGCGCGGCATGACGTGGTACCTGTTCGGCCGCTCTGGCGCGCCCGCGTTGATCGCGGTGCTCAACCGCCCAGCCGGCATGCAGCGCTAGCCTTTTCGGCCGCTCAACCAACCCGTTCTGACCCGCAGCTGCTCCGGCGTCGCGCCCGGGATCGCCTCGATGCTCCAGCGGGCGCTGTCTGAGCGCACGAGCTTCAATCCCGCCCAGCCGAGCGCCTCGTCGTAGTCCATGTCCTCGGTGCCGCCGACGTGCCGTTCGAACCAGTCGTGCATGTTCACGCCCGCGGCAGCGCTCACCGCGCGCTCGACGTCGTCTTCCGTGTACCCGCGACCCTGGAGATAATACGACGCATTCGGCGCGTTCCACGACCGCTGCTTGAGCTCGTTGAACGCGTCGTCGAGCGACTTGGTGTTGCCGGTGCGATTGCGAATGAAGAGATCGAGGTAGAGCGCGATCCCCGCACCCTTCGTGTAGTAGTCGAAGAAGGTGTTCTGAAAGTTCGTCGGCTGCGCCTGCGGCGCACCGTCCCAGAATGGCGCGTTGAACGACGACATACGTGCCGAGACCACCATGCGGCCGGGCGCCGTCAGGTTGTCGCGGATCAGGTTCGACATGTCGCGGTAGAAGGCGACGGTGTCTTCAATCCCCGCGCGCAACAGCGTTACCTCGCCGTAGTACTGCGTCCACCCCTCGGCGACCCAGAGCGAGGGCTGATACTGCTCGCGCGTGTAGTCGAAGGGCCCCAGCGCCGCCGGCCGCACGCGCTTCACATTCCAAACGTGGAAGTACTCGTGCGATGCCGAGCCGATGCCGGGCAAGAACGTCGCCGTGTCGGTCCAGAAGCGACGGCTCTGAATCTGCGTGGAGTACAGGTGCTCCATCCCGTCGCCGCCGGGGAAGCCGATGTTGAACAGAAACGTGTACTCCTCGAGCGGCGGCGCACCGAAGACGGAATTCTCGTAGCGCACGATCTTCGCGACGTCGCCGACGAAGCGCGCGCGCGTCGCCGGAGACACCGGCCCGTTATGGTGCACCATCACCCGATAGGTGCGGTTGTCCACCACGAACGAGTCCAGCATCAGGGACCCCGCCGGCGCGACCTCGGTGGGTGTGTCGATCAACAGATCGTAGTTGGGAAACTCGAAGTGCCGTTGTCCCGCACTCCTCACGGCGCCGTTCATGATCGTCCACCCCTCGGGTGGTGAGACGTCGAGCGAGACCGGATCCGGCTTGTGACCCGCGACGTACATGAACAGCGACCCGCCGTTCCAGTTGGCGTGCGCGCTGTCCAGCACCGAAAACGTGCCCGACATCGGCGCATTGGCGAATACGCGATAGCTGGCGCGCAGGCTGCGGCTCCCGGCAGGGAAGACGCGCCACAGCGATCCGTCGAGCTTGGTCCAGCGCAGCGGCTTGCCGTCGCTCCCGCTCACCGACAATTCCTGCACGTTCTTGGCGAAGTCCATGCGGCCGTAGCGTCCCGGTGACCACACGGGCATCTGCAGGTCCACCGTCCCGCCCGTCAGCCCGCTCGCCGAGAGCGTGATGGAGTACAGATGCGAGCCCACGTCGGGCATGGCGATCGTGTAGGCGATTGTGTACTGTCGGGCGGTTGGCCGAGCCTGCAGCAGGCTCAGGACAACCAGCGTCGCGTTCGTGAACACGCTGGATCTCCCTCGGGGGTAATCGATGGTTAGATGTGGCGAGCCGCCGGAAGCGTTGCAACCCCGATCAACTAATTCAGCGCGCGACGGCGCCCGTAGACACCTCGATCACGCCGCCCGCGTGGCCCGTTCCAAACCGCTGCTGCGCCTCGGCCGCGTCGTAGTAACGAATCTCACGGACTTCGCTGAGCCGAATCTCGCTGCGCCGGAGCAGGGGCCGAGTCGGAGCGATAGACGATGGTGCCGTTCTGCGTCTTTATCTCGAGCGCGCGGCCGCCGGTTTCCTTGAACCCAACCACTTCCGCCTGCGTCCCCATCGCCATCGCCCGCTGCTTCATGACGGCCTGGGGCATCCGGATCACCCAATCGCGCACGATCCACGCGCCCGACGGCACGCGCAGAAACTCGATCCGACCGCCGGCGCGCGGCGCGACCAAATCATCCGGCAAGCGTGTGTAGCTGAAGTCAAGGTAATGCAGCATCGCCGTCTGCCGGTCGATCCACAGCGTGCCCGTAATGTCCGGCAGCGTACGGCCGCGGGCCGGTGTGAATGCGAGCCCAATCAATCCTTCTGTGTCACCGCGACCGGATTTGGTCTCGAAACAGTGCGTGCGCAGGAACTCGGCACTGATCAGTTCGTCCGCGTCGGGCCCGTGATATGTCCAGCCCTCGTTGTCCACGACGACGAAGCCATCCCGCTCCAGCTGCTCGGGCGGCACACTCTTGATCGGTAGGCGGCGGTAGCCGTCATCGCGCCACGTCGAGTCCGGATCGCGGGTGCGTCCTTGTGGCGTCGTCTCGCGCTCGAAGCGCAAGATGGCGTACCAGTAGCCGGGGTCCTTCGACGTCCACGAAACCGCCGCGAGCGCTTCGTGGACCTCCTCCCACACTGCGGCGACCGACGCGCCGGCCTCGACATCGCATTGCCGGTCGCCCTGGACGACGACCTGCGCCAGCGCGACGGGAATCGGATCGACTACGGCATTGAAGGAGCTCGAGCTGCCGGCCGTCAGGCTGAGCGGGGACGAGACGTAGGGACGAAACCCGATCCGCTTCGAGCGCAGGCGATAGACACCCGGGGCAGGGGCGCTCAGCAGGAATTCCCCGGCGCCGTTGGTAATCGTCCGCGCCCTCTCGACGCCCTTTTCATCCACTAGAGTAAGGAAGGCACCGGGCAGCGGTGCGCGACTGACGCTGTCGGTCAACTGTCCGCGAACAGTCTGTGTCGCGAGAACGTTTGGGCAAGTCAATGCGGCGACAAGGAGAATCACCGAGAAACGCATTGCTACGGCCTTTCTTCCCACCACCTGAATCGTTGGGGCTCGAGCTTGGCGAGCCGGTACAGATTCCGCGCAAATCGCCCGACGAACAGCACCACCATGCCGGTCAGCAGGATGGCCAGCGTCCAGTTGGCCACGACACGAATCGCCACGGGGCCCTTGATCTGCAAGAGCGCCGCGACGGCCAGCATCGTGTTCAGAATCACGAGCACCAACCGGACCTCCGTCGGCCCGATGCGCCCATACGAGATCTTGAACACGCCGAAGACACTCGACTCGAGATACACGTTGATCGACAGCGCGAGGTAGACGACGACGAGTCCCAGCGCCAATCCGAGGTTCACGTACGGCGACAGCCCGATCCCCAGGCCAATGACGGCCGTCGAAAAAGCATCCACGACGTGATCGAGGTAGTAGCCGTATTTGGGACGCTGGGTGCCGCGCACGCGTGCGAGGGTGCCGTCCAGGCTGTCGCCGAGCCAGTTCACGCCGAGCATCAGGCTGGCGACCCACAGCCAGGCCGGATCGTACGTCGTGAGCGCGTACGCGGTCCCGGCGCCCGCCGCCCCGAGTGTGCCGAGCACCGTAAGGTGGTTGGAGCGCAGCGTGCGCGGCACGAGCACCGCCAGGCGCTGCAACACGCGCCGTTCGATGCCGGCGAGCAGGAACGTCATTTCGCGCCTCGCGTCGGCCACGTTTACCACCCCTCGGTTTTCACCACCGCGAGGACGGATTCGAAGGGACTGAGTTCCATCTCCTTCGCCTCGGCCGGCAGCGTGATTGTCTGCTCGGTCAGCGGCCCTTTGACCAAGACGCGGATCAGCGCCTCTCCCTGATCGAACTTGATGCGCAGCGGGACGTACATGGCGAACGTGTCGGGCACGTCGGTCTGCTTGATCCGGAGGTGCGCCGCGAACTTCCCGCCATCCGCGGGCTCCACATTCCAGGCGAACGTGTACGTCGGGACGCTCGTCCCGTAGACCCATTCATCGAAGAACCAATCCATCGGCCGCCCGACGTGCTTCTCCACGATGCGTTGGAAATCGAGGGTCGTCGCCCGCTTGCCACGGTAGGTCTCGTAGAAGCTGCGCATCATCAGCTTGAACCGGTCCTCGCTCATGGTGCGGGTATCGATCATCATGTTGCGCAGCATGTGGAGCACCCAGGCGCCCTTCTGGTAGGTGATGAGGGAGTAGTTCCCGCGCCAGTTCTCGAGGGCCCGGTAACCCAAGCCGATGGGGACCGCCTTGTCCCGCGTGCGGCGGATCTCGTCGCGCGACTCACGGAGCATTTTGAAGTACTTGTCGTTGTCGCGCAGGATCGTCTGCATGTACCACATCCCCGCGAACTCGGCGAAGCCCTCCGACAGCCACACATCGCGATAGCTCGCCGGCTCGACGCCGATGCCCCACCACTGGTGGGCCATCTCGTGCGCGCGGAAGCTTTCATCGTGGCCGGCGTCCTGGAGGCCCAGGAAGGTCACGAACGACAGGTGGATCATTCCCGGGAAGGCTTGTCCGTGCCAATACGGAATCTCGGTTGCGTAGTAGTGCTGGAACAGCGGGGCCCCGAAGGCGCTCGTGAAGAAGGACAGGCTGTTCGCGACGTCCGCGCCCACGTCGTCCGCTGCGCCGCGCGAGGTGTTAATGAAGCGCCGGATCAAGCCGTGGGCTTCGGTATTGAGCTGAATGGTCACCGGCGGGATGCGCTTATCGGTGATCTTGACCTCGTCGAAACTGCCGATGTTGAACGACACCTGATTGGTGGGCAGCTCGCTCACCCACTTCGTGACGACGGTGTTGTTCTGCGTATCCGCCTGCACCAGGCGCCCGATCGTCGAGAAGCGCAGACTCTTGGGCGTGTGAAACGTGAGGTTCACGTCGAAGACTTGATCGCCGCGGTAGCGGGGATACCACGTCTCCGTGTCCTTGATGAACGCCCAGGCGTCGAGCACGGTCCGGTAGTCACCGCGCGAGTCATCCCACATCGCGGGGAGGGCGGATCCGAAGCCGATCAGGTTGCCGTGGTAGACGACGCGGATCGCCTGGGTCTTGCCCGTGGCGAGTGGTTCCGCCAGGCGGACCCAGAGCCCTCCGAAGTGGTCTTTGCGGAAGAACGTCAGCGGCGTGCCGGCATCAGTGACTACGGAATCGACGTCGAGCTCGTCGAACAGATAGAACGGCACCCACTGCTGGGGCTGCTCCGAGCGGCCCGCGAGCTTGATCGTCGTCCGCGCGGAGAATTTGTAATTGCCTTCGATCGTCGCGTCGATGTCGTAGCCCGTCACCCCCAGCGGCTCGGGCCGCTCGTTCGCGACCGAGACGCCGCTCATCAAGTCCTCGGCGCGTTCGAACTGGCATACCGTCTCGGTGCGCTGTCCCACCATTTTCCCGCGGCGGTACAGGATGACCTCTTCGGCTTCCATCGGATCGACCTGAATCATCACGCTCTCGCCGCGCTTGCGCTGGATGTACGCGGCGAAGAATCCCGTCGTCGTGTGATTGAGCAGGGCGGTGACGAGGCTGCCGTCGGCACTGCGGCTGCGGCCGTCCACGATGTAATCGAGCGCGGCCCCGATGGCGTCCGAGGGGTCGGCCGCCCCCTGCGGCGCCGGGCCGAATTTCAGCGACCGACCCAGCTCGGCCTCCGTCGAATCCGCAAAGAAGAGCACGACCGCGGTAATCGCCCCGGTGATCGTGGAGTCGCCCAGGACGCGCTTGAGGTTGAACTGCTCGACCTGCAGCGGGGGAACGAAGGAGATCGATCCCGAGCCCACCCACGCGATGGCGGTCGTGCGGCCGGCGACGGGAGTCAGTTGATACGCGACGCCGTCATCGAGCTTCAGCTCCATGACGTCGCGATGGAGCATTAATCCGTGGACTGGGGCGGCGGCGTTCGGGAGTGGCGCGAGCTTCTTGATTTGGTCGAAGACGGTATCGTAGGGCGTTTGGACGGCAGCACTGCAGGCGAGCACGAACGCGACGACGGCATGCATACGACCTCCGCGAGGTGAGTCGACGGAGGGCACAGGATTCGAACCTGTAAGGGCTTGCGCCCGCCGGTTTTCAAGACCGGTGCCTTAGCCATTCGGCCAGCCCTCCCCGCCGTTTCTAACCTACCGCGACAACCGCGCGTACCAAAGTGAGCATATGACGTTTAGGGCGGCCCTTGCGGGCTTTTCGAACTTCGGTATATCTTCGGGTCCCCAGTTCGAACAAAAACGGGACCGACGGATGTCGATTTCCCGAGTTCTTTTTCGACGTACTAGCAGAAGAATCTTGGAACCAGTATGGGACAGGTCCCGTTACGTTCAGGACTGTCCGGCCCGTTCACTTTCCTGGGAAAATTCTCGCTTATGAAACTGTCCGAAACCGCGATACGCCGCCCCGTCCTGGCCAGCATGCTGTCGGCTGCGCTGGTGCTCTTCGGGTTCATCGGGTACACCCGGCTCTCCGTGCGCGAGCTGCCCGACATCGATCCCCCGGTCATTTCGGTCACGACCGTGCTCCCCGGCGCCAACGCGCAGGTGGTCGAGACCGCCGTCACCGACGTGCTCGAGGAAGAGCTCTCGACCATCCAGGGCATCCGGACGCTGAGCAGCACGTCGTCGGAGCAGACGAGCAACATCACGCTCGAGTTCACCCTCGACCGGCCGGTGGACGTGGCGGCGCAGGACGTGCGCGACAAGGTGTCGCGCGTGCGCGGGCGCCTGCCGGTGGACGTGCTCGAGCCGGTGATCGCGAAGCAATCGGCCGACGCGCAGCCGTTCTTCTGGCTGGCGCTCTCCAGCGACAACTACGACCTGATGCAGCTCTCCGACGTGGCCGACCGGCTGGTGAAAGCGCGGCTCCAGAGCCTGCCGGGCGTCGGCAGCGCCCAGATCTTCGGTGAGCGCCGGTACTCGATGCGCGTGTGGGTGGATCCGGAGGCGTTGTCGGCGCGCGGTCTGACGGTGCAGGACGTCGAAAACGCGATCGCCTCGCGCAACGTCGAGATCCCGGCGGGCCGCATCGAATCGACCCGGCGCGAGTTCTCGGTCCGTTCGCTCGGCGAGCTCAAGACCCCCGGCGAGTTCGGCGAAATGGTGGTCGCGAGCCAGGGGACGCAGCTCGTCAAGCTGAAGGACGTCGCGCGCGTGGAGCTCGGTCCCGAGGACGATCGCTCGATCTTCCGCTGGAGAGGTACCCCCTCGGTCGCGATCGGCGTCGTGCGCCAGTCGAAGGCCAACCTGCTCAATGTCGCGCGCAGCATTCGCGAAGAGCTCCCCGGCATTCAGCAGACACTGCCGCCCGGCGTGAGGCTCGAGAGCGCATTCGACGGGTCGGTGTTCGTCACGCACTCGATCAACGACGCGAGGCTGACGCTGCTCATCGCGGCGATCCTGGTCGTGCTCATCATCTTCGTCTTCTTGCGAAACGTCCGGGCCACGATCATCCCGGGACTCGCGATCCCCGCATCGATCGTCGCGACGTTCGCGATCATGTATTTCCTGGGCTTTTCGATCAACAACTTTACGCTGCTCGCGCTGACGATCGCGATCGGCATCGTGGTGGACGACGCGATCATCGTGCTCGAGAACGCCTTCCGGCATCAGGAGGAGTTGCACGAAACCCCCGAGCAGGCGGCGGTGAACGGAACCAACGAAATCGGCTTCGCGGTGATCGCGACGACGATCGCGCTGGTGGCGGTGTTTTCGCCGCTTGCGTTCCTGACGGGCACCGCGGGCCGGTTGTTGAGCGAGTTCGGCATCGCCGTCGCGGGCGCCGTCGTGATCTCGGGCTTCGTCGCGCTGACGCTCACGCCGATGCTCTGCGCCAAAATCCTCAAGATGCAGCACCAGCACGGCAAGGTCTTCGAGATGTTCGAGCGCGGCTTCACGGCGCTGTCGGAGCGGTATGGGCAGCTGCTGCGGCGCGCCGTCGATCACCGCGGTGCCGTCCTGCTCGGGACGCTGGCGGTCGTCGCCGTCTCCGTCTTTGCGTTTCTGATTTTCCCGCCGACGCGGCTGCAGAACGAGCTGATCCCGGAAGACGATCGCGGCTTCTTCCTGGTCGTGGTCCGTGGACCGGAAGGCGCGTCGCTGCCGTATACCGACGGCTACGTGCGGCAGGTCGAACAGATCATCGATCGCACGCCGGACGTGAAAGGGTATTTCACGATCGTCGGGGGATTCGCGGGCGGCGTGAACAGCGCGTTCATCGGCGTGATCCTGAAGGATTTCGGCGAGCGCCACACCAGCGTGCAGCAAATGCTGGGCGGTCTCTTTCCCCAGCTCATGGGGATCTCCGGGGTCATGGCATTTCCGTACGCGCCCGGCGCGATCGGGTTCTCGCAGCCGATTCAGTACGTTGTGCAGAATCCCGATTTTGCGAAACTCACCGGCTTGATGGGACCGTTCGTCGGCCGCGTTTCGCAAGTCAAGGGCCTCGCGAACGTCCAGACCGACCTGTTCGTGAACAAGCCGGAGCTGCGGGTGACGTTCGAACGGGACCGGGCCGAGGATTTGGGTGTGCCCGTTCGCGATGTAGCGAGCGCGTTGCAGACGTTCCTCGGCGGCCGCCGCGTCAGCACGTTCACGCGCAACGACAAGCTCTATTACGTGATGGTGCAGCTCGATCCCAAGGATCGTGCGACGCCGAGCGACATGCGCGGGATTTATTTGCGAGGGAAGGGCGGGCAGCTGGTCCAGCTCGACGCCCTGGCGAACGTGCTGGAAGGGGTCGGCGCGCGGCAGATCAACCACTTCAACCGGATTCCCTCGTTCACGTTGTCGGCGTCGCTGACGCCGGGGCTGGCGCAGGGCGAGGCGCTCGATTCGATCGATGCGGTCGCGCGGCAGTTGCTGCCGCCCGGGACCACCACGGCGCTCGCCGGGGAATCACGCGAGTACAAGGAGAGCGGGAGCGCCATCTACTTTGCGTTCGTGATCGCGCTCATCGTCGTATTCATGGTGCTCGCCTCGCAGTTCGAATCGCTGCTGCACCCGTGGACCGTGCTCCTGGCCGTCCCGCTCGCCGTGACCGGCGCGCTGGCGACGCTGAAGGTGGTGGCGCTCCTGACACCCACCTTCATCGGGCGGCTGCTGCACTTCTCCGGTGCGACGATGAACCTGTACAGCCAAATCGGAATGATTCTCCTGATCGGCCTGGTGAGTAAGAATTCGATTCTGCTCGTCGAATACACGAACCAGCTGCGAGACAAGGGCCTCGACACCGTCGCCGCGGTCCTGGAGGCGGGCCGGATCCGGTTTCGCCCGATTCTTATGACGTCGGTGGCGACGATCATGGGCGCGGTGCCGGTCGCCTGGGGCGTCGGCGCAGGCTCCGCATCGCGCAAGCCGCTGGGCTACGCGATCGTCGGCGGAGTCTTCTTCTCTACCGCGCTCACGTTATTCGTCGTGCCCGTGGCGTATGTGATGTTCGACTCCGCGGTGCAGCGGTTCCGCGCGCGACGTGGCCGGTTAGTCCCGGCGCCTGGGGAGGGCGACTGATGCTGGCGTTGCTACTCGCCCTGCAGACGGTGGCGTCTCTGGCGCCGGCGGATTCGCTGCCGCAGGTCACATTGCGCGAAGCGCTGCAGCGGGCCGTGCAGCTCGACCCGAACTACGTCGCGGCGGTCGGCCAGGTAGACAACGCGGTGTGGGCGCGCCGCAGCGCGTTCTCCGTGTTCATCCTGCCGTCCATCTCACTCGCGACGACGGCCACGCGGAATAATCCGCCGTTCTTCAACTTCGGGACGCTGCGCCCGGAGAAGTACGCGGTGCAGGGGTCGATCACGGCCTCGTACGATCTGTTCCTCGGCGGCCAGAAGTTCGCTGAGCTGTCGCGCTCGGGCGCTGCGCTCGAGAGCGCGCATGCCAGCGAGCTCATCCAGCGCTTTACGACCGCGTTCCTGACGGAGTTCGACTACTATGATGTGCTGGCCAACGCCGAACTGGATCGCGTCGCGCGGGATCGGCTGCGGCGCGCGCGCGAGCAACTTGGGGTCGCGCGTGCCAAGGTGTCGTCGGGGGCCGCCGTCCAGACCGATTCTCTCAACCTCCGCCTGGAGCTGACGCGCGCGCAGATCGCGCAGCTGCAGCAGTCCTCCAAGCTGCGCGTCGCCCGGCTGCAGCTCGGCCGCCGCATTGGAGCGGCGGGCCCGGTGGATGCCGCGCCGCTCGACTCCGCGCTTGCGCCAGAGCTGCCGATCTCGCTCGCGGATGCTATCACGCAGGCGGCCTCGCAGGGCCCGGAATACCGGCGCGTCGCCGCGGACGAACGCGCCGCGGCCGCCCTCTACCGGTCGCGCCTGGGCAACTATCTGCCGCACGCCACGCTCTCCTGGACCGGCGTCGGCTTCGACAACAAGTTCATGCCGACGGGCGCCAAGTTCACCCAGTTGTCGCTCGCGATCTCGTTTCCGCTCTGGGATAACATGCGCCGCGAGCTGTCGGTGTCGCAGGCGCGCGTCAGCCGCGACGTGGCGCGCGCGATTCGGAACGACATGCAGCGGGCGGTGCAGCATGACGTCACCGCCGCCTTCGACGCGTACGAGACGACCCGTGAGTCAGTTGGACTGTCGGCCCAGGCCTTGACGGCCGCGCGCGAGAGCTTCCGCATTCAGCAGACCCGGTACCAGAGTGGGGCGACCACGATTCTCGACCTGCTCGATGCCGAAGTGAACCTGTCCCAGGCCGAGGCGGACTACGTGGCAGCGCGCTACGGCACGCGTCTCGCACTCGCCGGCCTCGAGACCATTCTCGGCAAGAGACTCTTTACCGATAAGGAACCTCAGTGATGTCATACCGCGCCCTTGCAGTTCTGCTCCTGCTCGCGGCTCCGGCCGCGTGCAAAAAGGCCAACTCCGCCGCAGGTGGCGGACCGGGTGGTGCCGGCGGCTTCGCCATGCCGGTCGAAGTCTCTCCCGCTATCCGCGACACGGTGGTGGACGCCATCGCTGCGACCGGCCAGATCGAAGCGATCCAGTCGATCGAGCTGCGCCCCGAGGTCTCGGGACGCATCACCGACATCCTGGTCCGCGAAGGCCAGGAGGTCGCCGACGGCACGCCTCTCTTCAAGGTCGACGACGCCGAGCTGAAGGCGCAGGTCGCGCAAGCCGAGGCGGAGCGGCAGCTCGCGCGCCAGGCGCTGGAGCGCACCAAGCAGCTGATCACCCAGAACGCGTCGTCGACCTCGGATCTCGAGCAGTCCGAGGCCAAATCGCGTGGCGCCGACGCCAACTACGATCTCCTGAAGACCAGGCTCGACCGCACCGTGGTGCGCGCGCCGTTCGGCGGCGTCGCCGGCCGGCGGCTCGTGAGCATCGGGACGTATGTGTCGCCGCAGACGCCGCTCATCACGCTGCAATCGGTCAATCCCCAGTTCGCGTCCTTCGACGTGCCGGAGCGGTACGCCGACCGGCTGCGCCGCGGCCAGCTCGTGAGCTTCCAGGTCGCCGCGCTGCCGGGGAAGAACTTCTCGGGCGAGGTCGTGTTCGTGGACCCCGTCGTTGCGCTGCCGGGCCGCACGATTCTCATCAAGGCGCGCGTGCCGAACAGCGAGCACCAGCTCCAAGCGGGGATGTTCATCGAGGCGCGGCTCGCGACGAATATTCGGCCCAACGCCGTCGTCGTGCCCGAGGACGCGTTGCTCCCGATGCAGGGCGCGACGTTCGTGTGGGTGGTGAAGGACGGCAAAGCCAATCAGCAGCAGGTGTCGGTCGGCGTCCGCACCGCCGGCTGGGCGGAAATCCAGGGTGGGGTCGTCGCCGGAGACCAGGTGGTCGTCGGTGGTCTGGAGCGGCTGTTCCCCAACGCGCCGGTGATGGCTCGCGTGGTGGAGCGTCACCGCGGCGCACCCACGGGCCAGGAGACTACGGCGGCGACGAGCCGGCCGGCCGGCGGTGGAACGCAGCCGGCGGCCAAGGACTCAGCGAAGCACTAGCGGACCGGCCGCTCCGGCAGCGGCTGGAGCGTCATCCGCGTATTGCGGAAGATCGCCTGCGCGATCTGCTGCGCGCGCGCCGAGAGCGTCGGGTCCTTGGGCTGGATCGCCTCAGCCATCGTGTAGTACGTCAGTCCATACAGATCGAGGATTCCCTTCGACGGCTCGTCCACCCAGCCGCGCGGCCGCTCCCGCGCGGCGGCGTCGGTGTGGTACACATCGAACAGCAGCTGCGTCGTGCGCGGCACGTTGACGTACCCCAGCGACTGAATCCCCATGATGCTGTCCGACGGCGTGATCTCTTTCTGACGGAGCGCGCGCGCGAAGCCCTGGCCTTCCAGGTGCGACGTCAGGCCGAACTGATCGGCGTACAGCCCCACCGTCCGTGAGTAATAGATCGGCCGCTTGCCGAGCTGATCCTTGATCACCTGCATGACGACGAGATCCGCGCGTTCGACGTAGGGGCGGCCCATCATCTGCGGATCGACCGTGATGCGGACCGTGTCGGCGCCCGTGCCGAGCTTCGCGGTCCGCTTGTCCTCGACCATATAGTACTGCGGGAGCGCGTCGATCTGTTCGTCCGTGAGATTCATCAGCTTGCCTTGCGGCTTCGGCCACTGCCTGCCGCGGTAGATCGCGAGCGCGTGCGTCGAATCGAACGCGGCCAGCGGCCGCCGCTGCAGCTGCCGGACGTACCAGTCGGTGTTGGCGAGCGAAAGGTTGACGACCGTGACGTCCTTCCGGATGCCCTCGACCTCCTGGGCGTACCACAGCGGGAACGTGTCGTTGTCGCCCGCGGTGACCAGCACGCCGTACGGCTCCACCGATTGCAGCAAGTCGTATGCGAAATCGCGCGCCAGCGTCTCGCCTTTGCGGGACGCGGTGAGGCGGTTGCCCACGAGGGGAATCAGTGCCACCGCGAGCAGCGGCGTGCCGTACACCCAGCGGCGCATCGCGTCCGGCTGGCGTTCCCGGAACCAATCGCTCACCGCTTCGAGTCCGGCGGCGAGTCCCATCGCCACCCAGATCCCCCACAGCGCGAACGACACGATGAAGAAGTAGTCGCGCTGGCGCACTTCGTGATTCGCAAGCGGCTGCTCCGGATGCAGGGAAAAGCCGTACTTGAAGTTCAGATAAAAGACGAGCATGAAGGTGAACGTGAACATGAGCACCGTCATGGCGAGGGCGGTGCGCTTGTCCGCGCGCCAGTGGCGCATGGCGCCGGCGATGCCGAGGAACGCGAACACCACCGCCAGGACGCGCTGCAGGCGGTCCGACCAGTCGTGTGCGAACTGCCAGCTGAAGTATTGCGCGTAGTTGACGAGCTGCGCCCAATACAGCGCCGCCGTATGCCCGACGTTGGCGTCGCCGGGTGGCTGCGTGGGATTGTCGAAGACGGAAGGCTTGCCGTACTGCACGCGAAAGATGACGTCCCACAGCGTTTTCCAGGTGGTCGGCTCACCTTCGTTGATCGGCGGATAGAAGTGGGCCCGAATCGGCAGATACGTGTAGACCGAGACGCCCACGACCACTACGAGCAGCGCCGCGGCCGCAAACGAGACGTTGCCGGCCATGGTCGCAAACAGCAGGGCGCCGGCAAAGAGCAGGCCGGCCACGGCGATCGGTGCCCAGCCTTCGAGTCCGAGCGTCAGCAGTAGCGCCCACACGCTGGTGAACACGAAGAACTGCGACCACTCGAGACGCCGGTCGGAATCCGCCACGGGCCGCTGCTTCTTGAGCGGCGGATAGAGGAGGATGACCACCACCGGCCCGACGAGCACGCCCATCATGTGATTCGTCGCGGTGAGGGCGAGCAGATAAATGATCAGCAGCAGGTGATGATCGTGCGCCTCGCCGGCCGGTTGGTCGTCCCAGCGCACGATAAGCCACAGAATCAACGCGATGGAGAGCAGGCTCAGCGTGTAGACCTTCTCGTTGACGACCGACTGGTTCCACACGGTGAACGCGGTCGCCGAGACGATCGCGCCGGCGAGCGCGGTGATGCGGCGCGGCCACACCGCCGGCACGAACGAGCGCAGCCAGCGCTCGGCGACGAGGAACCAGCAGCCCGCCGACACCGCGCTCGTCGCGGCGGCGAACAGGTTGATCCGCTCCGCATACGCCTGGGCGAGCGGCAGCAATCCCCATACATGCGCCATGAGCACGAACAGCGGATTGCCGGGCGGATGCGGAACCCCGAGCGTGTTGGCGGCCGCGATGTACTCCGACGTATCCCAGAACTGCGTCGTCGGCGCGAGTGTCAGGATGTAGAGAATCAGCGCGCCGAGTGAGACGCATGCCGCCATGAGATAGGGCGGCTTCTCGGCGCTGACCGGCGCAACCGGTGTGGCCAGCGGGCGCCGGTCTGCGGGAGCGGTTCGATTCGGATACGTGGTCGTCATAGGCCCAATAATCTAGTGACGGAACTGTCGCATACCGGTCAGGATCATGGCCAGATCGTGCTCGTCCGCCGCTGCAATGACCTCGGCGTCCTTGACCGACCCCCCCGGCTGAATGATGGCGGTCACCCCAGCCGCCGCCGCCTCGTCCACCCCATCCCGGAACGGGAAGAAGGCATCGCTGGCCAGTACCGCTCCTCGCGGATCATGACCCTGTTGGCGCGCCTTATGGACCGCGAGAAACGACGCGTCCACCCGGCTCATCTGGCCGGCGCCGATTCCGATCGCCGCCTCGTCGCGCACCAGGATGATGGCGTTCGACTTGATAGACCCCACCGCGGCCCAGGCGAACCGCAAATCGTTCCATTGCGCATCGGTAGGCCGCCGAGTCGTTGCGACGCGCCACTGGGACTCGTCGGCCACGCTCGAGTAACGGAACCGGTCCTGCACGAGGAAGCCTCCCCGCACGCGCTTGAAGTCGAGCGTGGGCTCGTCGCCGAACTTCGGGAGCTCGACGACGCGCAGGTTCTTCTTCTCCTTGAATACGGCGAGCGCGTCCGCATCGACCCGCGGCGCGACCACGACTTCCACGAACAGGTCGCGCATCGCCTCGGCGGCGGCGCGATCCACCACGGTGTTGAAGGCGACACACGAGCCGAATGCCGACGTGCGATCGGTCGCGAGGGCGCGCGCAAATGCGTCGGCGGCATTGCGGCCCAGCGCGATCCCGCACGGCGTCGTGTGCTTGATGATCACGCAGGCCGCGTGCGCGTCCTTGCTTTGCCACGGCGCCACGGCCATCACCGCGGCGTCCACGTCGAGCAGATTGTTGAACGACAGCTCCTTGCCGTGGAGCTGGTGCATGTCGCGGATGCCGGGCTCGTCGCTCACGTAGAGGGCGGCGCGTTGGTGCGGATTTTCGCCGTAGCGCAGTGATTGCCGTTGGTGGAGGATCTGGACGTTGGTGGAGGGCAGGACCTCTTGCGAGCGAACGAGATAGGCCAGAATCGCCGCGTCGTACGCGGAGGTGTGCGCGAAGACTTTCGTGGCGAGCGCCCGCCGTTTATCCTCGCCGACACCGCCACCCTTGAGATCCTCGATCACGCTCGAATAATCCTCCGGATCGACAATCACAATCACCGCCGTGTGATTCTTCGCGGCCGAGCGGAGCATCGACGGCCCGCCGATGTCGATCTGCTCGATGGCCTGCGCGAACGTGGTCTGCGGTTTCGCGACGGTCTCGCGGAACGGATAGAGGTTTACCGCGACGAGATCGATCGGCGTGATGCCGTGTTGTTTCATGGCCGCGACGTCGCCCGCGTTATCTCGTCTCGCTAACAGTCCCCCGTGCACTTTCGGATGCAGCGTCTTCACGCGCCCGTCCATCATTTCCGGGAAGGCGGTGACCTGATCGATCGGGATGACGGCGATGCCCTCGCGCTTCAGCACTTCCGCTGTGCCCCCGGTGGAGACGATCTCCCACTTGAGCGCTACGAGCCGACGCGCGAAGTCTACGATGCCGCGCTTGTCCGAAACCGAGAGAAGCGCCCTCACCAGTCCTCTGCCACGGCACGCACCAAGTCCGCCAAGCTGATCAGGTCTTTCAGGTCCACCACCTCCGCCGGCGAGTGCGAGTAGCGCAGCGGCCATCCCATGGCGACGTCCACGACGCCGAACTCCAGAAAGGTAGAGCCGTCGTTGCCGCCGTTGGTCGTGCCGATCTGCAGCGCGATGCCGCGGGCGCGCGCGAGGGCGGCCAGCGAGTCGACGTAGGCGGGCGGCGTGATGGACGAATTGTCGAGCGCCCGCGCCACGGCGCCGGCGCCGATGGGCGCGACGGCGAAGTTCGGCAGCTCGAGCGGGGAATCTGCCGAGACGAAGGTGTCGATCGCATGCACGCGCCGGGTGGATGGGCCGAGCTGCCGCGCCGCTGCACCAGCGCCCTCGAGCCCGATCTCCTCGCGCGTGCTGAAGATGAAAATGACCGGGTGCTTGAGCTTCGCGCGATCGAGCTCCAGCAGCGCCAGGATCAGCGCGGCGCAGCCCATCCGGTCGTCGAACGAACGGCCGGTGGCGCGCGTACCGGCGAGCCGCACGTACTGCTTCGGCATCGTGACCGTCTGGCCGAGCTTCACGCCGAGCGACTCGGCGCCGGCGCGGGAGGTGGCGCCGACGCTCACGTGGAGGGGCGGAGGCGTGCGGCGCGTGAGCCCGGTGTCGCGCGGCAGGAAGATGCCGGGGATGTCGCCGCCACCCGTGTGGATCAGCGCGGGCTTGGCCTCGAACAGCGACAGGATGAAGCCGCCGCGGGTGCGCAGGCCCAGCGTCCCGTCGCCATTGATCGTGTCAACGCGGAACCCGATCTCGTCCATGTGTGCGACGATGACGACCGGTCCTCCCCCGTCGCCTTGCCCCGTGCGAACCCAGAGGTTGCCTGCGGTATCGGTTTCGGTCTTGGCCCAGCTGGGCAGGAGACGTTGCACCGTGGCTCGTACGGGCGCTTCCATGCCTGACACGCCATAAGTCTCGACGAGCTGGGAGAGCACGCTCTGAGCCTCCGACATCCGGCTCGTGTCCTGGATCGCGAGGATCGCTGCGAATGCGAGAATCATTGCGAGCCTCCAATCCACTTCACGAGGTCCGCTCGCAGCGCATCAACGTCTTTTAGGCCGACGGTCTCGACGGTGGTGTCGGGGAATTTCGACGGTACGGTAACCAACCGGGCTTCGGTGAACGGGCCCTGCAGATTCACGACCGTCTTCAAACCGGCCGAATCCGCATACAGACTCTGCACCGTGAACGCGACGACGACCGTGCCGCTGACGCGTGGGCGCGACAGCGCGGCGGACGCGAGCGCGGCACAGGCGGCGCGCCGGCCGGCATTGGGTGCCGCGAGCAAGCCGCCGCGCTCGCCGTAGCGATGGGGCCGTTTCGCGAGGGACACGGGTGTGAGCATCGCGATACCCAGTCCGAGCACCTGGTCCCGGGAGGAGGCGCCGACGTCCACGTAGGCATTGTCCACCGTGAACGGCGGCTCGTCGCGCGAAGGCCGCCCGCGCGTGAGATGCGTCGAGCGCACGGCCACGACGCCCGGCACCGCGCCCCGGCGTCCGAACAGGGTGACCCGGTGGCCCTCGATCTGTTGATCGAACAGGGGATAGAGTCGCGGTCCGCCGCCGACGCGCCGCAGCGTGATGTAGCCGTCGTCCGTGATGTTGCCGACCACGTAGCCGGTCTCGTCGAGAGTGCAGTAGACGAGGCGTTTGGGCCCGCCGCGGCCGAGGGTCACCGTCACGTTCCCGGTGCGATCGCGGGTGCTGCCGGGCAGCAGCGCGAGCAGCGAATCGGTGACGGCTTGTTCGTAGCCCGTGACGGCGGTCATTCCTGAGAAGCGAACACTCAGACTATCGGGATTTTGCAGGGCGACAATTAGCAACAGCAAGTTCACGAAATCCTCCGAGCAAGATCGAGAACCACCTTCGGGAGCAACCGATGTTCGGCTTCCAGGACGCGGGCCGCCAGGGTCTCCGCGGTATCGCCTTGCCGGACCGGCACTCTTTCCTGCGCGATGATCGCGCCACGATCGAAGGCTTCGTCCACGAAGTGTACGGTCGCGCCCGATTCTTTGGCACCACTCGCGAGTACTGCTTCGTGCACCCGCTGGCCGTACATGCCGGGGCCGCCGAAGTCGGGGAGCAGCGCGGGGTGAATGTTGATGATCCGGCCCCGAAACCGCGCGACGACGGAGGCGTGCACGAGCTTGAGGTAGCCTGCCAGGACGACCAGCTGCGCGTCCGCCAGCGCGGACTGCACTTCGGTGGGGTCACTCGGGTCGCGCAGCACGGTGGTGGGCACGCCCGCGCGGCGCGCGCGGGTCAGCGCGCCGGCATCGGGCCGGTTCGAGATCACGCGGGTGACGCGGGCGACCGGGGAATCGTGCAGGGCGTCGAGGAGGGCCTGCAAGTTCGTGCCGCCGCCCGATACGAACACGGCGACACGAACCGGTCCCCCCCGTTCCGTCACTGATTGCTGTTACGACGGCACGGCACGACGGACTTCGGCTTGGATCCACTCGTGACGCTCAACGTGAACAGGCCGGTCACGTAATGCTCTCCTACCGCCGTATTCACGACGATCTCGTACTCGCCGGTCTGCGGGAACGTCGCGGTGAGCCGCGCGTGGCAGTTTCCGCCACCGTCGTCGTCCTGGAAGTCGCGGCCGCCGGTGATGCCCGGCCCACGCAGGAACAGGTACGAGTCGAACGCGTCCGACTCGAGATCGATGGTGATCGTCTGGCCGGCGCGACCCTGAATCGTCCAGGCCTGCGCGTAGGTCGTGTCGCTGTCCAGCAGTACGTCGCGGCGGGTGAGGGCGCCCTGCTCGGTTTGGCCGACGTCGATGGCATGCGTCGCTTCGCTCGCCGTGGTCGTCTGGCAATCGGCGCTGGCGCGGCTGTCGTCCTGCACCGGCTTTGCGCCTTCCGTGATCGACAGCGAGAACCGACCGGTTTGCCGCTCGGGCTTGGAGGTGGTGTTCACGAGAATGCGGTAGGGGCCCGTGCCCGGGAATGTGCGCGACACGCGCGAGTAGCAGCCGGGACCGCCATCGTCATCCACGATCTGGCGCTCGAGACCGGGGCCGTTGACGATCAGCACCGGATCGAAATCGTCCGACGACAGGTCGATCGTGATCGGCCGCCCCGACGGCGCCGTGAACTGGTACGCCGTGTAGTAGGTGTTGTCGGGGTAGAGGGAGTCGCTGCCCGTGAGCGAGCCGTTGATCGTCGCGCCGATGCGGATGGACGTCCCGCCCTGGCCGCTTTCTGCCGCAGCGCCCGCCGGCGAACAGTCGTTCTCGCTGCGCCCCTGCACGTGCTGGCTCCCCTCGGTGATCGAGAGCCGGTAGCGTCCCGTCTGCCGGTGCGGGGTCGTCGTGGTGTTCACGAGCACGCGATAGGGACCACGTCCCAGAAATGGCTGCGAGACGCGCGACCCGCAGCCCGGACCGCCATCGTCGTCCACGATGGTCTGTGCCAGGCCGCCGCCGCTCACGATGAGCACTGGATCGAAATCGCTCGAGCTGACGTCGATGGTGATGTCCTGGCCCGGCGTCGTCATGAACTGATACGCCTTGTAGTACGTCGTATCGGGGTAGAGCGAATCTGCGCTGCTCAAGGTGCCAGTGATCGTCTGGCCGATGCTGATCTCCGGCAGGCTCGCCACGCTATCCATCGAGCCGCGCGCGATGGTTTTCGTCGTGAGCAGCACCTGCCCCTCGGCCACCGCGCCCTGATCGTTGTTGAGGTTGCGAATCGCATCCGTCGCGGTCGCGAAA
>Ga0066665_10000136_pt1 | contig 22921 bp, 24 predicted proteins | sample GraSoiAngelo_114_FD_75175 | JGI IMG/M metagenome (GOLD analysis project Ga0066665, IMG submission 75175) | Grasslands soil microbial communities from the Angelo Coastal Reserve, California, USA - 14_0903_13_40cm | ecosystem: Environmental > Terrestrial > Soil > Grasslands | place: USA...
GCCGTCTGGGCGCGGAGATCGATCTGCTCGCCACCGCACGCGCGCGGCCGATGCGCGTCGGCGCGCGCCGAATCGAGACGTGGGTGTGGGGGAGAGGACCGAGCGTGCTTCTCGTGCACGGCTGGGGCGGCCGCGGCGCGCAGCTGGGGGCCTTCGTCGGTCCGCTGGTGGCGCGCGGCTTCTCGGTCGTGACGTTCGATGCTCCAGGTCACGGCGCATCCGACTCGGGGATCGTGACGATTCCCGAGGTGACCGAGGCGATCCGCGCCGTTGCCGTCTCGCGCCGGCGTTTCGCGGGGCTCATCGCTCATTCGATCGGAGCCACGGCCGCGGTGCGCGCCCTCTACGACGGTCTCGAAGCCGGCGCCGTCGTGCTCGTCAGCCCCGCCGCGGACCTGCGTGACCCGGCGGTCCGGTTCACCGAGAGGCTTGGGTTCTCGCGCGCGGTGAGAGAGCGGATGCAGAGTCGAATCGAGGAGCGCGTGGGGCGATCCTGGTCGGCCTTCGACGTGGCCCGGCTGGCGCCGACGCTGGCGATGCCGCTGCTCGTCGTCCACGACCGCGGCGATAGCGAGATCCCGTGGCAGCACGGCATGGCGATCACCCGCGCCTGGCCGGGCGCCGATCTGCTCATGACCGAAGGCCTCGGACATCGCCGCATCCTGCGCGATCCGGACGTCGTGGCGGCGACCGTCGCCTTCATGGCGGCCCGGACGGCGGAGCGCGGGATCGCGGCGGCCGTCACCGACGATCCACGGGCGACCCCCCTGGAAATTCTCCGTTAGCGGGTGAAGAAGAACTGCTCGACGCGCGCGTTGCCCGGGCTCCGGAGGGGCCAGTCGTTCCCGAGCGTCGTCGGAACGTTCCGGAACCGCGTGTTGGCCACGACGACGCCTTGCACCATCGGAGTAAGGCCCACCGTGCCGATCTCCCAGAGATTGTCGACCCAGATCCGGAACAGCTCCTGGGCGAGCTTCGCCTGCTGCTCGGGCCCGACCGTCTTGGCCTGATCGACGATCTCCATGATGCGCTTGATCGATGCCGGCGGCTCGACACCCTCCGCGCCCTTGGTCTGCGCCCAGCGCCCGTAGAGCGGCCCCAGGGTCAGGATCGGCGAGTTGCGCGGGTCGAACTTCGCATTGCCGGTGAACGGGAACCCGGTGGTGTCCTCGTTCCACATCTCGGTCATGAGGTCGTTGTTGTCCCGCATCTTGAAGTGCAGCGCGCGCTCCCGCAGCTGGACGACGGTTTTCACGCCGACCTTCTCCCAGTCCTTGGCGACGAGCTGGGCGACGTCGGGCCAGGCGGCGAAGGCCGGCACCACGGAGAGCTCCAGGACGACGCGCTTGCCGTTCGGGAGCAGGCGAGTGCCGTCCGCATCGCGCTTGCCGAGCCCGAGCTGGTCGAGCAGCTTGTTGGCTTCGTCGGGCCTGTACTGCGTGTGCTTCTTGGCGTACTGGTCTCCCGGGAAGTAGGGATGCCACGGGGACGGCACGCCCTGTCGGGCCTCGCCGAGCCCGAGGAAGACCGACTCTTTGATCTGATCACGGTTGATGGCCTCCGAGAGCGCGACGCGGAACTCCCGGGTGGCCAGGAGCTTGCCGATGTCCGGGTCGGCCTTGTACGTCTGGTTCAGCTGGACGACGGCGTCGGCCCCGCCAAAGGTCGGCCACGTGATGACACGGTACTTCCCGGTCTTCTCGTTCTCCTTGAAGACGGGATAGTTCGTCATCTGGATGTGGCGCTCTTGCATGTCGAAATCGCCGGCGATCGCCGCCAGGTTCAGGGCCTGGATGTCGGCGAAGAACGTGAAGCGGACCTCGTCGAGGTACGGCAGCTGGTTCCCGCTCGGGTCCACACCGACGAAGTACGGATTGCGTTTCAGCGTGAAGACCTGGTCGCTCACGCGCGTCGCCGGTATCCACGCCGCCATGGTCGGACGCTCGGGATTCTCCGGGGGGGCGTTGCGCGCGGCGAAGAGCTCCGTCCACGTCTTGAAGCCCGCCGCGGCCACGAGCTTGTCCACCTCGTCCTTCTTGGCGTGGGTCGGATGGAACCTCTTGAGGTAGTGCGCGGGGAGGAAGACGGCGTAGGTGCGGTCACCGCCGTCCTGGTTCGCGAGCGCGGTCAGCAGCAGCGTATTGGGCTGCTTGTAGGTCCAGCGCACGGCCGTCGGGCTCACTTTCTCGACCGTGGCCGGCGTGCCGTCCGCGTTGCGCATCCAGGACGGGAGGGCCGGCACGAGGTCTTTGTTCAGGAGGACGTCCTGGTACCAGAAGAGGATGTCGTCGGCGGTGAACGGTGCGCCGTCCGACCACCGTGCGCCCTGGCGGAGCTTGATCGTCCAGGCTCGAAAGTCTCGGGAGGACTCCCATCCCGCGGCAATCTTGGGCTCGATCTTGGCGCCGTCCGGCGAGAATCGCACGAGCGCGTCGTAGACGACCCGGACGTAGTTGTTTGAGTCGGCCGGGCCGAGGAACGCGCGCCGCCACACGCCGCCGTACTGTCCTGTCCGCTCGACCACGGGCACGACCAGCGGGTCGACGGGAAGCCGCTTCTCCACCGGCGGGAGCTTGCCGGCCTTGACCTGCTCCGCCAACACGGGCGCTTCCTGGAACTTCGTCGGCTGGGCCGAGGCCGCACCCATGAGGGTGACCAACAGCGCGATGGACATCGGCGGGCGTAGCCAGCGGTTGAGGCGCATGGGGAGTCCTCCTGTGGGAGCCCGGCTGACTCTAGCGCCCACCCAAGCGCGGCGCAAGCGTCCGCATCGTCGTGCGGGCTCCGGCGCGAGTCACGGACGCACTACTCTGATTCGCAAACGCCCAGGGAATTGTCACAGGGTCGTTTGCCAATCCGGCTCGCCGCGGACGAGCTCAGGAGATCGGCGCCACGTCCACGAAGCAGGAGTTGAACGGGGCCGCGCCCGCGGGCGACGTCCGGTCGGCCGTGAGCACGTTGGCGCACCCGTGCGTGTCGAAGCCCGTTGCGTCCGGCGTGAACCAGGCGCCTTCGTTGATCGAGACGACGCCCGGCGCGATGCGGTCGGTCACTCGCGCCGGGAGCCGGGTCGCTCCCCGCGCGTTGAAGACACGCACGGGCTGGCCGTCGATGATCCCGCGCGCGGCGGCGTCGGCCGTGTGGATCCAGACGTCGTCGCGGTCGGCGCGCGAGAGGACCGGCTGGTTGTCGTGAATCGAATGCGTGCGCGCGCGCGACTTGGGCGTGACCAGGCGCAGGGGGATGGCGCGGGAACGACTCACGTCGGTCCGCTCCTTCTGACGCGCGATTCGGGACGGAGCGCGATCAGCCGACCTGATAACGCTTGAGCGCTCCCTGATCGAACGCGAGCCCGAGCCCGGCCTTCTTCGGCACGACGAGCTGGCCGCCCTCGATCGGCGGCGTCTCCTCGTACAGCCTGAGCGTCCACGGCATGTACTCGACGGTGAGGCCGTTGGGAATGGCCGCGACGAGATGGACGTGGATCTCCGGCACGAGGTGGCTCACCACGGGGAGGTTGAACGCCTCGGCCATGCCGGCGACCTTCATCCACTGCGTGATGCCGCCCACGCGCAGGAGGTCGATCATCACGATGTCGATCGAGCGCGCTTCCAGCAGGTGGCGGAAGGGCACGATGCCGTAGTGGTATTCGCCCGCCGCGATCGGCGTGGTCAGCGCGTCGGCGATGCGGGCGAGGCCGGGATAGTCGTCGTGCGTGGTCGGATCCTCCAGCCAGAAGAGGTGAGAGGGCTCGATGCGTCGGCCGATCTCGATCGCCTGATTCACGCTCCAGAGCTGGTTGATGTCGCACATGAGGTCGATGTCCCCACCGATCGACTCGCGCATGACCCGCACGCGCTCGACCGAGGCGGCGACGGTCGGCTCGCTCCCGCACTGCATTTTCATCTGGCGAAAGCCCATGTCCCGGAGCCGGGGTCCCGCCTTGGCGAGATAGTCGACCGGATGCGGACGCATGAGGGCGCCGCTCGCGTACGTCGCCACCCGCTCGCGCAAGCCACCGAGCAGCGCGCACACGGACTGGCCCATGGCCTTGCCCTTGAGGTCCCAGCACGCGATGTCCACGGCCGAGAGCGCCAGCGTGAAGATGCCGCCGGGACCCGAGCTGCCGGCGGCGCGCCGAAGCTTGGCGGTGATGGCCTCCACCTGGGTGGGGTCCTCGCCGACGGTGAGCCGGGCGAGCTCCTCGACCGCGGTCCTGAGCGCCGGGGTGAGCCCGCCGCCGAAGAAGGTCAGCCCCAGGCCCACCAGGCCCTGGTCGGTGCCAAGCTCGAGGGTGACGAACTCGCGCGTGTCGGTGGGGGCGGGCAGCCCCACGACGAGCGGATTGTCGGCCGGCGTGCGCAGCGCGCGGGTGGTCACGTGCGTGATCTTCATCGGGTCTCTCCTCCGGAGGGTCGTGGTCGCCTACAATGCACGACGGGCTAGGTCGCGAGGCCGAAGAGCGAGGTCATCCGCTTCGCGTCGAGCATCGTCGCCATCGCGTCGTCGGGCGGCCGGCGCTCGAAGCGGCTCGCCGCGTCGAGGACCTTCGGCAGGAGCGCCAGATCACCCGCCGTGTTGAGGAAGACTCCCGGCACGCCCAGCACCCAGTGCACCGCGCGGTCGATGTCCGCCTGATCCTCGAGCGGCTGGTACCACGTGGCGTGCGTCCGGTCCGTAGTCGCCCACGGGCCACGCGCGATCGACTTGATGATCTGGACGGCGACGTTGCGTTCGCGACAGACGGTCAGCACTGCCTCGAAGCTCTGCCGGTAGCGCTCGTTCTCGGCCATGAAGAAGTTGTAGGGGAGCAGCACCGAGTCGAAGTCGAAGCGCGCGAGGCTCCGCCGGTGCATGGCGGCGATGGTCCAGCCGTGGCCTGTCACGCCGATGAAGCGCGTGAGCCCTTGCTGGCGGGCCTCGATCATCGCCTCGAGCACGCCCCCGGGCCCCATGGCCTGGTCCCAGTCGTCCGGGTGCCCGAGCGAGTGCAGCTGGATCAGGTCGACGTGGTCGACGCGCAGCCGCTCGAGCGAGCGATGCAGGTCCTCGCGGCCCTCACGGGCGGTCCGCGACCCCGTTTTCGTCGCGAGAAAGAAGTCCCTCCGGTGACGCGCCATCCACGGTCCGATGCGCAGCTCGGAGTCTCCGTACCGCGCCGCGGTGTCGATGTGGTTGACGCCGTATCGTAGCAGCACCTCCAGCGCGCGGTCGGCGTCCGCCTGATTCACTCGGGCCAGGGCGGCGCCGCCGAAGAGCGTCACGCTGCTGAGGTGGCCGGTTCGTCCGAACGGTCGCCGCTCGATCATCGCGTCTCCTCACCTCGAAGCGAGAGCGGGGGTACGCCACCGTCGTCCCCTCGTGTATTCGGAGTCGCGCCTCGGCCGGCGGGGCCCAGCCCCGCGACGGCCGGCGGCGCGCACGCCAATCCGGAGTCGCGCCTCAGCCGGCGGGGCCCAGCCCCGCGACGGCCGGCGGCGCGCACCGCCTCTATCGTGGAGCGGGTGTGTACTTCCCGGTCAATTGCGGCGTGGTGCCCTCCAGCTTCTTCTCCTGCCGATCCAGCCGTGTCTCTCGGCCCCAGGTGCGCTTGAGGTCGTCGCGGATGTTGAAGTGCAACCGGCCCAGGCCCTCGGTCTCGATCTCGATCCGATCGCCGTTCTGGAAGCCGCTCAGCCCGCGGTGATTCGTGCCGGTCGCGATCAGGTCGCCGGGCTCGAGCGTGTGGATCGAGGTGACCCACTCGATGCAGCGCGAAATCTTGTGGGCCATGTCGCTCGTGTTGTAGTTCTGCTTGAGCACACCGTTGACCCAGAGCTTCACCTGCAGCCGGTGCGGGTCGGGAATCTCGTCGGCGGTCACGATATACGGCCCCATCGGACAGAAGGTGTCGCGCGACTTCATCTGATAGAACGTGTTGCCGCTCGGCGGCAGGCCACGGGCCGAGCCGTCGATGAAGTTCAGGTAGCCGAAGATATAGCTCATCGCCTGCCCCGCGCCGACGGCGGTCGCCTTCTTGCCGATCACGAGCGCCACCTCGGCCTCACCCTCGAAGATCGTCGCGGGCACGTCGGGCAGCACCATGGTGTCGCCGTCGCCGATGACGGAGTTGGGGGACTTGTGGAACGCGTTGATGGGCGCCGGCTCCGCGCGGGTGCCGTCTTCCATGTAATTCACGGCCATGGCGACGATGTTGTACGGCTTCGGGAGGGGGGGCCTGATCCGGACCTGACTGACGGGCTTGCCCTGACCTCGGGTCGCCGCGCCTTCCAGGCGTCCCTTGTAGTCGGCGAACCGCTCGATCAGCCCGCTGATCAGGTTGTGCGGCCCGGTATGCGGTATGTCCTTCACCGCGTCCGACACGTCGACCACGGCGTCGCCCTTCAGCACACCCAGCTTGAAGTCGTCGAAGAACAGAAGCTTCATGGTTCCCCTCCTGCGGGTTGGTCTGACGCCAGACTATAGCACTGCTAGAACCGGTAGCGGAGGCCGGCGGGGCAGGACTCGGTGCCGCGGCGCATCGTGGAGCGCGGCTGGACAAGCTGGAGCCCAGACCCTATTCTCCCCGGACGAGGAGGTGCCGCATGGCGGGACGTGTCGCGGTGCTCAAGGCCCGTTGACGCGGATCACCGAAGCATTCCAGCAAGCGGACTGGATGCAGCGCGGCGGCGACGGCCTGCGGATCTCTCGCGCCGCCCTGTCGATGGCCGAGTGATCCGCCTGCGCTGAGGCGATTGGAGAGAGGAGCCGACCTCATGGCCCGACCCGTTCAAGTCTCGCTCCGGATTCCGGGGACGTCACCGATGCCGGAGCTGATCCGGCTGATCGAGGACGTCGAGGCCGCCGGCTTCGACGGCGCGGGGATCCTCGACAGTCAACTCCTGTGCCGCGACACGTTCGTCACGCTCGGGCAGGCGGCTACCCGCACGTCGCGGCTGGCGCTGTTTCCGGCGGTGACCAACCCGTTCTCGCGGCACGTCTCCGTCCTGGCCGGCGCGATCCAGACCGTCGCCGAGCTGGCGCCGGGGCGCACGAAGGTCGTCATGGGCACGGGTTACACGTCGGCGAGCACGATCGGCCGAAAGCCGGCCACGCTCGCCGAGATGCGCACGTGCATCACGGCCCTGCGCAAGCTGCTGGCGGGCGAAGCCGTGGACTTTCAGGGCACGCCGGGGCGTCTCGCCTACGCCGCGGGCCGGCCGGTATCCCTCCTGATGGCGGCCTCGGGGCCGAAGGCCATCGAGCTCGCCGGCGAGATCGCCGACGGCGTCATGCTCCTGGTCGGATTTCACCGCGGGATCGTGGACGCGGTGCTGACGCACCTGGAGAGAGGAGCGCGGCGGAGCGGGCGGCGCCTCGAGGATCTCGAGATCGTCTGGGCGGTCCGCACGGGCATCGCGGCGACGATGGCCGAGGCACGGCGGCAGGCGCGCCCCACCGTCGTGCATCAGGGCATCATGCGAGTCCATTCGCGATGGCTCGAGCACACCGGGCTGTCCATCCCGCACTTCGACATCCCCGCGAGCGTGCTCAACATCTACCCCGACCTCTCGCACGCGCAGGATTGGGAGCAGGCGATCGCCGCCACGTCGTTCGTGCCCGACGAGATCATCGCCGAGCTCTGCGATGCCCTGGGCCTGGTCGGCACGCCGGAGCACTGCGCCCGGCGCATCATCGAGATGACGGCCGCCGGGGTCCGGAGCCTCTACGTCATGGCCTTCCAGACCTTCGTCGGGCCGGCCCAGGAGATCCGGACGTTTCGCGACGAGGTGTTTCCCCGGCTGAAGACCGCCGGGTATCGCTGAGGAGAGGCCATGAGTGATCCGAAGCTCCAGGGAAGGACGGCGCTGGTCACCGGCGCCAGCCGCAACATCGGCCGCGCCATCGCGCTGGCGTTCGCCGCCGAGGGAGCGGACCTCGTGCTGAACACGCGCGCCAACGTCGAGGAGCTGGAGGCCGTCGCCGCCGAGTGCCGCAAGGCGGGCGTGCGCGTCGTCCCGGTGCTCGCCGACGTCGCCGATGCGGCCGCCTGCCAGGCGATGGTCCAGCGGGGGCTGGCCGAGCTCGGGGCCATCGACGTTCTCGTCTGCAACGCGGCGATCCGGCCGCACCGAGCCGTCAGCGAGACGCCGGTCGCCGAGTGGGACCGGGTGCTCGCGGTCGATCTCAGCTCCGCCTTCTACCTCGCGCGGGCCGTCGTGCCCGCCATGAAGGAGCGCCGGCGGGGGAGCATCATCGCCATCGGCGGACAGTCCAGCGTGACGAGCCGGCCCAACACGGCGGCGGTGACCGCGGCCAAGACGGGCTTGCTCGGCCTGGTGCGGGCGCTCGCGGCGGAGCTGGGTCCCTTCGGGATCCGCGCGAACATGGTGATGCCCGGCTTCATGGACACCGAGCGGCGCTACGCCGAGTGGTATCCGGAGTTCAGCCAGTCGCCGCCGGGTTCGGCGGACGAGCTCGCGAAGATCCCGCTCCGCCGGCTCGGCCGGCCCGAGGAGATCGCCGACGCCTGCCTGTTCCTCGCCTCCGACGCGTCGGCGTACGTCACTGGCGACTCCATTCGCGTCATGGGCGGCCGCGTCATCGGCTGACGCGACGAGAGGCCGGGCCGGCCACCAACGAGGGCGCCATCAGCGCCCCGTCAGCGCGGTGATCAGATAGACGCCGAGGACGATCAGGAGCGTTCCCGCGACCACGCGAAGCCGGAGCGTCTCGACATCGCGTAGGAAAAACGGCGCCAGGAACAGGACGAAGATCGGCGCCGTGCCGTAGAGGGGCGTCACGACGCTCACCGTGCCCAGGCTGAGCGCGACGACGTTCATGAACACCCCGACGTTCTCCGCGAGGCCCGCGGCCACGAAGTAGGCGAGGCTCCGGCCCCGACAGACCATGACCTCCGACCGCCCGGAGGCCAGCAGGAACGCGGTGTAGGCGACGAGGGCCGTCGTCACGTTGATCGCCGAGCCCATGACCGCTCCCATGTCGCTCAGGCCGCGCTTCCTCAGGACCGCCACCACGCCGAAACACGTGGCCGACAGCACGGGGAGCGCGAGTTGCCCCGGCCGGAAGCCGAGGCGCTTACCACCGACGGACAAGAGCGTGGTGCCCGCCACGATGACGGCCGTGCCCACCACGATCGGCAGCGTGATGTGTTCACCGAGCAGCACGATGGCCAGCGCGGAGGCCACGAACGGATTGAGGTTGATGAGGGCGGCGCTGATCGAGGCGCCGACCTTCTCGATCGCGACGAATCTGAGAAGCCGCCCGCCAACGGTGCCGATCAGGCCGGCGAGGACGAAGAAGAGGGCTCCCTTGACGGACACGTGGCCCGGCCCGCCGGTGACGATGACGACGGCCCAGAGGCTGGCGGTCCCGACGACGACGTTGATCCAGAACCCTGTGTACGGATCGCCGCCGCGGAGCCCTTGCCGGATGAAGATCGTCGCGGCCGCCGAGCAGAGGGCCCCGGCCAGCGCGAGGATGTGCATGGTCTGTGGCATCATGGGGCGACGTCCATCCTACTTGGAGGTACTCATGAGAGGCTCGATCATTCGACTTGGCATCGTCGTCGTGACCTGCGTGGTCCTGCTCGGAATTTCACGACCGGCGGCGGCCGCGCCCGAAGGCACGGTGACCTGGGGAGTCCACATCACGCTGGCCTCGCGGTGGCTCGACCCGGCCGAGACCGAGGGCATCATCACGCCGTTCATGATGCTCTACGCGCTGCACGATGCGCTGGTGAAGCCGATGCCGGCCGGGTGGAACACGCCGAGCCTCGCCGAGTCGTGGAGCCAATCGAAGGACGGGATGACGTATGAGTTCGTCCTCCGCAAGGGAGCGAAGTTCCACAACGGCGAGCCGGTGACGGCGGAGGACGTGAAGTTCTCGTTCGAGCGCTACCGCGGCTCGGGGGCCAAGCTCCTCAAAGAGAGGGTGCGCGAGGTCCAGATCGTGGACGGGGGGCGTGTGCGGTTCCTGCTCAAGGAGCCGTGGCCCGACTTCATGACCTTCTACGGCACCTCAGCGACCGGAAGCGGCTGGATCGTTCCGAAGAAATACGTCGAGAAGGTGGGCGACGATGGCTTCAAGAGGGCGCCGGTGGGCGCGGGCCCCTACCGCTTCGTGAGCTTCAACCCGGGCATCGAACTGGTGCTGGAGGCCTACGAGGGCTACTGGCGCAAGACGCCCAGCGTCAAACGGCTCGTGCTCCGCAGCCTGCCCGAGGAGACCACGCGCGCTGCCGCCCTCAAGAAGGGTGAGGTGGACATCGCGTATCTGCTGACCGGTCCCGTTGCCGAAGACATTCAAAGAACGCCGGGGCTCAAGCTCACGGCGCCGAGCCAGTCGAGCGGCGTCTTCTGGCTCGACCTCCCCGACCAGTGGGATCCGAAGTCGCCGTGGCACGACCGGCGCGTGCGGCTGGCCGCCAGTCACGCCATCGATCGGAAGTCGCTCAACCAGGCCGAGACGCTCGGATTTTCGAAGCCGACCGGCGGCATCATCCCTCGCGCGTTCGAGTTCTCGAAGTCCTTCGAGCCGCCGGCCTTCGATCCGGCGCGGGCGAAGCAGCTCCTGGCCGAAGCCGGCTATCCCAGCGGCTTCGACGCCGGCGACTTCCACCCTTGGCCGCCCTACACCTCGATGGGCGAGGCGCTCGCGTCCTACCTTCAGGCCGTCGGCATCAAGTCGCGTATCCGGACCATGGAGCGGGCCACCCTCACCACGGCGTGGCGCGAGAAGAAGCTCAAGGGCGTGATCGTCGGCATCACCGGGGCAGGCGGCAACGCGGCGACGCGGCTCGAAGCGTACGTCAGCAAGGACGGTGTCTACACCGCGGGCGTCATTCCCGAGGTCGAGGATCTGTTCCAGCGTCAGGCGCGCGAGATCGACGTGAAGAAGCGCGAGACCTTGATCCACCAGATCCAGCAGATCCTCCACGATCGGGTGACGCACGTCCCGATCTACGAGCTGGCGTTCACCTGGGGCATCGGTCCACGGCTCGAGGAGCCGGGTATCAGTCTGATCCGTGGCTACGCGTATTCGGCGCCGTACGAGGATCTGAAGCTGAAGCGACCCTGATACGGTCGAGTCGGTCAGAACTCGAGGAAGTCCCTGAGCGCGGCGAGGACCGCGTTGGGGTTGTCCTCGTGCAGCGTGTGCACGGCCCGCGGAATCTCGACGAAGCGGCCGCGCGGCAGCTCCTTGGCCATCCGCTCGGCGACGTCGCGGTCCAGCACGGTGCTGCTCTCGCCACGCAGCACCAGGGTCGGCGGCGTGATGGCCCGCAGGACGGCCCACCAGTCGATGTCGAGCTGGGACCGGCGCTCCTTGACGCTGGGATGCCAGGCCCAGACCAGCAAGCCGTCGGCGCGCTGGCGGAGGCTCGCCGACACGACCCAGCGATAGTAGTGGATCCCGGGATTCGGGTTCCCGCGATATAGATGCTGTGCCGCCTGCTCGATGCTCTCCCATGTGTCCGGTTCGGCAGGGCCGGCGGGGGCCAGCGCGGCCCGCTTACTGACCTCCGGGCCAATGTCGACGATGACCAGCTTCTGGATGAGCTCCGGCCGCTTTGACGTGAAGTAGATTGCGTTTCGGCCGCCCATCGAGAGTCCGATCAGAACCAGCGAGGTCAGGCCGAGCTGCTCGATGACGCCGCCGATGTCGTCGAAGGCCGCGATGGCGTTGTAGACGTCGGCCGGGTCGCTGTCACCGTGCCCGCGCTGGTCGAGGGCATAGACGTGGAAGTGAGGCTGGAGCGCGATGCTGAGCGTGTCCCACGCGTGCGCGTGGCCCGTGAAGCCGTGGAGCAGCAGGAGGGGCGTGCGACCTGCGCCACCCCAGTCGAGGATGTGAAGCCGCAACCCGTTGACGGAGAAGTGCCGATCGAGCGGACGCAGGAGATTCATCGCGGTTGGGCCCTCAGGCGGCGAGTCGAGTTGGTGTAGGACACGGCGGTACTCTTATCGCGCGCTTCGGGATGAGAATCAAGTATCCGGGCGGCGGAGCCGGAGGTTCCGCCGCCCGGTGAGGGAACGCCCCGAGCTACCTCGCCGTCGGCGGCAACACCGCGAACGACTTCGCGATCTTCTGACCGTCCCTCTCCTCGTAGCTCGCCTTGACGTTGGCCCCAGGCTGCAGCGCCTGGCGCTCGACGGTCAACGTGGGCGGGAGCGTGATCTGGGTTCCATCGTCGAGGGTGACCATCCGTCCGCTCGGATCGACGTTCTTGATCTTGCCCTGGATGTCGGCGGCCCAGGCGAGCGGCGCCAGCACCATGACGATCGCGACGGCGGCCAGGACCAGAACGCTGCATACTCTCTTCATCGGACTTCCTCCTCAGTCGCTAATTTTTTCCACGCGGGGGCCGTGCGACGATACGCTGCACGGCGTACCCGCCTGGCCATAGAGCAATGCGCGTGCCCCGACCGTGGCGAAAGAAATGGGTGCGTAAACTGCCGAGAGTTAACATGATCGAGAGCGAGCGCCGGCCGTGGCTTGAAATTGACCGTCAGCAGGGGAACATGCCGGTAACTTTTACATTGCAACGGACGATGTCGGTGCTACTCGCCGGTGCTCTCGTCCTCGTCGGGGCGGGTTGTGTGACCGCGCGGCCGCCAAGCCGTGAGGAGGTGCTCCAGAAGATCCTGCCTTCCGCGGTGCAGATCGTCGTCGAACAGCGCGAGGGGCGGCGCATCAAGAGCGGGTCCGGCGTGGCCATCGCCTCGCGCCGAACCGGTGAGGGCGTCTCCTGTTTCGTTCTCACCAGCGGGCACACTTTCTCGGGGCTCGCCGGCAAGACGGAGATCTACGCGGTCTTCGGTCGGCATCTCGGCCCCGGCCAGAAGGCACGCGCGCTGCTCGTTGCCTCCCGCAACGACAGCATCGACCTGGCGCTCCTTCGCGCCGAGAGCGATCAGTGCGACACCGCGTCGCCGGCCCCCACTCCGGTCCTCGGCGAGCCCATCTGGGTCATCGGGTTCCCGCTAGGGCGCCACATCATGTTGTCGAGTGGCATCGTGAGCCAGGTCGGTCTCGAGAGCGCCGCCGATCCGGCCATCTCCGCCCGCCTCATCGTCGACGCACCCGTGAGCTATGGCGTGAGCGGTGGGGGTGTTTTCGACGCGCGCACCGGGCGACTGATCGGTCTGGTCGAGGGCTTCAGCACCGCTCGCTTGATGGCCCAGGGCCCGCCGCCGGCGTGGTACATCGACGTGCCCGTCCCGGGCCAGACGCTCGTCATTCCCCTCGCCGACATCCGGCGGTTCCTCGGCGAATTCGAGCAGGCCGATCTCCTGCCGCCCTGACGGGTCGGCGTGATTGTCCTGGCTTTTTGGCCGTCCCTGGCGTAACCTGCCTGCACGGACCGAGCCGGAACCATCCGCCACAGGAGAGACGCCATGCCGAAGATCAAGCACATCGCCCTCTCGACCCAGGACGTCGACAAGACCGCCAAGTTCTACATCGAGGTGTTCGGCATGAAGGAGATCGCGAAGATCGACAGCCCGGGCGCCAGAGGCTACTACCTGAGCGACGGCGACCTCAACCTGGCGATCCTGAACTTCAAGAACGACGCGGTCGCGGGCGTCGAGCGCGGCAAGGGCTGGAGCGGCATCCATCACATCGGCTTTCAAGTGGAGAGCCTGGAAGCGATCACCGAGAGGCTGAAGGCCGCCGGTTCTTCGCCCCGAGACGACATCAATCAGGCCCTCGGGGTCGGCCACGCCGGCCATCGATATGGCAACGTCGAGGTGAAGTACACGGGCCCCGACGGGGTAACCGTCGACGTCTCCGAGACCGGCTGGGTCGGCACCTCCGGGCTCGAGTAGCCTTACCGGGGGCCATTGCTGCCCCCAACATTCTCGCCTGCAGACGACGAGGAGCGCCCCGGGAAACCGTGGCGCTCCTTGATTTTCCACCGTAGCCCCAACAAGCGCCTGATGGAGGAGGTGCAGGCCTCGGGCGCGGCCTTCCTCACCCAGGCCACGCTCCGCGGCCGCTTCGCGCTGCGGGCCTGCGTGCTCCACTACGCGACGACGGAGGCGGACATCGCGGCGCTGGTCGACGCCGTGCGCGACACCGGCGCGCGTCTCGTCGGGGGCTGAGGCGGAAGATTCTACGCCCGGGACATTTCTATATCCCTCCGGAGCATGGGAAACAGGAGCAGGAAGCCCGAGACCAGCAGGAAGCCGGCCGAGATGGGTCGTGAGACGAAGATGGCAAAGCTGCCGGTCGACAGAATGAGCGACTGGCGAAGGGCTTCCTCCATCATCGGCCCGATCACCATGGCCAGGATCAAGGGCGCGCCCTCGTAGTCGAATTTCTTCAGCAGATACCCGACGATCCCGAAGACCCACATCACGATGCCGTCGCCGATGTTGTTGCCGACGCTATAGGCGCCGATGAGACAGAACAGGAGGATGAGCGGATACATGACGGTGTACGGCACGCGCAGGAGCCGAGCCCACATCGGGATGAGCGGGAGATTCAACACGAGCAACATGGCGTTGCCGATGTACATGCTGGTGATGATGCCCCAGAAGACGTCGGGAGCTTGCTTGACGAGGAGCGGGCCGGGCTGGAGCCCATGGATCATCAGCGCACCCAGGAGAATCGCCATGACCGCGTTGGCCGGAATGCCCAGCGTGAGAAGCGGAATGAACGCGCCGCCGGCCGCGGCGTTGTTCGCCGCCTCGGGGCCGGCGACGCCTTCGATCGCCCCGGCGCCGAACCGCTCCGGGTGCCGGGACGCTCGCTTCTCGACCGCATAGGACGCGAACGAGGCGATGATGGCGCCGGCGCCGGGCAGGATGCCGAGAAAGAACCCCAGCACCGAGCCGCGCAGGATCGGCATAGTCGACGCGCGCCAGTCCTCGCGCGTGGGAAGTAGCCCTTTCGTCGGTGGGGCGAACATCTCCTTCGGCTGTTGGCGCTGCTCGAGGTTCAGGAGCACCTCGGAGATTCCGAAGAGCCCCATGATGACGGGGACCAGTCCGAGGCCGTCCTCGAGCGTGCGAATCCCGAACGCGAACCGGAACCGGCCGCTGATCGTGTCCTGACCGACGGTGCCGCAGAGCAGCCCGACGGCCGCCATCATGAGCGCCTTCACCGTCGACTCGCGCGCGAAGTAGGTGAGCAGCGTCAGCCCGAGGACCATGAGCGCGAAGTATTCCGGCGGGCCGAATCTCAACGTCACCCGGGCCAGGAACGGCGCCAGGAACGTCAGGGCGACGACGCTCAGCGTCCCGGCGATGAACGACCCGAACGCGGCAATGCCCAACGCCGCGCCGGCTCGTCCTTGCCGGGCCATGGCGTGGCCGTCGAGGCACGTGACGACCGACGCCGCCTCGCCGGGAATGTTCACGAGGATCGACGTGGTCGAGCCGCCGTACATCGCGCCGTAATAGATCCCGGCCAGCATGATGATGGCGGAGACGGGCGAGGCCGCGAACGTGGAGGGCAGCAGGAGCGCGATGGCCGCCGCCGGGCCCAACCCGGGAAGGACCCCGACCAGGGTTCCGATGAAGACGCCCACGAAGCAGTAGAGAAGGTTGATCGGCTGGAGCGCCACCTGGAAGCCGTAGAGAACGCCGTGAAAGATCTCCACGCTCAGAACCCGAGCGGGCCCGTCGGGAGCTGGGTCTTCAGCCAGAGCTGGAACAGCACGTAGGACACGAACGCTCCCGCCGCCGCCGAGACGATGCTGAACGCCCAGCCTCGCCGCTCCAGGCGAAACAGGAAGAGCAGGAAGGAAAACGTGACGGCCACGAAGCCGAGCGTCTCCAGCAGCAGGAGGTAGCCGAGGAGTGCCCCGACCACGACGAGGGGCTTCGCCGATTCGGGCCGGAGCGGGGAGCCTCCGGTCGCGCCTCGCCGGAGTGAGCTGACGACGAGGACGATCGAGAGCAGCCCCAGCACGACTCCGCCCCAGAACGGGAAGAATCCGGGCCCGGGCCGATTGAGGCTGCCGAGCTTGAGCGCGAGTCCCTGAGCGGCGGCGAAGAGCGCAACGGCCAGCCAGAACACACCGCTGACCAGATCGCGCGGCATGGCCTCCTACTTCACCAGCCCGGCCTTCTTGGCGAGCTCCTCGACCGTCCGATGCTCTTCCCGGATCTCCGCGACGAGCTTCTCGGGGGGCGCGTAGTCTTGAAGAATGCCGAAGCTCACGAGCTTCGCGGCGACCGCCGGGTCCTTCGCGACCTTTTCGATGGCGGCAACCAGCGTCTTCGTCACGTCCGCCGGCACGCCGGCGGGCGCGAAAAAGGCGGCCCAGACGCCGAGCAGGTTCTGGCGATAGCCGAGCCTGGGCAGCGTGGGAATGTCCGGAAAGCCGGGGAACGAGTGCGAGACGACCATCCCCCTCACCGCTCCACTTTTCACATGGCTGCTCAGGGACCCGAGCGAGAACGCTCCGCCCTCCACGTGCCCGCCCAGGAGCGCGGTGATCCCGGGCGCCCCTCCCTTGAACGGCACCATGGTCAGGCCCGCGCCCGTGACCGAGTTGATCATCTCGACGTTGAGATGCCCCACCGAGCCGGTCCCGACCGTGCCCACGCGGACCTTCCCGGCGTTCCTCTTGGCGAACTCGATCATCTCCGGAAAGCTCCGGTAGGGCGCATCCTCCCGGACCGCGACCAGTATCGGAGTCCGTGTGGTCAACCCGAGGGGCGTCAGATCCTTCAAGGGATCGTAGGTCACCGACTCGGGATTCAGAATTCTGGCCGAGACGACCGCGGCGTTCGGGGTTAGCAGGATGGTGTAGCCGTCTTTCTTGGCCTTGACCACGCTGTCCGTTCCGATCGCCATCCCGGCGCCGGGGCGATTCAGGGGGACGACCGGCACCTTGAGAAGCTTCGCCAGCTCCTCGGCCATGGTGCGGCCAGCGACATCGGTGGCGTCCCCCGGCGCCAGGGGGATCACCAGACTGATGGGACCGCTGGGGTAGCTCTGCGCGGCGGCGTGCGGCGTGGCGCTCGAGACCAAGACGACGGTTGCCAGGAGACGCAGTAGAGATCGCATAGTGAAACGCAAGCTAGCGTACGTCTCCCCGGCGGGCAAGTCATGTCTGCCACCAGCGGGCGATCTCGGCCCCGAGCGCGGCCGGATCCGGGTAACGGCGCTCGACCTCGCGAATGAAGCTCTCGGCCTCAGCCTCGGCCGGCACGAGGTCACGGGCCGCGACCGCGAAATCATAGACCGACAGCGTCTCGGTCGGCAGGATCACGTCGTGGGCCAGGGTCTCGGCGTTCCGGTGGCGCAGCATTCTCTGGAAGAGGCGCGCGTAGACGACTGGATCGTAGGGCATCGAGCCATCGTCGACGATGCGGTCCGGCGCGTCGCTCTCCCCGGCTCGCTCGGCCCGCGGCGGCGCGGGCACCTCGAGCCGGTGGGCGATGCCCGCGAGGTCACGCCAGAGGTCACGCAGCACGTGCGGCGGCGCGTCCTCGCGCTCGCGCGGATGGAGACAGGGACGCCGCGAAGAGGATCACGAGGCACAGGCTGAACGCCGTCGCGCCGTCGAGGCGCCAACCCCGCGCCGGTGCGTCGGCGGCGGCCGCGTGTTGCGCGCGCCGGCGCGGGAACTGGCGCACGATCGGAACGACGAGACCGATCGCGATGACGCCCGAGATGATCAGCACGCCCGGGCGGAGGAGCCAGCCGGCGCCGTAGTTGTCGGTCGAGAGGAACAGGCGGTTCTCGGCCAGCGGCCCCAGCACGAGGCCGAGGAGCAGCGGCGGCCGCGGCCAGTCGAGCTTCGACATGACCCAGCCGAGGGCGCCGAATGCCAGCACGACGCCGAGATCTTCGAAGACGTTCTTCTCGGCGAAGGCGCCGACGTAGACCAGGATCATGATGAACGGCACCAGCAGTGTGCCGCGGATCTGGGTGATCCGAGCCAGCGGACCCATGAAGAGGAGGCAGACGGCCACGGTGATGATGTTGGAGATCACGATGGTCCACACCATCGCCAGCGTCACCGCCAGGTGCCCCTTCGGCGCCGGGGTCAGCATCGCCGGCCCCGGCACCAGACCCTGGACGAAGAAGGCACCCATGAGGATCGCGGTGGCCACGCTCGCCGGCACGCCGAACGCCACCGTCGTGACCAGGCTGCCCCCGAGCGAAGAATTGTTGGCCGCGCCGGGCCCGAGCACGCCCTCCACCGCGCGCCCGCTTGACAAGCGGCGGCGCGGCGGTTACATAACGAACGTTAGATAGGTATGGCCGCCACGATCGTCGCCACGCCCGAGCGCGCCGCCGCCGCCGAGCGGATTCTTCGGGCGGCCATGGCCCTCTTCCGCGAGCGCGGCTATCACGGCAGCTCGATGCGCACGCTGGCGCGCGGGCTTCGCATGGAGGCGGCGAGCCTCTACTATCACTTCGCGTCCAAGCAGGACATCCTCTTCGCGATTCTCGACCGAACGCTCGACGATCTCCTCCACGGCGTGGGACGTGCGGTGGCGGCGGCCGAGGGTCCCGAGGCGCGGCTGCGGGCGGCCGTGCGCTTCCACGTGCTGTTCCACACGGACAGCCAGCACGAGGCCTTCGTGAGTCACAGCGAGCTGCGCTCGCTGACCCAGGCCAACTTGCGCCTCGCCCTCGCCCGGCGCGACGAGTACGAGCGCGTGTTTCGCGGGCTGCTCAGCGTCGGCGTCCGGGCCGGCGTCTTCCAGGTGGCCGACGTGAGGCTGACGGCCATGGCGATCCTCACCATGTGTACGGGGGTGGCGACGTGGTTTTCCGCCCGCGGCCGGCTCGCCCCCGAATCCATCGCCGACCGCTACGTCGAGATGATCTTGCGCAGTGTCAAACGTTGCCCGAAGGGGTCCCCGTCATGACCGTGGACGAGCCGTTCAGCGACAAGGTCGAGGCCCGTGATGCGCCCAAGATGCCGGCCGAATATCAGGCGCTGCTCAAGCGTGTGCTCCGGATCCAGGCCGACTGCGAGATCGGCGGCCCGCATCTCTACGTGAACGAGTGGCTCCTGACGGCGCCGTCGGCTGACGACCAGTGGATGCTCGCCAAGGTCGCGGGCGAGGAGATCGACCATTTCCGCAAGATCAACCGGCTCCTCAACGAGCTGGGCGAGGACGCCTCGGAGCTGATGTACGTCGAGAAGTCCCGGCGCGACCTCGAGGCGTTCCGGCAGGCGATGCCGACGTGGGCGGACGTCGCCGCGTTCGGCTTTCTCATCGATCGCGTGGGCCAGTACCAGCTCGAGGAGTTCGTGGGCTGCTCCTACGTGCCGCTCGAGCGCGCGTTACCCAGGATCATCCAGGAAGAGAGGACCCACGTCGGCTACGGCCACGTGAAGCTCCGCGACATGGTGCGGACCGAGGAGGGGCGCGCTCAGGCCCAGGCGGCGGTGGACCGGTGGTATCCGCGCGGGCTCGACATGTTCGGGCTCGCGAACTCCAAGCGCGCGGCCCGCTATCTGCACTGGGGGCTGAAGCGTCGGTCGAACGAAGGCGCCCGGGCGGAGTACATGGCCGAGGTGGCGCCGCTCATCGAGGGTCTCGGGCTGGTCGTGCCTGACGCGACGTCAGACCGCCACTTCCGCTGAGCGGGCAACGCGTCGTCGGCGAGGGAGCAGTGATGTCATGACCCAGACCGTGCTCGAGAAAGCCTTCCGTGACGTGGTCATCGCCAACCGCATCCTCGCGCACGAGGGCGTGGTCGACGCCTACGGGCACGTCAGCGTGCGCCATCCGCTCGACCCCACACGCTACCTGCTGTCGCGCTCGCGCGCCCCGGAGCTCGTCGAGCGCGGCGACATCGTCGAGTTCGACCTCGGGGGCAAGGCGGTGGGCGGCGACACGCGCGCGCCGTACCTCGAGCGGTTCATTCACGGGGCCATCTACGAGGCGCGAGCCGAGGTCCAGGCGGTGGTGCACGCCCACGCCGAGGCGGTGCTGCCGTTCACCGTCTCGACGACGCCGCTCCGGCCCGTCATGCACATGGCGAGCTTCATCGGAGCGCACATCCCCGTGTGGGACATGCGGGACAACTTCGGCGACACGAATCTCCTCGTGGTGAACATGGCGCAGGGCCGCGATCTGGCGCGCGGTCTCGGCGCCGCGCGCGTGGCCTTGATGCGAGGGCACGGGTTCGTGGCGGCCGGGCGCTCGCTCCCCGAGGCCATCAGGATCGGTGTCTACATGCCGGTCAACGCCCGGGTGCTTCTGGAGGCGATGCGCCTCGGCGAGGTCAAGGCGCTCTCGCGGGGAGAGATCGAGGCGCACGCATCGATGAAGCCCGACGACCCGGCCATGGTGCGGTCCTGGGAGTACTGGGCCGTGCGCGCGGGCTGCGCCGATTTGCTCAGCGGCCGGACCTGATCTGGCCGAGGGGCGCCAGCTCGTAGAGCCGCCGGGTGTTCGCGTGGAGAATCTTGCGCTTCGACTCCACGCTCAGGTCCTCGCGGGTGGCGAGCTCGCGGATGTTCCCGGGAAAGTCGTGGTCCCAGTGCGGCACGTCGCTCGCGTAGAAGATGATGTCGTTCCCCAGCCGCCGGACGACCTCGGGCACGGACTTCTCGTCCCCCTCGGCGGCGAAGAAGAGCTGTCCGGATCGGAGATAGTCGCTGGGTTTCTTCCGGCACAGCGGCGCCTCGACGGCGCGCTTGGCCCACTCCTCGTCCATGCGGTCCATCCAGAACGGAAGCCAGGAGCAGCCCGCCTCCATGAAGCCGATCCGGAGGCTCGGATACTTCTCCGGCACGCCCTCGAAGATCATGCCGGTGAGCTGGATCATCTGGGCCACGGGATGCGACAACGTGTGCACCTCGATGAACTTGTCGAACCCGTCGGCGCCGAAGAAGTGCGGGCCCCGTACGGTGGCGTGGCTGGCCACCATCGATCCGAGCCGCTCCGCCTCCGCGTAGATCGGGTGAAAGTCCGGGTGGCCGAGCGGCAACCGGAGCCCCACCGCCGGCGCGAAGGCCCCGCACATTCCGAGCTCGGTGACCGCCCGGCGCAGCTCCTTCACCGCCTCGGTCACGTCCTGGAACGGGAGCAGCGCCACGGCTTTCAAGCGCGGGCTCACGCTCAGGAACTCCTGGTGCAGGAAGTTGTTGTACGCGCGACAGAGCGCCACCGCGAAGTCGGGCTCGCGCACCCACCCGATGGCGAGCCCGCCCGTCGGATAGAGGACGGTCGACTCCACGCCGCCTTCGTCCATGATCCTGAGCCAGGACTTCGCGTCGTTCACGCTGCTCCCCAGCTGCCCGCCGAGGGAACGGTCCCACCCGTCCTCCGGGTAATAGGAGCGGCGACTCGCCCAAGCACCACGTTCGCCCTGCTTTCCCTCGAAGTACGGGCGGAGCTGCTCGGTCGTCTCGGTGATGTGGCCGTCGGCATCGTTCACAGTGAACTCGACCATCGCGGCCTCCTCGTGGGCCTCCGGGGCACCCCTCGGGTGCCTCCGAGGCACCCCTCGGGGGCGCCTTCGAGGCGCACCCCTTGACAGCTCAGTACCGCCCTCGGTATCAAGCGGTCAGCCCTTCGGTGCCCCAGGGCGGGACCATCCGGATTCTGGCCGACGTGACGGGCAATGGCAAGCTGCGCTGACCCCAGGAGGAACCGTGTGATGAGTGCCGCGACGGTGTTCATTTTCGCCCCGGTCGATGAAGCGCGAGACAGCCACAAGCGACTCGAGGCGGAGGGGTGCGAGCTGCGCCTGGGGAAGGCCTCCTGGGACACGCCCCAAGGAAACAGCGAGCCCGAGCTGATCCGCATGGCGCAGGGCGCCCACGCGCTCATGGGGACGTCCATCCGGAACGTGCCCATCAGCCGTAAGATCATGGAGAGCTCGCCCGAGCTCCGGGTCGTCGCCAAGTACACGATCGGCGTGGACGACGTGGACGTCGAGGCGGCGACCGACATGGGGATCCTGGTCTGCCACGGCCCGACCGAATCGAACTGGGGCGGCGTCGCCGAAGGCACGATCACGGCCATGCTCACCATGCTGAAGAAGGTTCGCGAGCGCGACCGGCATCTCAAAGACCGCGGCACCTGGCGGGATCAGCAGCTCCAGGGAACCTATCTGGGCGCCCGCGCCGACGGCTACGCGGGCATCACCCTCGGCCTGATCGGTCTCGGCCGGATCGGGAGTCGCATCGCCACGCTGTTGCGGCCGTGGCGGATGAAGATCCTGGCCACCGACCCGTACGTGCCCGAGAGCAGGTTCACGGAGCACGGCGTGACCCGGGTGGACCTGCCGACGCTGCTCCGCGAGTCGGACGTGGTGAGCCTGCACGTGGTGCTGACCCGCGAGACCCGGCACATGATCGGGGCCGAGCAGCTGGCGCTGATGAAGCGCAGGGCGATTCTCATCAACACCTCGCGCGGCCCGTGCGTGCAGGAGCCGGCGCTCATCGAGGCGCTGCTCAAGGGACAGATCGGCGGCGCCGCGCTGGACGTGTTCGAGGAGGAGCCGCTGGCGCTCGACAGCCAGCTGCGCAATCTCGGCGACACGGTCCTGCTCTCGCCCCACATGGTCTCGTCCAACGTGGGGAGCGGGCTGGGTCCGGGCATCGCGTGGGCGACCGAGTCGGTCCTGCGTGCGCTGCGCGGTGAAGTTCCCGACAACGTCTACAACAAAGAGGTGATCCCGCGCTGGGAGCGTCGCTTCGGCGGCAAGAGCGTGTGGTAACGGCGCTGCGAGGAGAGCTTTGCCCGGCGGACCGAGTTCGGGAAGTGCCTGATCAACAGCACGCTCACCCTCGCGTCGTGACCGGGATGGGTGTCGCCGACGTCAGCGAGAACGGCGTCGCGCTCGGCTGGGACGAGGTGAAGCTACCGCATCCGCTCTTCGCCGGCGACACCCTCTGTTCCGAGTCGCGCGTGTTGGACAAGCGCGAGTCCCGGTCGAACCCGCAACGGGGCATCGTCAAGGTGCGCACGCGCGGGATTCAGCAGGA
>Ga0066665_10000138_pt1 | contig 22851 bp, 23 predicted proteins | sample GraSoiAngelo_114_FD_75175 | JGI IMG/M metagenome (GOLD analysis project Ga0066665, IMG submission 75175) | Grasslands soil microbial communities from the Angelo Coastal Reserve, California, USA - 14_0903_13_40cm | ecosystem: Environmental > Terrestrial > Soil > Grasslands | place: USA...
ATGGGTTCGGATCTCCGTGGACGTCGGCGCCGTGCTGGGTCTCGGCTCGGTGATCCTCGTGATGTTGCTCGGCCAGTCGCGGGTGTTCTACTCGATGTCGCGCGACGGCCTGCTCGGCGGCTGGGCGGGAAGGGTGCATCCCAAGTTCCGCACTCCATATTTGTCGACGATCTACACAGGCATCGCGGTGGGGCTCGCGACCGGGCTCCTGCCGCTGCAGCTGCTTGGCCAGCTCGTGAACATCGGCACGTTGCTCGCTTTCGTCCTCGTCTGCGCCGGCGTGTGGATTCTCCGTAAGAAGCGTCCCGATCTCGATCGGCCGTTCCGGACCCCGTGGGTGCCGTTCGTGCCGATCGCCGGCGTGGTCTGCTGCCTGGGGCTGATGGCGACGCTGCCGGCCGATACGTGGATCCGGCTGATCGTCTGGCTGCTGATCGGATTCACCATCTACTTTGGATACAGCCGCAAGCACAGCCGCCTCCAGCGCGAGCTGGCGGGTGGTGCGGGCGGGCCCCCGCCGAGCATGGGTGGTGGTGGGGGGGGTGGGCCGCGAGGCCAGCCGCCGCGCCGGTAACACCCTGAGCAGCACCGGCGCCGAGCGAAAACACGACCAAAGGAGCTAGATCGGCGCCGGATACGAGGCGATTATCTTCCCCGCAATGAACCCGAACGGCGTTCCCGTTCCGCCGGATCGTGCCCAGGCGGCGCGCGACGTGGCGAAGGCGCTCACCAGTGCCAGCCATGTCGTTTTGACGACGCACGTCAACGCCGATGGCGACGGCGTGGGCAGCGAGATCGGGTTGTGGCATCTGCTGCGCGGACGCGGCGTGTCGGTGACGATCGCCAATCCCACCGAGATCCCCGAGCGCTTCCACTTCATGATTCCCGATGGCGCCGATGCGAGCGACCGCGCGGTGCGTGAGATCGAGCGCGCCGATATGGTCGCGTCGCTGGACATCGGAGACCTCAGCAGGCTGGGCAACCTGGCGGCTGTGATCAACAAGCGACAGCCGCCCCCACCCCTCGTCTGCATCGATCACCATGTCGGTCCGGTGAAGCTGCCCCCCGGCCCCTCCCTCATCGCGCCGGAGGCGACTGCGACGGCCGAGCTCGTGTTCGATCTTGCCAGCGTGGCCGGCTGGCCGCTCACGCCGGAGGTGGCGCAGGCGCTGTACGTCGGTTTGCTGACCGACACGGGAGGATTCCGCTTCTCCAACACCACGGCCCGCGCGCTGCGCGTCGCGGCGGCGCTGCTCGAGCAGGGCGTCGATCCCGAAGCCATCTATGCTTCGGTCTACGCCAGCGCGCCCGAAGGCCGCGTGCGACTGCTCGCGGAAGTGCTGCAGACGCTGGTCGTGGAGCCGGAGGTCGGGTTGGCGTGGGTCAGCGTACCCCCGGACGCGCTCCGTCGCCACGAGGTGACCGCCGACGACCTCGATGGGATCGTCGAATTTCCGCGCTCGATTGCCGGCGTCCGCATGGCGCTCTTGTTCCGGCACATCGGCAATGGTCGCATCAAGGTCTCGTTCCGGTCGATGGGCGAAGTAGACGTCGCGGCGCTCGCCCATCAATTCGGTGGCGGCGGCCATCACCGGGCGGCGGGCGCCTCCTTGCCGGGCACCATGGCGGAGGTGGAGGAGAAAGTGCTGAGCGCGGCACGAGCGTTCCTCGCCAACGGCAGGTCCGTGTGAGTGCAGAGAAGATCAAAACCGACGTCGAGCAGGCGCTGGGCGGCATCATCAATCCGCGTCACGGCCGTGATATCGTCGCGGCCGGCATGGTGAAGGAAATCGTCGTCGACTCCGCCGGCACGGTCACATTCACCTTCGTGCTCACCCGCGAAGATCCCGGCTCGCTGGCGCGCCAGGCGCGCAAAGCGGTCGAGGGTGTTCCGGGCGTGACGGGTGTGAAGATGAACGTGGTGGATTCCGCCGATGGCGGTTCCCAACCGGCCGCCCGGCCGTCGGTCCGTCCGGCCGCCGCTCCTCCAGCCCCACCGACGCCGGACGAACTGCCGTCACTCGGCAAGGTTCTCGCGATCTCGAGCGGCAAAGGGGGCGTCGGGAAGTCGACCGTGTCGGCGAACCTCGCCGCGGCGCTGGCGCGCGACGGCCACCGGGTCGGCCTGATGGACGCGGACATCTACGGGCCCAACATCCCCCGCATGTTCGGCCTCAGCGGTAAGCCGGAAGTCCAGGGCGGGAAGATCCAGCCGCTCGAGGCGCACGGCGTGAAGCTGATGTCGCTCGGCTTCATCGTGGAGCGCGACGCGCCCGCGATCTGGCGCGGCCCGATCATCATGAAGATCATCACGCAGTTCATGCACGACGTGGCGTGGGGCGAACTGGATTACTTTCTCGTCGACCTGCCGCCGGGCACCGGCGACGCCCAGCTCTCGCTTACCCAGATCGTCCGGTTGCATGGCGCGCTGATCGTGACGACGCCGCAGGAGATGGCCGTGGGCGATTCGCTGCGCGGCGCCAAGATGTTCGAGCGTGTCGGCGTCGGCGTCGTCGGCATCGTCGAGAACATGAGCTACTTCGTGTGCCCCGATTGCCACGCGCGGTCCAATATCTTCCTGGCGGGCGGCGGCAGCCGCCTGGCCGCCGAGCTGGGCGTGCCGCTGCTGGGACAGATTCCCTTACAGGCCGGCATGGCGGAGCTCGCCGATCGCGGCGAGCCGATTGTCGTGAGCCAGCCGGAGTCGCCGGCCGGTGTGGCGCTGCGCGAGCTGGCCCGGACGGTCATTACACGCACGGCAGGGCTCGCTCCCGCCATTCCGATCACGGCGCCGCGCTGACGTGCCGGCGCTCGTCGCGATCGCGTTGCTGGCGCTCCAGGGCACGCCACGCCCAGCCCTGCGCAGCGGTCTCGACACGCTGTATGGCGGAGATTTCGAACGCGCGGCGAGCTACTTCGCGGCATTGGCCGCCCACGAACCCGCCGATCCCGCGCCGGTCGTCTTCCAGGCGGGCGCCTACATCTGGTGGGCATCCGCGTTGGACTCCGCCGACTTTGCGCTGCAGCGCATCGACTCGCTCCTCGGCGTGGCGATCGCGCGCGCGCGCGCGTCGGGCGCCGGCGCGGATTTCTGGCTGGCCACGGCGCTCGGCTATCGGGCGCGCCAGCGCGAGGAGCATGGGCACGGCTTCAGCGCGGCGAAGGACGCGAAGGCGATGCGCGACATCTATCGGCGGCTGCTCGCGGCGGATTCTTCGTGCACGGATTGCTATCTGGGATTGGGCGTCTACGACTACGGGCTGGCGCGCGCGGGCGCGTTTGCCCGCTTTCTTGCCCGCCTCATCGGTTTGGGCGGCGGCAACGCGGAACGTGGGATTCGCTACATGCGCCGTGCGGCGCATGACGGCGATCTGGCGCGCGTCGAGAGCACATGGGTGCTGGCCGCGGCGTTGCTGCGTGAGGCCGCGCGCGATGCCGCCGGGCGCGACGTCCTGGAGCGGGAAGCGCGCGGCTATGTCGAAGGACTCGCCGCGCGCTATCCTCGCAATCCGGTGTTTCAACGCTTCCTGCGGGAAGTGCCCGCCAGGACCTCAGCCGCTGAACTGAGCGGAGCGCCGACTCACGCCGCGACCGCGGCGGTTTCCGGACCGCCGCCGATCGGGCGGAGTAAGCGCCGCGAGCTTGCCGAGCATGTTGTGCACATGGCTCTTCACCGTATTCGTCGAGATGCGCAGCCGCCGCGCAATGTCCTTGTTGCCGAGTCCCGCCGAGATCAGCTCCCTGATCTCCTGCTCCCGCTGCGTCAGTCGGACGGCGACCCCTCGTCGCCTATCCAAGGCGCGCCTACGCTCGGACGAGACCCTACGCTCCAGACGGCGAGTGACCCAGGGCACGGTCCCCCCCCCTTTGGGGCGTAATCTATTGCGGGACGGGAACTAGGGCATAAATCGGGGGGATTAGGTGATTCATGACGAATCGCTCTTTTAGCGTAGGCCGGATGAGGCAGTCAGTCCGACGGGTGACGCTGCTGTTCGGGCTGGCCGCGGTTAACTACTTCGCCGCGAAGCTCGGCCTGCGATTCGCATACATCAACAGCTCGGTGACCACGATCTGGCCGCCCGCCGGCATCGCGCTCGCCGCGTTCGTGCTGCTCGGGTATGGTGTCTGGCCCGCGATCCTCGCTGGCGCCTTCTTCGCGAATATCACCACCACCGGCGCGGTGTTCCCGTCGATCGGCATCGCGGTCGGCAATACAATGGAAGGGTTGCTCGCGGCGTACCTGGTCAACCGCTTCGCGCGCGGGGGGCGGGTGTTCGACCGCGTGCGCGACATCATCCGGTTCACACTGCTCGCGGCAATCGTCAGCACCACGGTCGCGGCGTCCATTGGCGTCGCGTCACTCGCGCTGGGCGGTCTCGTCTCGGTGACGGATGCCCCGCGCGTCTGGCTGACGTGGTGGCTGGGTGACGCAGTCGGCGACATGGTCATCGCACCGGCGCTGATTCTCTGGATCGGCGTCAAACTCGGCCCGGGGTGGACAGAGCAAAAAGTCGTCGAGGCAGTCGCGCTCGCGGTCGTCGCCGCGCTGGTCACGCTGGCGCTGTTCGGCGGCGCGTTCCCGACGCGGCATTACCCGCTGACCGTCCTGCTCTGGCCGGTGATGATCTGGGTGGCGTTTCGCTTTGGCCCCCGCGAGGCCGCGACCACGATGCTGATCGTGTCGGCGATCGCGATTTCGCGGACGTTGTCCGGCGTCGGCCCGTTCTCCGTCTACGCGACCAACGAGTCGTTGGTGCTGCTGCAGGTGTGGACCGGCATCACTGCGGTAACGAGTCTCGTGCTCGCAGCCGCGGTCGCGTCGCAGCGCGATATCCAGGGGACGTGGCAGCAGCTCGCCGTCACCGATCCGCTGACGGGGCTCGCCAATAACCGCCAGCTGACGCAGTCCCTCGAGTCCGAGATCCGGCGCTCGCGCCGCACCGGACAGCCGCTCGCGGTTGTGTTGCTGGATCTCGACGGCCTGAAGCAGATCAACGACCGCCACGGACACCTCGCCGGCAGCTTGGCGATCCGGCGCGTGGCGGAGGCGCTGCTCGGATCCTGCCGCGCCACGGATACGGCAGCCCGGTTCGGAGGCGACGAATTCGCGCTCGTGCTCCCCGAGACCGGGGAGGCGGCCGCCTGGCACGTGGCGCGCGGGGTGGCCGACCGGCTGGCCACCGACGCCGAGAAGCCGAACCTGTCGATCAGTGTGGGGGTGGCCGTCTACCCCGGCCACGGTGAGACCGTGGAAGCACTACTAAACGCAGCCGATGTCGCATTGTACGAGACCAAGGAACGCCGCAAGAGCAGGGCTGTGGGCCTTGCTCCCTAAGTGGCCACCACTAGGTTAGGAGCCATGGATACCAAGAAAAGCATGAGCGTATCGACCCGGGTGTCTGATCCCCAAGCGCTGTCCGAGTCGTCGGCCGGGTTGCTGCGCGAGCTCGTCGCGCACCTGCGACAGAACCGCACGCAGCTGCGCGAGGAATGGGCGCGCCGCATCACACGCGCGGAGCTGCTGACGGCGATGACGGAAGAGGAAATCTTCGCCGAAGCCACCGCGGTCTACGACAACTACGTGGAAGCGCTCGAGACAGGGACCTTCGAGGCCCTGCAGGCGTACTCGCGGCGACTGTCGGAGCGCATCATTCCGCGAGGCGTCGAAACAGACGAAGTCGTCGGCATCGTGCTCCTCCTGCGTGACGTGCTCGCCCGCTCATTGTTCACCAAGTACCAGGACAACGTCGAAAAACTGAACCGGATTCTCGACAGCTACGAGCCCGCGGCGAACCGCATCGCGAACACGGTGGCCGTCGGATTCGTAGAGGAGCGCGAGCGCATCATCCGGCAGCAACAGGAAGCCATCCGGGAGCTGTCCACGCCGGTGCTGCAGGTGCGCGAGCGGCTGCTGATTCTGCCCATCATCGGCGTCATCGATCCGCAGCGCGCCCGGCAGCTGACCGAACAGCTGTTGCGTGCGATTCGCGCGAACCGTGCCAAGGTCGTCGTGATCGACGTGACCGGTGTGGCGGCCATGGACTCCGGTGTCGCGAACCACTTGGTGCAGACGGTCGAAGCGTCGCGCCTGTTGGGCGCCACGGTCATCGTCACCGGCCTGTCGCCCGAAATCGCGCAGACGCTCGTGACGATCGGCGTCGACCTGAGCGAAATGGCCACGGTCGGTGACCTGCAGGGAGGCATCGAAGAGGCGGAGCGCTTGCTCGCCGATCGCGCTGCGCCGACGACGCAGGTCCGCGAAATCGCTCCAGAATCCCAGCGTTAGCCGGAGGTCGCCGTGGAAGTACCGATTCTGCGGCAGGGGCAATATCTCATTGCCTCGATTCAGTCCGCCCTCACAGACGCCGATCTCTCCCATCTCCGCGAAGCGCTGATCGCCCAGGTCGGGCGGTCGCGTTGCCGCGGCGTCATCGTGGACGTCACCGCGCTGGACGTGATGGATTCGTTCGCGGTGCGAACCCTGCGCGACATCGCGCACATGGCGCGCTTACGCGGCGCAGAAACGGTCATCGTCGGCATCCAGCCCGACGTGGCGTTCGCGATGGTGCAGCTCGGACTCACGCTCAAGGGCGTCGCCACGGTGCTCGACCTCGAGGAAGGCCTCGCCTTCCTCGACGGCCGCACCAAGGGCGGGTTGGGGGGAGGCGCGTTCGACAAATCCCGGCGACCCCCGAGCGGCCCGCCCCGTGGGTGATGAGCTGCGTCTGCCGATTGCCGCGGACGTTGATGTCGTTGAAGCAAGACAGCAAGGCCGCGCATTAGCCGCCGTCGCAGGATTCTCCAGCGGCGAACAGACTGTCATTGCCGCCGCCATTTCCGAAATCGCCCGCAACATCCTGATGTACGCCAAGAAGGGCGAGATCACCCTCAGTCTCGTCCAGAACGGCGACCGCCAGGGCGTCTCGATCGTCGCCGTCGATCAGGGCCCCGGCATTCCGGACATCGAGCGCGCGATGCAGTACGGCTACTCCACGTCGCACGGCGTGGGCGCCGGGCTCCCCGGCGCCAAGCGGTTGATGGACGAGTTCGAAGTCGATTCGGTCGTGGGCCACGGCACCACCATCACGATGAAGAAGTGGCGGCGGGCCATTTGAAGATCGAAACGGCGTTCGCCACGCTGCCGCTCCAGGGGCAGTCTGAGTCCGGCGATCTCAGCCTCATCAAGCGAGTCGGTAAGGGGACGCTCATCGCCGTCGTGGACGGGCTGGGGCACGGCCAGCAGGCCGCCTCCGCCGCGCACGCCGCCGTGGGCGCACTGGACCGCTACTCGCGCGAGCCGCTCATCGATCTCGTGCGCCGCTGCCACGATGCGCTGGTCGGGTTGCGCGGCGTGGTCCTCGGCCTGGCCTATCTCGATCCGCAAGCGGCGACGATGGCCTGGCTCGGTGTCGGCAACGTCGGCGGCGTCCTGTTGCGTGCCGATGTCGGCAACCGCCCGTCGCGCATCACGCTCGTCCCGAACGCAGGATTCATCGGCGCCGAACAGCCGCATCCCACGACGCGCTCCGTGCCGCTCGCCCTGGGCGATACCGTGATTCTGCACTCCGACGGCATCAAGGACGGGTTCGCGGAGTCCCTCGTGCTCTCCAAGTCGCCGCAGGAGATCGCCGACTTCGTCATGACCCGGCACGCAAAGGACAACGATGACGCGCTCGTGCTGGTAGCACGCTACGCCCGCTAAGCAGGTCGCCGGCTCGCTGACGACCGGCCCGCTGCGGCCGGTCGTCCTGGGGCTCGCGGCGCCCGCCGTCGCGATGATGGCGTGCCACTTCTCCTTCAATCTGATCGACAGCATCTGGGTGGGCCGCCTCATCGGGCCGGCCGCCCTGGCGGCCGTTTCCACCGCGGGGTTCTACATCTGGGTCGCGCTCAGTCTCGGCGAGATGGTGGAGATCGGATTGATTGCGGTCGCGGCGCGGCGTCATGGCGAAGGATTTCCCGATCGCGCCGCACGAGCCGCGGCGGCCGCGGTGGCGTATGCGCTCGGTGCCGGCCTGGCCGTCAGCATCATCGGGTGGGCGGTGGCGGGCCCGATGTTTCGCGTCATGCGCGTGCCGCCCGACGTTGCCACGCTCGGCCATGCGTACCTCTCGACCTGGCTGCTCGGCGCCCCGCTCGTATTCGGGTTCTTTGCGATCGAGGCCACGTTCCGCGCCGCTGGCGATACGCGGACGCCCTTTCTGATGCTCGCGGGCTCGGTCGGCGTGTCGATTCTGCTCGATCCCCTGCTGATCATGGGCCTTGGTCCGTTCCCCCGGCTCGGCGTCGAAGGAGCCGCCCTCGCCTCCGTCATGGTGCGCGGCGGCGGCTTCCTGCTCGGGCTCGTCATCGCGTTGCGGCGGGGCTTGCTCCGCATCAGCGCGCCCGATTGGCGCGCCCTGCCGACGATCATTCGTATCGGGGCGCCGTTGTCGCTTGCGGGTGTGCTACTCTCGGTGATCTACATGTGGCTCACGCGGTTCACGTCGCGATTTGGCACCGCGGCGCTCGCCGCGCTCGGCGTGGGTCATAAAATGGAAGGGCTCGGCTTCATCGCGATCAGCGGCTTCGCGCTGGCCGCCAGCGCGCTCGTCGGCCAGAACCTCGGCGCGGGGCAGGAGACCCGGGCGCGGGAGGCCGTGCGTCTCACGGTGAGTTATTGCCTCGCGGTCACGGTGACGACGGCCATCGCCTTTCTGCTTATTCCCGGACAACTGGTGGCGCTGTTCACGCGCGATCCCCAGGTCATTACCGACGGTGTGCTGTATTTGCGGGTGATTGCATTCGCCCAGATCGGCCAGAGCTTCGAGCTGATTCTGGAAGGGGCGCTGGCGGGCGCGGGGTACACGTTCTGGCCGCAGGTCGTGAGCACCACGCTCACGGCGATGCGCATTCCGCTCGCCGCGTGGTGGTCGCGACGGTTCGGGCTGCTGGGGATCTGGCTGGCCTTGAGCGTCACCGCGATCTCACGCGGCATCGCGATGATCCTCTTCTGGAAAGGCGGGCGGTGGCGTACCGTCAGGGTCTAGACCATGGCGATCATTACGCTGCTCACCGACTTCGGCACAGCCGACAGTTACATCGCCGAGATGAAGGGCGTGCTCTCGACGTACGCTCCCACTGCGACACTGGTCGATATCACCCATGACGTGTCGCCGGGCGACGTGCGCGCCGCTCAATACCTCCTCAGTCGGACCTGGATGTTCTTTCCCGAAGGCACGATTTACGTCGCCGTCGTCGACGCCGGGGTGGGAACAGATCGCAGGGTGCTCGGGGCAACGCGACATGGTCGGTACTTTCTGGCACCGGATAACGGGCTGCTCTCGTTCCTGTCCATGAATGCCACGTTCATCTCCATCCCCGTGCTTCCTGAAGCAGCGCCCACGTTCCATGGCCGCGACGTCTTTGCGCCCGCCGCTGGCGTGCTGGCGAACGGAGGATCGTTCGAGTCGCTGGGCACGGCCATTACCGATCCGCTCCAGCTGCCCTTGCCGATCCCGACCACCGAGCGAGACGCCGTCGTGGGTGAAGTGGTGTACGTCGATCGGTTCGGGACGCTGATCTCGAACATTACGCCGAACGCCCTGAAGCCAGGAGCGAGCATTCACGTGGGCGGAGTAGACGCGGGGCCACTGCGACGGACCTTTGCGGATGTCGCACCCGGGGAGCTGGTAGCGTTTACGGGTTCCGGGGGTACCGTAGAGATCGCGGTGCGGGACGGGAGTGCGATGCGGACGCTTGGGCTGAGTGTGGGGGCGGAGGTGCGAGCATGAGCTGGCGGTGGCTGCTGGCGATCATCGCATTCGCGATGTTGTTCGCGTTTGGTGTCTCGATGTGGTGGTTTGGGCCGCCGTATGCCACGCGCGTCCTGGGCGTCTGGATGGTGCTGACGGCGCCGTTGTTCCTGATTACCTACCGGATGACTCGCGCGCGGTGGATGCTCTACCTGGGCTTCAGTCTGCTGCCGTTGGGTCTTGTGAGCCTCCTCCTTCCTTTTCCGTACTGGTCGTGGTACCTGGATACCGAAGCTGCCTTTGTCTCCCTTGTTGGGCTAGCGTGCGCGATTCCGCTCATCCTGACCTTCGCATGGACACTTTCTGTTTTTCCCGAGTCAGGTCACGTGGGGCCGAGGCAGTGGCTGGTACGAACGGGCGGTCCAATCCTCCTGACATCATTCACCATCTTTGCTACGTCGGTATGGGCCGTCGCGGACTCCGAGGCTCCAGTCGCAAAGCCGCAGTACACGCAGAATTTCGCTGGGTGTTATGAGCTTGATTTTGGTCGGTGGATTCCGGGCGGGGATGAATTCCGCCGAGCACTTCCCGCGGTCGTGCCGCAACGCATTCGCCTCGATTCGACATATGCAGAAGGCGGGTTGTTGATCCGACCACCGACCTGGTGGGGACGGGCGTCTTGGGTGCCAACCGGCTCGCGCAGCATCACGATGACCTGGAGTGACGTGTTCAACTCAGTGAATATGCGTCTCTATCGTTGGGGCCGTGATCTCCGTGGGAGGGTCATCGCGTATTCGGACGCCGATTGGCCTGTGCCGGAGCCTCGTGCGCTGGTCCATGCGCGGCCCACGGATTGTGCGAACGTATCAACGGATACGCTACGGTACGGCACGATGAGGCTCGAACGAGGGCGCGGTAGGTAAAACAAAACATGTAGGGGCGCAGCACGCTGCGCCCCTACTGTTTTCGATTCGCTGCACCTTGCTGGCCTACGCCGTCCAGTCGCCCGATGGCGCGTGAACCTTCACCTGCGCCATCACCCGATCAGCAAACCCAGCGCTCGGCGCAAACTTCGGAAGCTGGACCAGCTCGAGAATCACCTTCCGTTCACGTTCGGCTTCGACACGGCAGAGCGAGCAATCGGCGAGATGCATGGCCCGGGCGGCGGGCAGGAGGCCCTGCGCCCAGAGCTCGATTTCATCGGTATTGAGATGCATGGAGATGTCAGTCATTGGGTCTCCTACGGCCCGGTTTCGGCTCTGGTTTCACTCCCGGCGATCGTCGAGATAACCACGCAATTCATTACGGGCCCGATGGATATAGGTTTTGACCGTTCCCAGGGGCAGATCCAGCGTTTCGGCGATTTCCTCGTAGGAATAGCCCTCGACGTGGCGTAGCAGAATGCACGACCGGTACTCGGGCCGCAGCCGGGCGATGGCCCGCTCGATGGCCGTCCCAAGCTCGCGGCTCTCCACTTCGTCGAGCGGACTCTCCGCGCGGTCGCCCAACTGCAACGACGTCGCGCGGACCTGGTCGGGCGTCTCGGCACTGGGCGCGCCATCGAGCGACAGCGTGTCGATGCTCTTGCGCCGCAGATGATCGATCGCGGCGTTGTTCGCGATCTTGAAAATCCAGGATGAGAACTTGAATTCCGGCCGGTACGATTTGATGCCGTTCAGGACCTTGATGAACGTTTCCTGCGCGAGATCCTCGGCGAGCGCGCGATCGCGCACCATCCGATAGAGCAGCGAAAACACCGGACGCTCGTAGCGACGGACGAGCTCGCGGAATGCCGCGTCGTGACCCTGCTTTGCCCACGCCACCACCTGCTGATCGCTGGCGGCGTTCAGGTGGTCCGGCCTATCTTTCGCGCCTATGGGTCGCTCCGCAGCCTACGTGCGCAACATGTTCACCGCGATCGCACCGCGCTACGATTTCCTCAACCATCTGCTCAGCCTCAACGTGGATCGGTCCTGGCGACGCACCGCCGTGGCGCGCCTCGGCTGGGAAGCTAAACCCGACGGCACCTACCTCGATCTCTGTGCCGGTACCCTGGACCTCGCCGCCGAGCTGGCCCGGCAGGGCGGCTTTCGCGGCCGCGTGATCGGGGCCGACTTCGTGGTTCCGATGCTGGCGCAGGGCAAAGGCAAATCGCCCCGCACCGTTCCGGTCGCCGCCGACGCGCTGGCGCTGCCCTTTCCCGCGGCGCGGTTCGACGGCGCGCTGGTGGGATTTGGCGTACGCAATCTCGCCGACCTCGACAGGGGCCTCCGCGAAACGGCCCGCGTCCTGAAACCCGGCGCGCGGTTCGTCATCCTCGAATTCGCCACGCCCCGGTTCGCGCCGCTGCGCGCGATCTACCTCTGCTACTTCCGGCGAATTCTGCCCGCCATCGGGCGGCTCGTGTCGAAACATAGAGACGCCTATACCTACCTGCCAGAGTCGGTGCTCGCATTTCCGGAGCCGGAGGCACTGTCCGAGCGGCTCGGAGCCGCGGGATTCTCGCGCGTCGGGTTCGAGCGCCTGACGGGCGGCATCTGCGCGGTCCACTATGGCACTCGATAACCTGCGGGAGTTCGTCGCCGCGATCGACAAATCCGGCGACCTCACCCGGGTGACGCGCCCCGTATCGGTGGACAAGGAGATCACGGAAGTCGCCGACCGCTGCATGAAGTCGCCCGGCGGTGGACCGGCGCTGCTGTTCACGCAGCCGACGCTGCGCACCGGTGGGAAGTCCAGGTATCCGGTGGCCGTCAATCTCTTCGGCTCCGAACAACGCATGTCGCTCGCGCTCGGCGTCGAGTGCCTCGACCACGTGGGCGCGCGGATCGCAGAATTGATCGCGCTCAAGGTGCCCGAGGGCCTGCTCGGCAAGCTCGCGATGCTGCCGCGCCTCGCCGAGATCGCGAAGTTCCCACCCAAGACGGTCGGCCGTCCCGCCTCCCAGAGTACCGTTATCGAGGAATCGGATGTCGACCTCGCTCAGTTTCCGGTGCCGATCTGCTGGCCCGAAGACGGTGGGCCGTACATCACGCTCGGTGGAGTCATAACGAGGAATCCGGAATCCGGAGTCAGGAATGTGGGGATGTACCGGGTGCAAGTGCTGAGCAAGAACACGTTGGCGATGCACTGGCAGCGGCATAAGGTGGGCGCGGCGCACTGGCGCGTGATGGCGGAGCGCGGCGAGAAGATGCCCGTCGCCATCGCCCTCGGAGGGGATCCCGCGAGTATCTATGCTGCCTCGGCCCCGCTCCCACCCACGATCGACGAGTTTCTGTTCGCCGGCTTCCTGCGCGGCGAGCCGGTACGCCTGTCCAAGGCAGTGACGTCGGATCTCGAAGTTCCGGCGGAAGCGGAGATCGTGATCGAAGGCTACATCGATCCGCGTGAAGAGCTGGTGCTCGAGGGGCCGTTCGGCGATCACACGGGGTTTTACTCGCTCGCCGACTACTATCCGAAAGTGCACGTCACCGCGGTGACCTTCCGCGACGATCCTCTCTGGCCGCACACGATCGTCGGCCGCCCGCCGATGGAGGACTTCTACCTCGGCCACGCCACGGAGCGGATTTTTCTCCCGCTGCTCAAGCTCACGATCCCCGAGATCGTGGACCTCCACATGCCGGCCGAGGGGATTTTTCACAACCTGGTGTTCGTGAGCATCGACAAGCAGTACCCGGGCCAGGCCTACAAGGTGATGAATGGGCTCTGGGGACAAGGATTGATGTCGCTCGCCAAGGTGATCGTCGTCGTGGACAAGGACGTGAACGTCCGCGACACCAAAGAGGCGTGGTGGGTCGCGCTCAATCACATCGATCCCGAGCGCGACGTGCGCTTCACGATGGGGCCGATCGACGTGCTCGATCACTCCAGTCGCGGCTTCACCTACGGCTCGAAAATGGGAATCGACGCGACGCGGAAATGGAAGGAAGAAGGCTTCACGCGCGAGTGGCCGAACAAGATCGTGATGGACGCGGAGACCAAGGCTCGCGTCGACTCGATGTGGAGGGAGTTGGGAATTGGGCTCTGAGATGCGCGAAGGCCAGACGTTTGGTGGCGAATCCCTTCTGGTCCGTTACATCAACTTCGTAAAGCTCCCTCATACAGTCTTCGCGCTGCCGTTCGCGCTGCTCGGCGTGATCGTCGCGTCGTACAAGCAGCCGGTGACGTGGCGCGTGGCGATTCTCGTGACCGTGGCGTTTACGGCCGCGCGCTTCGTCGCGATGGGATTCAATCGCATCGCGGACCGCCGTCTCGACGCCAGAAACCCGCGTACCCAGGGCCGGGAGCTGCCGACGGGGCGTCTGACGATCAGCCAGGCGTGGGCCGCGGTGATCGGCGCGATGGTGGTGTTCCTCTTTGCGGCGTGGGCGCTGAATCCGTTGTGCGCGGCGCTCGCGCCGGTCGCCCTCATCTGGATCGCCACCTACAGCTACACGAAGCGATTCACGGACTGGACGCACCTCTGGCTCGGTGGCGCACTCGCCATCGCGCCGGTGGGCGGCTACGTCGCGGTCACGGGTGCCTGGAGCGATCCGTGGTGGCTGCTGCTGGTCATCGCGCTGGCCGTGACGTGCTGGGTCGCCGGGTTCGACATTTTCTACGCGTTGCAGGACGAGGCGTTCGATCGCGCCGAGCGGTTGCGCTCGCTCGTGGTGCGGTTGGGACAGGCGCGCGCGATCTTCGCGGCCAAGCTGCTCCACGGCATGGCGATCGTCGCGCTCGTGGCCTTCGGGTATGGCGCGGGGTTAGGAGTGGCGTACTTCGGCGGTGTGGGGATCGGGGCAGGGTTGATCGCCTGGGAGCATCAGCTCGTCCGGCCTGGCGACCTCTCTCGACTGAACGCCGCCTTTTTTACCGCCAATGGGATTGTCAGTATTGTCGTGTTTCTGGGTGCTCTGATAGATCGGGTGCTATGAACAGCGTGCGCCGTGCGCAGTCCGCCGTGCGCCGGAAACCCGATGCCTCCCGGCGCACAGCGCACGGCTCACGGCGCACGCCTCCGCCACCGCAGCCCCCCCGGCACCCGAAACGCTCCCCCACACCGAACCGCCGCGGGCGATAGAGAGTTAGGGAGTCGGCTTATCTCCCAACCCCGCAAGATCGAGCAAGAACGCATACTCGAACGCCACGTCGTGCCAGCGCTTGTAGCGGCCCGACGCGCCGCCGTGCCCCGCTTCCATGTTCGTCCGCAGGATCAACCGGTTGTTATCGGTCTTCATCGCCCGGAGTCGGGCGGTCCACTTCGCCGGTTCGACATACAGCACCTGCGTGTCATACAGACCGGCCGTGATCAGCAGGTTCGGGTACGCCTTCCGCTCGACGTTGTCATACGGTGAGTACGACAGCATGTAGCGGTAGAACGTCGAGTCATGCGGGTTGCCCCATTCGTCGTATTCCCCGGTTGTCAACGGAATGGTCGAGTCCATCATCGTGGTGATGACGTCCACATAGGGCACGCCCGCGATGACGCCCCGGAACAGCTCGGGACGCATGTTGACGACCGCGCCCATCAGGAGCCCGCCGGCGCTCGCCCCACGCGCAAACAGGCGATTCGAGGACGTGTAGCCGCGCCGGATCAGATCGTCGGCGACGTCGATGAAATCGGTGAACGTGTTCTTCTTCTGGAGTTGCCGGCCGTTCTCGTACCAGGCGCGTCCCATTTCGGACCCGCCGCGAATGTGCGCAATCGCGAACACAAACCCGCGATCGAGCAGCGAGAGCCGGTCTGACGAGAACGTCGGATCCGAGCTCGATCCGTACGACCCGTAGCCGGTGAGCAGCAACGGGGCGGGGCGGGCAATCCCCTTCCGGTACACGAGCGAGACCGGCACCCGCGCGCCGTCGCGCGCAATCGTGTAGAACCGCTCGGTCACGTAGTTCGCCGGATCGAAGCCCCCGAGGATCTGATCGCGCTTGAGCAGCGTCTTCTGCCGCGTCTTCATGTCGTAGTCGAACGTCGACGACGGTGTCGTCAAGGACGTGTATCCGTAGCGCAGCACCGGGGTGTCAAACTCGAGGTTGGTGCTGACGTAGGCGAGATAGGCGGGCTCGCCGAAGTCGAGGTAGTACTCGTTCTGACCGGTCCACGGACGCACGCGCAGCTGCACCAGCCCATCCTTCCGCTCGGTCAAGACGAGGTAGTCGCGGAAGAATTCGAAGTCCTCGAGCAGCACGTCGGCACGGTGCGGAATGACTTCTTCCCAGTTGTCCCGCCCAGGGCGCGCGACCGGCGTGCGCATGAGCCGGAAGTTCTTCGCGTGGTCGTTGGATAGGATGTAGAAGTAGTCACCGAAATGGTTGGCGGAATACTCATGCCCACGTTCGCGCGGGATCAGGATGCGGAATGGCGCGTCGGGCTGGTCAGCACGGATATAGCTGAATTCGGTCGCCATCGTTTGCGACGACTGAATCATGATGTACGCGCGGGACTTGGTCTTGGAGACGCCGACGTAATACGTCTCGTCCTTGTCTTCGTACACCATCTGATCGGTCGCTGCCGGTGTGCCGAGTTTGTGACGATAGACCTGATAGGGTCGCACGGACACGGAATCGGGCCTTGTGTAAAACAGCGTGCGGTTGTCCTCGGCCCAGGCGATGCCGCCGATCGCGCGCGGGATGACGTCGGACAGCATCTCGCCGGTGCGCAGGTTCTTGAACCGAATCGAGCTGACACGACCACCGGTGGTGTCCACCGCGAACGCGAGCAGATCCTCCCCGGAGCTGACATCCCACCCTCGGATCAGGAACGTCGCTTTTCCTTCGGCGAGCGCGTTGGCGTCGATCATGATCTCTTCCGGGGCGCTCACCGAACCGCGCTTCCGGGCGTAGAGGGGATAGTTCTTCCCTTCCACGAGCCGCGTATAGTAGAAGTAGTTGCCTTCGCGGAACGGCACGGACTGATCATTCTGCAACACGCGCCCCTTCAGCTCGTCGTAGAGTCGTCCCTGCAGCGCCTCGGTGTGCGCCATGACGGCCTTAGTGTACGCGTTTTCGTCTTCGAGATATTTGATGACTTCCGGATTACTCCGTTCTTTGAGCCAGTAGTACTGGTCGATGCGCACATTGCCGTGCTCGTCGAAGCGGTGCGGCCGCACCGCGGCGATGGGTGGCGTGAGCGCCGCCGCCTGCGAGGTAGCGGGCGCTTGTGCAGCGATCGAAGGGACAAAGGCCGCGAGGCCCAAAGCGAACGATCGAACTCGTGCAAGCATCGGAGCCTCAGCAAAGAAGTGAGGTATAGGTCGAATTAACGCCCGCGCGACGCCGGTGGCCAGAGGGTATGTTTGGACCGTGACATTTCTCTTACTGAGCCTCCTTCTCCAGGCTCAGACGGGAACGCTGGCCTCCATCGAGCGCCAAGTTGCACGTGCGGAGCGCAGCGAGCTTGGCGAGCCTGGGAGCGAGCGATTCTTCCGCATCGGCCATGACCGGCTCCTGCAATACCGCGGGCAGATCGAATCGTATTTGCAGGCCAAACCGGATGATCCGGCCGCCCTTGTGCTGCTGGGACGAGTCGAGCGGTTCATCCTCGGACGGTCGCGAAACGTCAGCTGCGGGCCGGATCATGGATGCGCCGTGGACAGCACCTATGACGACTCATCGGCGAACGCCGCGTTCGACCGGGCGATCAGTCTACAAGAAGGCGACGCGGCGGCGCATTTTTGGAAGGCGCGTCTCCTCGCGGACGGGCGGCCGGTGATGCGTGACGGGGAGTTCGCGTTCGATATCGACACCGGTGCGGCCCTGGCTCACGCGCAACGCGCCGTGGCGCTCGACGCTCGGAACGTTCGCTACCGGGAGTTTCTCGCCGTCACGCTGTCGAACATGGGACGGTACCAGGAGGCTGCCGAGGCGATCCGGCCGGTCCAGGGCGGCAAGCACCTCCTGTCGCTGATCTTTCAGGACCTCGCCGCGGTGCCGATTCCGGAGGGCGCCGTGCCGTGGCCCGGCGGCCATGCCGCGTTCGCCGCGGTGGGGCTCGACGAGAACCCGCCGCGATTCGTCGCCCAGACGGGTCGCAGCTGGGTCACCGACCTGTCGCTCGAGCAGTTGGAAGCGTTTTACCGGCGCCGCTGGCCGGCGTTCAGATTCTTTCGCGTTCAGGGTGACACGGGCCAAAGAGGAGGAATGCAGTACCTGCGTCCTGACCGCAACGGCAAGCTGCAGCCCGCGCGCGATTCCGCGTTCATTGACCAGCTCGAAAGCGCCAGCGCGTTCGCGGGCGTCCTCCTGGCCGTCGGTCAGTCTGGTCCGCGGTTCGACCAGCCCGGCCTGCAATATCCCGCCGCCGTCGCGGGGAAGGATGTCTTCCTGGAGATCATCATCGTGACCGGCCGCAGAGGTTCCCGAAACTGAGCGTGGCGAGCTCTCCTCCCGTCGTCTTCGCAATCACGGGTGCCTCGGGCGCGCCCTATGCGGCCCGCCTGCTCGATGTTTTCGCCACGAACCACGTGACGACCTGGCTGCTCGTGTCCGCGCACGGCTGGCGGCTGCTCGCCGAGGAGTGCGGGATCAGGGACGAAGCGGCGCTGAAAAGAGCTACCGGCGGCGACTGGGGCTGCGTCCGGCTGTTCAACGATGCGGATCGGGGCGCCGAGCCCGCTTCGGGATCGGTGAAGACGCTGGGGATGGTGGTCTGTCCGTGTTCGATGGGCACACTCGCCGCGATCGCGCATGGAACCAGCCGGTCGCTGATCGAGCGCGCCGCAGATGTCACGCTCAAGGAGCGGCGCAAGCTCGTGCTTGTGCCGCGTGAGACGCCGCTCTCCCTCGTGCACCTGCGCAACATGGCGCTGGCGGCGGAAGCGGGTGCGGTCGTCATGCCGGCGGCGCCGGGGTTCTACCAGCGACCGAAGGATATCGGCGAGCTCGTCGACTTCATCGTCCAACGCATCGTCGATCAGCTCGGGCTCGAGATCAAGTTGATCAAGCCCTGGCAAGGCTGACGATGGACGTCCGGGAGCTGCTGGCGCGCGAGGTGACGCCGGAGCTGTATCGCGAGATCCGCGAGCTCTGGAAAGCCCACTCGATTGCCGAAGACAAGCGTGACATCGCCGGGCTCATCGCGACGTTGACGCCGGACTGTGTGTACGAAGTCCTCCCCGACGGCGGCCGCTGGGAGGGCCATGCCGGGGCAACACGTTTCTATATGGAATTACTGGCCGCCTTTCCCGACATCCACTTCGATCTGCAGACCATCGTCATCGGGCCGCAGGGCGTGTGCGAGGAAGCGCGAGTCACCGGGACGCACCGGGGCAAGTGGCTCGAGCGCGCGGCGACGGGCGAGCGCGTCACCTTTCGGGTGGTAATTTTCTTTCCATGGGACACCGCAGGACGCAAGTTCGCCGGCGAGCGCGTATTCGTGCTGCCATGAGTTTCCTCGTCGCCAGCCTCGCGCTGGTATCGATCGCGTCGGCGCAGGATACGACGCGCTACACCCACGCCGACACGCTGCGCGGCTCCAACGGGCCCGCACGCACGTGGTGGGACGTGCAGTTCTACGATCTGCACACGCGCGTGAACCCGCAGGATTCGAGCATCAGCGGCTGGAATGGCATCACGTACCGCGTCCTGCAACCCGCGCGCGAGATGCAGATCGATCTGCAGATGCCGCTCGTGGTTGACAGCATGGTCCAGGACCGCCGGAAGCTCAATTACCGGCGGGACGGCAATGCGTTCTTCGTGACGCTGACGGCACCACAACGTGCCGGGGCGACGCGGACGATCACGGTGTGGTATCACGGCAAGCCGCGCGTCGGGCGGCGCCTGCCGTGGGACGGGGGGTTCACATTCCCCAAGGACAGCCTGGGCCGGCCATGGATCGCGACCGCGAACGAAGGCTTGGGCGCCAGCGTGTGGTGGCCCACCAAAGACTATCTCGCCGACGAACCGGACAGCCAGCGCATCGCGATCACCGTGCCCGATCCCCTGATCGACGTATCGAACGGTCGGCTGCGGAGCACCACGAAGAATGGCGACGGCACCACCACGTACGAGTGGTTCGTGACGAGCCCGATCAACACCTACAACGTCACCATCAACGCGGGCTACTATTCGCACGTCAGTGACACGCTCGACGGCGAAGCGGGAAAGCTGTCACTCGATTTCTGGCCGCTCGATTACCACGTCGACACCGCGCGGCGGCAGTTCCGGCAGGTGATCCCGATGATGCGGTGCTTCGAAAAATGGTTCGGTCCGTACCCCTGGTACGCCGACGGCTACAAGCTGGTCGAGACGCCGCACCTCGGCATGGAGCATCAGAGCGCCGTCGCGTACGGCAATCATTATCTCAACGGCTACCTGGGCCGCGACTTGTCGGGCACAGGACTCGGCCTGCAGTGGGACTTCATCATCGTGCACGAGAGCGCCCACGAGTGGTGGGGCAACAACATCTCGGCCCAGGATCACGCCGACATGTGGGTGCACGAGAGCTTCGCGAATTATGCGGAGGGGCTCTATACGGAGTGCCGGTTGAGCAAGAGTGCCGGTGCGGCGTACATGATCGGGGCCCGTTCAGGCATCCGGAACGACCGGCCGATCGTGCCGGCGTTCGGCGTCAACGCGCAAGGCTCCGGCGACATGTATCCCAAGGGTGGGAACATGTTGCACACGATTCGCGCGGTAATCGGCGATGACGTGAAGTGGCGCGACATTTTGCGCGGGCTGAACAAGACGTTCTATCACCAGACCGTCACCGGCAAACAGGTACAGGACTATATCAGCCGCGAGTCGGGGATCGATCTCAGCAGGGTCTTCGAGCAGTACCTCACCACGACCAAGATCGCGGTGTTCGAGTACCGGCTACAGGGGAGTACGCTGTCGTACCACTGGACGAACGTCATTCCGGGGTTCGACATGCCGGTGCGCGTCCAGATTCCGGGGATGGGGACTCGGCTACTCCGTCCCACCGAAGCGTGGCAGAGTTTCGAGGCCTCACCGCAGGCGGGCGAACTGAGCGTGGACGAGAACTTCTATGTGACGGCGTCGCAAGCGCCGTGAGACTCGGCGTCATCTCGGATACGCACGGTCTGCTGCGGCCGAGAGTTTTCGAGATCTTCAAGGAAGTCGATCACATCCTGCACGGCGGCGACGTGGGGCGGAGCGATCTCTTGGTCGAGCTGGGCGCCCTCGCCCCAGTGACGGCGGTGTACGGCAACACTGACGGCTTCGATTTGCGGGCGCAGCTTCCGCAGGTCGCCGAAATCGAGCTGGACGGTTTTCCGATCGTCGTGACGCACGGCGATCAGTTCGGCAGCCCCAATCCCGCCAAGCTGCACGAGGCTTTCCCCGATGCCGAGATCATCATCTTCGGGCATAGTCACCGGCCGCTGCTCGAGCTGGTGGACAAGACAGTGACGGTGATGAACCCGGGTGGTGCGGGCGCGCCCCGGTTTGGGATTCCGCCGAGCGTCGGGATTCTGGAGCTCGAGGCGGGGATTCCGCCGCGCGGACGGATTGTAGCGCTTCAGTGAGACTCGGCGTTGCGGTCGTGCTCGTCGCGGTTCTTGGGTGCGCCAGCCATGCCGTCCCTCCTCATGCTCGGGGCCCGGCCCCAAGTCCCTCCAGGCGTGCGTCGCCGTCCGCCGTACCTGGTGCGTTGGACGATGTGCTGCGGAGCGATCTGGCCGCCGACCACGCGTTCCCGTGGTCCGCAGGGCGGCGGCTCGCCTGGAGCGACTTCCAGGGGTCCCCGCCCTCGGAGGGCTCGGAGGGGGCGAAGATCTCCTACACGCTGTACTCAGGCTGGAAATGCAAAGGTGCGGCGTTCGAGTTTCGGATGATCGCCGGATTCCGGCCGCGGCAGTCCTGGGTCAAGGCGGTCGTCCTGAACGACAGCATGCAACGCCGGACGGTCCTGGGCCACGAACAGACGCATTTCGATTTGGCGGAGGTGCACGCCCGCCGGATGCAGCGGGCGTTCGGCGATCTGGCCCGCCCCTGCGCAAGGACCGATGCGGAGCTGAGCGCCCTGGCGCAGCGGCTCACCCAGGAGGAGAAGGCCGAGCAACGCCGGTACGATGAGGAGACCAACCATGGGCTCCTGGCGGACCAGCAGGCGGCATGGAGCCGGGACGTCGCGCAGCGGCTCGGCGGCTCGTAGGCCATCTAGCGTGGAACGGAAAACGGCTGGATTGTGTCTAACTTACGGCTCCCCCGTGAGGTAATACCATGCGTGCGCTTCGACTTCCCTCGCTGGCAACGCTGCGGGCGTTCCGTCCCACTCGGCGGCAACTGATCGGGATCGGAATAGCCATTCTCGTCCCAAGCGCCTGGCTGCTGGCGCGCGGTCCCGCAGGCCCGGACAATTCCCTCGTCGCGCGCGTCAAGCGCGGTCCGTTTGCCGTCACGGTCACGACGTCCGGCGAGTTGCGGGCGCGGCAGTTCGTCCAAATCACCGCCCCCGCCGGCGCGCAGCAAGCGGGCGCGTGGCAGATGAAGATCCAGTCCATTGTACCGGAAGGCACGATCGTAAAGCAGGGTGACGTGGTCGCAGAGCTCGACCGCTCGACCCTGGCGAACAAGCTCGACGAGGTGCGCCTCGCCCTCCAGAAGGCGGAGGCGCAGTACGAGCAGGCGATGCTCGCCTCCACCCTCACCCTGTCGACCGCACGCGAGAACATTCGCACGATGGAGTTAGCGCTGGAGGAGAAACGTCTCGCCAAGGAGCAGGCGGTCTACGAGGCGCCCACGGTGCAGCGCCAGGCCGCGATCGACTACGAACGGGCGGACCGCGCGCTGACCCAGGCGCGGTCGGACTACGACACCAAGACGGAGCAGGCGCGCGCAAAGATGCGCGAGGTCGGCGCTGATCTCCAGCGGCAGCGAAATCTGCTGAAAGCCGTGCAGGACGTGATGGCGGGGTTCACGATCCGCGCGCCAGCGCCCGGGATGGTGATCTACGTGAAAGAATGGAATGGCCGCAAGCGCACCGTCGGCTCGCAGGTGAACGCGTGGGAGCCGGGCGTCGCCACGCTGCCGGACCTCACGCAAATGGAGTCTGTCACCTACGTCAATGAGATCGACGTGCGCAAGCTTGCCGTCGGCCAGCCGGTGACGCTCACGCTCGATGCCGATCCTACCAAGCACCTCACCGGAGCCGTGGCGAGTGTCGCGAACGTCG
>Ga0066665_10000147_pt1 | contig 22379 bp, 13 predicted proteins | sample GraSoiAngelo_114_FD_75175 | JGI IMG/M metagenome (GOLD analysis project Ga0066665, IMG submission 75175) | Grasslands soil microbial communities from the Angelo Coastal Reserve, California, USA - 14_0903_13_40cm | ecosystem: Environmental > Terrestrial > Soil > Grasslands | place: USA...
GGGCAGCTCGGCGACGGACACGGCGGCGGTGACCCACCCCAAGATCACGACGATCGTCGCGGGCGCGGGCATCAGTGTCAACGTGCCCACACCGGGACTCAGCATCGAGCCCTACCTGTCCGTCGGCAATCGCTGGAACAAACTGTCCGGGGTCAGCGGCACGCAGTCAAACGTCGGGTGGGTGGTGGGTGCAAACCTCGGTTTCGGGATGCTCGGCCTGCACGTTGCGTATGACTCCCAGAAGATCGGCAGCGCGACCCGCGGGGTCATCGGCATTGGCGCGCATTTCGCGTTGAAGGCTCCCATCGGGATGTAAGAGGCAGTAGCTTTGGGGCGCGCCGCGATCATGCGGCGCGCCCATTTTTTCCCCGGGAGATTCGTGATCCATCGTGTGACACGCGCGGGCCTCATGGTCCTGGCCCTCACGCTGACCGGCTGCGCCATGGCGTTCGACGCGACCGATTTCGGCGTCCCGACATCGATGGCTGAATCAGCGCGGACGCCGCCGCAGGGGACGGCATTCAGAGTCACGAAACATCCGGTGTATCTGCTGTGGGGACTGACGGCCGCGTCGCGTCCCAACGCGGAAGACGTGCTCGCCGGTCAGGTGGGCACCGGCGCGCGCGTCGCGAACCTACGGATCAAGGTGCGGGCGCGGTGGAGCGATCTCCTGGTAACGGTGCTGACGGCGGGGTTGGCCAGCCCGCGGTCGGTGACGTTCGAAGGAGTGGTGGTCAGCGATACGGCTTCGACTTCGTCCACACCACGATAACGCCGCACGCCGCATTCGAGCCGGCGAACTCCGCCGGGACCTCTCCCGCCCCACGATAAACCTCGATCCCGTACACATCGTTGATCGGTGTGTTTTCGTGAAACGAGTGGACTTCCACGCCGTCGATGTACCAGGTCGGCTCGCATTGCGGCGTCCGAGCCATGTGCGCGTAACACTCAAAGCGTTGCTGGTCACACTCCATGCGGACGCCGCGCACGGTGCGCAGCGCGTCGCCGATGGAGCTGACGCCCTGCTTCTTGAGCTCATCCCAGCGGAGGTAGGCGCCCATCTTGCGCTGGCGCCGCTGCTCGAAATCATTGTAGCGCGGCATCAGCGCTGCGGCGCGCGCTTCCACGACGACCGCCGGCAGCATGTAGCCGTTGAAGTCGAGCGGAAAGACACCCTGCACGACCCCTGATGCCGGTATCCGGATGTCGAACGTCCCGGGCTCGAACCCGATCTGCCGGATTTCGATCTCGATGACCCCGGGTGTCACATTTTGCGCCACAAAAACGCCCCCGGAGTCGGTCTTGACCGCGGGGCCGCTCTTTCCGACCTGCACCGTGGCGCCGGCCAGGGGAGTGCCCATTTCGCTGTCGATTACCCGCCCACGGACGGTGGCCTGACTCACGCCTGAGGCTGGGGCGATGAGGCTGGCGAGGGCCGCCAGCAGGGCCGGGGCGAGGATCCGGTTGGCTGCTATCATGTTTGACGAAACCCCTCTAGCGCGACACCTAATAGAAGGTAGTATGAACCTTGGCGCTAGTCAGGCCATCTGATCCTCCGAAGTCTGTAGGCCGTCACGTTCCGCCGTCGGGCGTGGACCAAGGGGGTTGGTCACGTTGGAGTGTCCTTGCAGGAAATGTCGTCCGATCCGCGTTCCCTCTTCACACGAGAGGCAGCTTATGCGCGTACGCAAGTTTGGTACGCTGCTGGCCACAACTGTGGCCGCAGCACTGGTAACACTCACGTTCACCGCCGCGCCGCTGGCCGCGCAGGAAGCGGTCATCAAGGGCAAGATCACCTCGGAGACCGGTGAGCCCCTGGGCGGCGCCAACATCGTGGTGGCAAACACGAACCTCGGCGCCGTCACCACCGCCAACGGCACCTACACGCTGACGATCGGCGCGACCGCGGTGCACGGCCAGGCGGTCGTGATCACGGCGCGCTACATCGGGCACAAGCCGGTCACCCGCACCGTGACGCTCAGCGCCGGCGAGCAGGAGCAAAACTTCCAGCTCGCGGCCGATCCGTTGCGGCTCGAGGAAGTAGTCGTGACGGGCGTCGCCGAGGCGACGGACCGCCGTAAGCTGCCGATGACCGTGGCGAGTGTCGGCGCCGACCAACTGCAGGCGGTGCCCGGTCAGAGTGCGTTGCAAGCGCTCGAGGGCAAAGTCTCCGGCGTGCGGCTGATTCCCAACTCGGCGCAGCCCGGTGGTGAGCCGTCGCTGCGGCTCCGCGGCGCGACGAGCATCGGCGGGCGCCAGGATCCGCTGGTCATCGTGGACGGCGTGATCACGCGGTTCGGCCTCGCGGACATCGCGGGCGAAGACGTGGAGCGCGTCGAGGTCGTCAAGGGCGCCGCCGCGTCGGCGCTCTATGGCTCCGACGCTGCCAACGGCGTCGTCCAGGTGTTTACCAAGCGTGGCGACCACCTCCCCGATGGCGGTCTGCGTGTCTCGACCCGGCTCGAGGGCGGCGTGAACAGCATGCCGGCGCGGATGCAGTTCTCGCACTCGCATCCGTTCCAGGTCGAGTCCGCTCCGGGATACTGCGTTGCGACCGGATTGGCGCATCTCCCGACTCCGCAGGTCTGGACCGTGGATCCGGTAAACAACTATTGCCTGAATGGCGGCTCCCGCATTGTCCGGCCCGACCAGATCGCCGGCACGCCGTTCGTCAGGTACTACGACCATTGGAGCGAAGTCGTCAATCCCGGCGTGTTCTGGACGGGCTATGCGTCCGTCGGTCAGCGTTCGGGCAAAACCAACTTCAATGCATCGTTCGAGAACACGCGGAACGAAGGCGTGATTTTCGGATTGGGCGGCTATACCCGGCAAAACTTCCGGATGAACCTGGACCAGCAGCTGCGGAGCAACGTCGACGCGTCGTTCAGCGCGTTCTACGGTACCTCGAGCAACGGCCGGGCCGCCGAGGGTCAGACGGGCCCGTTCTTCACCCTGATGTTCGTCCAGCCGGACGTGAATCTCGCGGGTTGCTGCAATCCCGATGGATCGAAATACGTCGCCAAGGTGCCGTTGAGCGGCGACGTCGCGAATGACGCGAATCCGATGTACGAGCTCGCGAACCGCAAGATCAATCAGGATCGGAATAGGTTCAGCGGCTCCGGGAAGACGCGCTGGCGGATCAACAACTGGTTGCAGGCGGAAGGTTCATTCGCGTACGACCAGGAAGCACAGACGTACTCGGACGTGACGCCGTTCGGGTTCCTGACTTCTACGGGGCAGAGCACGAAAGGAAGCCTCGATGAGCAGACGCGGAATGACTGGCAGTCGAACGCCGGCCTGACGCTGACGAGCCTGCGGCACTTCGGAAGCGACATCACGAATACCACGAAGGTGGCCGCCATCTTTGAGAACCAGCGGAATCGGTTCCTCCACTCGTTCGCGGGCGAGCTGGTCGTCGCGCGCGTGCCGGAGTTCGCTGGCGCCAATACCAGCACCCTCGGGGCGCAGTCATTCGATCAGCGCATCCGGAACGAGAACTTCTTCGCGGTAACGACTTTCGATATCAAAGACCGGTACATTCTCGACGGCCTGGTGCGGCGCGACGGGTCTTCGTTGTTCGGGACCGAGAGTCGTTGGGCGACGTACTACCGGGTGTCCGGCGCATATCGCGTCACGCAGGACGTCCACGTTCCCGGAATCGACGAATGGCGGCTCCGGGCATCGTACGGCACGGCCGGGTTGCGGCCCGAGTTCGACTACCAGTACGAGATTCTCGACGTGAATCCGGGCGGCTTCACACCGAATATTCTGGGCAACCCCCTCCTCAAGCCGGCGCACTCCGCCGAGATCGAGCTGGGAACGAACCTGGAGTTCGGGTCGGGCCGCTTCACGCTGGAGTACACCTACGCGAACAAGACGACGCGCGATCAGATCCTGCTGGTGGATCTCCCCGCGGTCACCGGCTTCAAGCGCCAGTGGCAGAACACGGGCGCGCTGCGGTCGCGGACCCATGAGGTGACCTTCGCAGCCAGGTTGGTCAATCGTCCCCAGACCTCCCTCACGCTGAACATCGTCGGCGATCGGACGCGTCAGGTGATCAGCAGCTGGACCCTGCCGGAGCGACTGTATGGATTCCAGCAGATGCCGGCCGCGTTCTTCCTCGGCAACGGCTCGGATCTCGGCGCGATGTACGGCAATCGGTGGATTCGCAACATCGACGATCTGTACGCGGATCCGGACAAGGCGGCGCTGTCGGGCCCGGGCCAGACCTGGAGCCGCGATTCGGTGATGGTGAACGAGGACGGCTACGTGGTCCGCAGGGGCGCGTACGGCACGATCAATGAGCGCGCCATCAAGTACGTATTCTGCAAGCGCCCAGGCCCCGGCGGGACCTGTCTCGAGAGCTCGAACATCGTGAAGATCGGGAACGCCAACCCCGACTTCAACATGAGCTTCGGGTTGGCGTTCACGTTCCATCGTCTCGCGATCAACACGTTGCTCGACTGGTCCTACGGCGGCAACCTGTACAACGGCACGCGGCAATGGGCCTTCCAGGCGACGCGTGATCGCGTGCAGGATCAGGCGAACAAGCCACAGAACGCCGCGACGTGTGGGGTGGTCTCCGATCCGATGCCGGCATGCCCGCGCAAGGCGCTGGGATACTACGGCGTCGGGTTCTACAACGGTCTCGACCCGGACGACTTCTTCATCGAGCCGGGCTCCTACGCGAAGCTGAAGGAGCTGTCGGTGTACTACACGTTTGGGCGTAACCAGCTGCGTGCGGTCGGGCTGGGCTCCCTCGGGGAGGCGCGGCTCGGCTTCGTCGGTCGCAACCTGTTCACGATCACGAATTACTCCGGACTCGATCCGGAAGTCTCCGGTCTGTTCGGCGATCCATTCCAGGTCAGGATGGACTGGTTCCAATATCCCCAATTCCGCACCTTCTCGGCCGTTGTCGAGATCACCTACTGAGGAGGCGCCATGAACTCACTTCGAGAGGTTCCCATGCTGCGGTCGTTCACTCGGAGGGTCGCGCTCGTCGCCGTGGTTGTGGCGGCCGCGTGTAACCTCGACGTGTCGAACCCAAACGCTCCGGACGCGAACCGCGCCTTCGGCGATCCGGCCGGTCTCCAGCAGCTGCTGGGCGGAGCGTTCCGGACCTGGGTCGAGGCGCGTGACGGCTATTACGTCATGCCGCTGACGACGCAGGCCAACAACTACACGGCATCGTGGAATAATGCGTCGATCCGGTTCTATAGCTCGGTCGGGGCGGATTGCGCCTCGCGATGCGGTTGGACGAACAGTCCGACGGCCACGGCGGGGCTGGTCATCGAATCGCAGTGGTACGGCTACTACACGGTATGGTTCGCCGCGACCCATGTGCTCCAGGCCATGAAGGACGGGATCTGCTTCGACGCCGATTGCACGGCCACGAACGCGTGGAAGCGTGAAACGGTGGGATCTGACAGCACCGTGACCGTGCGCAACAAGACGATTGCCCAGATGCTGCAGGGCATGGCATTCGCCGGTCTCAGCCTGATTTATGATTCTGCGTTCGTGGCGGACGAAAACACCGTGTTCCCCGCGAGCCCAGCCGATTATCCCCCATTCAACAGTCGGACGGAGGTGCGCGCCGCCGCCTTGCAGAAGTTCGAGGCCGCGTACGTGACGGCCGCCGTGTATCCGACCTGGAAGACGGAAAAAGAGTGGATGGGCGTGGACGGCGGCGTAGCGTACACCAACGTCCAGATTCGGCAACTCATCCGCACCATGGAGGCCGAGCTGATCGCGATGTGGCCGCGGAACAGCACGGAGAACGCGGCCGCCGATTGGGCATCCGTCGTAACGTATGCATCGCAGGGGGTCAGCTCAGGAACTCCCTTCGAGTGGGTGTTCAACATCGACATCAGCGCGCGGGATGCCGGCATCGAATATGTGAAGTCCTGGGGCAACTCCATTCTCACCATGCGCGTGGATACGCGCGTGGCAGCGTTGATCACGACGAACCATGTCGATCCATGGCCCTCGGGCGGGAATCCCTGTCCCACGACGTCGCCGGATCTACGTGTCGGGGACGGCGGGTACGGCACCGACGATAACCCCGATTTTGGCACCGTCGCCGCCGATGCGGGCTCGGGTACCGACTATGCCTGTTCGACCGCCGCGATCTTCCCGGCCGCGCGGGGGCAATATCATCAAAGCAACCTGCAGCACATCCGGTGGCATTGGCTGGCCGGCGTCGGCGAGGGATTGCCCGCCGACAACGGAACCGGTCCTGACCCCTTCTACACGCCTGAAATGAACGATCTGCTCTGGGCAGAAGGGGAGATCCGGAGCGGCGGAAATAAGGTCCTCGCCGCATCGAAGATCAATAACAGCCGCGTGACGCGTGGCGGTCTTCCTGCCCTGACGGGGAGCGAGGCGGACACGGTCCTGATCGACGCGCTGAAGTACGAGCAGGAGATCGAGTTCATGGGCCAAGGTGCCACGGCGTTCTTCAACCGGCGCCGCTCGGGTTACAACGCGCCGGCAGGGACGTGTCCCGGCACGAGCTGCGGTCGGTTTCCATACGTGGAAGGCTTGATCCCCGGTACGCCGCGGCAGATGCCGGTGCCGGCGAAGGAGCTCAGTCTGCTCCTGCGGTCGAGCTATACGTTCGGCGGTAGCAAACCCGACATGGTCGCGCCGGTCGGCGGCGGCGGCGACACGCGTCGTCCGACGGTCGTGGACCGCTGGCATGAGATACAAGCCGCACGGTCGAGGGCGTTCCTGGGAGGCCAACGGTTCTAACGACTGTGTAACTGTGTAACTGCGTGGCGTAGGACAAAGGGGCGGGAGCGATCCCGCCCCTGCTGTTTTTTAGAAGCCTCGGATCGTGATGTCGCGCTGCCCGGCCGCGAGCGGGACGATCTGCTCGCGCCCACCGGGCCACCGGATCCAGACAGCCGTCGGTTCCCCGTCACGTCCCAGCACCTGCACGGCGCCGTTTTGCGACCAGTATCCCGAACCTGCCTGCACCTCGCGCACGGGGCCGCGGTGGTCGCTGTACTGCAGACGCACCTGTGCGCCAACCGCAGTGGGATTGCCTGTTGAACCAATCAGGCGGACGCGTACGCCCGGCGCCGCACCCACATTTCGGAAGAGTCGGGTAGCGGCTCCGTTCTCGCTGACCGCGAGATCGAGCCGCCCATCACCGTCGAAGTCCGCATACGCGGCGCCCCGCTGTTCGCCATACACCACCAGCCCGGAACGCTGACCGGGCACCGGCTCGAGGGCGCCGGTACCGTCGCCAAGTAGGAGCAGGCCTCTCCCCGCGTCATAACGCGGTACGGGGACGGCCGTCGCGAAGAAGTTCTGACTGAGAAAGAGATCTTCCTTCCCATCGCCATTGAAGTCAGCGATGCCGGCGTAAAACGCCGGCGCGAGCTGGGCCTCGGCCGGGAGCGCGTGGGCCTCGAAGTGGTCGCCCCGGTTGAGGAACACCATGTGGTCGAGCGTCGTGGTACTCAGTCGCACCGCGTTCCTCGCGCCTGGCCCCAGCACCTGATCGATGCCCGCATCCGCGTACGCGGTGAATGATCCCAGGCGTCGGGCCGCCGGCAGCGCCGAGGAGAGGCGGTCGAATGACTCGAGCGGTGCGACGGTGTTGATCCGCGGGTCCTGCTGCGCCAGCACGATGTCGGGGTGGCCGAAACCGCTGAAGAAACCCCAATACATCAGGAACGGCCGAGCGTCGCTCGCCAGATAGCTGGTGTTGTTGCCCCAGCTCGTGGCGACGATGTCCAGCCGGCCATCGCCATCGAGATCACCGGTCGCGAGGCCGTTCCACCGGCTCACGATGCCGCTGAGGCCCGGAAAATCGGCGGCTCTGAAATGCCCGTGCTCGTTGAGAAAGACACGGATCTCGCCCCACTCGAGGGCGACGAGCAGATCGGGATCGCCGTCGCCGTCGACATCGGTGAACAGCGCCGCCGACACCATGCCCAGACGCGCAAACAACCGGCTGTTCGCCTCGTCGAGCACCAGATGTCCATTCTCGTTGTGGTACAGACGCGACGATGGCGGGACCGGATATCCGCCCGGATATATCCTTGCCCCCACGAAGAGATCGAGCTTCCCGTCGCCGTCATAATCCCCGAGCGCCAGCGGCCCGATGCTGGCCGTGTCTCCGCCGATCAGCGACGTCACCGCGCCGGTGCGCGCTGAATAAGCGACGACACTCGGCGTGGCGAGGACCTGGGTCGTGCTGAGGGCTTCGTAGGCCGAGATCCCGGCCAATGCGAGCGTGCCGCCAAGCCCATCGGGCCAGCCCAGAATCGTCGTGAGATCTCCGGGGGCCGGTAGCGCACGCGCCGGCAGGGGCTGTAATCCAGTTCCTGTGTTGTGGAAGAAGGCAATCTTGCCGGTGCGCCCCGCGCCGACGATCAGATCTTCCTTCCCGTCGCCGTCGAGATCGACCCACGCGACGCCAGGGCCGAGCTGCGCGAAAGAGTTCGGGAGCAGGGGCTGCCGGCGGGAGTCGTCGAAAAACGGATCGACGTGGGTGTGACCGCCGAGCTGGGCGCTGATGTCCTCAAATAGGGGCGGGGGACCACCGGGCGTGGGGCGTGGGGCGTGGGGCGTGGCGCTCGACTCCGCAATTTCATACTCGCGATTAGGCATTGCACTGTCGATGACCGAGCGCGCGCCATCACGCCACTCGACTTCGATCTTGACATGGGGCGCTGTGCCTGTCGCGAACGTGAGGCTCGCGTCGGAGCTCGACAGGTACAGCCCGCCGGCCAGCATCTCGCGTTGTTGCAGCGGCACGGGGCCGCCCAGCACGCGCACGCGGCTGCCGATGCCGGCCGTGTTCGGCGCGGCGCCGCGCAACCGCACCGCGACGCGCGGCGCCGTCGCGTCGTTGCGCAGCACCGCCGCGGGGCTGTCGAGTCGATTGATCACGACGTCGAGATCGCCGTCACCGTCGAGATCGGCGAGCGCCATGCCATTCGAGATGTCATCGCCCAGATCGAACCGCCACTTCTTGCTGACATCCTCGAACGTGAGGTCGCCGCGATTCTTGAACGCGACGTTCGGGAGTTTCAGCGGCGGATACTCGAACAGCATGCGGCGCCAATCGATCCGGCCGAGCTGGCTGCGCAGGCGAAGCTGAGTGTCGCCATCCATCACGTCCCACAAGTGCCCGGTGCCGATGAGGATGTCTTCCCAGCCATCGAGGTCGACGTCGAGAAAGACGGTCGACCAAGACCACCCCGAGCCATCGACGCCCGCGTACCGCGCGATCTCGGCGAACGTGCCATCGCCGCGGTTCAGTTGCAGGGTATTGCGCTGCATTTGCGGCCGCTCGGTGCCGAGACCGGGCCGTTTTGGAGGCGCGGTATGGGTCGGGATCTGTGTCTTCAGGCGGCGCGTGTCCCGGCTCAACATGTCCACTTCGAAGAGGTCGGGATGACCGTCGCCGTTCACGTCACCCACGGCGACCGCCATCCCCGAGTTGCTCGTCGCCCGGAGGCCATACCACGGGATGAGCCGGAAGTGGCCGTGCCCGTCGTTGAGCCATAACTGGTCTGGGTCCTCGAAATCGTTCGCGACGTACAGATCGGGTGCACCGTCGCCGGTAACATCGGCGAACACGGCGTCGAGCCCGAAGTCCTCGCGCTCCTCGGCGAGCGGACGTCCCTGTTCGTCACGGAACCGCGGGTTCCTGGCGATCGGCTCGCGCGTGAAATGGCCGGTACCGTCGTTCAGATAGAAGAAATCAGGGTCCGCCCGCTGCTGCAGACTGATTCCACCGAGGTCGGGGCGATCCACCAGCTTGTAATCGCGGCGGTAGGGCTCGCGCACCTCGTAGCGGTCCGGGCCCAGGCGCTTCGTCACGCGATCGAACCCCCGCTCCTCCGGCGAGTAGCGGTCCAGTGTGGTGTACGCCTTGTAATTGGCGATGTAGAGATCGAGGTCGCCGTCGCCGTCCACGTCGGCGACCGCAACCGTCATACTTCCCGCTGTGTCCGAAAGGCCCCTGGTCTGCTCCGTAAAGTGGCCCTTGCCGTCATTCACGAACACCGCATTTGGCCCGCCGAGGGCGACGAGCACCAGGTCCTGATCGCCATCGCCGTCGACGTCCGCGAACGCGCAGCCGGTGGCATGGCGATCCGGCGCCGCAACACCGGCGGTTGCGGTGATATCCTCGAACCGCCCGTTGCCCAGGTTGCGATAGAGCACGCTCGGACCTTCGGTGCGGGCGAGAAAGACGTCCGGCCGGCCGTCGCCGTCGACATCCGCGAGGCACACTCCCGCTCCCTGGGCGAGCAGACGATTGTGCGCCAGCGACGAATCGCTAACCGGGTTGCTGAACGAGATCCCGGTCGTGGAGGGAGGGAGCGAAGTGAATCCGGGTGTGAGGTTGCCGCGCGGCACGTCGAGCTCACGCCACCGGTAACCATCAGCATCGTGCCACGCCGGGGTGACCGTGGCTGGTTCGCGGCTACAGGCAACAAGCAATAAAAGGAAAGGCGAGAGCCTCAACTCTCCACGAGCCCCCACACGAGCGCCGCGGTGCGTTCGGCGGCGCCGCGTCCCTCGGCGACCACTTGCTTCGCTGCTTGTCCGGCGCTCTTGCGTGCGGCGGGATCGTGATGCCACACGAGCCACTGCGAGTGCAGGGGATGACGTGCGTCGCCGGGGGGGGGCAACGCGACCGCGGCGCCGTGATCGAGCAACAGCGCGGCGTCGCGACTCATCCGCCAATGCGGGCCGAATATGATCGGCACGCCGAACACCGCCGGTTCGAGCACCGAGTGGAGGCCCGCGCGATGGAAGCCGCCACCGACGAACGCGGCGTCGCCGAGCGAATAGAGATCGGCGAGAATGCCGACACGGTCCACGACGATCACCGGTCCAGGCTTCGCATGCTCGAGCTGCGACAACCGGACGGGGCGGGGCAGTTTCAAGTGGCGCAGCCGCTCGGCGATCCCGGCGAGATGATCGGGATTCGGCTCGTGCGGTGCGAGGAGCAGCCGCGCCGTCGGGAGCTGGTGCAGCAGATCCGCGAACGCGGGGAGGAGTACGGCTTCATCCGACGGCCACGTCGATCCCGCGACAATGGTGAATGTGTCGGGTCCTCCCCCCGTCTTCGCGAGTCGCGCGAGGGGCTCGCGCGTCGTGTCGAGGCGCGCGGCGCGCTCGGCCACGCTGTCGTAGCGGGTGTCGCCCGTGACGGCGATGACGTCGGCACGCGCGCCGAGCCGCTCGAGACGCTCGCCGTCCTCTTCGCTGATCGTGCCGACTCGGTCCAGCGCGCGATAGGCCGGCGCGGACCACTGCCGCGTGGGCCAGCGCAGCCGCGAGCTGTTCGGCGCCACCGTCGCGGAAATCAAGCCGAGCTTCACGCCGCGGGCCGCCGCGGCGAGGGTCAACTCCGGCCAGACGTCGAGCTTGCTGAAGACGAGTGCGGTCGGTTGCAGCGCGTCCAAGACCTTCGACACTTCGGACGGCCGGTCGAGCGGCAGATAGTCGGCGATGTCGACCGGCAGGTTTTTCGCGAGTCGCTCGGCCGACGGCGAAAAGAATGTGAAGGCGAGCTGCCAGTCGGGATGCTCGGCGCGCAGCGTCTCGAGCACCGGCTTGGCCTGGAGTCCTTCGCCCACCGACGGCGCGTGCATCCAGACCAGGGGTCGCCTGGGGTCGCGCTGCGACGCCGCCCACGCGGCAAGACGGGCGGCCAATCCGCGCCGCCCGTCGAGCCCTCGCGCCACTTTCTTGTCGAATCGTGCGACCAGCGGCGCCGCGCGCGTCGCGACGTGGACGCTCAGCCGGTACAGGAAGGAAGGCCTGCTCACTTGGATGCGCGCGTGCGCACCGCGTATATCGAGTCCAGCAGATGCCGCATCGGGTCGGGGGTGTAGGGCGCTCCCTCGAGCAAGCCGCCTTCTATATAGAAGGAAGGCGTCGCGTGGGCGCCCGACCGGGTTGCCCGCTGCGCGTCCAGCTCGATTGCTCGGCCCACGCTGTCATCGGTGAGGCAGGCGAGCAGCTTGGTTCGGTCGACGCCGGCGCGCTGCGCGATCTTCACCAGCGTGCTGCGCGGCTCGGCGAGCTTGGCCCAGTCGTCCTGCTGTTTGTAGAGCGCGTCGTGTGTGGGCCAGAAGCGTCCCTGCCGCGCCGCGCACATCGCGACGGCCGCCGCCGCCACGGCGTTCGGATGAATACTCGTCAGCGGCAGATTGATGAACACCCAGCGCACCTTGCCGGTCTGGACGTATTCGCTGTCGATGGCGGGCAGCACCGTCACGGCGAACATGCGGCACGCCGGGCACTGGAAGTCCGCCATTTCGTAGACGGTGACCGGGGCGTTCGGCGCGCCCTTAGAGCGCGCCGCGAGGGCATCCGCATCCTGACCGGGCGCCTGCCCTGCTAGCAGGCCGGCGGCAATGACTATGACAAGGAAGCGGGCGTGGAATGTGGTAGGGAGGGGCGCAGCATGCTGCGCCCCTACAGCCTCACGTCCGTGACGCAAAAGAGCGTTCGTCAGGGGCCCGACTTGGTCCAGATGGCGATGACTCCGCACTGGGAGTCCGCCTTGAGGAACTCGGCGGGCGCTTCGCTGGGACTGCGGTAAATCTCCACGGCGACGATTCCGACGACAGGTAGATGCGGCGTCGATGAGATGGAGGCCGGCGCGCCGTCGATCACCCAATCGGCATTACAGACGCCATGGGCGGTCCGCGTCATTTGCGCGTTGCACACGCCCGAGCGGCAGTTCAGCCGCACGCCTGGGACGCCGCGCAACACGTCCGCCATGGTCGCCGCGTGACTTGCCTCGATCTGTGCACGCGTGATGAAGACGCCGCGCCCCGCGCGGCGTCGCTCTTCGAACTCCAGCATGCGGCGCTGGAAATATCCCGGTGGCCCCTCCACGACGATGGGCTCGAGGTCGACCCCGAGGGGCTCGATCTCGAACACGTAGTCGACGGTTTCGCCATCGGCGAGGCGCAGGACCCACGATGTCACCCCGTAGCCGATGGCGCGCACCTCGAGGATATAGGTTCCGGCGCCGAGGCTGGATTGGCTGAACCGGCCGGCGCTGTCGGTGGCGGTGCGCAGGCGTGTCCCGATCAGGTTAACAGTTGCGCCGCTCACGGGGGCCCGGGACTGCTGGTTCACCACTTGGCCGCTGATCCCCCCTTGGGGGGGTACGGCGTGCGCCTGCGCCTGTGCTTCCAGCGGGAAGCCGCGGGAGGCGGCAATCCCGAGGCCTAGCGCCGCTACCGGGGGAAGGATGTGTGTGATGGATGTCATGACCGCGCCCGTGAGCGACCGATCATAGATGATAGGGCGCCCCCGGCTGGATGCAACCCGGAAAGCCGGGACTTGACAGGGTTATGCGGTGTGCCGTATAACCTCGGGGAGACCCTAGGTAGGGTCCTGGGCCGTCAGGCCGTCACCTGATTCCCGAGTGGTATGAGCGTCACTCCGTTTCAATTGCTGCGTCGAGCATCTGCCGAGCGGATTCGCGCTGTCGAGTCCACCGGCGTTGTGCTTTCCTACCACCAAGTTCCCAGTTCACGAGAGGATGTCACCATGCCCCACAATCGTCGTGGCTTGCTCTTCGCCGGAGTCGCGGCGCTGGCGCTGTTCGTGGCCGGCGCGAAGTCCGCTCAGGCGCAAGATGCCGTGGTCCGTGGCACGATCACTTCCGATCGCGGGGAGCCGATCGCAGGCGCCAACGTCGTCATCGACGAGCTGCGCGTCGGCGTCGTTTCCAACGCGACGGGACAGTACACCCTGTCGGTTCCGGGCGCGCGCGTGCGCGGCCAGCCGGTCGTGGTGCGCGTCCGCGCGATCGGTTTCAAGCCGAACAGCAAGGCGATCACCCTGACGCCGGGCGAGCAGGTCGTAGACCTCGCCCTGGGCTACGACGTCAACCTCCTCGAGGCGATCGTCGTCACCGGCACGCAGGAAGCGACCGAAGCGGTGAAGGTGCCGTTCACCGTGAACCGCGTCGACGCCTCGCAGCTTCCTGTTCCCGCGTCGAATCCGCTGACGCAGCTGCAGGGGAAGGTGCCGGGCGCCAACATCGTGTCGGCGAGCGGCCGTCCCGGTTCGCAACCGGCGGTGCTGCTGCGCGGTCCCACGTCGATCAACGCGTCGGGTCGCGGCCAGGACCCGCTCTACATCGTTGACGGCGTCATCATCAACGGCAACCTCTCCGACCTGAATCCGAGCGACATCGAGAACGTGGAAGTGGTGAAGGGCGCGGCGGGCGCGTCGCTGTACGGTGCTCGGGCAGGCAACGGCGTCATCAACATCACGACCAAGTCGGCGCGGCGCAGCCTGGAGGGTGTGAAGTTCGACCTCCGCAGCGAAGCCGGCGTGAGCGATATCGAGCGCGACTTCGGGCTGGCGCGGTTCCACGCGCTGGCGACCGATCAAACGGGCACGCAATTCTGCGAAGCGGTAACCGGACTGCCGTTCTGCGCGCGCTCGTTCAACTACGCCACCGAACAGGCCCGCGTCAACGACAGCCCGACCGATTTCGCGCTGAATCCCAAGGGGTTCCCGATCGATCCCGGCTCGACGATCGGAGGCCAGCCGCTGCGGCAGCGCTTCCAGGTGCAGCCGTGGCCGACCACCGGGTACAACGCGGTGAATCAGCTCGTGACGCCGAAGCCGTTCCTGGAAAACACGGTCGACATGAGCGGCCGGTTCGGCACGTCGACGCGCTTCTATGCGAGCGCGTCCAACCGGCGTGAGGAAGGCGCGATCCGCTTTCTCAACGGCTTCACGCGCAATTCATTCCGCATCAACGTCGATCAGGGCATCGGCACGGACTGGAACTTCGGGTTCCGCACGTCCTACACGCGCAGCACCCAGGACGGGCTGAACCAGGAAGAAGGCGGTCAGGCATTCTTCCGCCTGACCCGCGTCCCCGCGATCGTCAACATCCTCCAGCGCGACCCGCTGGGGCGGCTGTACATCCGGCCGAACCTGCAGGGCGGCGGCTCGCAGAACGAGAATCCGCTCTCCACGTTGTATCAGACGTTCCGCGAAGACGTGACGAACCGGTTCCTCGGCAGTATCACCGCGTCCTACAATCCGGTGAACTGGTTCACGATGGACGCGAACTTCAGCTACGACCTGCGCCGCTCCACTGCCGCGCAGATCAACGACAAGGGCTTCCGCACGACGACTGCCAGCAGCGCCAACCTCGGGTCGATCTTCCGGTCGGCGACGGGGCGCGAGGCGTTCAACGGCAGCGTCAATGCGACGCTGAAGCACGACTTCGGTCCGGATTTCAAGACCAAGTATCAGTTCCGCTATCTGTTCGAGCAGCGCGACTTCAACACACAGAGCGCCCAGGGCAGCCAGTTGTCGGTGCAGGGGGTCACGGCGCTGAACAATACCGCCCAACCCACGCGCGTCACGGCGTCCGATCTGAGCCGCATCCGCGAAATCGGCATGCTGGCCGGGACGAACTTCGAGTACAAGGGCCGCTACATTCTCGACGCCCTGGTGCGGCGCGACGGCAGCTCGCTGTTCGGCCCCGCGAGCCGGTGGGCGACATTCGGCCGGGTGTCGGGCGCTTGGCGTGTCGCGCAGGAACCGTGGTGGTCGATCCCGCAGGTCACGGAGCTGAAGCTGCACGGCTCGTACGGGACCGCGGGTGGCTCGCCGCGGTTCGACGCGCAGTACGAGACCTTCCAGGTGCTCGCGGGCGGCCTCCTGTCGCTCGTGACGCTCGGGAACAGAAACCTCAAACCCGAGCTGCACCGCGAAGTCGAATTCGGCGGCGACCTCGAACTGTACAGTCGCTACGCGCTCAACGTGACGTACGCGCACGCCAACATCGATAACCAGATTCTCCCGGTTCCCGTGTCGACCTCGACCGGCTTCCAACGGCAGTGGACCAACGCCGGGACCTTGACGAACAAGACCCTGGAGATGTCGCTCAACATCCCGCTGCTGCAGCGGCGCAACGTCCAGTGGTCGACGCGTGTGATCTACGATCGCAACCGCTCCGTCGTCACGGCGCTCGACGTCCCGCCCTTCTTCCAGGGCGCCGATCTCCAGGGCACCGGCTCGATCTTCCAGATCAAGGTGGGTGAGCGGCTCGGTACGTTCTACGGCCACCGCTTCATTACGAGCTGCTCGGAATTGCCGGCGCCCTTCAACGCCGATTGCGGCGGCGCGACCAGCGCCTTCCAGCGCAACGACGAAGGCTTCCTGGTCTGGGTGGGCCGGGGCAATAACCCCGGCATGGGGATCACGGACAATCTGTGGGAGACGTCGATCTCGAATCCCTCGAACAACCCCAACGTCACCCCGTGGGGGATCAGCGTGTTGAACTGGGGGATGCCGATCCTGCTCCGGAACGCCAAGCAGCAGGCGCTGAACGTGGCGCTGGGGAATGCGCTGCCCGACTTCCGCTTCGCGGTCACGCAGGACGTCCGCTTCAAGAAGTTCAACTTCTACGCGCTGGTGGATGCCTCCATCGGCCAGAAGATCTGGAACCAGGGCTTTCACTGGGCACACCTGGACTTCCTGTCGCATGACGTCGATCAGGTCGGGAAATCGGTACAGGACTCCAAGCCGATCGGGTATTACTGGCGCACATCCCCGGTCGACGGCTTCACCGGGCTCGGCGGCTTCTACGATCAGCTCGCGCCAAACAGCGAGACGGTGGAAGACGCCAGCTACGCGAAGCTGCGGGAGATGCTGTTCTCGTACCACATCGGGCCGATCGCCCGTACCGGCGATTGGGAGATTAGCCTCGTCGGCCGCAACCTGTTCACGATCACCGGGTATCGCGGCTTCGATCCCGAGGTTGGACTGTCGGGTGGTACGCAGCTGAACGGCGCAGGTTCGGCGGCCATCAATGCGGTGGACGCGTTCACGTTCCCGAACCTCCGCACCTTCACGATCGGATTGAGCTCGACGTTCTAAGCTGAGTTCCCCCCCGCCGGCAGACTGGCTGCCCGCGGGGGGGATTCGCCCCTTTTTGTGTGGAGGAGTCAACGATGTCCAAGCTTCGTTATATCGTCGTCGGCGTGCTCGCCCTCAGCTTCATAGCATGCAAGGATACGCTGGTCGTTGAGGATCAGACCGACCCCGATCGTGACCGCGCGCTGGGCCGGCCGGCCGACGTGGAAGCATTCATCGGGTCGACGTACGCCCAGATTCAGAACGCGACGCTGGGTGGCTCGAACGACGACCTCCAGACCCAGCTGCAAGTCATGGGTATGGAGAACACGTCGGCGCTCGCCAACTTCGCGATGGGCCCGCGCGGTGCGATTCCGCGCACCCCGATCGAGAATACGCGTAACAGCACCGGCGATGTTGGCAATTTCCGCGACTTCACGGTGCTGCACCGCGCGGCGCGGATGGCGGTCATCGGCATCGCGAGGCTGAACGTGCTCACGCTGGGGTCGCCGCAGCAAGATGCCCGGGCACGGTCGTTCGCCCGCTTCGTCCAGGGAGTGGCGTTCGGTAATCTCGCGCTGGCCTACGACTCGGCGGCGATCGTCAGCGAGAACGACGATCCCCAGGCAATCGTGGCGCTGTCGTCGTACACGGACGTGATGGCGGCCGCGCTGGTGGAGCTGGACTCCGCCATCACGATTGCCCGCGCGTCACCGACCGGCTTCCCACTTCCCGCCGCCTGGATCAGCGGCAACGCGCTGGATACGACCGGGTACTTCCGCTTCATCCGCTCCTATAAGGCGCGGTTCCGTGCGAGCGTCGGGCGCAGCCCGGCGGCGCGCGCCGCCGCGGATTGGAATGCGATTATCGCCGACGCGAACGCCGGCATCACGGCCGACTTCACCATCGCGATGAACCCGGCGGCCGGGTGGGACGTCGTTTGGCCGGTGCAGGCCTTCGCGACCGGCCCCGCCAACTGGCATCAGATGTCGCAATTCTGGATGGGGATGGCGGATGGATCGGGCGGGTATGATTCGTGGCTCGCCACCACCCCCGCCAACCGCGCCCCGTTCCTCGTGGTCAGCGCCGACAAGCGGTTCCCGCAGGGGGCGTCGCGCGGCGCGCAAATCGCCGATACGCTGCGGACGGGCTTCCGGACGTTCAGTGGGTTTCCCTATGTCCGCGCCCGGCAGGCGGGGGAAGATCAGCCGGGCCAGCCGCTCCAGATCTCGATGTACGACTTCTACCGGTCCCGCGCGTTCTTTGTGGCCGGCCGCATCGGCAACTATCCGATCATGACCCGCGCGGAGATCCGACTCCTGGCGGCAGAGGGATATCTGCGTCAGGGCAACTGGACGGCAGCGACGGCGCGGATCGACAGCTCGCGCGTGACCAACGCCGGGCTGCCGTCGGTTTCCGCGATGACCGATACGACGTCACAGATTCCGGGAGCCGGTGCATGTGTGCCGCACGTGCCCGACGCCGCCGCGCTCGCGGGACCGTACAAGGCATCGAAATGCGGCACGCTCTGGGATGCGCTGAAGTGGGAGTACCGCATGGAGACGATGTACACCGGGTACGGCATGTGGTACTTCGCCGGACGCGGCTGGGGGGATCTGCCGCAAGGCACGGCGCTCTACTGGCCGGTGCCCTACCAGGAGATGGACACGCGGCGTCAGGCGTTCTATTCGGCGGGCGGCAGCGGCGCCGGCGGCGCCCCCAACGGAAACTACGGCCTGTACGCAGGCGGCGTGTACTGAGTATGCGCCGGTTTCTCATGTACCGGCGGCTGGCCGTGGCGATCGGATTCCTGCCTGTCCTCGGGGGATGCTACACCTATACGCCGATCGCCACGCTGCAGCCCACGCCCGGTACCAACCTGTCCCTCGTGCTGAGCGACGAGGGGCGCATGCAATCGATGCGCCAGGTCGGTCCGTACGCCATGCGGATCGAGGGGGAGCTGCTCCAGGCCACCCCTGATGATCTGGTGCTCGCCGTTTCCGATGTCGTGGATATTCGCGGCACGCACAGTAAGTGGACGGGCGAGTCGGTGTCGCTCCCCCGCAGCTACGTGTCGCTGACGTACCAAAAACAGTTCTCGCGTGCCAAGACGGTGCTCGTCGCGACCGCGGTCGCCGGGGGCATTGTCGCGATCATTGCCGGCCGCAACCTGCTCGGGTTCGGAGGCCACGGCGAAACCGGCCCCAATCCCCCGGACCCGAACGGCCAATGACTCCAACCAACCTTTCTCGTGTGAGTGCTTCGATGAATCGTTTGCGATTGTTCGTTTGCTGCATTGTGGCCGTCGGGCTCGGCTGTAAGAAGGACGCGACCTTCACCGAGCCACTCCCCCACTACGCCGCGATCACGTGGCTGAACGCGATTCCCGACACCATGCAGCTGGACGTGCGGGTCGTGGATATTTCCACGAACGCCAGCTTCATGGACGCCGACTTCCGCAGTGCGCAGCCGTTCCCGATCAACCTGGAACCCGGCGCGCGCCACATCAAAGTATTCCTGAGCAGTACCGCGGACTCGATCGCGAAGCGGTTTTTGCTCGACACGACCTACACGTTTGACGAGTCGCAGCCTTACTTCTTCTATCTCAGCGGGCGCTCCCGCGCCGGCGGCACCCGTGCTACGATCATCACGCTGGCGCCTCCCACGCCGCCTGCCGGACAATTCGCGATTCGCTTCCTGAACCTGGCGCCGTCGACGGCGGGATCGATCCGGGCGATCCCCGACACCACGGCCGCTCCCGACATCTTCATCACGAAGCGGAACGTGCGGCCTGCCGGGGCTCCGATCGTCAGCGGCCTGGCCTTCGGCGCGATGTCGCCTTACGTCTTCGTGGATACCGGCGCGTATCGCGTCGAGCTCCTCGCGCCCGGCAGCACCGATCCCGCGATCGTGCAAGTGATGATCCCACCAGGGACCCTGGCCAGTGCCGGCACGCCCGGGATTGGGGGATCGGGCGTCTCCGGATCGGTGCTCACCGCCGTGATCGTCGCACGCTCCGATCCCACGAGCCGGGCCCCACAGACTCGGCCCACGTCCCAGCGGACCGATACGTCGGTTTCCGAGGCATCACGCCGGATCACCCTGGGTGGCGATACCGCGACGGTACAGGTGGGTTCGATCACGATCCTGACCAATCGACGCTCATCCAGCGGCGCCGCGCGGGTCGATACCACGATCGCCCGGACGGGAACGGCCGGCAGCTCCGGCGTCACCGCCGGCGGGGTCGTGCTGGTTTCCGGCGCCAACGAGCTCGAGTACAACGGGTGGCAGGAAGTTCTTTCCGTTGCCGATACCCTGATCTGTCGTCCCGGACGCGCGGGCGATGTCGTGACCGGAAATAACCGCCGCTGCGTGGCGCCGGCGGATACCACGGTCGCGAACGCCGACACCGCGCTCACGCGGTTCCGGTTCCGCTATCGGATTGTCGGTGCGCCGGCATCGCCGGGCACGGGGACGGTCGTGTATCGCAATTATCCTCCCGTCTACACCGCGCCCGATTTTGTGACGCCGCAGGTCAATTTCATGGTGGATAAGCGACCGTAGGCTTTGTTTCGTAGGGGAAATCAGGTTACGCGAGGTGCGCTACAGAATCGGCCGCCAGCGCGGCAGGCCGTCTGCCCAGCCGCTCGTGATCTGGATTTTGCGGGAGCCATCGACGTTCATGACCCAGATATCCCAGTCCTGCTCATAGGCGATCCGCGTGCGGTCGGGCGACCGGCTGGGGGCGCCGTTCGGGGTGCTGGGACTGGTGAGGCGCGTGGGATTCGAGCCGTCGGCGTTCATCACCCAGACGGCGAAGTTGGTTTCGCGGTCGGACTCGAAGGCGATCTTTGTGCCGTCTGGGGACCAAGCCGGAAGGACGTCCTCTCCTGCGTCATTCGTCACGTTGACCTGCCCCGAGCCGTCCGCGTTCATCACGTAGATTTCGGTATTGCCATCGCGGTCGGAGACGAACGCGATCTTGCTCCCGTCTGGCGACCACGCCGGTTGCTCGTCCGCCGCCGAGTTGTTGGTGAGGCGCACGACGTTCGAGCCGTTCGGGTCCATGATGTAGATCTCACGGTTCCCGTCGCGGGTCGACGCGAAGGCGATCTTGGTTCCGTCGGGCGACCAGGCGGGGTTGAAGCTGTCAGCGCTGTCCTCGAAGGTCAGCTGGCTCTGGCTGCTGCCGTCGGAATTCATCGTGAAGATGTGATAGTGGACCGCGTGGGTCGAATCGGGGACGCGATTCGACATGAACACGATCTTGAATGTATCGGGCGACCAGGACCCCCAGTCGTCGAAGGCGTTGCTGGTCGTCAGCTGCTGCAGGTTATGCCCGGTGACGTCCATCCCATAGATGTCGACGTGGTTGTTCCCCGAGCGAGTGAAGATGATCCGCCCGGGACCGGGGTCCGGCCTCGGCTGGGTGGAGCCGCACGCTCCAAGAAGCAGGAGGATGGGGAGGGGGAGCGCGAGCACGGCGGCAAGAGGACGGAAAGGGTTCATGGGCAGAAGCTAGGAGCCCGCCGAATGGTCCGGCAAGGGTGTAGGGCTTCCCTTGCGGGTCTTTGCTCCCGCCCTCACTATAAGGAAGGCGTGTTGCATCCCTCAACGAGGAGGCGGCGTGGATCAAGTTTCTGTTCGCTGCGTTCTTCACCTCCAGCGCAACATCATCATCCCGGGTCGATGTAGTCGCTAGCGGCCAACACTAGTCCGTCGCTGCATGGCCGCGCCGGTCTCCAGACCGGATAATCGCGTTTCCAGGTCAATTCCTTCAACAACGAGGAAGGGGAATATGCGATTTGCGATTTCGAAGACAGTCATGCTCGTCGCGCTCGTGCTGCTCGCGTTATGCAGGAGGGCGGCGGCGCAGCAGGCAACCGTTGATGGCCGGGTCGTGGATTCGGCCTCGCACCAGCCGCTGATTTCCGCCGAGGTGCTCATCGCGGGCACGACCATTCGAGCGGTGACCGACCGGGAAGGGCGTTTTCACATTGCAAACGTCCCGCCGGGGTCGATGACATTGCGGGCAAAATTCATTGGCTACCGCGTGGCTCTGCAGAGCATTACCGCCACCGCCGGCCAGGCAACGATTGTTGAACTTCAGCTCGCCGCTGCACCGGTCGGCCTCGAGGCGGTCGTCGTCACGGCGACGGGTAACGCCATGCAGCGTGAGCAGGGCAACGCGGTGCACACGGTCGATCCGGCGGATATCATCTCGAAGGGGGCGCCCACGAGTCTTGCCGACGCACTGAGCGGCCGGGCTCCGGGCCTGCTGATCCAGAACTCCGGTGGCACGAGCGGCACGGGGACGCGCGTGCGGATCCGTGGTTCCAACAGCCTATCGCTCTCTAATGAGCCGGTGATATATCTGGACGGGATTCGGGTCGAGAACGGCGCGAGCTCCATTTCCGTTGGTGTCGGGGGACAGACGCCGTCGCGGCTCAACGACATCGATCCCAGCGATCTCGAGCGTGTGCAGATCGCGGGCGGAC
>Ga0066665_10000148_pt1 | contig 22348 bp, 23 predicted proteins | sample GraSoiAngelo_114_FD_75175 | JGI IMG/M metagenome (GOLD analysis project Ga0066665, IMG submission 75175) | Grasslands soil microbial communities from the Angelo Coastal Reserve, California, USA - 14_0903_13_40cm | ecosystem: Environmental > Terrestrial > Soil > Grasslands | place: USA...
CGACGATCGGGACCGTCGCGCTGGTGCTCGGCTACGCCGCGGTCCTCTCGCTCTCCGCATCGCTGTTCGGCGTCCTGCTGCCTCTGGCGATGCCGCTGGTGGCGGTGCTCGTGTCCTCGGCGAGCGCGCTGCTCTGGAACCAGCTCACGTCGGCGCACCGGATCCGGCGCCTCGAGGGCGAGGTCGCGGCGATCCGCGAGGCCCTCGTGCGTCAAGAATCATCGGTCGAAGGCCTCGAGGAGGACCTCGAGGTCGCGCGGGCCGCGGTCGCCCGATCGACAGGTGCCGAGGATGGATTGCGTGCGCAGCTCGCGGCGGCTCGAGCCCAGGAAGAGCAGACGCGCGCTCGGCTCGAGCGACTGGAACGCGAGTCGAAAACGCTGGACGACAGCGGCCAGGTCCCGCTCAGCGACGTCGAGCAGGAGCGGCTACGCCGCGAGTGCGAGCGTGTGGGCGTCGTCACCCGCGATCCAGCCCTTCTGGCGGCGTTCCGGGACCTCGAGAAGGCGGCTCGCTCTTCTCTTCTGCCTATCCTCGTCACTGGAGAGCCCGGCACGGGCAAGGAGCTCTTCGCCCGGGCGGTCCACCGCCTGAGCCCCCGCGCCGACGGACCCTTCGTGGCGGTCAACATGGCGGCGATCCCGGCTGACCTGTTCGAGAGCGAGATGTTCGGGCACGTCAGGGGTAGCTTCACGGGCGCCGTTGGCGACAGGAAAGGACTCTTCGAGCAGGCGCACCGGGGAACGATCTTTCTCGACGAGGTCGGTGAGCTGCGCCCCGAGCACCAGAGCAAGCTGCTTCGGGTCCTGCAGGACAAGAGCTTTCATCGGGTCGGGGCGACCCGTCCCACGACCGTCGACGTTCGCGTGGTCGCCGCCAGCAACCGGGATCTCGAGCGGGGCATCGCCGAAGGCTGGTTCCGCGAGGATCTCTACTTCCGGCTGAAGGGGCTGGTCTTGCGGCTGCCCCCGCTCCGCGAGCGGAGGCGGGACATTCCGCTCCTGGCCGCTCGCTTCGTTCAAGAGGCCGCCTCCGAGGTCGGGCGCCCGCGCCTGCCGCTGTCGGATGCCGCGCTCGCCGCGCTCGATCGGGGTGACTGGCCAGGCAACGCCCGCGAGCTGCAAAATTGCCTCCGCCAAGCCCTGGCCCTCGCGGACGGAGCCTCCATCGCGGTCGAAGACCTGCGGCTTCCGTCCCGCGAGCCCGGCAGAGACGACTCCGGCGGCGACGACACCGTTCTCGACGCTCTGCGCCAGCATGGCTTCGACATGCAGGCGACCGCGCGCGCGCTGGGATGGGACCGGAGCACGGTGACTCAGCGACTCAAGGGCCTCGGGTTTCGAGCGCTGGTGGAATCGGGCGGCGACCGGGCCAAGGCCGCCCGGGCGCTGGCCGGCGACCCGGCGCTCGGTCGTACGGTGGAGCTGAAACTGCGCGAGTACGCCGAGCACCTGGTGAGAGTCGTCGCGGGATTCAGCTCTCCCGATGACGCGATCGCCGCGTGCCGAAGACGTTTCAAGAACCTACCGGAGCGACACTTCCGATCTCTGGAGCTCCTCGTCCGCCAGGACTTCGACCGCCGCTCTCCCCCACCAAGACCTGACACCTCCGCGAGGCCTCGAGGCAAACCGCCGGGCTGATGCGGGGATGCGGGGATTCCCCGCGTCGCGCCGCTCGGCCCTCCATCGCTTCCGCTGGCCAAGTCTCTGAACTCGCTGCAATCCCGCGCTCCCCGCCTCTTCGTCTGGCGTGGCGTGAGCGTTGCTCTGGGATCTCGAGCGGGCGCCGGCCGCACAGGGCGGAAAACGGCGACCCGATCACCGAGACGTGAAGACGTCTCGAGCCAGAAAGGACAGGGCAATGGCCGACACGCAGCAGCGGACGAAAGAGCACGGTGGGGTGATGGAGCTGGTGATCCTCGTCGGGATTCTCCTGGCGGTGGCCGCCGGAGCAGTCGGGACGTATTGGGTTCGCACGCACGGGGTGGAGGCGGCGCCCGGGACGAGCGCCGTCACGGGGAAGCAGGCCGGGGAGCCGACACGCCCCCGCGCCGTGATCCCGGCGCCACCGGCCGGCGTCTTCCACGCCGACGTCTACTTCGACTTCAAGAGCACGCGTCTGCGTGCCGACGCCGCCCGCGTGCTCCAGGAGACGACGGGGTTCATGGATCTGACCAACGCCTGGGTGGTGCTCGTCCAGGGCTATGCCGACCGCCAGGGACCGGCCGAGTACAACCGGGTCCTGGCTCAGCGGCGCGCGGAAGCGGTCAAGCAGTTTCTCATCGACCTCGGCGTCCCCCAGACCGCGATCAAGCTGGTGACGATGGGCCAGGAGGGTGCACTGTGCGACGAGCCTGGCAAGGAATGCCAGGAGCTCAATCGCCGCGTCCATCTCGAGTTCCGCAAACTGGCCGCCGCCGCCCCGGCACCGCCGACGGTGGCCGAGACGAACGCCGGCGGTCGGGCACAGGCCGACCTGACGTCAGCCGCAGGCGAGCGCTGATCACGTCGTCGATGAGTCGTGTTACGAGGCACATCGCGCTGTAGGTGAGCCTCATCTCCGCCCTGGCGGCGATGGCCGCCAGGGCGGAGAGCGCCGTGAGACAGCTCACGACCCGGTTCTGTCACCGGCCGTGATATAAAACGGTCGGGCAGCATCCTCGCTCCGGAGGAGACGAGACGGTGCTCAAGACGCTCGCCTGGGTGTACACCGCGGGGTTCGTGGGCATCTTCCTCATCACGCACACCCCAGGACTCACGGACGCCCGGGGCTACCTCTTCGGCTTGTTCAAGATCGATCCGATCGGCGACATCGTCCACTTGCTCTCGGGGATCGCCGGTGGGGTGGTGGCGATAGGCGGGCCGGGCTCGATCCGCACGTATCTGCAGTGGATCGGCATCCTTTACGGGCTGGACGCGGTGGTCGGCCTCACGCAGGGACGAGGGCTCCTGGATCTCAGCATCTTCACGCAGGGCGTGGGCACGCCCGATTTCAGCCTGGCGAACTTCCTGGTGAACCTGCCCCACGTCGTGCTCGCCGCGATCGCGCTCGTGTTTGGGTTCCGCAAGGGCCCGCCACTCCCGTAGTGCGGCGTAGGTCCCGACGCCGCGGTCGCGTCAGGACCCTTGTCGGAGTCGCGGCCGTGAGCGCGGCCGTTCTCGGCCTGATCGCCCTCGCCGCTCCCGCGCGGTTCATCGGCGCCAACTGCTTCAGTGTTCGAACCCAACCGACGCCACGCTCGGCGGACCTCCTGCGCGTCACCGCAGACGTGCAGGGCTACTTCCGCGGCGCGGCGTCGACCTACCTCACCCTGCCCGAGTGGTACATCGTCTACAGCACCGAGGAATACGCGTCGTTCGTCAGATCTCGCGCTCCCAGCCAGTTCCCCTACTTCGCCGCTCTCCGGCAGTACTGGCGTTACTACGAGCAGGTCTGCCGGGCGACCAGGCGTGTGTACCCGTTCGACGCCGGCGTCCATCTCATGCTCGGCGTCATCGGCCTGAGCTTCTCGATGGAGAACGCCGTCAAGGGTGGATACGAGAACACGGTCGGCGTGGTCACGGAGGGAATCGCCTTCTATCACACCGACGAGGACGTCTTCGCGCGCACGACGGCGCACGAGTACGCGGAGTTCATGCACACGACCCCGTGGTACGAATTTCCGTTCGCGGGCAAGCTCACGGCCCTGTGGAGGGAGACGCCCCTCTGGGGGCCCGACGTCGTCCGGAAGTGGGAACGGCGATTCGCCCTGAGCGCCGAGTACGCGGTGAAGGCGGCGTACGGATCGATCATCCGGTGGAGCACCGGCGCCGGTTACAAGCCTGAGGACCTCGTCATCCACGCGTGGATCGACGACGCTCCCGAACGGATCTTCGCCGACGACAGGGTCCGGAAGGTCAAGGCGGTCGGCCCCCGGTCCTACATCGTCACGCTCCCTCGGTACGGGGCCTTCACGCGGGTGGTCACGGCGCTGGCGAAGCAGGGCGTGCGGTTTCGCGACTTCGCCGGGAACGACGAGATACTGCTGACGGCAATCGCGCCTCGCGGCTGGGACTATAGTCTCGCGACCGGGAGGCTATTGTTCAGCGAGGCGATTCTGACGAATCCCGCCGGGATGCGGATCGCCGTGAGAGCGCCGGTACGCTCGTTGCACGCGATCCTGGCCGAGCTGCCGGGCCGCGGCGTGACCATCGAGCATCTCTACGACTACTGAGGCCAGGCGACGCTCACGATGCGGCGCCGATGCGCCTCAAGTGGCTGGCCGTTACCGAACGAGGGCCCAGGCGGAGTCGGCGAGCGGGCGCGCGCGCCGGCCACGCTCCTGCGCGTTCGGGTCGTTCGCGGTGCCGGCGACCACGCGCCCCATGATGCCCTGCGCGATGGCCGCCAGCCGGAACATGGCGAACGCGAGGCAAAACTCCCAGTCGGCGATCGCGGCGCGTCCGGCGCGCGCGCAGTAGGCGGCGACGTACTCCTGCTCCGGCGGGATGCCGAGCTCCGCCAGGTTCTTGTCCGCCAGCCCCTCCCACTCGCGCGTGAACCGGTACGGCAGGCAATAGTATGCGAGGTCGGCGAGCGGGTGGCCGAGCGTCGACAGCTCCCAGTCGAGCACGGCGACGACGCGCGGCTCGGTCGGATGAATGACGACGTTCCCGAGCCTGAAGTCGCCGTGGACGAGCGCCGTCTCGTCGCCCGGCGGGATGTGCGCGGGCAGCCACGGGATGAGACGCTCCATCGACTCGATCTTCTCCGTCTCCGAGGCGCGGTACTGCTGCGTCCAGCGATGGATCTGGCGCGCGAAGTAGTTGCCGGGTCGCCCGAAGTCCGCGAGACCGAGCGCCTGCCAGTCCGACGTGTGCAGCCGCGCGAGGACGTCGATGAGCGAATCGTAGATGAGGCGCCGCTCGCGGAGCGACACGTCCGGGATCGCCGGGTCGGTGAAGATGCGCCCGTGCACGCAGTCCATGACGTAGAACGCGGTGCCGATGATCGTGTCGTCCTCACAGAGCGCGAACGTGCGCGGCACCGGAAAGCCCGTCGTGCCGAGCGCGGTGATGACCCGATACTCCCGGTCGACCGCGTGCGCGGACGGCAGCAGCTTGCCCGGCGGCTTGCGGCGCAGCACGTACTCCCGGCCGCCGGCGGCGACATGATAGGTCGGGTTGGACTGGCCGCCCCGGAACTGGCGCACCTCGAGCGAGCCGCTGAAGCCCTCGACGTGCTCGCGCATGTAGCGCTCCAGCGCGGCCGCGTCGAATCGGTGGGCTTCGCGGACCTCGGCGGTCTGCGAGATCATCTCCCTCGGTCTCCTCCCGTGCGCGCGCCAGTATAATCCCACTCGCGGGTTTTCCACCGCGGGAGGGCAGCCCACGATGCGCGCGCGACCAACCGTCTCATGATCCGCGAGGTGCCGGGCCGCAGGCCGCGCATCGATCCCGCCGCGTACGTCGACCCGCAGGCGGCCGTGATCGGCGACGTGACGATCGCGGCCGGCGCGTCCGTCTGGCCCTTCGCCGTGTTGCGGGGCGACCAGGACAACTACGTGACCCTCGGACGGAACTCGAACGTCCAGGACAGTTCGGTGCTGCACGTGACGCTGCAGTTCCCGTGCATCGTCGGCGACAACGTCACGATCGGCCACCGCGCGGTCGTCCACGCCTGCCAGGTCATGAACAACGTGCGCATCGGCATCGGCGCCGTCGTCCTCGATGGCGCGGTGATCGAGGAAGGGGCGCAGGTCGGTGCGGGCGCGCTGGTGCCGCCCGGGAAGGTCGTGCCCGCCGGCTGGCTCGTCATGGGTGTGCCGGCCAAGCCCGTGCGGAAGATGGACCCCGCCGAGCTGGAAGACATCCTGAAAAACGCCCGCGACTACATCCAACTCTGGCACCGCGACTACAGGAGCTGACCCGCCTTCCGCCTCCTCCTCCAAACCATTGAAAGTCGCCAAGGGCGGAGCCTGTGCGCCCGGCGGGTGCGGTGGGGTAGGGGTCCTCCGGACCCGTTCCCGAGATGCGGCGACGAGAGTCGCGCACCCGGATGGAGCCCAGCCACCGCGGGGCAACGCACGCGCGCCGCGTGGTCCGGGGACCCCTACCCCACCGCACCCGCCGGGCGCACAGGCTCCAAGCTAGTGACCGTTACCGCGGACAGCTTCGCTCAGCGCGGTGGCGAGGTTGTGCCGAACGCTCCGGAGACGGGGATGCACGCCGAGAGCGCGCCGGAACACCGCCGCCGCCTCGCGGGGGCGGCCGAGCGCCATGTAGCAGAGCCCCTGCCCCGACAGCGCGCCGAAGTGGTGCGGCTTCCGCTTGAGCGTCTCCTCGCAGTCATCGATCGAGCCTTCGTAGTTCTCGGCCACGTAGCGGACCGTCGCGCGCTTGTTCCAGCCCTCCGCGAACTCGGGCGCCTGCGCGATCACGCGCGCGAAGATCGCCTCGGCGCCCGCGAGATCCCGGCGCTCCATCACGGCCATTCCTTCGTGCAGGAGCGTGTCCACCTCGCGGTCGCCGGAGCGGTGCCATATCTCCCACAGCGCCGCCTCGGCCCGCGCCGCCGCTGCGTCATCGGGTCCCACCAGCGCTCTCAGCCCTTCGTCTTCGGTCATCGTGCCCCAAGCTTGCGTCGAGTCGGCGCCAAGAGCAAGATGGGCGCCTGACATGGATCGGCGATTCGCCGGCAAGGTCGTGGTCATCACCGGCGGCGCTGGTGGTATCGGCCGCGCCGCGGCCGTGCGTTTCGCGTCTGAGGGCGCTCGCGTCGTCCTCGTCGACCTCGCCGGAGCAGCGCTCCCCCGGACCGTGGCCACAGTCGAGACGGCGGGCGGCGAGGTGCTCGCCGTCGAAGCCGACGTGACCAGGCTCGCCGACGTCGAGCGCTACGCCGATGCCGCCGTGAAGCGCTTCGGAGGGATCGACGTCTTCTTCAACAACGCCGGGATCCTCGGCGCGCTGAAGCCGCTCGTCGACTATCCGGAGGAAACGTTCGACCGCGTGATCGCCGTGAACCTGAAAGCCGTATGGCTCGGCATGAAGGTGGTGGCGCCGCTGATGCGCGCGCGCGGCGGAGGCGCCATCGTCAACACCGCGTCGATCGCGGGGCTTCGCGGCTCGCCGAACATCATCGCCTACACGGCGAGCAAGCACGCCGTCGTCGGGATGACGCGCGCCGCGTCACTCGAGCTGGCGCGCCACGGCATCCGCGTCAACGCCGTGTGCCCGGCGCCGATCGAGACGCCGATGGCCGAGCAGCTCGAGACCGAGGTCAAGCGCGCAAAGCTCACCGCCACCATCCCGATGCGCCGCTACGGTGCTCCCGAAGAGGTCGCCGCGCTCGTCGTGTTCCTGGCGAGCTCCGACGCGACGTACATCACCGGCGCGCTCTACACGGTCGACGGCGGCGCAATGGCGTGATCGTCGCCGTCACCGGCTCGAGCGGCCTGCTCGGCTCGGCGCTGGTCTCGTCTCTCGAGGCGGGTGGCCACGGGGTCGTCCCGCTCGTACGGCGCGAGCCCCGGCCGGGCGAGGATGTGCTTCGCTGGGACCCAGCGTCCGGAGCGATCAGTCCTCCTGGACCGGCGATCGGCGACGCCGTCGTTCACCTCGCCGGTGAGAGCATCGCGGGCGGCCGGTGGACCTTGGCGAAGAAGCAGCGCATTCGCGAGAGCCGCGTGGGCGCCACACGCCGCCTGATCGAGACGCTCACCCGCCTGGCGAAGCCACCGGCCGTTCTCGTCTGCGCCTCCGCGATCGGCTACTACGGCAGTCGCGGCGGCGAGGTCCTGAGCGAGGAGAGCGGGCCGGGCGTGGGATTCCTCGCCGACGTCGGCCGCGAGTGGGAAGCGGCCAGCGCGGCGGCGATCCTGCGCGGCATTCGCGTTGTCACGCTCAGGCTCGGCATCGTGCTGAGCCCCGCAGGCGGGGCGCTCGCCAAGATGCTGATGCCGTTCCGGCTGGGCCTGGGCGGCGTCATCGGCGGCGGCGCCCAGTGGATGAGCTGGATCGCCCTCGACGACGCGATCGGCGCGCTCCGCCACGCGCTCGCGACCGATGCCCTGCGCGGACCGGTCAACGCGGTCGCGCCCACGCCCGTGACCAATGCCGAGTTCACACGGACGCTCGGGCGCGTGCTGGGACGCCCGACATTCGTGCCGATGCCCGCGTTCGCCGCGCGCCTCGCCCTCGGCGAGATGGCCGACGAGCTACTGCTCTCGAGCCAGCGAGTGATGCCGGTGCGGCTCCAGGCGACCGGCTTTACATTCCGCTATCCGACCCTGGAGGTCGCGCTTCGACACCAGTTCGGCCGTTGACCGGTCCGGCGCCTGCCGCCTTGAGGACCGGCGCTCCAACCCGGAGGTGCGTCAGGAGCGCGGCAGCCGCGGCGTCTCGGCGCAGGTGCGCTCGATTTCGTCCACCGTCTTCGGGGTGCCCGCGGTGAGCACGTCACAGCCGTCCGGCGTGATCAGCACGTCGTCCTCGATACGGATGCCGATCCCGCGCAGCTCCTTCGGCACGGGGTGGACGATCGTTCCGACTTTCGCCTTCTCCTCGTCCTCCATCTTCTTGGCGGCCGCGGCGCCGAAGCGGAGGCGGCGCTCCCACATCTCGTCCTCGCTGTATTCCCGCAGGTGGTACGTGACCGTCTCCCGGTCGGGGTCGAAGTAGAGCCCCGGCTCCACCGTCAGGACCATGCCGGGCTCGAGCACGCGGGACTTGCGGTCGATCTTGTAGTCGCCGACGTCGTGCACGTCCATGCCGAGCCAGTGACCGGTGCCGTGCATGTAGAACTCGCGGTAGTGGTGCATCGCGAGCGATTCCGCGACCCCCCGCGGCAGCGCGCCGAGCGCGACGAGCCCCTCGACCAGGACGCGCCGCGCCGCCTCGTGGATCGCCTCGTAGCGGTTGCCGGGCCGCGCGGCGGCGATCCCCGCCAGCTGCGCGCGCAGGACAATCTCGTAGACCGCGCGCTGGGCGGCCGTGAACCGGCCGTTGACCGGGAACGTCCGCGTGATGTCCGCGGAGTGGTAGCCCCACTCGCACCCGGCGTCGATCAGCAGTAGGTCGCCGTCCTCCATGCGGCGGTTGTTCTCGTTGTAGTGGAGGATGCACGCATTGGGGCCCGAGGCGACGATCGACGGGTAGCCGTTGCGCGGTGAGCCGTTGACGCGGAAGACGTATTCGAGCGCCGCCTGCACCTGGTACTCGTGGAGGCCCGGCCGCGCATAGCGCATCGCCTCGGTGTGCGCGTCGCGGCTGATCTCGCAGGCCCGGCGGTGGCGCAGGAGCTCGGCCGGTGAGCGGCGCAGACGTAGCTCGTGGAGGAGCGGCCCGGGGTCCTCGATCCGCACGGGGGCGGCGTGGCCGCGGGCCCGCGCCGCCCGCAGGTCCGCGACCAGTCGCGTCACCCGGCCGTCGAACGCGCCGCTGCCCAGGCGATAGAAGACCACGGGGCGGTCGACCATGTACTCGCGGAGCTTCTCGTCGAGCCGGTCGATCGTGTAGGCGGCGTCGGCGCCGTAGGTCGCGATGGCGCCCTCGACCCCGGCCCGCCGGCCGGTCCAGATCTCCGACTCGCGGTCGCGCGGACGGACGAAGAGGACGAACCGCTCCTTGGCGTCCGCCGGGTTGAAGACGGCGACGGCGTCGGGCTCGTCGAACCCGGTCAGGAAGAAGAAGTCGGAGGCCTGGCGGAACTCGTAGTTGACGTCCCCGTTGCGCCGGAGCTCCCGGGCGCCGGGGACGATCGCCAGCGCGTCGCCGATCGCCGCCGCGAAGCGCTGCCGCCTCTCGACGAAGGGGGCTGGATCGAATGGGCTCATCGGGGCAATAATACAACGGCGAAAGGGGAGCGTCCCATGCACGTCGGAATGGCGGCTGTCTTCCAGAACCCCGGCAAGGCGCAAACGGACCGTGAGGTCTACCGCAATGAGCTGAGGCTCGCCGACCTCGCCGAGCCGCTCGGCTTCGAGTCGATCTGGGGCGTCGAGCACCACTTCACCGACTACACGATGTGCCCGGACGTGCTCCAGTTCCTGACGTACATGGCCGGGCGCACCGAGCGCGCCCGGCTCGGCTCGATGGTGGTGGTGCTGCCGTGGCACGACCCGATGCGGGTCGCCGAGGAAGTGGCGATGCTCGACAACATCTCCGGCGGCCGGCTCATCCTGGGCCTCGGGCGCGGCGCCGGCAAGGTCGAGTTCGACGGTTTCCGCCTCTCGATGGACGAGTCGCGAGGGCGATTCGTCGAGTCCGCCGAGATGCTGTTGGGCGGGCTCGAGACCGGGTACTGCGAGTACAGCGGGCGCTTCATCAGCCAGCCGCGCGCGGCGATCCGGCCGGCGCCGTTCAAGTCGTTCCGCGGCCGCACGTACGCCGCCGCCGTCTCACCCGAGTCGCTGCCGGTCATGGCGAAGCTAGGCGTCGGGATTCTCATCATCCCGCAGAAGCCCTGGAAGGAAGTCGCCAAGGAGCTGGATGCGTACCGCTCGATCTACCGCGAGGTGAACGGCGCCGACGCGCCGCCGCCGGTCTCGGCCGGCTGGACGTTCTGTGACGAGAGCGCCGAGCGCGCCGCGCAGATGGCGCGACGCTACATCGGCGGTTACTACCAGACCGTCCTCGACCACTACCAGTTCCAGGGCGATCATCTCGCCAGGACCAAGGGCTACGAGTACTACGGCAAGATGGCGGAGAAGATCGCGCAGTACGGGACCGACACCGTGATCGACTACTTCATGAACCTCCAGGTCTGGGGGACGCCGGCGCAGTGCTACGAGAAGATCCTCGACATCCACACGCGCACTGGCAACAGCCATTACGTCGGCGTGTTCAGCTACGCCGGCATGCCCTACGAGGACGCCGAGCGGAACATGCGTCTCTTCGCGCGCGAGGTGATGCCCGCCCTCCAGAAGCTCGGCGCCGACGCGCCGGCCTCCGGCCGCGCCGCGGCGGCGTTGCGCGCGGGAGCGCCGGTGGACGTGGGGCTTCTCGGCTCGTGACCACGCCGCTCACCGTCTATCTCCCCTTCAACCGCGATTGCCTGCGCGGCGCCTTCGTTCCGGCCAAGCGCGGCATGAAGCCGCCGAACGAGCGCGGCAACTGGCTCATCGTCCAGGACCAGAACCTGATCGTCGTCCGGGAGGGCGAGAGCTTCCGGCTGCCCACGGGCGAGCGCCCGGCGAAGCTCGACGGCATGCTCGGCGAGCCGCTCTGGCTGGGGACGCTCGGCGCCACCGAGTGCTGGGTCGCGGCGCTGCCGCGGGACGCCGCCGTGCCGGAGGAGTTCCAGGGGGAAACGCTCGTGCCGATGCAGGGCACGCGCCTGCCCGACGACCTCCTCTCGCTCGGCGGCATGGCCATGCAGGCCCTCTGGTGGGAGTCGACGAGCGGCTTCTGTCCCCGCTGCGGAGACGGCACCGAGCGCCTCCCCGGGGAATGGGGCAAGCGCTGCCCGCGCTGCAGGTACGAGCACTATCCCCACCTGCACCCGGCGGTCATCGTCGTCGTGCGCGACGGCGACCGCGTGCTGCTCGCGCGCAAGGCCATGTGGGCGCCCAACCGCTACGCGCTCGTCGCCGGCTTCGTCGACAACGGCGAGTCGCTCGAGGGCGCGGTCGCGCGAGAGGTGAAGGAAGAGGTCGGCGTGGAGGTGAAGGACATCACCTACGTCGGGAGCCAGAACTGGCCCTTCCCGAGCCAGCTCATGGTCGGCTTCGTCGCCACCTACGCGGGGGGCGAGATCCGGGTCGATCCGGAGGAGCTGGAGGACGCCCGCTGGTTCCCCTGCGCGAGCCTGCCCGGGCTCCCGTCGCGCCACAGCATCTCACGCTTCCTCATCGACAACTTCGGCCGCTGACCGGCCCCGGATAGAGGAGGCGCCGTGATCACGTGCCACCTTCGCGACGTCATCGATCCCTACCGGCTCGCGGAGTTCGAGACGTACAGCCGTATGATCATGCCCCTGGCCGCCAAGTACGGCGGCACGCACCACGGCACCTTTCTTCCGCACGAGGGCCCGAACAACATCGCGGTTCAGCTGTTCAGCTTTCCGTCGCTCGCCGAGTACGAGCGCTACCGCACCGCCGTCAAGCAAGACGAGGTCGCGCTGGCGGCATGGCGCTTTGCGGAGGAAACGCGATGCGTGGTGAGCTTCGAGCGCAGCTTCATGCGTCCCATGTTCGAGTGACGGGCGTTCGTTTGAGGAAGGAGGCGCCCATGTCAGACAGGGTGAGGATCAATCTCGCGAATCCGGCGGAGTTACTCGAGCTTCCGGGTATCGGACCCGAACAGGTCCGGGCCATTCTCAAGTTTCGGGCCGAGCACGGGCCCATCCAGGATGCGAACCAGCTCGCGAAAGTCCTGGGCGGATGGCCCGGCGCCGAGGCGATGTGGGAGCGCGTGGAGTTCGATCCCGCGGAAACCACCTCGCCCGAAGCGCCAGGCGCCTAATAGGCGCGACTCTCCTCGGGGGTGGTCCTGGCTAAGCCAGCGCGACAGACGTCAAATCATCGTACCGCCACGGGTAACGGTGGCGTCTTCAAGGAGGCCGGTCATGGTGATCCGCATTACGTGGGGCAAGCTTCGGGCCGGTGCTTGGGGCCAGTTCGAGCGTACCTATCGGGAGAACGTCCTCACCAAGGGCAAGAACCTCAAAGGGCTGCGCGGCCGCTGGCTGGCCCAGGACGCGGCCGACAAGGACACGGGCTTCGCGGTGAGCCTGTGGGACAACCTCGCGGACATGCAGGCCTACGAGCAGGGAGCGCTCTACCGGGAGATCATGGCGCCGCTCCAGCCGTTCTTCGTGGGTGAATACAAGACCTATCGCTGCGACGTGAAGTACACCGACGTCGGCGCGTAGGCGCCGCGGCCGGGCCGCGGCCGACGGCGCCCGGATCGGAGCGGATCAGGCCCCGGCGGGGACGGGGAGCACGGCGCCGCACGTCTGACAGGTTCGCAGCGCCGCGCTCCCGTTGAACCGCTGGATGACGTCGCGGAGCTCCACCTCGATGTTCGCGACCGAGAACGTCGCCTCGTGGAGCTTGCCGCCGCAGCCCTCGCAGAACCACGCGAGCCGGTCGAGCTCGTCGGGCCGGCGCTTGCGCTCGATGACGAGCCCCCAGGTGTCCGGTGGGCGGATCGGGCAGTGCGGCGTGCCCGCGCGGCAGAGCATGACTTCACCCTCACGCACCCGGATGTCGAGCGGCTTGCCATCGGCGTCGATGCACCGCACCGTGATGTCGCCCTCGAGCTGATAGAAGATCTCGTCGCCCGGATCGATGTGGAAGTCGTTCCGCGCGTTCGGCCCCCGCACGATCTGGTAGATGAACTCGCTCTCCGGAAACACTTCCTTGTTCGCCACCGGCCCGCCGAACAGCCCCTTGTTCTCCTCGATCCATCGCATGAGATGAACCGGCGAAATATTCCCCATCAACCCCTCCCCCCCACCATCAACCCTTCCCCCCAAAACGCCCGCCATCCTACGCCGCCGCGTCGTCATCGTCTACACGGGTCGCCGCCGGCCGGGGGTCGGGTTGACGGGCGGGGTCAGCGCGACCCGTTCCCTTCGAGCGACGACGGACCCAATGCGCATGGTGGAGCCCAGCCGCGAAGGGTCGGCGGGCGCGTGCCGCGTGGTCGCGCGACCCCGCCCGTTAACCCGACCCCCGACCGGCGCCGCCCGCGTAGGCCGTGACGCTCACCGCTGGACCTCGGCGACCCAAGCCGTCGTCCGCCCCCCGACGGTGAGATAGCGAATACGCTCGCCGCGCACGGTCACCGGACTGCGGGCGCGCTTGCTCCAGCGCCGGTGAAAGAGCCATTGCGTCGGGAACCGGTCGCTGTCGGCGCCGACGCGAACGGCCGTCGTCACGACCGCGCGCAGCCGGGCGCGGAGCCGTCCGACTTCCGCCACCGTGAGGGTGTGCGCGCGCCGGCGGGGGTCGATACGGGCCTGGTACAGCACCTCGTCGGCGATCCAGTTCCCGACGCCCGCCGAGAAGGACTGATCGAGCAGCACGGCCTTCACCGGCGCCGCCCGCTCGCCGAAGAGCATGCCGAGCTGGCGGACCGGCGGCAGGTCGCGGAGGGCGTCGAAGCCGAGCAGGCTGATCGGCGGCTCGGCCGCCGGATCGTGGCGCAGGCGCATACGGCCGAGTCGCCGCGCGTCGCGAAACGCGACCTCGCCGCCGTCGTCGAGCACCAGCTGCAGCTTGAGAAAGCGCGGCGGCCAGCGACCCTCATGCGCCCGGCGGCCCTCTGTCACGAGCCGGCCGCGGCGGCGGCCCCGGACCTCGATCCCGCCGGCCATCCCGAAGTGAAAGCACGGCCAGGGCCGGCGGTCGAGCTCGAGCCAGAGGTGCTTGCCGTGGCGGCGCGCCGCGACCACTCGGCGACCGAGTAGGGCACGCCGTACGCGCGCCGGGCTCACGCCCTGGAACACGATGGGGTCGTGCGCGCAGCGGACGGCGACGATTCGCCGCCCGACCGCGGCGCGGGCGAGCAAGCGGCGGGCGGCTTCGACCTCGGGAAGCTCGGGCATCGGGCGGTAGTGTACGATGAGACCCCTGCAAAGGGGCCCGGGGCGGCCGACCGGTGCAACGTGATACCCTGCGACCCTAACCCGAACAGTGAGGACCCGGCGATGGCGCGGATGACCGGTGGTGAAGCAATCGTGAAAGCTCTCGCCCGGGAAGGCGTCCAGGTGGCGTTCGGCCTCCCCGGAGTCCAGCTCTACGGCATCGTCACAGCGTTCCGCGACGAGCCGCTGCGCTTCATCACCGTGCGTCACGAGGGCTCGTCGAGCTATATGGCCGACGGCTACGCCCGGGCCGGCGGGGGCATCGGCGTCGCGGTGGCGGTCCCCGGTCCCGGCCTGCTCAACGCCTCCGCCGGCCTCAACACCGCCTACTCCGCCTCCTCGCCCGTGCTGATGATCTCGGGACAGATTCCGCGCAACCAGATCGGCAAGAAGATCGGCGTGCTCCACGAGCTGGACAATCAGCTCGACGCGCTCGCCGGCACCACCAAGTGGCGCCGGAGCATCCTCGAGGTCGCCGACACGCCGCGGATCGTCCACGAGGCCTTCGGCCAGCTGCGCAGCGGGCGGCCGCGGCCGGTCGCCATCGACATGCCGTGGGACACGATGGAAGAAGAGGTCGACGTGACGCTGGTGGCGGGCGGGCATCCGCCGCGCCCCGCAGCGCCCGCCGCCGACATCGATCGCGCGGCTGAGATGCTGCTGCGCGCCGAGCGAGCCGCGATCTACGCGGGTGGCGGCGTCCATCTCTCGGGCGCTCACGAGGTACTCGCCGCGGTCGCCGACCTCCTCCAGGCCGGTGTCGTGGAGACGGCCGAGGGCAAGGGCGCCATCAGCGACGCCAGCGATCTCTCGCTGGGCGCCGGGCTCTTTCCCAAGAGCCCCCTGCGGGGTTATCTCGACGCCGCCGACGTCGTCCTGGCCGTCGGGAGCCGGTGCGCGCTCGCCGGGTTCAAGCCGGACCAGCAGGTGATCCAGGTCGACGCGGACGCCGAGGAGATCGGCCGCAACCACAAGAAGACCCTCGGCCTCGCGGGCGACGCGAAGGCCACGCTCGAGAAGCTGCTCGAGCGGCTACGCGCCGGCGCCAAGCCGCGCCAGTCGCGCAAGGCCGAGCGCGAGCAGATCCGCGCCAAGGTCGCCGGGCTCATGACGCAGGAGCCGAACACCTCGATCCTCCGCTCGCTCCGCCAGGGCATTCCCGAGGAGGCGATCGTCGTGGCCGGCATGACGCAGATCGGCTATTTCTCCCGGCCCTTCTTTCCCGTCTACCGCCCGCGGACCTACATCACGTCGTCCTACTCCGGCAATCTCGGCTTCGAGTACCCGACCGCGATCGGCGCCAAGGTCGCCTGCCCCAACCGCCCGGTGGTCATGATCGCGGGCGACGGCGGCTTCCTCTACTACGCCCAGGAGATGGCGACGGCCGTCCAGCAGCAGATCAACGTGGTCGCGGTCGTCTTCAACGACAACGCGTACGGCAACGTCGCGCGCGACCTCGACGAGCACTGGGGCGGGAAGTTCGGGGCGGAGCTCCACAACCCGGACTTCGTCCGCCTCGCCGAGGCGTATGGCGCCGTGGGCCGGCGCGCGAAGGATCCCACCGAGGTGGGCAAGCTCATCGCCGACGCGATCCAGATGGACCGGCCCGTGCTGATCGAGGTCCCGGTGGGGCGCATGGCGCGACCGGTGTTCTTCTCGCCGCTCAAGACGCTGCCGCGCTATCAGCACTGACCCGGATGCGCGCCGCGCCGGCCGAGGCGCGGCCATGAACGAAGGAGAGCCCGATGGAATTCGAATACTCGAAGAAGACCAAGATGTACATGGAGCAGCTCACCGACTTCATGACCAAGTACATCTACCCCAGCGAGCACGTCTTCCACGACCAGCTCAACGCCGGGCCCACCCGATGGCAGATCCCGCCGATCATGGAAGAGTTGAAGGCAACCGCGCGCGAGCGGGGGCTCTGGAACCTCTTCCTGCCGGAGAGCGAGCGAGGCGCCGGGCTCACGAATCTCGAGTACGCGCCGCTCTGCGAGATCATGGGCCGGTCGCCCATCGCACCCGAGACCTTCAACTGCTCGGCGCCCGACACCGGCAACATGGAGACCATCGAGCGTTACGGCACGGAAGAGCAGAAGAAGCAGTGGCTCGCGCCTCTGCTCGAAGGCAAGATCCGCTCCGCGTTCGCGATGACCGAGCCGAAGGTGGCCTCGTCGGATGCGACCAACATCGAGTCGTCGATCGCCCGTGACGGCGACCACTACGTCATCAACGGCCACAAGTGGTGGACCTCGGGCATCGGCGATCCGCGCTGCAAGATCCTCATCTTCATGGGCAAGACCGACGCGAAGAACCCCGATCGCTACAAGCAGCAGTCGATGATCCTGGTGCCGCGCGACACGCCGGGCATCAAGGTCCTCCGCATGCTGACCGTGTTCGGCTACGACGACGCGCCCCACGGCCACGGCGAGGTCGTCTTCGAGAACGTCCGCGTGCCGGCCTCGAACATGCTGCTCGGCGAAGGGCGCGGCTTCGAGATCGCCCAGGGCCGCCTGGGCCCCGGCCGCATCCATCACTGCATGCGCCAGATCGGCGTCGCCGAGCGCGCGCTCGAGCTCATGTGCAAGCGCTCGCAGAACCGCGTGGCGTTCGGCAAGCGCCTCGCCGAGAACGACATCACGCTCGAGCGCATCGCGCAGTCGCGCATCGAGATCGACCAGGCGCGGCTCCTGGTCCTGCATGCGGCCTCCATGATGGACACCGTCGGCAACAAGGCCGCCAAGCAGGCGATCGCCGAGATCAAGGTGGCGGTGCCCAACATGACGCTGCAGGTCGTCGAGCGCGCCATGCAGCTCCACGGCGGCGGCGGGGTGAGCCAGGAGTTCCCGCTGGCGTCCATGTGGGCCCACTCGCGCACGCTGCGCTTCGCCGACGGGCCCGACGAGGTGCACCGGCGACAGATCGGCCGGCTCGAGCTTCGCAAGCACGGTTGAGCGCAGCGTCGCGTCGAATCACCGGGCGGCGACAACGGCTCCAGACGCGGGTCCCGTCCGGCTCACGGAGACGAGCTACATCTTCCAGTCCTGATACCAGGTCGAATCGGCGCCCACGCCCTCGCGCGCGACCTTCACGTCGATCACGTACGGCGTGTTCTCCCGGGTCGTCCGCTCGACACCGCGCCGGAGCGCCGGCTCGAGCTCTTTCAGCGTCTTGACGGTCTCGCCCTCCACGCCCTGGGAGCGGGCCAGCGCGGCGTAGTCAATCGCCGGGGCGTCGAGGTAGAGCCCGGGGTATTTGCCGGTGTGCACCATCTTGCTGTCCGGGACCTCGCGCGCCCAGTTCGTCCGCACGACCTGATAGGTCTCGTTGTTCGAGATCACGGTGAGGATCGCGGTGTTGTACCGGGCCATCGTCCAGAAGCCCGCCGCGCTGTAGGTCAAGGCGCCGTCGCCGAGGTGAAGCACGACCGGCCGCTCGCGGCCGACGGCGATCTTGGCACCGATGGCGGCGCCCACGCCGAATCCGAGCGAGCCGCCGCCGCTACGGGTCCAGCCCATCGCATCATGCCCGAACGGCAGGAGCGTCGTCCGCGCCGTCGAGCTCTCCTGGACCATGACGGTGTTCCGCGGCAGCAGCTGCGCCAGGTGCGCCTCGAGCACGCTCGGATGCACGATCGTGTCGTGCTCGTGCTCGCGAACCAGGTCTTCTTCTCGCGAGATCAGGAGCTTCCCGTACGTTCGCACCTGGCCGCGCCGCCGGGCCCAGGCCGAGACCTTGTCGGAAGGATGCAAGCGCGTCAGGGCCGCCGTGATGCTGCGCAGCGTCTCGGGCAGCTCGCACTGCGCGGCGATGTCGAGCGGATAGTGGCGGCCCATGAGCAGCGGGTTGGGCCCGATCTGGATCACGAACGGCTCGGCGACGCTGCCGTGCACGCCCTGGCAGCCGACGAGGAAGACCAGGTCCGGCTTCAAGCCGGTGACCTTCTCGAACTCCTTGGAGACCGGATACATGCCGCAATAGAGCGGATGCCGCGTCGGGAAGTTCGCAAAGATCTGCCGGGTGCTGAAGGCCGGCGCCTCGAGCGTCTCGGCCAGACGCACGGCGTCGGCCGACGCGCCCTCGCGCCACACGTCGTCACCGAAGATCAGCACCGGGCACTGCGCCTCGCCGAGCTTCCGGGCAATCGCCTCGATGGTCTTCGCGCGCGCCGGCCCGGGGCGCTCGATCTGATACCCCGCGGCTTCCCCGATCTGCGCTTCCAGCCCCTCGCGGAGGAGGAGCTCGGCGCTGATGGAGAGGTAGACCGGGCCGGTCGGCGGCGTGGTGGCTTCGCGGAGCGCGCGAGTCGTCGCGACGGTGATGGCCGCCGGGTTCGCCGCCACCTGATAGGCGGCGCGCGCGTCCTTGGTGATCGGGCGCATCGATTCGGCCTGGGTCAAGCCAGGGAACGGGGCGAGACCGCGGAAGTCCTGAATCTCGGACGCCCAGTCGCCGGCGATGACCAGCAGCGACGAGCCGGCGATCTGGGCGTTGAAGAGCTGTCCGGCCAGCTGGTACGACCCGCCCATCACGTGCGCGATGACGACGCCGACCTTGCCGCTGATCCGGTGGTAGCCGTCGGCCATCGCCGCCACGAGCCCCTCGTGCTTGCCGACGATGAGCTTCTGGTCTTGGTCCTCCGAGAGCGCCGCGAAGATCCCGGTCTCCGCGGAGCCCGGATTCGTGAAGAGATAGTCGACCCCCGCGTCCTTCAGGGTCTGGATCAGCAACATCCCGCCGGTGCCGGTCACGGTCTTGCGCATCGTCTCCCTCTCTATCGGATCAGCGAGCGGACGGTAGACACGCGCGCGTCGCCTCGAGCGCCTCACGCGCGACCTCGTCGGCCGGGCGCGCCCACGCCGCCGGGTTCGGCGCTTCATAGCTCATGAACCCGCGATATCCCTTGCGGTCCAGGAGCCCGAAGATCTCCTTGAAGGGGACGCTGCCCAGGCCGGGCGGCAGCCGGTCGAGCGCCTTGCCGGGCTCGAGCCCGGTGCGCGGAACGTCGCTGTACTGCACGTACGCGATCTCGGCGAGCGCCACATCGTCGATCGCGGACAGGGTGGCGCCGCTCCGCCCGAGGTGATACGTGTCGAGCAGAAGCCCGCAGCTCGGGTGCGAGGCCTTGCGCACGATTCCGCGCATGACGTCGAGGTTGTTGAGCTGCTCGGCCTGCGAGTTGAACTCGATCGCGAGCTTCACGCGGTGCGCGGCCGCGATGTCGCCGGCCTCACGGACATTCGCCGCGGCGCGGACCAGATCGCCCCGGCCCCGATCCGACGCGCTCATCACCGTCGAGCACCCGAGCTCGGCCGCCCAGCGGCAGGATTCGGCGAACGCCTGCAGCAGCCGCCGGCGCTCGTTGTCATCGGCGAACATCCAGCCCATCTCCACTCCGACGCACGCGACGCGGAGGCCGCTCGCCTTCACCAGCTTCAAGACCTCCGCGGCGGGCTGCCCCTTCTCGGCGGCGCGGGCGAAATCGACGCGGCGGAGCTCGACGCCATCCCAGCCCGCCGCCCGCGTGATGCGGAGGAGGTCCGCCAGCGGCGTCGAGTCGAGAGTCCAGGTGTGGAGCGCGAGCATCATCGTCATGGCTTGGTCGCCGGAGCGGCCGCCGAGGGCGTCGTGCCGGGTGCGGACGTGGCCGCCGGCGCCGGCTTGCTGCCCTCCGGTGGATTGGCCTTGGCGAACGCGACCGCCTCCTTCACTTCGGCCTCGGCCAGCTTGACCAGGTCGAGCGCTTTGACGCGATGCCCGCCGAAGTGGTGCTCCGCTCGCTCGAGATGCCGGTGCGCCTGCTCGAGGGCCCGGGCAGCGGCGTGGATCTGGTGCAGTCCCGCGCGCGTCGCCGTCGGGGGCTTCTTGTCCTGGGAGGACGCCAGCGTTCCGAGTCCGAGGACGAGGACGCACCCGATCGCCAGCACGACAGCGACGAAGACGCTCTGTTTCAGCATCCGCTCCTCCCTGGTCGAGACCGGCCTCAGCGGCCGTGAGGTCATTCGGCGGGATCTGGGACGACGCCGCGACCTGATCTGCTTACACCGCTGCCGTCAGCCCGCCGTCGAAGTTGATGGCGGTGCCGGTGATGTAGGCCGCCCGCTCCGAAGCCAGGAAGGCCACGAGGTCCGCGAACTCGCTCGCCTCGCCGAACCGCCCGAGCGGCAGCCGGCGCTTCTCCGCGATCTCGCGATAGTGCGCCTCGAGGTCGCCCTTCGCGCGGCGCTCGTGCTGGGCGCTCTTCACCAGGCCCAGACAGATCGTGTTGACGAGGATCTTGTCCGCCGCGTACTCGTTGGCGAGCGACTTGGTGAGGTTGATGCCCGCCGCGCGCGTCACGCTCGTCGGGAGCGAGCGTGCCAGCGGCGCCTTGCCGCCGACGGTCGTCACGTTGATGATGCGCCCGCCGCCCCGGCGCTTCATATGGGGGATGACGAGCCTACAGAGACGAATCGCGCCCATGACCTTGAGGTCGAAGTCGTACTGCCAGGTGGCCTCGTCCACTTGCTCGAAGCCGGAGGCGGATGAGGTGCCGGCGTTGTTCACGAGGATGTCGACGCCGCCGAACTGCGCCACCGTCGCGGCGACGAAGGCTTCAACCTCGGCGGCATGGGTCACGTCGGTCGCCATCGCGAGGATGTCAGCGCCGGTCGCGCGCCGGATGGCGTCCGTCGCGCGCTCGAGCACGTCCTTTCGCCGGGCACACACGGCGATCTTCGCGCCGGAGCGCGCAAACCGCTCGACACACGCGCGGCCGAGCCCCTCGCTGCCACCGGTGACGATGGCGACCTTGCCGTTGAGACCGAGCTCCAGAGCGTCCATGATTGCCTCCCGATCCGAGATTGCCCGAACATATCACTCCGCAGGCGGTTGGTATAGCCCGCCCGCGGCGGTCACGCCCCTGCGGCACCGATAGTCCTTGCCGATTGCGGTCAACGGCAGCTTGAGCTTCAGCTCGGGTACGCTCCGGCCGACCCAGGCCGTGAACGTGTTGCTGTTCGGGCCCGGCCAGATCCGGTAAGCCGACGGATACGGATAGGACGCGACGGCGGATTCGACGCGGGCGATGATCGTGTCGACGCCGTCGCCCCGGAGATCGACGAGCCGCTCCGGGCGGTCGCCGAACCAGTAGTTGTCCGGACCGGCCCGATTCACGCGCACCGCCGGCGCGCCGCGATCCACGCCCCAGCCGATCACCTCGTAGCGCGTATAGGAGATCGCGTCGCGCGGCTTCACGGCGATCCACGTGTGGACCGCGAAGAGCCCGCGCAAGCCCACCGTGCGGGCGGCATAGACCTGGACCACCGGCTCGGGCGTCGTCGCCGGGTCGGGCGCCTGGCCCGATGGGCCGCGCTCCAGCTCCCAGAAATTCGTCCCTGCCCTCCGCAGCGTGGCGCAGCCGGCCACCGTGACCACGACCGTTGCGACCAGGACCGCGAGCGCAAGGCGACGCCTCACCCGCCGAGCTCCCTCCGGACGATCCGCGCGCCTTCGACGAGCGCCGCGAGCTTCTGCTTCGTTACCCAGCGCGGGGTCTCCCAGAAGCCGCAAAGCTCCTTTCGCTCGGCGTGAGGCGCGGCCGAGGGATGCTTCGATCCCAGAGCATCGTCATGCTCAGCTCGTGCTTGATCCGCAGCAGGAAACGCGCGAGGCTCAAGCCGCAGTGACCCTCTATTTCTTCGAGCGCAGCACCCGACGACGACTTCCTCCGGCCGGTCACCGTCGTGGCGCCCGGCGAGGCGACGGCGTGGAAACTCCTCGCGCCATCCTGAGCTAG
>Ga0066665_10000149_pt1 | contig 22346 bp, 24 predicted proteins | sample GraSoiAngelo_114_FD_75175 | JGI IMG/M metagenome (GOLD analysis project Ga0066665, IMG submission 75175) | Grasslands soil microbial communities from the Angelo Coastal Reserve, California, USA - 14_0903_13_40cm | ecosystem: Environmental > Terrestrial > Soil > Grasslands | place: USA...
GATCTCAGGGTCTGCCTCGTGTATGATTTCGCGCACTTTCGCGAGCGTCTTCCCGCGCCAGTCCCCAAGTTCCTTGATCTTCTCGTCGATTAATGCAGAGGCAGATTCCACCGGGACGGGCCTTTTCATGTACAGCTCCGACTCTCGCACCTGATTTAGCTGCGCTCAGCGCAACCTGCAACCTCCGCAAGGGGAACCCCTTCTGGTTCGATAGCAGTTCGGAAAGATGGTGGCAACCCGCTCGGCGACGTGATGACGCGGGCCGTGATTTGCGTTGATCGCGGTGGAGCCCGCCGATCTCCAGTGTTCCTCGGCCAGCCGCTCCGGGCTGGAGAAAAAGCGAATGCCACCAGGGGTGGCGCGTGGGCGAGACCGACTGGCGGGCGATCAGGTCGGCGTCGGTGCCGAGTCCGATCACGTGACCGTCCGCTTCAACGACCGGCAGACCGCTACCCGGTGTTCGACCAGCAAGCGGGCGGATTCGCGCACGGGGGCATTTCTCGTGGGTCGTCACGACGTTCTTCGTCATCACATCGGTCGCACGTATGCGCGCGTCCTCTCTGAGCATCGGAGCGCTCGTGTCGCGCCCTGGCTCTTAGTCGGTCCGCCCGAACGGCTCGGGCCGCCGCCCGCTCGATCGCCTCGTCACCTCTTCTATAGCCGTCTCGAAGTCCGCACGAGTGACGGCGAAGCGCTCTGCGAGAGAGTCGTCGTAGACCCGCCGGCCGGTGAGAAACTCGTGGATACGCCGCATTGCGGCTCGCTGGCACACGGAAGCAATCTCGGCGCCGGTGAGGCCCTCGGAGCGCACGGCGAGCTCGGTCAGCGAGACGTCCTCATCCAGCGCCATCTTGGCCGCGTGCACCTCGAACACCCGCTGGCGCTGGTTCTTGTCTAGCTCCCGGAACTCGATCACGACGCCGAACCGCCCCGGAGCGAGCACGGCCGCGTCGACGAGGTCCAGGCGGTTGGTCGCCCCCAGGACCACGACATCGCTCAGCTCCGTGAGGTTGTCGAGCTCGCTCAAGAACTGGCTCACGATCCGGTCGGTGTTCCCCCCCTCGATCCCGCCACGCCGGGTCGGCACGATCGCGTCGATCTCGTCGAAGAGTAGAATGCACGGGGCCGCCTCCTTCGCCTTCCGGAATACCTGGCGGAGCACCTTTTCGGACTCGCCCACCCATTTCGAGAAGATCATCGCGGCATCGGCGGTGATAAAGGACAGGCCGCTCTCGGCAGCGAGCGCCTTGGCCACCAGCGTCTTGCCGGTGCCCGATGGCCCGCTCAGCATGACGCCTTTCGGCAGGCGGATGCCAGAGCGCGCGAAGAGTTTCGGCGCTCGGCGAGGGAGGTCGATGATCGATTCGAGCTGCCGTCGGACGTCGTCGAGCCCGCCGACCTCGGCCCAACTTACGTTCGGGCGCTCGACGAAAAACTCCCGGGTCGCGGTCGGGTCGATATGTCTGAGCGCGTCGAGGAAGTGCCGCATGAATATCCGCGCGTCCTTCACGAGAGCCGCAATGTCCTTGGCGACGAAGTCGGAGGTGTCGAGCAGCTCCCGCAGGGCCCGCATTCCCGCTTCCTTGCAGAGCACCTCGAGATCGGCCCCGACGAACCCGTGGGTGATCTCGGCCAGTCGCGACAGGTCAACGTCCGGGGCGAGCGGCATGCCGCGCGAGTGGATGCGGAGAATCTTCATCCGCCCGACCCGGCTCGGCGCGCTCAGCGAGATCTCACGATCGAAGCGGCCGGGACGGCGCAATGCGGGATCGAGCATCTCTGGAAGGTTGGTCGCGCCGATCACGACCACCTCGCCCCGGGAGACGAGTCCGTCCATCGAGGCGAGGAGCTGTGCGACGACCCGCTTCTCGACCTCGCCGGTCACCTCCGAGCGCTTGGGCGCGATCGCGTCGAGCTCGTCGAGGAAGACGATGCTGGGCGCGTGGCGCTGGGCCTCGTCGAAGATGCTCCGGAGCTTCGCCTCACTCTCCCCGTAGAACTTGTGGATGATCTCGGGCCCGTTCACGTGGATAAAGTGGGCCTCCACCTCGGAGGCGACCGCGCGAGCGATGAGCGTCTTGCCCGTACCCGGGGGACCGTAGAGCAGCACCCCCTTCGGGGGATCGATCCGGAGATGGGCGAATGCCTCAGGGTAACGCATCGGCAGCTCGACCAGTTCCCGGACGCGGATGAGAACGTCCTCAAGCCCTCCGATGTCCTCGTACTTGACTTTGAACGGCTGGGGAGAGGCGACCCCCGCGGTCTGGATGCGGACATCAGTGGCGTGGGTGAGTGCGACGGGCCCGTCCGGTTCGGTTCCTACGATTCGGAAGAGGTGCCCGGTCTTGGCGAACGCGAGAACCTTGATCTTGTCCCCGGTGGTCACGATGCGGCCGGCGAGGGTCTCGCGGATCCGGCGGACGTCCTCGGCATCGAGACCGAGGGGTTCCAGCGGCGCAATGAGCATGGTCTGGGCGAACGGCACCGACGCGGCGGCCACGTCGACCCGACTGTTCAGGCTCACGCCGGCATTCTCCCGGGTCACTCCGTCCATCTGCAGGAGGTGCCGGCCGTGGAACTCGTCCGGAGCCGGCATCACGCGCGCGTGCGTGATGCGCGCGCCGAGAATGGCGATCCCGCTGCCGGCCACCGCGCCGAGCCTGCCCATGTCCGCGGGCGCGATCCGGACGGTCCCGGTGTCGACGTCCTCCAACAGGGCCTCGCCCGCCCGCAGCGTGATGCGCCTCTCAGCCGTCGAGTCTTCTCCCATGGCTCTCGGACCTAGGATACCCGGCTAAAGGTCGAGGTCGTCCAGCGAGCGACGGTAGGCGACCATGGCCTCGGGTACGCCGTACTTCGCGGCGATCTCGGCATCGTTCACCTCGCGCTCGCGCGCAAACGAGGCCCCCCCCATCGTGAGGTAGGCGGCGAAGCGCTCCAGCTCGGCGTCGGACCACTCCGGGCGCTCCCCGGCGCCGATCGCGAGCGCCAGCACCCAGCGGCGTTCGACCTCGGTGAGCCCCTCGCCGAACGCGACGGACCGTGCGGGCTCCCACGCGACGATCGCCCCCAAACGGCCACCATAGGTGATGACCCGCTCTTTGCCGTACGGCCTCGACTCGGGATCCCACGGAGGCGGGGGGTAACCCCCGCGGTTCAGCCAACCGCGGCTGGCCGGATGGAGGTCCCCCATCGCCGAGCTCCCAAGGATCATATAGTGGAGTAGGACCCGGAGCTTCTCGTCGTCGGCGGCCAGGCACTCCCCGACCGTGCGCTCGCCCAGCAGGCTCCGCGGCGCGGCGGCGAGGAAGGTGCGAATCGTGGCGAGGTTAGAGAGATCGGGAGTCGCACGGATCAGGCGCTCGAGCTCCCGAAGGGACTCGACGTAGGCCTGGCCATCGAGCGGGAGCTGGGTACGTCGCATCTAGCGCGCCCGGCGGCGTCCTGGCCGCCGCCGCGGCGTGGACCGCCGGGCGGCCACGCTGCGCTTCGCCGGGCGAGTCTTCCTCGTGGCACTTCTGCGCGGCTCCGCCCGTGCCGGTTTCGCGGGTGTCCGGCGGCTTGCTCGCTTCCCGGCCTTCGGCGGGCGCGCGGCCCGCAGGCCGGAGCCAGTCGGGGCGCCGGGCGCGAGCCACTCATGATAAACGACCAGCTCCGCGCCCCGAATCTCCTTGTGCACCAGTCGGCGGCGGCGTCCGGCGACCTCGTCGACGTCCCCGAGGTTGATGTGCACGTATTGGACGGGGTGGCGCAGCTCGGCGGTAATGCCGTCCCGGTCACACTGCCAGGCGATGTCCTTGTTCTCCAGCCCGCCGACCGTGATGGACTGCGCGACCTCCATCGCCTCGCCGCACTTGGGACAGGCCCGCATCGTGCGTTCTCCTCCTCAGGCGGGGCGGACGACGAGCAGCCAGCCCGCTCCTTCCGGGTCCGAATTCACGAGAAACGGCTGTTCGCGCAGGGCCGCGTTCTGCGCGAGGACCGTGCCGCTCACTGGGGCGATGAGGTCGCTGACCACCTTTTGGGATTCGATCACGCCGAACGCGTCCCCGGCGCGGAAGTGGGCCCCGACCGCGGGCAGCTCCACCTGCGTGACGTACGTCAACTGTTCCGCGGCCTCGCGCGTAATGCCCAGGCGCAGGCACCCCTCCTCCGCCCGGCGCCACCAGAAGGCGTCGGCGAACTGGCGACGCGGATACTCGAGTTCCATGTTCCGGCCACCACAGACGGAAGGGGGGATACTGAACGACGTATCCCCCCTGGCGTCCGTTTCGAGTGCCGAGACGGGCCTGATGCGCCCGCGCCGGTCTACCCGTCCATCCCGCGACTTGTCAGCGCGCGGTGGCGGCGACCGGAATCGCCGTCGCGCGCGTCAAGCCCTCGACCATCTGTTTGCACTTCTGCGGATCCTTGACCCAGAGCTTGTAGAAATCGAAGGGGCACTCGGCGATCCCGTCGGGCGGAATCGCGGTGTACCCGCGGTGGAGCGTATTGAACAGATGGTTCTCCGCGGTCCAGTTCTGGCGGGCGTCTCGAATCGCCGAGACTGAGAGGAGGGCGTACTGCACCTCTCCGGGCCCCGTGCCGCACTCGCCCAGCACCCGGCCGTCGAAATCCACGATGTTCGAGTGCCCGAAGTAGGAGTAAACCAGGTCGCGACCGGCCATGTTGGCCACGGCGAAGTAGGTCAAATTCTCCCACGCCCTGACCTGCGAGATCATCCGCTGCTGGTCCTTGGAGGGGTACATGTACCCCTGGATCCGGATCACCAGCTCCGCCCCCTTCATCACGGTGTCCCGGACGATCTCGGGGTGGTTGCCGTCGTAGCAGATGATGGCGCCAAGCTTCAGACTCTTGGGGCCTTCGACGACCATCGTTTCGTTCCCGGGGTACCAGGGCTCCATGGGTACCCACGGGAGGATCTTGTGGTAGTTGAGGACGATCTCGCCCTTGTCGTTGATGAGGAGAAACGAGTTGAACGGTGCGCCTTTCGGGTTGTGCTCGCCCGTGATCGAGAACACGCCCCACACCTTATTTTTTTTGCACGCCTCGGAGAAGATCGCCGTCTCCGGCCCGGGGACCGTCGTCGTGAGGTCCTTCCACTTCGTCGGATGGAAGCCCTGCGTGCTGTACTCCGGGAAGATGATGAGATCCAGTCCCGGGTAGCCGCGCTTGGTGCCCTCGATGTACTGCGCGATCTTCCAACAGTTGGTGGCCACCTGCTCCTTCGTCTCGACCACCGGCACTTCGTAGTTGACCACCGCGACCCCTACCGTGTCCTTCGAGGACGAAATTGTTCCAGTCGGCATTCCCGCTCCCTCCTCTAGTCTACAGGCCCATGGTCCGTCTAGGAACGACTGCGAGCGTGGCGAATCCCCCCTGTGGTAGTTAGATAGTTAGGTACTCACGGATCACCTCGTCGGTCAAGCTATGGCTGTTGGCTTCCCGCGCGACACGGCCTTTCACCATGATAGTAAATTCCTGGGCGACGTTCCGGGCGAAGTCCAACTTCTGTTCGACCAGAATGATCGTGAGCTTCTTCTCTTGGTGTATGCGCTTGATGATCCGCTCGATCTCCTGGACGACCGACGGCTGGATGCCCTCGGTCGGCTCGTCGAGGAGAAGGAGTTCTGGATTCCCACAGAGCGCTCGCGCGATCGCCAGTTGCTGCTGCTCGCCACCGCTGAGGAGTCCGCCTTTCCGGTCCACGAGCGGCTTCAGCATCGGGAAGAAGTCGAAGATCTCATCGGGAACCCGTTTGAGGCCGTCGTTCCGCGCGACGAGCCCGAGACGCAGGTTGTCCATCACGGTGATGTCGGAGAAGATCTCACGGCCTTGGGGCACGTAGCCGATGCCAAGGTGCGCGCGCCGGTTGACGCGCATCCGCGTGATGTCGTCACCCTTGAAGGTGATCGTGCCGCGGCGCGGCGGCGTGAGCCCGACGATACTCCTCAGGAGTGTCGTCTTGCCGACGCCGTTCCGCCCGAGGACGCATTCGATCTCGCCCGGCTCGACGCTCATGGCGAGAGCGTGCAGGACATGGCTCGCGCCGTAGAACGTGTCGATGTCGCGGACGTTAAGGAGCGGCACTGATCTTTTCCCTTCCGAGGTAGACTTCCGCGACCTTCGGGTTGTTCTCGATCTCCCGCACCGACCCCTCGGCGAGCTTCTGGCCTTGATGGATGACGGTGATCTTGTTCGCGATCTGGCGGACGAAGCTCATGTCGTGCTCGACCACCATGACCGCGCGCGTGCCCGCGATCTCCTTGATCAGCTTGGCGGTCGTGTTCGTCTCCTCGCGCGTCATCCCGGTGGTCGGCTCGTCGAGCAGCATGAGCTGCGGCTCTGAGGCCACCACCATCCCGATCTCGAGCCACTGCTTCTCGCCGTGGGAGAGCGTGTGCGCCTCGTCGGCCGCGCGCGCGAGGAGGTTGACCTGGGCCAGGATCCGCTCGATCCGGGCGGCGTGGCTGGACGTGATCCGGAAGACGAGCGACGAGAAGGCCCGCCGGTGCCCACGAAGCCCGATGGCCATGTTCTCGAAGATCGTGAGGTTGTCGTACACGGTCGGCACCTGGAACTTGCGCGAGATGCCGATTCCGTAGATGCGGTGGCGGGGCCACCCGGCGATGTTCTGGCCGCGAAACAGGATCTGCCCAGCGGTCGGCCCGAAGCGACCGGTGATGAGGTCGATCAGCGTGGTCTTGCCCGCTCCGTTGGGCCCAACGAGTACTCGGAGTTCGCCCTCCTCGATATCGAAGTCGAGGTGATCGATGATCGTGTGCCCCGACACGATGTTGACGAGGCCACGTGTTTCGAGGATCCGCGTGGCCATCCCTACGTCGGGGTCTCCTCGATGCGGGTGGCGTCGTACGCGGGCAGGCGTCCCGCGGCGAGCGCGCGCCGGCGCCGCGCGCGCCGCAGCAGCGTACCCACGATCCCGTCCGGCATGAGGACGATGACGAGGATGAACATGAATCCTACGAGGAGATCCCAGAACCAGGCGAACTGCTCGCTGAGCAGTGACTGCGCTCCCTTGACCAGAATCGCGCCCACCATCGAGCCGATGAGCGTGCCGCGGCCACCCACGGCGACCCAGATGACCCCCTCGATCGAGAGGATAGGACCGATGTCCTGGTGCGAGACGATGCCGTTCAGCGCGGCGTAGAGGCCGCCCGCAACCGCCGACATCATCGCCGCTACCGCGAACACGAAGATCTTGTAGTTCGCCACTTCGAAGCCGAAAAATTCGCTGCGCAGCTCATTCTCGCGGATCGATCTCAGGATCATGCCGAAATGGGTCGTCGTCAGCTTCCGGGAGAGCCAGAAGAAGAATACGGTCACCGCGAGAATTACCCAGTAGAAGTGCACGCTGCCCGAGTAGCTGCCGTAGTCGGTGATGCCGTTGAAGCCGCCCGTATAGGCCTGCTTCTCGATAATCAGCTCCTCGAAGATCACCGACTCCGCCAGCGTGATGACCGCACAGTACACCCCGTAGATATGTCGCTTGAACGTGATGACGCCGAAGACGAACGCGAGGAACCCCATCGCGAGCACTCCGATCGGTGCCGCAAACCAGACGTTCTGGAGGGGGCGCATCCAGCCGGGAATTTCGGTCAGCCCGTTCCACGTCATGAAGTCCGGGATGGCCCCTTCGCCGTAGCGGGTGGCGTGGGTCGCGGCGTACTGGAGCTTGAGGGCGAGCCCGATGAAATAGGCGCCCCCGCCGAAGTAGATGGCATTGCCCAGGCTCAGAATGCCCGTGAAGCCCCAGATGAGGTCCAGGCTGAGCGCGAATATCACGTAGCAGAGGAAGAGCCCGAGCTGGTCCGTTCGGAAGGGCCCGGCGTAGAGCGGAAAGAAGAAGAAGCCGCCGATCACCACGAGGGCGATGATCGATTGGTTGCGGGACAGGCCGGTGAGGCCGGTCACAGGTTCTCCGTCCGCCGATGCTGAATCGTGAAGAGCCCTTGGGGGAACACTCGGATGACGAGAACGATCATCGTGAATACCAGGAGCTCACCGATGACGTTGTTGAATAAGAACGCGAGCACAGTCTCTCCCTCGCCGATGACCGTCGCTCCCGCCAACGTGCCGGCCAGCCGGCCAACTCCGCCGAGCACGATGACCATGTACGAATCGACCGCGTACTTGAAGCCCATGATCGGCGACACGGTCTTGATCGGAGCCACGACGACGCCGGCGATGCCCGCGAGTCCAGAGCCAAAGGCGAAGACCAGGCTGTCGATGCGGCGAGTGTCGATGCCGAGCACCGCCGCCATTGCCCGGTTCTGGTTGACCGCCCGCACATGCATCCCGAGGTCGGTGCGGTATAAGAGCCAATAGGTGAGGAGCAGGAGGACCAGCGCCAGCACGATGATGAACATCCGGAAGTAGGGGAACGGAAGGTTGGACCCGGGAACCGGGAACTCCCCACTCAGCGCGTCCGGCGCCTTCACGTAGCGGAGCTCGGGACCGAACGCGAGACGGATCCCGGCCTGGAGGATGATACTGACGCCCCAGGTGGCGAGCAGCGTCTCGAGCGGACGGCCGTAGAGCTGTCGGATCAGCCCCCACTCGACCACCATGCCGAGGAGCCCGAGGACGACGAACGCGGCGGGGACGGCCCAGAAGAGGTTGAGGTGGAGGTAATACTGGAGCACGTAGGCGACGTACGCACCGATCATGATGAAATCGCCATGAGCCATGTTGATGACGCGCATGACGCCGAAGATGATGGCGAGCCCAAGGGAGATGATGAGCAGAATGGCGACGATGCTGAACCCGGTCAGGAACTGCGCGAAGACCGCCTCGGCCATTTGGACCTCGCTCTACCGTACACCCGACGCCGCGCGGGGGAGGACCGGACGACCCCCCTCCCCCGCGCGGACGGCTACGACTTTGGACACGCCAAACGGCGTCAGCTCTTGATCGTGATCGTTCCTGACTTCGAGCCCTTCGGCACCTTGGTGAAATCGCAGTCCTTGTTCGGGTACAGGACCTTCGTCCACGGCTGCGGGCGGATCCAGGTGTTGGACGTCACCAGAATGTCGAACTGCCCATCAGCATTCGCGCGGCCGATCCGCGCCCAGAGCCACGTGTGGTGGTTCTTTTCGTCGATCTTGACCTTTCCTTGCGGCGCCAGGTACTCCTGGCCGGGCAGGCCCTCTTGGATGAGCGCGTCGGGGTCGGTGTTGCCCTTGAGCTTCTCGATCGCCTGCGCGAGGAAGTAGGTCTGGAAGTACGCCGCTTCCATGACGGCGTTGGTGACCCGGTCTTCCCCGTACTTGGCTTTGTAGGCCTTGACGAACCGCTCGTTCTGCGGAGTCTTTACGCTCTGGAAGTAGTTGAACGACGTGAAATGGCCGATCGCGTTCTCCGGCCCCATCGCCCGGATCTCCTCTTCCGTGGTGATCGGCGTCGCGATCGGGATGTCCTTGGCCGTGATGCCGAACTGCTTGTACTGCTTGTAGAACGCGACGATCGAATCGCCGACGAGATCAGAGAAGACCACGTTGGGCTTCGCGGCCTTAATCTTGTTGATGGTCGTGCTGAACTCGGTTGAGCCGAGCGGGGCGTACTCCTCTGCTACCGTCTGGCCGCCGTGCTTCGCGAGGAGCGCCTTCACCTCGCGGTTGGTCTCCTTGGGATAGATATAGTTGGAACCGATGAGATAGAACTTCGGCCCGACGTTCTTGATGAGCCAAGGCACGAAATCGGTCAGCTGCTGGTTCGGCACGGCGCCGGTGTAGAAGCAGTTGTAGCTGCACTCCTGGGCCTCGTAGAGCGTCGGATAGAGCAACACATTGTTGGTCTTCTCGAAGACCGGCAGGACCGATTGGCGGCTGGCCGAGGTGTAGCACCCGAGTACGGCGACGACCTTGTCCCTCAGGATGAGCTTTTCGGCCTTCTCCTTGAAGAAGCGCACCTCCGATTTGGGGTCCTCGACGATCGGTTCGATCTTCTTGCCCAGGACGCCGCCTTTGGCGTTGATCTCCTCGATCGCGAGCAACTCGGCGTTGTGCAACGACCGCTCGATGATCGCGATCGTCCCGCTCAGAGAGTGCAGAATGCCCACCTTGATCGTGTTGTCCTGCGCGCTCGCCTGGGTCAAGCGCCGAACGAAGATGGACGGAGCCCGGAACGTCGCGGCGCCAGCCGTCGCCGCCGCTGCTCCCTTCAGTAGGTCGCGCCTCGTCAGTTCCATTGCGCCTCCTCTCAGACCGATGGTCGGACAACTCATGTAGCGCACGCCCCCTCAGAACCCCTGCGCAATTCGGCGTAGTCCCGCGGGCGCAATACCATAAGATTCGGCCTACGATCTGTCAAGCACGAACCCTTGATAACATGCCACGTCGAGGCCCCTCGAAGCCAACGGTCGCGACGCCTTCCGCCCCTCCCCAAGGCGGCGAGGATCGATGCAGCTTGCGAGCCAGCGCGCGCGGCGTCTCGTTCAGTGAATCTTTGGCCAGACGCAGCGAGCGCTTGCGTCTGGCACTGACCGGAGCTGCCCGGAAGCCGCTGCTCGCACGAGGGGCATTGCGGGCTTGCCTGCCGCGCGGGTGAGCATCCGGAATCGCCCAGGGCGTCGTCGCCGGCTTCGGCCGGCCTCGGCGTGGCCCGAGTCGTTCGGGCTGGTTGACGCAGGAAGTCCGGGCGACCGTCACGCCGTCGCTGATCGTCAACCGGCCGGGGCGCGCGACCCCGAACATCAACAACTGCGGAGTGCGCGTCTTCGGGGGGGCGCGCGAACGCGACGATCGGCCGGGCCGTCCGCGTCGCGTCGGCGCAGCCCAGCCGGGCATGACCAGCATGTCGACGTTCGCACACCCGGGCCGTCAGAGTGTCACCAAACGCCTTCTGATACGACACGCGTGAGTGGCCGCCGAGCACCCACGGCTGAGCACCCTTATGTGCGGAGACTCGGATCTTGACTCCGCCCCTCGTGTGGACCTAGATTGGTGCTTTCGGGGCATTAACGGTCGTTCTCTCAGTGGGGGCGTAATGCGCGTAGAGCCGGTTCCCTGGCAGTCTGCCGAGCGCCTCACCGGCCACCAGAATGGCCCGCCGCGTACTACGTCTCTTCGCGGCCCGCCCGGGGCCTCTTCGAAAGGAAGGTAACCGAACGCGATCTGGCACGACGCCCACGAAAGCCTACAACCGGAGCGCTGGAGGGATAAGACAAATGCCCAGGTCATTGGTGAAATTGACACAGGTGGCAGCCTTGCTTGTGGTCGCCCTAACGTTGGCGGCCCCCCCGGCAATGGCTGGCTCCTCCGCAGACGAGATGAAGAACTGTCCCGCCCAGGACTGGTGCTCATACCACCGAGCGGCAAACACTGGGTGGCGGTATAGCCCGCTCGACCAGGTCAACACACGCAATGTCAAGCAGTTGCGGCCCGTCTGGATCTTCCAGCCCGGCGAAGTGCGGATGGGCCTCCAGAGCACACCCCTGGTCGTCGACGGTTACATGTACGTGTCGACCAACCCGTCGACGGTCTGGAAGCTCAATGCCAAAACCGGCCAGCGGGTCTGGGCGTATGTCCCCCAGATGGACGAAGCGATCATCGCCCGCTCGTTCTTCGCCCACACGCGGGGCCTGGCGATCGGCGACGGACGGGTCTACATGGGCCAGGCCGACGGTCACCTCGTCGCACTGGACGAGGCGAGCGGGAAGGTGCTCTGGGACAAGCAGCTCGTGAATTCCAAGAAGGAGACCATCGGCTTCAGTGGCGCCGCGACCTTCGTCAACTCCGGTCTGCTCGTCATCGGACAGAACGGCGGCGAGTATCCGATCGAGGGCAAGATCTTCGGCGTCGATCCCAGGAGCGGTGACATCAAGTGGATCTTCTATACGACCGGACGGGACGATCCGAGAGCCTTGGCGACCTGGAAGGGAGACTCCTGGAAGTGGGGCGGCGGCGGCTCGTGGCAACCGGGGACGGTCGACTACGATAACAACCAGATCCTCATCGGTGTCGGCAACCCCGATCCGGATTATGACTATTGCGGTGACAAATGCCTCGACCCCAACGCGGACGGCTGGCGACCGGGCGGGAATCTCTACACGTCGTCGACCGTGGCGCTGGATCTGAACACCGGGAAGCTGAACTGGTACTTCCAGGAGGCGCCCGGTGACCCGTACGATTACGACGCCTCCCCCGGAGAGTACGTCCTGTTTGAGGACGGACGGGGCAGGAAGCTCGTGCTCCATCCGGGGAAGAATGGGTTCAACCAGGTCCACGACCGGAAGACCGGCCAGCCCCTGAGCGTCTATCCCGACATGAAGTCGTTCAACTGGACGTCCGGGTTCAACCTGGAGACCGGGAAATGGGAGAACCAGCTGTGGCCGAAGCCGGGTGAGAAGACCCTGGTCTGCCCGGCGATCGATGGCGGGCACAGCTGGAATGCCGGGACGTACAGCCCGCAGACGAAGTTGTTCTACCGGATCACCAACGAGTGGTGCATGGATCTGACCGTCGCCCCGAAGGGCGGTGGGACGACGATCTCGGCCGGTTCTGACACCCGAACCCTCGAGCCCTTCGTGCAGGCGTTCATGAACGCCGAGTGGATCGGGACCAGCCCGCCTGGCGAGTCGAGTGCCTACGGCCGCATCACGGCCCGTGATCCCGCGACCGGGAAGCTCGCCTGGGAGAAGCGGTACGAGATCATCCCGCACTCGGCGCTCCTGTCCACGGCGGGCGGTCTCCTCTTCGTGGGTACCACGGACGGCTGGGTCGAAGCGCTCGACGCGAAGAGCGGCGACATGCTCTGGCACTTCAACAACGGTACCGGCCACAACGGGGGGATCGTTTCGTACTCGGTCGACGGCAAGCAGTACATCGCCGTGGCGACTGGCCACGGCTCCTACGTCGGCCGCGCGCTCGCGGACCACTACTTCAAGGATAAGCTGATCAACCTGAAGGAAAGCGCCGCGGTGATCGTCTTCGCCCTCGATTGAGGAGCAGGCTGCCGGCGGGACAAGGGTTCGGCTCGTCTGTCGTCCCTTGTCCCGCCTTTCTGCCCCGCGCCCGTTGATGCGCGCGCCGAACGTGACTGCCCGCCGCACGTGTGTGCCAGTCGGCTACCGTCAGCCAGCCGTCGTCGAGAACGCCAAGGAGATTCCGACGTGACATTCAGCCTGGGCGCCCCGTGGGGACTCTGTCTCGCGGCCACCTTCCTCGCGTTGGCCGGACCGGAGCTGGGAAGGCCGGTCCGCGCCTTCGGCACGATGGGGCATGAGGAACCGAAACTCGTTCAGTCTTCCCCTGCCGCCGACAGGACGGCTTCCTCCAATCCGCTCTCCGGCGACGCTGACGCGATCGGAGAAGGGCACGGCCTCTTCGTCAAGTTCTGCGCGCCGTGCCATGGCCCGCACGCCGACGGCGAGTCCCGGTTTGGCAAGTATGCGGCCGACTTGAGAAAGTTCTCGCTGGGCTACCGCGAATTCGTCGTCGCCGTGAAGAATGGTCGCACGGGCAAACAGATGCCGCCCTGGAAGGAGTACCTGACCGAGAAGCAGATCAGTCAGATCGGCGCCTACCTCGAGACGCTCGCCATCGAGGGCGCCTCCTGGAAATAGCATGAAGACGATGCCCTTCGCGCTGATGTTGTTCGGCGTTGTGACGGCACGCGCGTATGCGGGCGAGTATCTGCAGACGCTCAAGGCGGATTGCTGGGTGTGCAGCACCCCGGAGGCCTACGACGTCGCGCTCGCGGAGCAGCGCCGGGCTGATGGTGACCTGGAAGAGTTGAAGCGCCGGTTATTGGCAGAGAAGCTCTGCATGTACGTCGACGCCGGGTTCGTCGAGAAGATGATGGTCCCTTTCGCCAAGGTCGTCGAACGCCAAGGCACCAAGGTGAAGGTCACCTTCACCGTCGAGTTCCGCAAACGCTTCGAGATCCTCCACCGGCAGATCACGCGGGTGACGTATGCGGGATGGACGGAGGTGGCGAATTTGGTGGACAAGGAGATCCTCTAGGCGCCTGACCCGAAGGCGTGTGACACGGCCTCAACGGCCGACGGTCCCGTGGCGGTGTCGAGGGCTGACGCCCGGCGAGTCGGCCCCCGCGCGGGTGGCCCTGTGGGCGATCGCTACTTCGTGGTGCGGCCCGGCGCGGGGTCGACCCAAACGTGACCGGCCTCGGGGTGGACCCAGATCGTGGCGCTCGGACCGATTCCGCTAATCTGCACGACGGCGCCGTCGTCCTTTGCGCCGTCAAAGTGGGTTCGTTTCGGAAAGTGGATCGCGAAGCTGCCCGCCGCGAGCGGCGTCGTCGCGTCCGGGTCGAACGTATCCCCCGCGCCCGCCCACCACGTGCCGGAGATCACGGTGACCGTCCGCATCTCGGGGTGGTAGTGCGGTCTCGTCATCGTGCCCGGCGGAAACTTGACGCGGATCGTGTACGGCCCGGCCTTCCGCGGATCCCCGGCCAGCACTGCGATCTTGAGCCCAGGGACCTCGGCGGAGTCGGACCAGGTAACCTCGTCCGGTGTCACGTGGGTCATCGGTGGCTCGTACTGCGCGTGCGCGACGGGCCGGGCGGTCAGGAGAAGGGTCAGCAGGGCCGCGCTAGCCGGTGCTCGCCCGCGAAGTCTCATGTGTCCTCCGTCCCTCCGGGTGCCGATCACACCTGCGCCGTGCGGTGGCCGGACGCCCGATGTCCGCGTCAGTCGCCGCGCGCCAACACCATGCGCCGGTAGGATTCGGCGTACGGGACGCCGGCTCGCTTGCCCGCGCGGGCGGCCCACTCTCGCAGGAGCTTGTCGACCCAGGGCCCGGAGCCGACCTGCGAGACGTGCGCCTTGAGGGCGGCGCACTTCAGCTCGAGCGTGTCACGGATGTCGATCCACGTGTCGGGGGGGATCGCCCCGCTGAGCAGGACTTCGCGGACCTTGTGGGGCCCGAGACCCTCGGCCAGCAGCTCGGGGAAGATCGAGCGCGTCTCCGCGGACGGGAAGACCGCGTCGAGGGCGGCGCTTCCCACGGCGCGGTGATCGGGGTGGTTCAGGTATTCGTTGCCGTACCAGCGCACGGTCGGATCGCCGCACACCACCACATCCGGCTTGTGCCGTCGGATGACGCGGGTCAGGTCGCGACGCAGGCCGAGCGTGGGCTCGACGACGCCGTCCTGATACCGGAGGAAGACGACGTCCTTCACCCCGAGGATCCGCGCCGCCTCGCCGCACTCGCGCTCCCGCACCGGCACGAGGCCGTCGCTGCGTGGCGTGTGCTCGTTCGTGCCGGCGCCCCCGCTGGTCACGAGGCAGAACACGACGTCGCGGCCGTCGCGCGTCCACGCGGCGACGCTGCCGGCGATGGTGAACTCGTTGTCGTCGGGATGGGCCGAGATGCAGAGAATCGTCCGGAGCGACGGATGGAGGGCATGCGGTCGTCTCGCGGTGGGCGCCACCGGTGACCCTCAGCGGCAGGTCACGCGGGTCGCCTCGACCTCGCTGTAGATCTTGTAGCCGTCGCGCTTTTCCTTCCGGAACACGCCCTCCACGGTCGCGGCCCCGCCGGCGCCGCAGGTGGGGGGGCCGGGCGAGAGCACGCGGATCGCCCGCTCGCCGTCGCCGAGCGTGAACGTGTACGTCGTGGCGCCGAGCTCCCGGAGGTCGGCGATCGTGCCCCGGAGGGCGACGGGCCGCCCGTCGAACTGGTCGGGCTCGGCGAGGATGTCGCTCGGTGAGGCGTCGAGGGCGCGGGCCGGGCTGGCCAGGCCGGGAAGGGCGAGCGCGGCGAGCAGGAGCCCGATGGTGCGAGACGGCATGGGTCGCGCTCGGCCGGGGTCGGCTACAGGAGGCCGAGCTGGAGTTTGGCGGCCTCCGACATCATGCAGGTGTTCCACGGCGGATCGAAGACGACCTCGACCTTGGCGTCGGACACCCCGGGGACGGAGCGGACCTTGGCGTCCACCTCGAGCGGCAGCTCCTGGGCCGAGGGGCAGTTGGGCGAGGTCAGGGTCATGCGGACGGCGGCGACGCCCGCCGGGTCCACCTTGACGTCGTAGATCAGGCCGAGCTCGTAGATGTTGACCGGGATCTCCGGGTCGTAGCACGTCCGGATCGCTTCGATCACGAGTTTCTCGGTCGCGGCCGGATCGCTCATCGCGTTGGCTCTCCTACTCGGTCGAGACCGGCTCGTCCTTGCCGGCGAGCGCGGCGCGCACCGTGTGCCAGGGCAGGGTCGCGCACTTGATTCGGCTCGGGAACTCGCACACTCCGGAGAAGACCGCGAGCTTTCCCAGCTCGGCGGCGGCGTCGCCGTTCCCCGCCGCCGTCAGCATATCGTGGAACCGGCCGAAGAGCTGGTCTGCCTCGCCGACGGTCTTGCCCTTGAGGCTCGCCGTCATCATCGAGGCCGCCGCCTTGGAGATGGCGCAGCCCGAGCCCTCGAAGCGGATGTCGCGGATCACGCCCGCCTCGATGTCGAGGTAGACCCGGACCTGGTCCCCGCAGAGGGGGTTGTAGCCCTCCGCCGTCCGGTTGGCCCCGTCGAGCCTCCCGAAGTTGCGCGGCTTCCGGTTGTGGTCGAGGATGACCTGCTGGTACAGCTCGCGCAGCTCGGACATCACGCGAAGATCTCCCGCACCTCGCGGAGCCCGGCGCCGAGCGCGTCCAGCTCCTCGCGGGTGTTGTAGAAGGCGAGGGAGGCGCGGACGGTGGCCGGCACGCCGAAGCGCCGCATGACCGGCATCGCGCAGTGATGCCCGGCCCGGACGGCGATGCCCGCGTGATCGAGGATCGTGCCGACGTCGTGCGCGTGGACGCCGTCGACGATGAACGACAGGACGCTTGCCTTGTCCCGGGCGGTGCCGATGATCCGCGCGCCGGGGGCGGCCTGGAGCGTCGCGGTCCCGTAGGTCAGCAGTTCCCGCTCGTAGGCCGCCACTCGGTCGAGCCCGAGCCCGCTCAGGTACTCGAGGGCCACGCCGAGGCCGATGACGCCGGCGATGTGGGGCGTGCCGGCCTCGAACTTGTAGGGCAGCGCGTTGAACGTGGTCTTCTCGAAGGTGACCGAGGCGATCATGTCGCCGCCCCCCTGGTAGGGCGGCATCCGCTCGAGCCACTCCGCCCGGCCGTAGAGCACGCCGATCCCGGTCGGGCCGAGGGCCTTGTGCCCGGAGAAGACGTAGAAGTCGCAGTCGAGCTCCCGCACGTCCACCCGCAGGTGGGGCGCCGCCTGGGCGCCGTCGATCAGCACGGGGACCCCCTGCCGGTGGGCCATCTCGATCATCCGCTTGACCGGGTTGACCGTCCCGAGGGCGTTGGAGATGTGGCTGACGGCCACGAGCTTCGTCCGCGCGCCGAGGAGCCGGGCGTACTCGTCGAGGAGCAGCTCGCCCGCGTCGTCGACGGGGATGACGCGCAGGAGGGCGCCCCGCTCCTCGCACAGGAGCTGCCAGGGGACGATGTTCGAGTGGTGCTCGATGGTGGAGATGATGACCTCGTCGCCCGCCCCGATCCACGTGCGGCCGTAGCTCGCGGCCACCAGGTTGATGCCCTCGGTGGCGCCGCGGACGAACACGATCTCGCGCGCGTCGGCGGCGTTGAGGAAGCGCTGGACGCGGACGCGCGCCTCCTCGTAGGCCTGGGTGGCCTTCTCGCTCAGCAGATGCACGCCCCGGTGCACGTTCGAGTTCTCCAGCGAGTAGTAGGCGACGAGCGCGTCGATCACGGCCTGGGGCTTCTGGCTCGTGGCCGCGTTGTCCAGGTAGACGAGCGGCTTGCCGTGAACCCGCTGGTGGAGCGCCGGGAAGTCCTTCCGGACCCGCTCGACGTCCCAGAGGGCGGCGGCGGGCGCCGCGGCGGCCCTCGCGTCTCGGGCTGTGATCATCGTGGCTCCTTTGCGACCCGGGCCTCTCGGAGTCGCGCCATCAGGAGGCTGTCCAGCTGCGCGCGGATCGGCTCGACGGTGATCCCGTTGATGATCTCGCTCATGAACCCGTAGGTGAGGAGCGTCCGGGCGGCGTCCTCGCCGAGGCCGCGGCTGCGGAGATAGAAGACGGCGTCCTCGCCGAGCTGGCCGACCGCCGCCCCGTGCGTGCACTTCACATCGTCCGCGAAGATCTCGAGCTGCGGCTTGGTGTCTACCTCCGCCCCCTCGGAGAGGAGGAGGTTCTTGTTCGTCTGATGGGCGTCGGTGCGCTGCGCGTCCCGGCGGACCGTCACGCGCCCGTTGAAGACGCCCCGCGCCCTGCCGTCGAGGACGCCCTTGTAGAGCTGGCGGCTCGTGCAGCGCGGCGCGGCGTGGTCGATGAACGTGTGGTTGTCGACGTGCTGGCGGCCGTGGAGCACGTAGAGGCCGGTCAGCGCGCAGCTGGCACCAGGGGCGGCGAGGCGGACGCCGAGGTTGTTGCGGGCGAGCGCGCCGCCCACCGCGATCGAGCCCGACGTGAACGTGCTGTCGCGCCCCTGGACGACCGCGGTCGTGCCCACGTGGAACGCGCGCTCGCTCTCCTGCTCGATCTTGTAATGCTGGAGGAGCGCGCCCTCGTCGAGGACGACCTCGGTGACGGCGTTCGTCAGGTAGGTATCGTCCGCGAGGCCGACGTAGCTCTCGACGATGGTCGCCTCGCTTGCGCGATCGGCCACGAAGAGGTTGCGCGGCTGCGCGAGCACGGGCCCCGCCGGCGCCGTCGCCACGAAGAGCAAGTGGATCGGCGCCGGCACCCGCACGCCGGCCGGGATGTGCACGAAGGCGCCGTCCTGGACGAAGGCGGTGCTGAGGGCGGTGAAGCCATGACCGGTGCCCTCCGACGCCGCGTGGCGGCCGAGGTGCCGATCGAGCACCGCCGCGTCCGTGCTGAGGGCCTCGGCGAGACTCGCCACCCGGATCCCGCCGGGCAGCGGGGCCGCCGAGGAGAGCGTGGCGGAGTAGCGCCCGTTGACGAAGACGAGCCGGTGGGCCACGGGATCGCGGACGACGAAGCGCTCGATCGCCGGGGCGGCCACGCCGGTGGGGACGGCGTCGGCCAGGAGGAAGGCGGTCCCCACGATCGGCGCGACGTTCGTGTACTTCCAGTCCTCGAGCCGCACCGTGGGGAAGCCCTGCTCGGCGAAGCGGGTGATCGCCTCGCGGCGGATCCGGTGGAGCCACGCGGGGTTCGCGACCGTGCCGGCGCCCTCGAGCGCCTCGAAGGCGGCGAGATACCTGTTCAGCGGGGGGGCGACCTGGGTCATCGCTCCGGACCCCTCAGGCCGCGCCGAGGGGAGCGACCGCGGGGAACTCGTCCTTGATCCAGTCGTAGCCATGGGCCTCGAGGGCGAGGGCCAGCTCCTTGCCGCCCGACTTGACGATCCGACCGTTGAAGAGGACGTGGACCTGGTCGGGCGTGATGTAGTTGAGCAGGCGCTGGTAGTGCGTGACCAGAATCGTAGCGTTGTCCGGCGTCCGGAGCCCGTTGATGCCGGTCGCGACGACCCGGAGCGCGTCGATGTCGAGGCCGGAATCGGTCTCGTCCAGGATGGCGAGCCGCGGCGCGAGCACGGCCAGCTGGAGGATTTCGTTGCGCTTCTTCTCGCCCCCCGAGAACCCTTCGTTCACGGCCCGGCTGATGAAGCTCTGGTCCATCTCCACGAGCGTGAGCTTCTCGCGGAGGAGCTCGAGGAACTCCATCGCGTCGAGCTCGTCTTGACCCTGGCGCGTCCGGATCTCGTTCACCGCCGCCTTGAGGAATTGGGCGGTGCTCACGCCCGGGATCTCGACGGGGTACTGGAACGCCAGGAACAAGCCGGCGCGGGCGCGCGCCTCGGGCGACAGCTCCAGCAGGTTCTGGCCCTCGTAGATCACCTCGCCGGCGGTGACGGTGTAGGCCGGGTGCCCGGCCAGCACCTGCGCCAGCGTGCTCTTGCCCGAACCGTTCGGGCCCATCACCGCGTGGACTTCGCCGGTCTTCACCTCGAGGTCGATGCCCCGTAGGATCTCGCGGCCGTCGACGCCCGCGTGCAGGTTCCGAACGCTCAGCATGTCGTCTCCCTCGCTCCGATCGCGCGCCTACCCGACGCTTCCTTCGAGGCTCACGCCGAGCAGCTTGGACGCCTCCACGGCGAACTCCATCGGCAGGTTCTTGAAGACTTCCTTGCAGAAGCCGTTGACGATCATCGACACCGCGTTCTCGGCCGAGATACCGCGCTGCTTGCAATAGAAGAGCTGGTCCTCGCTGATCTTCGCGGTCGAGGCCTCGTGCTCCACGTTCGCGGTCGGGTTGGCCACCTCGATGTAGGGCGTGGTGTGGGCTCCGCAGCGGTCGCCGAGCAGCAGCGAGTCGCACTGGGTGCGGTTGCGGGCGTGGGCGGCCCGCGGCAGCACCTTCACGAGGCCGCGATAGGTATTGTTGCCGTAGCCGGCGGAGATGCCCTTCGAGATGATCGTGCTCCGCGTGTTCGCGCCGATGTGGATCATCTTGGTGCCGGTGTCAGCCTGCTGGTGGTTGTTCACGAGCGCCACCGAGTAGAACTCGCCGACCGAGTCGTCGCCCTGCAGGATCACGCTCGGGTACTTCCAGGTGATGGCCGAGCCCGTCTCCACCTGCGTCCACGAGATCTTGGAGCGGCGGCCGACGCACTTGCCGCGCTTGGTCACGAAATTGTAGATGCCGCCTCGGCCGTCCCGGTCGCCCGCGTACCAGTTCTGGACCGTCGAGTACTTGATCTGGGCGTTCTCGAGCGCCACCAGCTCGACCACGGCCGCGTGGAGCTGGTTTTCGTCGCGCACGGGCGCCGTGCAGCCCTCGAGGTAGCTCACGTAGCTCCCCTCCTCGGCCACGATGAGCGTGCGTTCGAACTGTCCCGACCCCGCGGTGTTGATGCGGAAGTACGTGGAGAGCTCCATCGGGCAGCGGACGCCCTTGGGGATATAGCAGAACGATCCGTCGCTGAAGACCGCCGAGTTCAGCGAGGCGAAGAAGTTGTCCGTGTACGGCACCACCGACCCGAGGTACTTCTCGACGAGGTCGGGGTGGTTCCGCACGGCCTCCGAGAACGAGCAAAAGATGATGCCCAGCTCGGCCAGCTTCTCCTTGAAGGTCGTCGCCACCGAGACGCTGTCGAAGACGGCGTCGACGGCGACGCCGCTGAGACGCTTCTGCTCGCCGAGCGGGATGCCGAGCTTCGCGAACGTCTGCAGCAGCTTCGGGTCGACCTCCTCGAGGCTGCCCGGCGCCACCTTCCGCTTGGGCGCCGAATAGTAGACGACGGACTGGTAGTCGATCGGCGGATACGTCACGTTCGCCCACTTGGGCTCGCCCGCCGCCGTCCCCATCGTCACCCAGTGCCGGAAGGCCCGGAGCCGCCACTCGAGCATGAACGCGGGCTCGCTCTTCTTCGAGGAGATCAGCCGTACGACGTCCTCGTTGAGACCGGCCGGAATGACGTCCGCCTCGATGTCGGTGACGAACCCCCACTCGTACTCGCGGTTGACGAGGGCCTCGACCGTCTTCGCCGTCGTGCTCATCGTGACTCCTCGATAGAGGTGGGTCGCATGCTACGCGGAGAAGGACGTGCCGCACCCGCAGCTGGACTTCGCGTTCGGGTTGACGAACGCGAACCCCGCCTGGAGGCCCTGCTTCACGTAGTCGAGCGTGGTGCTGTTCAGGTAGAGATAGCTCTTGGCGTCGCACACGACCTTGACCCCGTCGATCTCGAACTGCTTGTCCTGCGGGCGCAGCTCGTTGTCGAACTCGAGCAGGTACGACAGGCCCGAGCAACCGCCGCCCTTGACGCCCATGCGGAGGAAGACGTCGTCGGGGAGGTTCTGGGCACGCTTGAGCTCCTTGACGTGCTTGACCGCTGCCTCAGAGAGTTGGATCGCCATGGTTTGTCTCGCTCCCGTCTCCTATCCCTTCACCGAAAGCAGTTCTGGAACGTCCCCGCCCATCAGCTCGGCGAGGCTCATCGTGTCGAGCAACTGGCCGATGGCCGCCTGGATCTTCTGGACGGGCCGGCGGAGCGTGCAGCGCGGCATCTGGGGGCAGTCGCCCTCGTCGTTATAGCAGCTCACGATGGCGATCGGCCCCTCCAGTGCTCGCACCACCTGCCCGACCGTGATCTCCTCCGGCTGGTGCGCCAGCCGGTAGCCGCCCCTCGGGCCGTTCTGGCTCACGATCAGGCCCCGCTTCGCCAGACGCTGGAGGATCTTGGCGAGGAGCTCGGTCGGGATGTTGAACTCCTCGGCGATCTGCTTGACCGCGACCGGACTCGCGCCCTCGTGGAAGGCGACGTACTGGATCGCCATCAGTCCATAATCCACGCGCTTCGTAAAGCGGAGCATCGCCTTCTTGTCTCCCGCCCGAAAGCTTACACCTTTTTAGATCCATTGGCGACCGTTTTGGTCGCCCTGTCA
>Ga0066665_10000160_pt1 | contig 21789 bp, 21 predicted proteins | sample GraSoiAngelo_114_FD_75175 | JGI IMG/M metagenome (GOLD analysis project Ga0066665, IMG submission 75175) | Grasslands soil microbial communities from the Angelo Coastal Reserve, California, USA - 14_0903_13_40cm | ecosystem: Environmental > Terrestrial > Soil > Grasslands | place: USA...
ATCTAACACGAACGAGCATTTAGGGAATTTAATTAAAGAAAGACTCTATAGCACGCGAGCTTGATAAGTTCCTGAAGAAGCATGTAGGTGGTGGGATCATCCTTCACAGGATAAATGTACAAATTCACATTATGGCGGCGCATGAGTTTTGAAAAACTGTACCATACTCTTGCGGTATGATAATCGGATGATACCAATATGAGTGACCCGTAACCGCGACGCGACACAACGTTCGAGAGGGTTTTTGCTTCTGAAAATGTTCCCCACAACACATCCTTGACTACTACGAATTCAATATCCTCTTCCTTCACACCGAATCCTGCCAGCTTCCCCGTGGCCCATTCGTTATGTGAGAGATTTCTGCCGATGGATGGGCTGTACTCCATCAGCATGTCGTCACTGTGCATCAATATCTTCTTAGCAAGCCCCTGTTTGTACAGCTCTGCAGCTTTTGCAAACCTTCTTCTCAAACTATCCCCAGACCCCCCCAATACATAGATGACGTTGTCATAGACATAAGAAGACGAGCCGCTGAAAACTGTGGGAACGAGTTCTTGTTTTACCAGGGGCTTAGCCAATACTTGCTTGAGGTCAGAGTTCCCTCTTGACACCTGATATGACACAGTCGGCACTCCTGCCAAAATGGCAACCCCAACACCCAATAAAACCTTTCTCATTCTCATCTCGAACCTGTTTTGACTGGCAACTCCGCGTTCCTTCGCCGCAGGCGACTAGCCCATTTCGCCGGCGCAATCGCATCGTCCACCATCGCTCCCAGTAAATCACCGTACACTTATTGTTTTACCGTGACTCAATTACTGTATGAGCGACTGACACAGAAGTGGCCCCACTCGTTCAGAAAGTTCCGAGGGGTTTCTCAGGTGCAATCCCTGCGGATTGTAAGTCGAATTGCTTCATGCTGCCGCCTTGAGTTCCCGCGAAGCGAAGTATGCCGCATCGGGCGTGCAATCTGCGATCGCGATGTGCGGGCGCCGGCCGTTGTAGAACGCGATGTAGCGCGCGATCGAGGCGCGCGCCTCGCCCACCGTGTCGTAGGCCCTGAGATAGACTTCCTCGTACGTGAGCGTCTTCCAGAATGATGATCGGAAAAGACAACCCAGGTGGGTGAATGATCGGAATCGCAGTTACTTTCTGGGTATCGCTGCTCGCTATATCGTATGCCTACGTCGGTTATGCGGCGATTCTATGGATCGTGTCGCGATTTGGAAGGCTTGATGAGCGGAGCCGAGCTGGGCAACGCGGGCACCTGCCTTCCGTCACCTTGATTATTTCCGCTTACAACGAAGAAAAGGTCAGCCGCGAAAAGATCGAAAATGCAGTTTCACTCGACTATCCGCGCGAACTACTGGAGATCGTCATCGTCTCGGACGGTTCAACGGACCGAACCGGCGAGATTGTTTTGAAATTCGCACATCAAGGCACAGTGCTGAGACACTACGAAGGTCGGATAGGAAAGACGGCGTGCCTTAACCGGGCTCTGCCGTTGGCAACAGGGGAGATCATCGTGTTCTCCGACGCGAATTCCACTTACGAAAAGAGCGCCCTCAAAGCGCTGGTGCATCCGTTCCAGAGGAGCACCGTGGGCTTTGTAACGGGGTGGACGAAATACGGTTCGGGAGAGGGACCTGCTGCCGATTCCCTCGGACTCTATTCGAGGCTCGAATTGATAACGAAGGAACTCGAGAGCCGTTTGGGGTCGTGCATTGGCGCAGATGGTGCGATCTTCGCAATTCGCAAAGAGCTGTATTTGCCGCTCAAGGACTACGATATCAATGATTTCGTCATTCCACTCTCGATAAACGAACGAGCGTACCGTGGCGTTCTGCAGCGGGAAGCGATCTGTTTCGAGAAGGACGCCGGGAGCGCTAAGGGAGAGTTCCAGCGACAAGTGCGCATCACAAATCGAACCATTAGGGCGATCATGAATTATCGCCAACTTTTGAACCCTTTCAGGTTTGGCTTGTTATCATTCGAACTCTTCTCGCACAAGGTGTGCAAGTTTCTGGTACCGCTTTTCATGGTCGCTCTGCTCGTAACGAACCTGATTCTGGCGGAGCGCGGAGGGTTTTTCCTGATGGCGTTCATCGCCCAAGGAATCTTCTACGTTGCGGCAAGCGCGGCTTCGTTTGTGCCGAAGGGAAGTTTATTGTCTCCGATGGTCGAAGCAGCAAGAACCTTCGTGGTAGTGAACGCGGCCATAGCGCTAGCGTGGGTCAAGTACTTGCAAGGGGAGACCTATACCACGTGGTCTCCGACAAAACGATAGGCCCCGTCGCCACGCTCCCGACGATGTCGTTCAGACTCTTTCTCCTGTGTAGTTTTGTCTTGCTCGGAAGACCCCAGGATATTTTGACCTTCTTGCAGCCAGTGCGCCCCTCTCTCGCCCTGACCGTCTTGCCGGTGGGGGCTATGGTGTTCGGTGGTCGCCTAAAGGAAATCTCGGCTGTACTCTCAATGGCAGAATCAAAGCGCTATTTTCTGTTTTTTCTCATCATGATTGTTGGCATTCCATTCGCGTATCACAAGAGACTCGCCATTTAAGGCGTCTTTCTGGGTTACGTTGGGTTGTCTCAAGTAACTAGTGCAACACTTGTCCACAATACTGGAGTAGGTGTTGCATGCCAAGCTATAACACCCAGGAGCCTGCGGGTATCTTCAACGTATTGTCGACAACGTGGTCGCGCAGGAGGGACCAATGATGGAAATCATTTCTCGTCTGGCAATCGAACCGCAGTTTAGGATTCTCGCCAGAGCGTTGCTCAAACACATGCCCGTTTCTGTCAAGACACGGGCGCTATGGGAGCTATCGGCACGCCCTGCATATCTCCTCGGCGTAGTAACTGCTGCCGAGCAGGCTCGTCGACAGAACGTGTCTGCAGTTAGCGTGATTGAGTTTGGTGTCGCCGGAGGAGAAGGGCTCCTGGCACTTGAACACGAGGCCGAAGCTGTCGAGAAAGAGACAGGTATCAAAATGAAGGTGTATGGATTTGACATGGGACGTCGGGGGCTTCCGCCCTTTATTGGAGACCATAGAGATCATCCAGATGCGTGGCACCCCGGAGATTATCCTATGGATGAGGAAGCGTTGAGAGCGCGACTTACAGGTCGAACGACTCTCATTATTGGTAACGTTGCGGATACAGTAGAGAGTTTCTTCAAGAACTTTGATTCACCTCCTATTGGATTTGTCTCTTTCGACCTGGACCTTTTTTCTTCGCCGCGTGACGCGCTACGGGTCTTTCTGCTTCAAGATAAGAAGATGCTCTGGCATGTTCCTTTGTACTTTGACGACATCGACTTTATTTTCAACCACCGATTTGCAGGAGAGTTGTTGGCCATCGACGAATTTAATCAACAGAATGACAAAGTGCGAATTGACAGATGGTATGGAGTGAAGGGAGGGCGTCCGTTCCAGGAAAGACCATTTCTCGAGAAGCTGTATGTCGCACACGATTGCGAGGCAATAGGAAAAATCATGTTAGATCGTACAACGAGGACACTTCCACTTTGATCGTCGCACTATGATTAGACTGTTTCCCTTTTCTTGTTGGTCAATGCCTCGATCTTCCAAGCCCGGGTTCGATATTGGGCGGGTGAGCGATTGATCGTATGGGAACCTTCAAAGCGGTAGCATCGATAAAGAGCCTCGTTCGTCATTGGGCGGCGGAACTGTATGCTCGTTCCCCTGGATTTCTCCGATGTCTTCAGGGGAAGGCGGTCATTTTGACATACCACCGGGTGGTGTCAGGAGAAGAGCTGGAGGCTCAATATATTCAAGATGGCATGTATGTCACGGTTGCGACCTTTACCGCGCAGATGCAGTTTTTGAAAACACACTTTACGGTCATCTCATTCTCAGAACTCCTGAGTATGTGGGCGGAGAAACGCTGGGATCCTGCGCGGCGATACTGTGTGGTGACGTTCGATGACGGGTGGCTCGACAACTACACCCATGCTCTGCCAGTGCTCAAACGTTTTGACGTCCCTGCCACGGTGTTCCTGCCGACGTCTTTTATCGGCACCGACGAGTGGTTTTGGCCTGAAAAGGTGGGGTGGCTGTATCAGCGATTTGCTCAACGACCTGTGGGAGAACAACAACGTATCGTGTTCGCTTTGCGAAACCAGCATGCGTGGGTCCAAGGAGGAGAGGCGGCACTGTTACACAGGGACTCCGATGCCGTGGTCGAATGGTGTAAGACGCTGCTTCCTGCTCAGATCGACGTTTTCGTGTCCGGATGGGCGGCGGCGCTTGAGGTCACGCTTCCCTCTGATCGGCAGGTCGTGAATTGGGATGAGGTTCGAGTCATGTCCGAGGTGGGGGTATCATTCGGTTCGCATTCGGTCACGCATACGATTCTCACGAAACTTCATTGTGACGACGTAATGCGAGAAGCGGTAGATTCGTGGTCTGCGCTGAAGCAGCAGCCCATCCGTTCGGTTCCCATCTTTTGCTACCCGAATGGAGATTGGTCAGAGAAGATTGGTCGCTGTGTGAAGGCGGCAGGGTATCAGGCCGCGACGACGACTCAATTTGGTTACGAGACTCAGGCCCCGTCGAATCTGTTCGGGCTGAAGCGAGTGAGTGTCCACGACGATATTTCGTGCAGCGACACGCTCTTTGCCTTCCATCTTGCAGGTTATAATAATGCAAGGCCTTGGTAGCTGCTTCATCCTGCGGCAACTCTTTCCGCTACAAGGAATGTCGTGGTTCAACGTTAGATGATGAGCGGTATTCGCTGAGTGGGAGGGTAAAGAGGTTGCGTCGGCTGTTCTTCAGAACGAGGGCAGGTAGGGACCTACAGTGAGTAGGAACACGATGCGGCCAGGTAGCGTTATTGTCACGGATGGGAATGAGCGCTCGGCTCTTGCGGTCACGCGATCGCTCGGGCAACGAGGCCTCTCCGTCTATGTCGGGGCAGAAACTCCAAGGTCCCTGTCCGGGGCTTCTCGGTATTGCACTCAGTCGTTTGTGTATCCGTCGCCTTGGCGTCATCCGGAAGAGTATGTATCGTGTCTTATTGAGGCTACACGACGATGGAAGGTGACCGTCATCTTTCCCATGACGGACTTGGCTGTTGAGATTATCGGAAAGCAGCAGAAGCGACTAGGAGTAGAGGTCGCACTTCCCATTCCGTCCCTCGACCAGTACCACCAACTGTCTGATAAGTATCAACTCACCGCGTGGGCGGAAAAGCAGGGGATTCCGGTTCCCCCCACGATCTTCGTTCCCGACGGTGTTGTGGCGAGCGTGATCGATCGGATCGCCACATGGCCGGTGGTGGTGAAGCCGGGGCGATCACTCCTCAAGGTCGATGGCGTCTGGAAAAAGACGACGGTGTTGTATGCCCACGATCCACACGAGCTTCGTCGGTTTTATCACGAGGTCTGGTATCTCGCCTGGCCGTCATTGATTCAGCAGAGAATCTCCGGTGAAGGGCAGGGCGTTTTTGGGCTATTCGATCGCGGCAAGCCGTTGGCGCTGTTTTCCCATCGACGTCTGCGTGAACGGCCACCGTCCGGAGGGGTGAGCGTGTTACGCGAGAGTATCCCGCTGCCACAGCCGATGACCGACTATGCGGTGCGCGTGGCCCAGTCTGCAGACTGGCATGGCATCGCCATGGTGGAATTTAAGATCGCGCGGCAATCGCAAATACCCTATCTCATGGAGGTAAACGGCCGGTTTTGGGGGTCGTTGCAGTTGGCGATTGATGCCGGAATCGATTTTCCCTGGCTGCTCTATCAGTTCGCAACGACCGGAGCCATCAGTGACGATCGCCACCCGTATCAGACTGGTGTACGGTCTCGTTGGTGGCTAGGCGATCTCGATCACTTGCTGCTGCGATGGTGGAAGTCGGACAGCGAACTTGCCCTGCTTCCTGGAAGTCCGTCACGATGGACGACGCTGTGGAATTTCCTGCATATCCTTGACCGCAACACCAAGTCAGAGGTTTTCCGGCTCTCCGATCCGAAACCGGGTGTTCATGAATTAGAGGACTATAGTCGCTCCTTGATTCAAGCAATCGGAGGGGCGCTCACCAAGCGTCTCTATGATTTGTACCGTGGGCTTATTCGCACGCTCTGGAACGCTGGTCTGTTAGTCGGCGTTCATCGCAGGGCGCTGAAATCCAGGTTCCCGAGACAGGTCACACGCGTTCTTGTGCTCTGTAGGGGGAATATCTGTCGCAGCCCCTTTGCCGACTGGTGGCTTCAAGGCAAAGTATCCGAGCAGAACCTGCCTCTTAAAATTTCTTCTGCCGGGTTGGATACGATTCCTGGGAAAGAAGCGTATCCCTTGGCGGCGATCGTGTCTCGTGACTACGGCATTGATTTGGGGTGCCATCGCACGACGGTGGTGTCGGCGGAACTGGTGGCGAAGGCCGATGTGATTCTTGTCATGGAACTGGCCCACATTCGGCAGCTCCTTGCGAAGTTTCCGGATGCTGGACGAAAAACGTTTCTCCTTGGACATTTTGCGCAGGAAAAGCCCGTGACCGACATACAGGATCCGTATGGAGGCACGCCCGAGGAATTTGCTCGTTGTTACTCGTTTCTTTCGTCGGCCTGCGAAGGGTTTCTCGTCCATCTGAGGAAGCAGGTCCACCCGCATGGCTGACGAATCGTTTCTGCTCGTCTCCAATCCCGTGCAATTTGTCGTCGTCTGCACGATGTGGACGTGGGCGTGCGGGTCAGGGAGTCTTTCAATCTGTTCTGCTCGGAACTTTGATCCTGATAGAAAGGGCTCGGGAAACTAGGGATATTGTAGCCGATGAGTGATCGTCATCCATCCATCGTTGGATCAGCAGTTCGTAGGCGTCAGGCGATCGTCATTAATGTCCTCTTGCTCGTTCTGAGTTCCGCTGTTGGTCTTGCCCTTATGGAAGGCCTCCTCGTGTTTTTTGTGCCTCCTCCCATCGTGTGGCTTGACCCGCAAGAATCCTACCATGCTGACCCAAAAGTTGGGCACAGACTGGTGCCTGGACAACATTCCTACACCCATTCATTTCCGGTTGTCACCAATTCGTATGGACTGAGAGATCGTGAGTTCTCCGCCGTTCCGAGTCCTGGTGTTGTCAGGATACTCTGTTTGGGAGATTCATTGACGTTCGGCAATGGTGTGTCCGTCGAGGATACCTATCCGAAACAGCTTGAAGCATGGTTGGGTCAGGAAGGCACAATAAAATATGAAGTCATCAATGCGGGAGTGTCTGCGTACGACACGTGGCAGGAAGTGGCGTATTTCGAGGAATGGGGAACTCGGCTGGAGCCGAACACGGTTGTGATTGGTTTTTATGCGAATGATGTTGTTCCCAAGCCTGAAAGGGTGAATGCTTACCTGACGAGTGACGGTACGCTTAGGAGGCAGGGGTTTGGTGGACTGCTTCCTGATTTTGCTGTTCATGCGCTCAAGAGGAGCCGGTTGCTCCTCCTCCTTAGGGACCGAGTTAATAAGCTATACAATCGGGTTCGCCCGTGATCAGAATTCTTACACCAGCAGTCAATACTAGAGGGAACCAAGGACGACTTCGTAGAACGGGGTTGGCAGGAAGTTGATGCCTCACTGAGGAAGATGGCTATTCTGAAAAAAGAACACGGCTTCGATTTGCTCCTGGTCATCTTTCTAATGGCGGAACAACTCCTGCGTGATTATCCCCGTGCGCAGTACCAAACACGGGTCCAGGCTATCGCCTACAGGCATGGCATTCCATCCATTGATCTGTTGGATAGTTTCAAGCGAGAGTTTACGGGGTTTGGATCGTTGTTTATCGAATGGGATGGGCACCCGAACCCAAACGCTCATCGAATTGCGGCTGAACAAATTGCCCGCTTCATTAGGGCATTGCCGAAGTCTGGCTGATAGTAGCGGATTGAGCAAGGGAGAATATCCTGTGGCCGAAACCAAGGCGAAAGATGTGTCGGATATGGGTGAGCCGCGTCCTACACCGAAGGCGAGGGTGGCGATAAGGGCGATTGCCTATGGGTTGATGGTTCTGTTCGGGCTCTCTATGCTTGAGATCGCGTCGTATGCATATCTTCGACTGTTCACGGGGTATGACGGGAAGCATCTTATTACGTATGAGTTTGATAATTACAAGAACATACGGCCAACTCCTAATTACCATAATGCAAACGGAGTCCATCATAATGCACAGGGATTTCGGGAAGATGTAGATACGTCACAGAGGAAAGCGCCGAATACCTATCGAATTTTCATTATGGGCGGATCCACTGCGTATGGCCTCCCATCCCTATCGAGATACGGACAAGTGAAGTATTCGGTGATTCGAAACAGCGAAACAATCGATACCTATCTTGAGGAGTATCTGCAGCGCAAATTAGGAGCGAAGAACAAAGTTGAGGTCATCAATGCGGCAATTACCAGTCACTTTAGCCATCATCACTTGATCTACCTGAACCAGACCATCCTGAAATATCAGCCCGATATGGTGATCTTTATTGATGGTTTCAATGATTATTTTAGCTATGCAAAGGGGTTTGATCAGTTTCGCGACTATGCGTATCAAGAACGAGCAAGTCTGTATATGGGGGACCCAACCATCAAGGCTTGGGTTGAATATACGGGATGGTGGCTCTTTCGGAAGAGTCACTTTATCCATCTGGCAGCAAAAACCCTTCGGCCTATCTGGATCGGTTTGATGACGATGGGGCATGAACGGGCTCGTATTAACGTCGATGACGCACTGGCCAATTTGGCGGAGAATGCTCAGTCGAATTTCCTGAAAATGGTCGAGCGTAACGCGCTCATCCTTCGATATGAAGGGGTGGTGCCGGTCTTTGTCCTGCAGCCTGAGCTTGTCTTTAAGCAGTCAAAAGTGTTCACCGAATTAGAGCGGAACATTTATCAGGAGTTGGACCAGCAGTGGCAAGAAAACTTAGTCGAGTTTAAGAATAAGGCGAAGCCGCTGGTGGTCGATTACTTAACCCGGAGTACGGCGAAAACGGGGGCGATCTTTCTTGATATGACCGATATCTTTGGGGGGTTTACGGGAGATGCCTATACCGACTATTGCCACCTCACGCCGATAGGAAACAAGCGGCTGGCTGAGAGAATCGGTGAGCGTATTCTCCCTCACCTAGATGTCAAGCCAGGTTCCCACACCTTAAGGGAAAGGGTTGGCAACTCCTCATCAGTTCCTAGAGAAGCGGAGGTCACGAGTCCGAGGCTGGCGAGGGGCAGTCTCGGACATTTTGTGCAACCGAAGGATCTCCGGTACGGCGGGATCTTGCACCGATCGAGATGAGAATCACATCGACAAAACTACAGGTGGAACGGCCTGCTGGTGTGGAGAGGCACCCCTCTGACGCCCATACGGCACCCCTCGAGCGGACGCCGGGCCGAGTCATGTTCATATATATCATGTGGGCCTTCGTGTGGTACGACCCGGATTGGTTGCTGGAGGCGCTCGGAGCGGGCGTCGTCCTCGTGAAGTTATACGCCCTGCTGTTTATTCCTGTGTGTATCTTGCTGATGAAGCATCTTCGGCGAGAAGCTGTGTTCTGGCCATATCTCTTGATCATTGGAATTTATCTTGTCTGGATGCCGTTTGTATTGAATCGAGGTTTTCTTATCAATGGATTTGTCAAGGTCCTGCAGTATATTCTGCTCACTGCACTGACCGTTTCTGTTATCGAAACGCCGAAGCAGATGGCCCCACTATTGAAACTGTTCCTGTTTAGCTTCATCTGGTTTGGTGTCCAGGGGCTTCCTACTGCGACCGTGCCATGGCATCAAAATCTGGGAAACCAAGATTCGTTTGGTCCCTTCATGACGATCGGACTCGGTTATTCGTATTATGTGGCGATGGGGACAACGATGAAGAAGTATCGCTACTTGGCATGGGCAGTATGTTTTTTGGGCGTGGCGGGGACAATCATGTCTTTCGCTCGTGGTGCAATGATTGGGCTCTGCGTCGTGTTTGCGGCGCTGGCAGCCCGCGCGCCAAGAAAATTGGCCTTTCTAGGGTATGGCGCGTTGCTTGCTGTGACTGGTCTGATTGTGATCATGGTTATGTTCCCGAACGGAGAGTTCTGGGATGAAATGGCGACGATTACAGAGGAAGGGAACACGTCGGGGACCGGGCAGCACCGATGGGTGATGTGGCAAGCCGCATGGGAGTTATTCTTGACGTATCCCCTGCTTGGCGTGGGGCCGGGAAACTTTGGTCCCAACGCCGCTGAATATTTTGCGGAACGAGGTGTGACCAATATGGGTGGCGGCTTCAATACCCCTGGCATGATGTACGGGATTTCGGTGCATAATGACTATGTGCAGGTTATGGTCGAGCAGGGTCTTGTGGGGCTGTTCGCGCTGGCTGCCGTGTTCATATATTTTTTTGGAAAGGTGAGATCTCTCCGCACGGAGGCTGTTCAAGAGGCGTGGGCAAGCCAACCAGGAGCATTTATTGATTCGAACATGCTGGCTCTTGGGTTAGAAGCTGCCATGTTTGGCTTTATGGTTAGTTCGGTATTTTATCCACAGCTTTTCATCAACTACTGGATGTGGTCGATCATGATGCTGGCCCTCGTTGCAACGACCATTTCTCGAAAAACGGTGGTAATCCTCGCGTCCACTCGGAACTCTGCTTCAAGCAGATGGCCAAAATGAGCTAGCTTGGGAAAGGCAGGCGCGTGAGCGAGACGTCACCCAGCCTAGCCGTTCGGCTTGTTGCCTCCTCGTCATCATGGGCGTTTTTTGATGTCATGAAACTAGGCCGCTAGATAATAGTCAAGCATGCGTCTGGTCACAGTAGCACCGTAGGATGCACATCGCTACTGCCGAGATCGTGAGTGTTTAAACGAAATTGCGATCTTAATATCTCTACGCTGACCAAAACTATCCTGCACTTGTCTAGCACAAGCGGTCCCGGTGGGGCAGAGATGCTTGTGAGCCGTATTGCGTCCGGTCTCGATCGGAAGCGGTTCACGTCCATTATTGGATTGTTCGCTTTGGGCTGGTTGAAGGACCGATGTGAAACCTTGGGTCTTCCCACTTTTGTCGTCCCAATGGAGGGTCAATGGGATTTTCGCTGGATTGTCCAATGCTGCGGAATGGTACGCCAACAGAACGTGTCCTTGATCCATGCCCACGAGTTTCGAGCGAATGTCTTTGGTGCACTTGTGGCCAAACTGTGTGGCATACCTCTGGTGGCTACGGTTCACGGGAAAAACTACTATCCCGACCATGCGAAGCGTCGTATGGCTTACCGCTGGGCCAGCCGCGCGGCTCATATGGTAGCGGTCTCTTACGATCTTCGGCGTTTTCTTGAAGAGCGCATTGGAATCGCGCATGACCGGGTCACCGTTATTCACAACGGAGTTGATATGATTCAGCAGGGATCACTCGCTCAGATGCGACGATTGAGATCTGAATTCGGGGTCGGTGAGGATGAGTTTGTGATCGGGATTGTGGGAAGTCTGTATCCGGTCAAGGGGCATGCGTATCTTTTCCACGCATTGAGGACCGTGCTTGTGCATCATCCAAAGACACGGCTTCTCGTCATTGGGCAAGGGGACTTAGAGCAGGCTCTTAAGCAGGAGGTATTGGAGCTTGGGATTGAACGAGCCGTGTCCTTCCTCGGTTTGCGAAACGATGTGCCTCGAATACTTCCACTCCTCGATCTCTTTGTGCTTCCCTCGTTGTCAGAGGGGCTTTCCGTTGCTTTATTGGAGGCCATGTCGGCAGGGGTTCCGGTTATTGCTTCGAAGGTGGGTGGCAACCCCGAGATTGTTGTGAATGGGGAAACCGGTTATTTGGTTCCTCCACAAAGGCCAGAGGAATTGGCCTCACGTATCATTGAGTTCATGAGCAACCAGGAGTCCAGCAGATTGATGGGGGAAAGAGGGAGAGAACGGGTCGCCCGAGAGTTCACCACTGCACGGATGCTGGAACGGTACCAAGATCTGTACGACCCCTGTTTGTCATAGCAGCGGTCCTGTCGATCAACTGAGTCGGTCCACGTCTATTCTCCTGTTGTAACAACTAGGGAGCGAGGGAGTGCGTAAGCTCCCCCGTTTCGTAGACAGTTCTAAACTCGAGTTTCCGCGGCGAGCAATCGTTCGTGGTAACGCGATGGCGGCAGGCTTCCCAGCGCGTCGTGCGGTCTGATTTCGTTGTAGCGCTCCAGCCATTCGGCGATGATCTCCCGTACTTCATCCAGCGAGTCGAACAGGTAGGCGCTCTGCACCTCCTCGCAGTAGGTCCAGTTGAAACGTTCGATATAGGCGTTCTGATCGGGTTTGCCCGGCTGGATGTAGCGCAGCTCAAACCGACGATCTGCTGCTCCGTAAACCGTGACCGCTTCATCCGAGCCTCCTTGCAGTATCATCCTGCCAGAGAGCTCTACTCCCAGACTGTCTACGAAACGGGGAAACTTACGTAACGGACTAGACTCTAGTGCAATGAATTAGCATGTCGCTGCTTCCCCGAGGTGGTCTCTGTTGTAGGCTTCTGCCTGTAATACCTTTCTTTGAATGTGTTCAAAGACATTGTTCTCTTCTCGGGCAGCAAGTGATGCTACAACACAATTCTTTTTTGAGGTGAGGAAAAGTTCGAGAAGGTCACGATGCAGAAGTTAAGTGGGCTTCGGGTTTGTCACGTAGCGTCAGGGGATTTGTGGGCAGGGGCCGAGGTGCAACTTGCCAGTCTTCTGTACGAGTTTAAGAAAGACTCTTTTCTAGATGTTCGTGCCATCCTGCTCAATAAGGGAATCTTGTATGATCTCCTCACGGCCTACGGTATCCCAACACAAGTATTGGATGAGCGCGTGCTGAGTTCCGTGGAGATCGCAAAGCGGCTGTATCGGTTTAATAAGGATTGGAAGCCGCATGTGGTCCATACGCATCGGTACAAAGAGAATTGTTTGGGCGGTCTGGCTGCCTCGTGCGCACGTGTTCCCGTGATCGTGCATACCGTGCATGGCATTCATGAAGCACTTGCGGGTTGGGAGAATATTAAGTGGAGACTCTATTTACTGATTGCTCGCCAAATAACAAGATGGGTTGCTTCCGGTTTGATCGGTGTCTCACTAGAAATTGCATCTATTCTAAAAAAGACATTTCCCGGTCTTGAAGTCGTGTGTATTCACAATGGAATCCAGTGTGATGCAGTGGCAGAAATACGTGGCGCTGAGGTGACTGGAGAGACAGTAGGGATTAGAGCCGGGGCGTTTGTGGTTGGAACCGTAGGACGACTCACCCCGATAAAAGGGATTGAGTATCTGTTGCAGGCTGTGTCTTTACTCGTCCGTGAGCAAACAGTGCCTTCGATTCAGGTGGTGATTGTCGGAGTCGGGCCATCGCGGACAGCATTAGAGGGACTGGCTCAGCGTCTAGGTATCAGTGAGCGTGTGCGATTTATGGGGGAACGGCAAGATGTGCCACGCCTGCTGGGCCTCTTTGACATTTTTGTAATGCCGTCGCTCCACGAGGGGATTCCCATGGCGCTTCTTGAAGCATTGGATGCCGGGTGTCCAGTTATTGCGAGTGCAGTAGGGGGTGTTCCCGAAGTCGTTCGCGACGGAATAGATGGAATGCTTGTTCCCTCCAAGGACCCGGCTGCCATTGCGGACGCCATCCAGGCTCTTTATGCGTCGCAACCTCTTCGTGCACGCTTTCAGAAGGCTGGACCGGAACGGGTAGTGACAGAGTTTAATGCCGAGCGAATGGCATCCTGCACCAAGGAGTTTTATGTGAATCTCGTGAAACGGCTATAGTTATATATGTGATCGCCAAGCGTCATATGTTGGAGTAGGACTGGACTCGTGATTCGATGACTGTTGCGTCCACGTCCCTGCCAGGGAGTCTCTAATTATGTGCGGCATATGTGCGGCATAGTCGGGATTATCGAGCCTCCGGGTCGACTTGTTGACCTGAGCGCATTAGAGGCCATGAATGAGGCCATCCTGCACCGGGGACCGGACGACCGAGGCATATTTCGCGATCGGGAAGCTGGTATCGGCATGCGACGTTTATCGATTATTGATGTGCAAGGTGGCCGGCAGCCCATTCATAACGAAGATCATACCGTGTGGACCGTCTTTAACGGCGAGATCTATAACTATCGTGAACTTCGGCAGGATCTAGAGCGAAAAGGTCACCGGTTTGAAACACATAGCGATACAGAAACGCTCGTGCATCTCTACGAGGAGTATGGAGTGCGAGGAATTGAGTATCTGCGGGGAATGTATGCGTTTGCTATCTGGAACTCAAAAGAAAGGTCCTTATTGCTGGTGCGGGATCGGATTGGGATCAAGCCTCTCTACTACACCCGCTTCGATGGACGCTTCGTTTTTGGTTCTGAGTTAAAGGCGTTATTCCGTGTAAAAGGATTTCCGTTCAGACTCAATCCATCGGCCATTCAGGAGTATCTCTCCCTCTCGTACATTCCGGGACCGAATACGGTGTTTGAGGGGGTGCAGGAAGTTCCACCGGGACATTACTTGGTATACATGAATGGCAAAGTCTCGCTGCAGCGATATTGGGAGGTACGGTACCACGGAGAGGAACAGCTTGATAGTCGGGAGTGGGAACATTTGTTCTTGTCCCAGTTTAGAGATAGTGTGAAAAGCCACTTGGTCAGCGAGGTGCGGTTGGGTGCTTTTCTCTCTGGAGGGATTGATTCCAGTGCGATTGTGGGAGTCATGGCACAGGAATCGAATCTTCCCGTCGAAACCTTCTCGGTTGGTTACGAAGGAGCGGGATCTTTCCAGGATGAACGGCATTACGCGCGCATCGTTGCGAAACAATTCGGGACGCATCATCATGAGTTGATCGTCAATACAGATGTGAAAGATCTCTTGCCGAAACTTGCGAGATGCTTTGATCAGCCATTTGCTGATTCCTCGGCCATTCCGAACTACTACATCAGTCAGCTAACCAAACAATATGTAACGGTAGTCCTTTCCGGGCTTGGAGGAGATGAGATTGGCGCTGGGTATGAGCGCTATATGGGGATGGTGTTTGCCGAAAGTTATAGAAAACTGCCCAAGGTGTTGCGACGTCACTTATTCGAGAAGTGGGTTTTGCGGGCAAGCGATGATAAGGCGGGCCGACCTTGGCTCAATCGAATCAAGCGATTCATAGCTGCAGCCGATCTCGCCCCGCCAGCTCGTTACGCCGCAATGCAGTCATCTTTTTCTATGATGGAGCAGGAACGACTTCTGACGAAAGCATTTCGTGGATCCAGTCAGGCGACTACGCCGGAGAGCTTAATGGCACGAGCTATGGGCCCTGAGGTCGCCGATTCTATATTGAACGGGGTCTTGCTCGCGGATTTGTATTACTACTTGCCCGGCGATCTGCTGACTCTCACAGATCGCGTGAGTATGCAGCACTCGCTCGAAGTGCGGGTGCCTTTTCTGGATCATCCCCTTGTCGAGCTCATGGCCCGAGTGCCGGCACAGTACAAGGCCTCTGGATGGACGAAGAAACGATTGCTGAAGCGGGCGTTTGGCTCTCTTCTACCGAGAGAAATACTGTACCGGAAGAAAATGGGTTTTTCCGTTCCTCTGGCTTTGTGGCTTCGCACCGACCTGTCCTCTGCCATGAAAGACATTCTGTCTCCGTGGGAACTCAAACGGATTTCATACTTGAACAGCTCAGAGGTTGAGTCAATTATGGCGGCGCATCTATCAGGCGAGGCGAACTATGAGAACAAGTTGTGGGCGCTGATTAATCTTGTCTGTTGGCATCGAGAGTTCCCACAGGTATCGTGGTAGTGAGTTGGACTGAGTCTGTACGAGACTTGTTATGAGTTTCATTTTAGGATTGGTGTCTGCGGCAGTGCTGATGTTTCTAGCTCTTGTATCCGCCTACCAGTGGGGTTTTGCCCTCATCTCACTACTGTGGCCGCGTTTCCGATCGCACGGGTCTGAGGGAGCGGCGGTCAAGTTTCTTATCATGATTCCTGCCCACAATGAAGAAGTAGGTTTGCCCGATACTCTTACCAGTATTGCTGCCGTGCAATACCCGAGGGAGTTACTCGATGTGCTGGTGGTTGCGGACCGGTGCACAGATGCGACGAATCGAGTTGCGAGAGAAGCAGGGGTAATATGTTTTGAACGAATTCGCGGTGAGGGGGTAAAAGGTGCGGCTGTTGCGTGGGGAATCCAGGAGGCCTCGCGTAATGGCCTCAAGTTTGATGCGCTAATTATTCTGGATGCTGACACTCGGATCAATCCGGAGCTGCTCAATGCATTTAGCAAAGGCATTTGTCAGGGGCATAAAGTTCAACAGGCATTCAATTATTTGTCGAATCCTTGGGAGACGGCTTTTACCAGGGTCATTGCAGTTACGAGCATGCTCAAGAACGGACTCTTTTACACCGGAAAGAGTTTGATTGGACTCTCGGGAATGTTGCAGGGAACCGGTATGTGCCTAGAACGGGCCATTGTTGAGCAGTATGGTTGGAATGCATTTTCCGTGGGTGAAGATTGGGAGTTTTCAGTCTCTCTTTTCTTGGCGGGAGAGCGCATTTACTTCAATCCTGATGCAATGATATATGCAAGGGAATCGAGTGGCGTCAGGCAGGCCTCGCGGCAGCGTCTGCGATGGGCAACCGGGCGCTATGCAGTGACTGGCACCGGTGTATGGAGGCTCATCAGGAAAGGCGTTGAGAAACGATCTGTTCTCTTACTTGACGCAGCCGTCACCTTGTTGTGTCCAAACTACTCAACGCAAGCTTCCTTAGCTCTGATGAGTTGTGCCGTGACCTGGTATCTTAGGAGTTATGAGGTATGGATGGCGTTGTTTCCGATCTCCGTTGCCCTTGCTGTTTCGTTGGCGGCATTTTTTGCGCTCGGTATCTTGAAAACTGAATCACCACTTCGCGCCCTTGCAGGGATTCCGTTCATGCTCATTTTCCTTCCGTGGAGATTAGGGATCGAAATCCTAGGCCTGCTAGGATTCGGAAGGAAAGACTGGGGGCGGTCTGCACGAGATACCTCGAGACCCTAGACGTGTCTCGTCTGTGCATCTCAAGTGGTCGCGCACAGGTAATTGTCAGGATAGTTTCTTGGCTCTAGCTCGCTGAATAGCGGAGACTTTCCTGATAAATCTCCAGAAGAAATGGACAAGCCTTGTGGCGGTGGTTATTTCAGTGTGCGTTGGGCTGGTATTGGGTGAGGTGTTGCTGCGCTACGCGCTTCCTCAGCCCTTGGGAGTTTGGAGTCAAACGAGAGACGGACTTAATCTCTTGCGCCCATCGTTTAATGGATATATGCATAAGTTCCACACGCATGTTCACACAAATGCCCTTGGCTTTAGGGATGTCGAGCACGATCTTGAGAGCAGTAAGGGAGGAACCTATCGCATACTGTTGCTGGGGGATTCGTTTATGGAGGCGCTTCAAGTGGAATTTGAGGAGTCCTTTCCGCACCTGCTTGAAGAGGAACTCAACAAGATATTGCCCTGTCGGGTCGAAGTCATCAATGCCGGTGTGAGCGGGTGGGGTACCGACGACCAGGTTACCTATTTCTCGAGGAGAGGAAGGGAACTTCACCCAAATCTGGTGCTGTTCGCCTTCACTCTTCACAACGATATCAGCGACAATCTCGAGGAGCGGTATCATCTTCGTGAGGGAGAGATACTACGTCCAAAGCCCGTCACTGAAGCTTCATTGTTCCGACATTGGAGTCTCGAGATTCGCAGCTATATGATTTCGCACTCCCACCTGTATCAGCTCGCGTACCAAAGCTGGAAGTCTATGGGGGCGGCGGAAGCAGGAAGTCGGCTCACAGAGCATGTGGTGGAACTGATGATGGTAGAACCAGGAGCCAAGGTAAAGAACGGTTGGTGGATTACGAAGCAGCTTTTGGCAGAAGCCAATCGGTTGAGTAAGCTGGGTGGTGCTCAAATGGCAGCTTTTCCGATTCCATTGATCTATCAAGTTGACGGTCGGGCTTATGCAGAGTTGCTGGCAACCTACCAGCTGTCCGAGGGGCAACTCGATCCCAACAATCCACGCGCGATGCTGCTTCATATTCTTGAAGAGGAAAACATTCCTCGCATCGATATCCTGCCAGAGTTTCTTAGGTATATAAGCACGTCTGGTGGGCAGCCTCTCTACATTCGGGGGGATGGCCACTGGAATCGGATCGGGCATCAGGTGGCAGCTTCCGCTGTGAGCCGGCAAGTGGCCGACATCATTCGGCACTCGGACTCTCCTGAAATCCATTGCAGCAAATAGCCGGGTGTCATACAGTAAGCGTCCGGCGAAGTCATCCTCGATGATCTGACCCGGTGACCGCCTCAGCGAGGCGTTTCGGTGGACACCCAGCGGTGCGGCAGGAGTTCTTCGATGCGACTCGCCGGCTGGGTCGGCAGCCCGCTCCAGCACGTCTCGGAGGTAGCGGTGCGGATCGTGGCCGCCCCCTGTGCCAATATCAGGTGAGACACGGGTTTCCTAAAATGTAAGTAGCATTGAGGGGCGAATTGGAGAATTCCATGCCCAAGCCTGTCTCACCCCAAGGCCGCACTGAAGTGCTGGCCAATCCCGAACACGACCGCCGACCGCGTCGGCGTTTCTCCGCGGCAGACAAACGGCGCATCCTGGAGGAGGCTGATAGCTGCACCGAGCGCGGAGAGCTTTCTGCGTTGTTGCGCAGAGAGCGCCTGCACAGCTCCCAGCTTGCCACCTGGCGTGCCCAGCTGGAGCACGACGGGTAGTCTGGTCTGGAAGCCAAGAAGTCCTGGCCGCAAGCCGCTCAAATATGCCAAGGACCGGCGCAACGAGCAGCTCGAGTACGACAAGGGCGAGCTCGAGCGCAAGCTGGTCATTGCCGAGAAGCTCATGGAGCCGCAAAAAAAGCACAGGAGCTGCTGGTCGCGACGCAGCCGGCAGACAAACCATGAGCGCGCTGATTGCGGCCCGTGACCCGGTGGTCCCGTTACGTCATGCGTGAATCGCCCTGGGCATGCCACGCGCAACCGTGTACCGGCATGCCATACGCAAGAGCGCACGGCCGGTCGCAGCGCGCCGATGCAGTCATTGTCGTCTCAGTGAGCCCGAGCGCCAAGCCGTCATAGCGCTGCTATGACTTGCCCCCCTCAAACGCTACCACAAGAAAGTTAGTAAATTCCGTTTCTGGAAGGAGAAGCGGGCATGAAGAAGAAGCGGTTTGCCGAGCAGCATATCATCGGGTTCTTGAAGGAAGCGCAAGCTGGCGTCGCGGTGAAGGAGCTATGCCGCAAATACGGGTTCAGCGATGTAGCCTTCTATGGCTGGCGGGCGAAGTTTGGTGGATTGGAGGTCAACGAGGCTAAGCGGCTGCGCGAGCTCGAGGCCGAGAAGGCGAAGCTCAAGAAACTGCTGGCCGAGGCGCACTTGGATGTCGAGGCCCTGAAGGTCGCCTTTGGGGTAAAGCGCTAAGCCCCGCAGGCGAAGAGACAGGTAGTGGGCAGGATGCGAGCTGGGGTGCGCATCTCTGAGCGACGCGCCTGCGGGCTGATGGAGATTGCCAGGTCAACCGTGCGAAGACTCGTGGTCGAGGATGAGCCCAACCAGGTGCTACAGGCCAGGATCATCGATCTGGCCCAGGCGCGGCGCCGTTCCGGCTATCGGCGTATCCACGACCTGCTGCGCCGGGAAGGCGTGCGGGCCAATCACAAGAGCATGTGATCACCCTGTTTCGGCGCGTCCGCCGCGCGGTGTGTATCGACTGTCCTGCGGGTGAGCCGCGCCCACTGCGCCTGCACGATCTTAGGCATACGGCCGCAGTCCATCGGGTGCTTGCTTGGTATCGATCAGGCAAGGATAGATTCTCGATGCGGATATCCTGCCGCGCCGCTTTACCCGCTTTGATCGTGACCGGGACGAACCCGCCGAGTCTGGTCGGTGGGGCTGCCAAAAGGTCTTCGCTCTGCGAAGTGCGCACCGCTGCCCCGCAGCGTACCTGCTCGATCACCCAACGCCGTACCAGGTTGGCGTTCGGCCCATTGGCCAGGGCGACGGTGAGCTCCCCGATCTTGGCATGCAGCTCGCGCACGCGCTGTTCGGCGTCCTGGGCGTGGCTATGACGGTCGCCAAACAACTCGGCGGCGTGCTCGAGCAACTGCTGCTTCCAGGCGGTGATCTGGTCGGGTAGACATGGAGGTGCGAAGCCAGCTCAGTCAGCGTCTTGTCGCCGCATATGGCTTGCAGTGCGATCTTCGCCTTGAAGGCCGGGGAGTGGTTGCGAAGACGGGATCGTTTCATGGGTGACTGCTCCTTTCGATGGTGCAAGGATAGAGCAGTTCATCCACTCAAGCCCGTGTCCGAAAAACCGAGGCCACTTCTCAAGTTCAGTTTACGCGCAAGTTTTTGGGTGCCGGTACAACCTCCATCGGTCCAATGCGAGTCGTGCGGGCGACAATCTGGTCCCAATAACGTGAACCGCTGAAGGCGGTCCCCTGCCAAGCCTCAAAAAGAATCGTCTTGATTTGCCCTCCCTCGCGAAGCCCTGCGCCACCTGTGTAGCGCGTCCGAAGTGTTCCCGATCCCGTGCAACCTAGTCCGTTCGCCCCACAGTCGTCCGCCCACATTTCCCATACGCCATCCGCTTGTCCACTGGTGTTCAATTTCAGATGATATTCCAGGTAATACCATCTACCGGTCGCAAAGCTGATGTTATTGCCCTGGTTTTGGTTAAGCCAGCAGGCGTTAACTGGGTCACGGTCTGGGGCGAAAGTCCCAATCATTATGCAGCCGGTCCCCTCCATAGGGCTGGTAAAAACCCGCAGATCGACAATGATGTGCTGCTCTCCCATTATCGCATCGCCCCAGCCGATGGAGAGCAGCTTGTGGTGGGTCGGGTTGTAGCCGGCGGCCATGTATATATAAAACCGGAGGTAGATTTCATTGACCGAGGTTGCGCTTGGACGGAACTGATGCCGCGCCTGGTTGCCCTGCCCGTCGTTGGTGTTGCGGGACTCCGCGCTGCAACCTGTTCCCACAGCACCACCCTGAAGGCCATCAATAAGGCATCGGCCGTAGTTGTGGACCAGACCCAGAGGATCGGGCCATATACCAAACTCTCCCTTCCATCCCTTATTGACTGTGGCATAGTCATTCGTTCCGCTGAAGTAGTACCAGGCTCCATCCTCAAAGTCGTCGCAGAACAAAACTGTGGAATCACTCCCGCTGCACATCGGCTCGGCGGAGTTCAAGTATTGCGCCGCGAAGGCGTGATTGACCGGCAGCAGGACAAGCGGCGCGACCAACATCGGGACGATGGCTAACAGAAAAGACCATCGAGTCAGGTAGGAAATCTTGTTCAATTCCGGGTGGTTCATCTCAGGTATCTCCTTCTAGCTAGCCGAATGCCATTGTTGCGGTGTCAGTCTCACAGTAAGCAGGTATAACTTCCCAACTGATTTGGTTAGGAGATAGTATTGCAAACTTCGTCCGAGAAAGGCGCTCTCGAATTGCGTCGTACCATAGGCAGTGGTCGCGAAATAGTAGGTCGTTCCGCTGGTGAGTCCCATCACTGTATAGGTGGTGACGTTGACGGGATCTCCCCCACCACGGGGCTGAAAATACATTCCCGGGGCAGTTCCATAATAAATGCGGTAACCAAGAAGATCCGGGTCTGATACGGTGTCCCAGGTAAGGACGGCGGGAGCTGGGCCAGTGGTGCAAACAACAGCACCGCCCCCACCACCACCCGGCCCCGGCCCGCTGTTGCCGCCGCCACAAGCAACCAACAAGCTGGCAATCGCCAACAGCAGCAGGGCGCTTGAATAGCGCCGAGCTCGGCCGCTGCAATCCGCTTCGTG
>Ga0066665_10000164_pt1 | contig 21647 bp, 19 predicted proteins | sample GraSoiAngelo_114_FD_75175 | JGI IMG/M metagenome (GOLD analysis project Ga0066665, IMG submission 75175) | Grasslands soil microbial communities from the Angelo Coastal Reserve, California, USA - 14_0903_13_40cm | ecosystem: Environmental > Terrestrial > Soil > Grasslands | place: USA...
CAGCGATCCATCGCGATACTTGCTCCATATGGCGAAGACCTGATCCATGGTCACCACGTCGTGGCGCGCCTTCTGGATATTGATTGACGCATCGTGTAGCTGGCGGTCGCGGCCGGCCACACAGTCCTCGACCAACACGTTGTAGAAGTCGTAATAAGCCGCGTCGCGGTAGGTCGCTTCGACGCACCCCGGCGTCTGCTCGCCAATGATTACAACGGTCTTGACGCCGTTGTTCTTGAGGATCATGTCGAGGTTCGTACCGACGAACGCGCTCGATCGATGCTTGGTTACGACAAGCTCACCGGGCTGGGGCTCGCAGCCCTCGCAGAACTCGGCGCCCCAAGTGCCTTCGACCGCAAACGCGTGAACGTTGGACATCAAGCCCTTCGAGCGGATCCACGAGGGTGAATCGCTCTCACCGTTTGGTAGGTCGACGATGCGAATGTGCACGAGCTTGACCCCGAAATCACGAGTTCGCTTGATGAAGTGCTCCGCCTTGGGAAGCAGTTCGCCCATCGCTGTGAGGTCGCCTCCGGCCTTGCCGACCACGCCGCTCGGCAGCATGAAATCGTTCTGAAGATCGATTGGGAGCACCGCGCACCAGTCAGGATTGAGCACCTCGTCGATGGTCTCGCAGACCATCTTGCCGAAGACCTCTTTCACTCCGGGCACCTCCTGCAGTGCGCACCGATACTCAGTGCGGCTGGGGCCACAAGCAAAGCTAGTATACCATTTCAATTTTCGTCGGCTTCTTTCGAGGAACCGTTCCAGCTAGCTGACGGCGAGATTGCTCGGGAGAGTGACCCGGAAGCTCTGCTCGACAATTCTTTCCGTGGTCAGCGACGGACCGTGCAGCTGTGCTACCGCCCGACCGCCCCGGAAGACGATGACCCGATCACACAGGAAAGGCAGGTCCTCGTATTCTGATGTGGCCAGCAGGATGGCAGCGCCAGCCGCAGCGGCGTCCCTGATCCGACGGAAGATCTGCGCCCGCGCCCCGACGTCGACGCCCTGAGTCGGCTCGTGCAGGAGCAGAACTTTGGGACGCGTCTCAAACCATTTGGCAAGCAACACCTTCTGCTGGTTCCCGCCGCTCAGTGTCGAGAACACGCGCTCGGGATCGCGCGGACGGACGTCATAATCGGAGAGGATTCGCTCGACCGTGTCGCGCTCGCGCCCTAGGCGCAGGAAGCCGCTTAGGAAGAACTCGTCAAGCTTCGCAAGAGTCACATTCTCCTTCACCGTCGCGGTCTGGAGCGAGCCATCGCCGAGCCGGTTTGCGGGCAGAAAAGCGATCCCGCTCTTGATCGCACCTTGCGGCTGAAGAGTCTCAAGTCGGATCGTCCGCGAGCCAAGCTCGAGGACGCCACGGCTGGCTTTTTCGGCTCCAAATAGCAGGTAAGGCAGCCGGTCCCAACCCATGCCGAGCAGTCCAGTCACGCCGAGGATCTCACCCTTGTGCAAGTCGAAGGACACATCGTCGACGGTGGCGCCTGACACGTTCTTGACAGAGAGCATTCGCTCGGTCCTCGGGGTATGTGGCTCCGGGTAGAGCTGCTCCAGCGAGAAACCGAGAATTCGCTCGATCAGCGTCTCTTCGGTTAGCGACGAAGTGGGCATGCAATCGACAACTTTCCCATCCCGGAGTGTCGTCACCCGGCGGGTGATCTCAAACACCTCCTCGAGGCGGTGCGACACGAACAGGACGCCAAAGCCCCTGGCGGCGACGTCCCGCACGGTCCTGAAGACGCGCTCGACGCCATCTCTGGGTAGGTAGGGAGTCGGCTCATCGAGGACGAGAAGGCCACGCTCGGACTGCCGGAGCTGGTCAAACGCTCGGACGATCGCGATCTGCGCCTTGTCCGCCTGGCGCAACGACGAGATCTGCGCCTCCGGATCGATGTCGAGCCCGAAGGCCTCGAGGATCCTCCTCACGTACTGGCGCTCGCGACGCCACTTGATTCGCCAGCCCAGGCCGAGATCGTAACGGCGGACGCGCATATTCTCCAGCACGCTGGCGGTCTCGACCAGACCGAGGTCCTGATGGACGAACGCGAGGCCAAGCCGAGCGGCCTCCCCGGGACGCATCGGAAAAGTGACGTCATGCCCACGGACGTTCACGGACGAATCCGAAGTCGCGTCTGGCGCGTGAAAGCCGGCGAGGATCTTTATGAACGTCGACTTGCCAGATCCGTTCTGGCCGACTAGGCCATGGACCTCGCCGGGCATGACGTCGAGATCGAAGTTCTCAAGCACCCGCTTCCCAGTGAAAGTCTTTGAGATGTTGCGGACGCTGATAATCGGCTGGACGCCGTCGATGCTCCCTGCGGTGGTCACGCTCGCAACCTCATGCTAGCGCGACCGTCCACAACCGAAACGGCATTCCAAATGCGTGATCATGTATGTCCTAATGGCGTTCGGCTGCGACCTATGAATCCTTGTGTCATCGTGGGCGGCGGTTTTGCGGGCATGGTAGCCGCCCGGCGGCTCCAGCAAATCGGAGTTCGCGCGACTGTGCTGGAGAAGGGCGACGTCGACGGTGGCCTGGGCAACGCGGTCATCTCAGGAGGTCTGCTCCACATCGCGTGGGAACCGCCTGATTCGCCCGCGGACGTGAAACGCGAGCGGTTGCTGGCCGAGACAAGCGGGGAGATCGACGACGAGCTCGCCGGCGCGCTCGCCTCGCAGTCCGGAAACATCATTCCCTGGTTGCAGGCCGAAGGGGTCGAGATGCGGGCCAAGACCGAGGAACCCGCCACACGCTGGACGCTCTGGCCGTTCCGAGTTGGCACTGGACGCCGGCTACTCCCAGACCTCGGGCCGTCGAAGGCGATGCAGCGCCTTTACGAGCGGTTTCGGGAGTGGCGAGGCGACCTGCGGATGGGCGCTGCCGCGCACTCGCTCCACAGGCTCAGCGGCGGCTGGCAAGTCGGGTTTCAAACAGAGGCCGGCGAGGCGAGCCTGGAGGCCGGCACAGTGCTGTTTGCCGATGGCGGGTTTCAAGCCAACCAGGAGATGTTGAGTCGGTATGTTGGCCCCAACGCCGGGCTCTGCCTGTTGCGCGCCTCGACTACCGGCACAGGTGACGGCCTGCGCATGCTGCTCGAGAACGGGGCCGAGGCGGTGGGGCTGGGTCGTGTCTACGGCCACCTAGTGTCAATCAATGCGCTCGAGTCCGACGAGCTCTGGCCGTTTCCACACCTCGACGAGCTATGCATGGTTGGCGTCGTTGTCACGCGCCACGGCGATCGCGTCCCCGTAGACACGTCCGCGGTGGGCCTCGTCACACGAATGGCGCGCAGCGAAGACCCACGTGGCTTTGCAGTTGTGTTCGACGAGGAAATCTGGAACGGCGAACCCGGCCGCGGCAAGCTCGGCCTACCGGCGCCAAATCCGGAGCTCATGAGAAGGGGTGCTCACCTCGTCAGTTCGGACACGATCTCGGGGCTCGCCCAGCGACTTGCTTGCAAGCCGGATCGACTGGCCCGGGCCATTGCCGCACACAACACCGTCCGCGGTGCGTGCCCGGTCTCGCGCCCGCCATTCCACGCCGCGCGCGTCATCCCCGGCATCACTTTCACCATGGGTGGCGCAAAAATCGGCCCGGACGCGGCTGTTCGCGCCCCTGGCGGACGAGCGATCCCCGGTCTGTTCGCGGCAGGAAGCACGGCGGGGGGAATCCAGGGTGGCCCTAACGGCGGATACGTGGGTGGACTCGCAACCGCGGCAACGTTTGGATACATTGCGGCAGAGTCCATCGCGGCATATGTGCAATCGGCCGCGAAGTCAGCGCGAAGTCGCGCGTCTCCGGGACAGCCGGATGGCGGCTGATAATATGGAATGGCATTTCGGTTATACCGAATGGGGCTCGGGCTATGGAAGGGAGTGCGCGCCATGCAGTCAACTGAGGTTCGTCCTCGGGACCTGATCGGTTACGGAGGCCGCCCGCCGAAGGTCGTCTGGCCCAACGATGCCAAGGTTGCGGTGAACCTGGTCATCAACTACGAGGAAGGCTCGGAGGCCTACGAGCGGCTCGGCGACTCACATACCGATGGCCTGGCTGAGCTGAACTGGGCCTACGGCAAGGACCATCGCGACTTCGCGATGGAGGCCGTGTACGAGTATGGAAGCCGGGCTGGCGTGTGGCGCCTACTCAACATGTTCGACGAGTACAGGATCAAGTGCACGTTCTTCGCGTGTGGCATGGCGCTGGAGCTGAACCCGGCGGTTGCGGGTGCGATCCGCGAGCGTGGACATGAGCCGTGCTCTCACGGCTACCGCTGGAGCACACCAACCGATTTCAAGACACGTGAGGAAGAAAAGCAAGAGATCGACCGCGCCGTCGACGCGATACGCCGCACCACCGGATCAAGGCCCGTCGGCTGGTACTGGCGGTATAGCTCCACACCCTGGACGCGGGATCTGCTGGTCGAAGAGGGCGGTTTCATATACGACTCAGAGACCTACAACGATGACCTCCCTTATTTCACGGAAGCACAGGGCAAGCGCCATCTGGTCATCCCCTACAGCCAGACCTACAACGACGTCCGATTCATCCTGGCCGAAGGATCGGTCACGCCTGACACGTTTTCGGGCATGTTGCGGCGGGCGGTCGACGAGTTGCATCGCGAAGGCGAGCGCGGGTACCCGAAGATGATGTCGGTTGGCCTCCACAGCCGCTGGACTGGCCAGGCCGGTCGGACGAACGCGCTGCGAGAGTTCATCGAGCACGCGCTGAACAAAGGCGGCGTGTGGTTTGCGCGCCGCGACGAGATCGCACATTGGTGGCTTGACCACAGCCATGAGTGGAAGCAGTAACCCTTGTGCGGCGGAAGGCTAGCCTCTAGAGTCGCAGCAGATTGAGCAACGGCGCAGTCCGCATCTCCACTCGTGGGCGACCCGCGATCGCCGGCAAGAGTGCGGTGGCGCCGCGCCGTTCGCCCAAGGTCATAGAGCGACCCAACGCGTCGGCCCTGGCGGTGGAGAGGGCGGCGGAGATTATGTTCCTGCTCGCGGAATGGGGAGACGGCTCGGTCAGCGAGCTTGCCGAAACAACAGGTTCCACAGGCAGCGCAGTGCACCGCATCCTGACCGCGCTCAAGCGCAAGGATCTCGTCGCGCAGGACGAGGACAGCCAGCGTTACACGCTGGCGTGGTCGGTACTAAGCCTGGCCCGCTCGCTCAGCGCACGGGCCGACGTGCGAACCCTGGCTCACCCGAGGATGGTCAGGCTCCGGGACCTGACCGAAGAGACGGCGACTCTCAACGTCAGATCCGGTCTGAACCGTGTCTGCATCGAGCAGGTCGAAAGCGGCCACGAAGTGAGATGGGTCGCGGAGATCGGCCGCATCGTGCCGCTCCACAGCGGTGTCACCGGCAAGGTGCTGCTGGCGTTCGCCACGCCCAAGGAAACCGGTGCCTATTTGCGGTCATTGAGCACGCGGCGGCAGGAGGAGTCGGGGGTTCCGGACAGCGCAACGCTCGCAAACGAGCTCGAGGAGATCCGGCACCGCGGCTACGCGTTGGCAGTCAAAGATCGCGTTCGGGGCATTTCAGCGATCTCGGCGCCGATCCCCGAGCCTGGCGGCATGGTCAGCGCAGCCCTAACGCTGGCCGGGCCCGCCGAGCGCTGCACGCTCGAGAAGCTCAAGGCATGGGCGCCGCACCTGACTAAGGCCACGCGCGAGATCTCAGACCTGCTCGGGCGTAGCCGATGGCAGGTCGGGGTGGATGATGCTGCGGCTCGATGACGCGAGGACAGGCCGCTAAGCGCTCCGCGGTTCTCTGCGCCTCTGGCTCGCTCGGACTGACGCCTTTTCATCCGGATTCCTTCTGGGCCGGTATCAAGATGCGTCCTGACGTCGTCGCCGCGGATGCAGGCTCCGGTGACATCGGTCCGTTCTATCTCGGCTCTGGGCACTGGTACAACCTCCGCGAGTGGGAGGACCAGGACCTTACCACCATGCTCATGGGTGCCCGCGCGTGCGGCGCCCGGATGATTGTTGGCTCAGCGGGCGGGGCAGGTCTCGACAAGGCGGTTGACCTCTATTTCGACCTTGTGTCGGCGACGATCCGGCGCGAACGCCTCGGGCCGTTGAAGATCGCGCGCATCTACAGCCAGGTCACCAAGGACTGGCTTCGAGATCGCGTTGCGTACTCGGCACCGCTGGGGGCGCCGTGGCCGCTTACCGACCAGGTGATCGATGAGACCGCGAACGCTGTCGCCATGATCGGAGTTGAGCCCTACCTGCGCGCCCTTGACGATGGCGCCGACGTGATCATCGCTGGGAGGTCGTGTGACGACGTGCTCTTCGCAGCTCACCCAGTGTGGTTAGGCCTGGAGCGCGGCCTTTCGCTGCACATGGGCAAATGCATCGAGTGTGGACCGCTAGTCGCGACTCCGCCTCTGCAGCGGGAGTCGGTGATAGGAATCGTCGATGTGGACGGATTCACCGTCGAGCCTCTTCACCCGGCGATGCGGTGCACGCCCGCTTCGGTGACGGGCCACACTCTTTATGAACGCCTCGACCCATTTCACCAGGCAGGGCCTGGAGGCATGGTCGACATGACCCATGTCGCATACGAGGCGATGTCGGATCGAGTGGTCAGGGTCACCGGTTCGCGGTGGGTCGAAGCGGCCGAGTATCGAGTCAAGGTGGAAGGTTCGGGCTGGGTCGGCGCCCGCAAGGTGGTTATATTCGGCTTTCGCGACCCGGTAGCGATCGCGCACATCAACGAGATCCTCGAGGACATCCGCCGCGAGGTCGTGCGGGTGGTCGGCGCCGACGGATGGCAGCTTCACTTTTCCGTATATGGGAGAGACGCAATCATGGGCGCTCGCGACCTGATGAACGCCAATTCGGGGCACGAGATCGCAGTTCTCGCCCAGGCCATCGCACCGGACGAAGGGACGGCAACCCGAATCGCCAAGCTGGTGAAGTACGGGTCACTCCGAGCACAGTACGGTGGCAAGTTCGGTAAGGGAGGCGGTGCCGCTCTTCCGGGTGATGAGGTCCTCTCGCCGGACCAGGAGGCATACCGGTGGACAATCGATCACCTGGTCACCATCGCCAATCCCTTCGACTGCTGCCGCGTAGAGGTGGAGAGCGTCAGCTGAGTAAGCTTTCTGACCTGGCGAGCGGTCTCTCCTCCAAGAACGCGGGCAACTTCCATCTGACGTTCGACATCGTTTTCGACGCCAAGGAGACATACCGGCGCGTCCTAGACTCGGGTGCCGTGACCCCCGAGGCAATCGCCGCGTGCTACGGAGTCGAATTGGCCGACGTGATCTCGATCATCGCTTTTGAGCCCGGGAATGCAATCAAGATCAACATGCGAAGACCCATAGCAAGCGGTGATCCGGGCGAAACCGACGTCTTCGGAGCGCAGCAGTACGCACCGCTTCTCGAGCTGGAGATCCCCTGACGATCCTTAACTGAGATAGAAGCGTTCAACCGCAGCCCCGACCTGGAGGGCAAGCGCTGAATCCGGGAGCTCGGGATGCGCACGGAGTACCTCGGCCGCGCTGATCTCGGCCGTGCCCTGCCGACCCAACACGACCACCTCGTCGCCAACGCGAGCTGTCGGGTGCCGGCTCAGGTCGATGCGCGTGTGTTCTAGAGAAGGGGCGCCGACGACCCTCGCGCGACGGCCGCGTATGAGCACGGCTCCTACGCTGATTCCCGGCATGCCGGAGGCGCGCCCAAAAGGTATGACGCCAAGCAGACGTACCGCGGCGAGGCTCCCGGTGCGGCTTTGCGGGGGGACCGGCTTGAGCGTTGTCAGTTGCGAGCGCAGTCGCGCGAATGCCGGCTTGAGCCGCGGCCCCAGCCGCCCGCTTCTCGAAGGAAGCAGACCGTACACGGCCCGGCCGACGTCAACGCCGTTCAAAACCATCGCCGACGAGCGATCGAGGACGCGGCTGCTCGCCGCGATGGTCAAGGGAACCGGACCGGCGCTCCTCAGCGCTGCCAGAAAAGCGGCGAACTGGTTCTTCATTCCGCGCGCATCGGGTCGCGCTTCAACTCGCATATGCGTGTAGATTCCGCGTAGCCGGAGTGCGTCTTCCGCTCGTATAGCTTCGGCGACCTGGGCGACATCGTGGCGATCAAAGCCCAAGCGCCAAAGACCGACGTCGACTTCGATCATCACCTCGAGGCCGCGACGCGCCGATTGCCTGCACATGCGAAGCGAATCGGCATTATGGACTGTCCCGATCAGGCGGTATTGCTCGAGCTCGCGCACCGACGAAGGGCCCAAGCGTTCACCGCCGTAGACCAGGATGGGCGCCCTGATCCGATGCTGCCTGAGCGTGATGCCGTCGGCGACGGAACCAACCGCCACCGCGTCAGCGCCCGCGTCGAGAACGGTCTTCGCCACCGGCAGGAGGCCGAAACCGTAGGCATCCGCTTTCAGAGCGACACAGAGCCAGACCCCGGCGCCGATGCTGCGGCGAACCGTGGCAACGTTCGCGGCGATCGCTCTCAGGTCGACGTCGAAGCGGTTCTGTGTGTGGTGACCCGGCCTCATTCCCGGCCGAGCGGTCCTCGGTCGTACCGCCACGTGATGGGCCCTCGCTTGCGGCGGAGTTCGTCGCGCAGCGCCGAGGTGGCCTCCTCAACGACCTCGCGGCCTTCAATCACCACCCCATAGTCGATTCGCGCGGAGCTCACACTCACCTTGCGGTCGAGCACATCGGCGAGCACGGCTTGAGGCGCCCGTTCGAGCGGGTCGCCATAGCCTCCGCCGCCTGTAGTCCACACGTCGAGCACGTCGCCAGGATGCATCGTGAACTCAAGCTTCGACGGGATCAGAACCGGCGCTTCGCCGTCAGGTAGGAGTAACGATTTCGCGCTGGCGCCGGCGCCGCCGCCGAATAATCCCCAGGGGGCGGTCCGGTGCCGCTCCCCTCGGTGCGAAACCCGAGCCGCCCCGCGCAGGACCTCGAAACGCTTCTCGAACCCGAGTCCGCCCCGGAACTGCCCGGCGCCGCCTGAGTCATCTCGCAACCGCCAGTGGGCGACCCGGATTGGAAATTCGAGCTCGAGCGCTTCCGCGGGGATGTTCTGAGCATTCGACGTGTCGGTCTGGATCGTTTCCACCCCATCCTTCGTCGGCCGTGCGCCCATCCCTCCGGCGCCGATCTCCGCGGTCACGTAGGTGCGTCCGTCGGCGGGATCGACGCCACCCATCGACATCACAAGGGGATGACCATTGGAGGCCGCCGGCAGTCTTCCAGGCAAAGCCTGGTTCAGTGCCCCCAGCAGGCAGTCCACGATTCTGCGGACGACCACCGAGCGTGAGTTGACCGCCGCGGGAGGCCTGGCGTTCACGATGCTGCCCTCAGGCAGGACAACGTGAACCGGCCGGTAACAACCGGCGTTGTTCGGGACATCGGGATCGATCGCGACCTTGACGATGTAGTACACGGCCGACAGTGTCGATGCCGGAACGCAGTTGATCGGGCCCGCGACCTGGGAGTCCGAGCCAGTGAAGTCGACCGTGAGCTCGGAGCCTGCGATCGTCGCGGTGACTTCGATCCTTACCAGGCGATCGAGCTCGACCCCGTCGTTGTCGAGGTAGTCCACGAAGTGATAGGTGCCGTCTGGAATCGCTTCCAGGGACTGGCGGGTCAATCTTTCGGCGCGATCGAGGAGCTCGCGCGTGTAAGTCGCAAGCGCATCTGGGCCGAGTCGCTCTGCCAGCGAGAGCATTCCCTTCTTGCCCACATGGCAGGCGGCAAACTGTCCGAAGATGTCCCCGATCACGACATCGGGGATGCGCACGTTTCGAGAGATCAGCTCCATGAGCGTCGTGTTCAGCCGGCCTTCGTCATACAGCTTCAGCGGTGGGATGCGAAGGCCCTCCTGGTAGATCTCGCGCGCGTCCACCGGCGTTGAACCCGGGCTTCGTCCGCCCATGTCCTGGTGGTGAGTGATCGCGGTCACCATCGCGATCAAGCGATCCCCCGCGAAGACAGGCATCGTCATCACGAGGTCTGGCAAGTGGGTCCCTCCATCAAAGGGGTCGTTCAACACGTAGACGTCGCCATCCCGCATGGTGTGCGTCGGGAATTTCTCAACGAAGCGCTGGACCGCCGGAATGATCATCCCGAGGTGAATCGGCGATGCAGCGGCCTGGGCCACTTGATCACCGGCGGCGTCGAAGATGGCTGCCGACGCATCGAGTGCCTCTTTCACGATCGCCGAATGGGAGCTCTTGAGAAGCGTGATCTCCATCTCGTCGGCGACCGCGTCGAGCTTGTTGCGGACGACCTCCAGGGTGATTGGGTCCAGCGTCTGGTGCGGGGTCTCGATCATCTATTCGCGCCTGAGGTTGCGGTCACGATCACGTTGCCTGTGCCTTGGACCTCCGCATGGTTTCCCGGGTACAGCACCAGGGTGGAGTCGAACTGCTCCACGATCGCGGGGCCGGTGATCTGGCTCCCGACCTCGAGCTCGTCCCGACGATGCACCGGCACTGTCACGTAACCGCCAAGCTCCGCGAAATGGGCCTGGCGTGCCCGGGGACCGGTCTGACCCGATGGCAAGCTGGCCGCCTGGAGGTCGAACGATGGAAACGCCCACGACTGGACCACGCGCACATTGACCAGCTCGATCGCGGCCTCCGGGCCGGCGTGACCATAGATCCGCCGATGCGCCGCGTCGAAGGCATCACGATAGGCGGCGAGCGCTCGGGTCGAGACCGGGCCCTCCATCGGAATCTCGAGGGTGTAGGCCTGGCCCACGTAGCGTGCGTCGGCCGAGCGCGCGGTCGCGGTTTCGTTCGGAGGAGCCTTGTCGGCCTTCATGCGAGCTGCTACCTGGGCCTCGAGGTCGAGGAAGGTCGCCTCGAGGCTTTCAGGCCACGCACTGTCGAGGCGAACGGCGACCGTCAGCACCTGATCGTGTTCGATTGCGGCCACCATCAGCCCGAGGGCGGACAGCACCCCGGGAACCGCTGGCACCACCATCGTCGAGATCGCGAGCTCCGAGGCGAGGCGGCCGCCGTGAACCGGACCGGCTCCGCCGAGTAAGACAAGTGCGAAGTCGCGAGTGTCGTATCCACGGCGAATTGACACGAGCCGGATGGCGTCGGCCATCTGGGAGTTGATGAGCCGATGGATGCCCGAGGCGGCCTCGATCGTCGATAGGCCCAGCTTCATCCCGAACGCCTCAACTGCGCGGTGGGCCGCATCCACGTCAAGGCGGAGGCTTCCGCCGGCGAAAAAGTCGGGATTGAGGTAGCCGAGCACCAGGCTCGCGTCGGTCACCGTCGCGTCCATCCCGCCGCGTTGGTAACAGGCTGGGCCGGGGTCGGCGGCGGCAGAGCGCGGCCCCACCCGGAAATTCCCCGCCGGATCCACCCACGCGATGCTGCCACCGCCGGCGCCGATGGTTGAGACATCCACCATGGGAATGCGGAGGGGATGGGAGTCGATCGTCCCTTCGGCCGTGACCAATGGCTTGTTGGACTGGACGAGGCAAATGTCAGCGCTGGTGCCGCCCATGTCGATGGTGATCAAGTCGCTGAGGCCGGACAAGGAACCCGCGTGCCGAGCGCCGATCACACCGGCCGCCGGGCCCGACAGAAGGACCGACACCGGTCGTTCAGCAACCAGCCGCGCCGAGGTAATTCCGCCGCGTGACTGCATGATCTGGACCGGGGCGTGAATGCCGATTTCGTCCAGCTCGCGCGTCAGCTCGGTCAGATAGCCCTGGATGACCGGCCGGATGTAGGCGTCGAAGGCTGTGACCACGGTTCGCTCGTATTCCCTGAACATCGGATCGACCTCGCTTGACAGCGAGACGCTGAGGGTGGGATCCAGCTCCCGGATGAGCTCGCGGATGCGCCGCTCGTGCGAAGGATTTCGAAAGCTGAAGAGCAAGCAGACCGCAAAAGCCGAGGCATGCTCTTCTTCCTTGAGTTCGCGAACTGTTTCGACGACCCCCCTTTCGTCAAGGGCCAGTACCACACTGCCGTCGGCGGCGACTCGCTCGGGGACGCCTCGCCGGCGGCGACGCGGCGCGAGGAAGACGGGTGTCTCCGCATCCATGAAAAGGTCATACATGCGAGTGCGTCTCAGGCGGCCGATCTCAAGACTGTCCTCGAATCCATCGGTGGCCAGGATCGCCGTGGTCGCGCCGCGTCTTTCCAGGACTGCGTTCGTGCCGATGGTTGTCCCATGCACGAACCTCTCCACATCCGATGCCTCGGCTCCGGCAAGGTGCAGCGCCATCTGCGTGCCCTGTCGAACCCCGTCAATAAGGCGGCTCGGGGTGGTAGGAACCTTTGCCGCCTGATACTGACCGTTGGTTGGGTCGATCGCGACGACATCTGTAAATGTGCCGCCGATGTCGACGGCGAGCAAGACCAATGCGAATCCTTACTTGCTGATCATCAACTGCTTGCGCCATCGGTCGCCGTGAATCGCAAGCACATCGAGTTGATCCACGTAGTAGAGGATCTTGCCTTCCAGGCTGGTTGGAAACGTGGCAGCCTGAGGTGAGTGTGTGAGGATGATGTGGCAGATCGCCTCCGGCACGCCGTGCTTCAGCGCCATGTGCGCGGCCCAAAACGAGTGGGGGTATGCGCGCCCCAGCGCCGAGAGTGTCATCTCCCCTTCGGTAATCGTGTACTCAACCAATTTCGAAGCGTCCTGAAGCAGGCCCGCGGCGACCAGGGCGTCGCGATCGACCTTCACCCCGTGAAACCGCTCGAAGGAGGCCGCCACGGCGAGCGCCATCTCGACGACGGCGCGGTTGTGCGGCAGGTGGGGGTAGCGAATCTCGGGTGACACCGCGAGCGAGTCGATCGAGTCCCAGTCCGACATCTGCCAGAGCTCCTGCCAGACCGCCTCGACACGGGATGCCAGGCTCGCATCCTGGATCAGCTTCACCTCCGGAAACAGCGCCGGGAAGTCGAGCGCTGGCCTCACGATCGGCTGGAGCCATACTTTCGATTCAGCTCGTCTGAGGTTAGGTAGCGGCTCTCGATCTCCTCGATCTGGCGAAGGCCCATCAGAGAATTCAGGTCCTCAAAGGAAATGGCCAGGTCCGGACGGTCGACTGCTTCGCCGGATTCGGCGCTCTCGAGCAACGCGGTCATCGCGTTCCGCATGCCCATGGCGGAAGCGGCGGTAAGCATCCGGGGATAGATCACGGCCGCGACCCCAAGCTGCTCGAGACGAGTCGGAGGCAGGAGTGGGGTGGTGGACCTTTTGCGGATCCCAAAGCCCATGTTGACGAGGACCGGTCCCGACACCTTGTCGCACATGCGCGCGATGTCTGCTTCCGAGAGCACGGCGTCCGCGAAGAGCAGGTCGGCGCCCGCGTCCGCGTACAGGTTGGCGCGATTGATCGCCTCGTCGATTCCCAATGGGCCGGCGGCGTCGGTCCGAGCCATGATCACGAAGTTCGGGTCGGCGCGGCCTTCGACCGCAGCTCGAACCTTCTGCACCATCTCATCCGCGTCGATCAGCTCCTTGCCCGACATGTGCCCGCAGCGCTTGGGCCACGTCTGGTCTTCGAACATCACACCCGCCAAACCCGCTTGCTCGAACGCTCTCACAGCGAGGTGCACGTTGACGGCGTTGCCATAACCCGTGTCGCCGTCCCCGAGCAGCGGCAGCGACGTGCTCCGCGCTAGGACCCTGCATGCTTCGAGGTTTTCAGCGAGCCCCATCAGACCCACATCCGGCCATCCCCACCTGCTCTCCGACACTCCGGAGCCAGTGATGAACGCCGCCTTGAATCCGCACGTTTCGATCAGCCTGGCGCTGAATCCGTCGAACACGCCCGGCATTAGAAGGATGGAAGGCGCCGCGATCAGCTTTCGCAGCTGTTGCCCGGGGTTCGATGCTCGGCCGGAATCGTGCGCCGTCACGTGGACCTCCCGCGCGTCAATGCTCGGTCTGTTCGCATGGTTGGTGCCCGCGGGTCATTCTAGAATGACTTTCAAATTTTCGGCTGGACCATCGCCTGCGGTTCCGGCGCTGGAGTGTCATGACCGAGCTGAACATGGTCGAGGCTCTTCGCTCGACATTGCGTTCCGAGATGGAGCGGGACGAGCGAGTGATGGTGCTCGGCATGGACGTCGGACGGCTTGGCGGCGTCTTTCGCGTCACCCAGGGTTTGCTTGAACGCTTCGGTCCGGAACGGGTCGTGGACATGCCCCTCGCCGAGGGCGCCATCATCGGGTCGTCGATCGGCCTGGCGATCGGGGGGATGATCCCGGTTCCGGAGATCCAGTTTCTCGGATTCACGCATCAGGCCATGCACCAGATCGGGCCGCAATTGGGTCGATATCGATATCGCAGCCGAGGCCGGTTCAGCTGTCCGGTCACGATCCGCGCGCCATTTGGTGGCGGAGTCCGAACTCCCGAGTTCCATCCAGACGCGATCGAAGCGCAGTTCGTCCAGCAACCCGGAATCAAAATCGTGTGTCCGGCCAACCCTTACGACGCCAAAGGCCTGTTGCTCGAAGCCATTCGAGATCCGGATCCCGTGCTTTTCCTAGAACCCCAGCGTCTCTACAGAAGCGAAAGGGTCACTGTGCCCGACGATGACTACCAGATCCCGTTCGGCCAGTCTCGCATTGCCCGGGACGGAAAGGATGTGGTGATCATCGCGTGGAGCGCCGCGGTCGAACTCAGCCTGAGAGCAGCCGACCAGGTGTCCGCAGACGGCATCTCAGCCGCGGTGCTCGATCTGCGCACCCTCGTCCCGCTCGATATCGACGGACTGGTCAGGAACGTCTCGGCGAGTGGCCGCGCGGTGGTGGTTCACGAGCCTCCGCTGAGCGGCGGTTTCGGCTCCGAGATTGTGGCCACCCTGCAGCAGGAGGCTTTCATGTCACTCGACGCGCCAATCGAACGGGTTGCAGCCTGGGACACGCCATATCCGCCCGGGTCGCTAGAGAACCACTACCTGCCTTCGGTGGAGCAGGTGGTGCAGGCCGTCAAGCGCGTCGCTGCCTACTAGCTTTCGAATCGCTTCCTCAGCTGCCGCCGCTGACCGGCGACGCGCGCAGGCGGATTGGCATAAATATGATCGAAAACGTCATCCGGCTTAGGCGCAGGGTAGGTGGCCGCGCGTTCCATCGCGGCCCGAATCTCGGCTTCGATCTGTTCGGTCCAGGCCCGCTCGATGTCCACGCTCCAGGCTCCGCGCGCTTCCAGGTAGAGCTGGACGCGCCGGATCGGATCCACCGCAGTGGCGGCCTCGACTTCGGTCGGTTCGGGATAAGCCTTCGGATTGGCGGTCGTGTTGTGCATGCCCATTCGATAGGTCCGGTTCTCCATGAGGGTGGGACCTTCGCCGGCGCGGGCGCGCCGCACGGCGGCTCGAGCCGTTTCGTAGACGGCAAACAGATCATTCCCATCGACTACAAAGCCGGGAAAGCCGTAACCCGCACCCCGAGTCCACAGCGCTCCTGCCGTCTGCATCGAAGATGGCGTCGAAATCGCCCAGCTGTTGTTTTGGATCACGAATACGATCGGTGCATTCAGCACGCCGGCCAGGTTGCACGACTCGTGAAAGTCACCCTCGGACGAAGCTCCCTCGCCCAGAAAGACCATCACGGCCGCGCCGGTGCGGCGCAGCTTCTGCGCCCAGGCGAGACCGACCGCGTGGGGCAGCTGCGCTCCGACCGACTGATTGCGAGGCAACATGCGGACGTCGTCGGGAATGCGGCCCGCTGTGAGCTTTCCCATATACACGGCTAGCAGCTTCTCGAGAGGCATCCCATGACGCAGCATCGCTGGCTGCTCCCTGTAAGCCGGCGCCAGCCAGTCGACGCGCGTATCAAGCGCCCAGCTCGAGCCAACGACAGACGCCTCCTGGCCGTGAACGGGGCCATAGGTTCCGAGGCGGCCCATGCGTTGAAGCTTGACCGCCCACTCGTCGACTGCTCGCGAGAGCATCATCAGCCGGAGCGCGGCGGCAGCCTCCTCATCCGCCATCGGGGCCGAATGACCGCGCCGCAACTGGCCATCAGGCTGAAGGATGCGAACCGCCTCGGCGGGAAGGGCTAGCGCGGCCGGCAGCTTGCGGGTGCTAAGTTCATCCTTTTGAAATGACAATCCAGTGAGAGTCTACTCGCTAGCTTTTCGCGCTCCCCGCTCGTCTCCGTCGTGAACGCAGAGACGGCCCGAGAACGCATCCGCGCCCGCTCGGACGTCAAGGCGTTCATCTCGCTGACTGATGGGTCGGGCGAGGGGACGATTGTCGGTGTCAGTTATGTTGTCGAGGTACGGGGCACGATCAACACCGGCGGCGCCATCATCCTCCCGTCCGATGTAAGCCAAGAAGATGCCCCGGTGGTGACCGCGATGCGTGCCTGCGGTTGCTTGATTGTGGGAAAGACCAACCTCCACGAATTCGCTTTCGGTGTGACCAGCGTGAACCAGCATTACGCGGCGGTGGGCTAGTAGCCGTGCCTGAGAAGTACGGCCAGGATGTGCTCGAGCCGCTGTTGCGTGGTCTTCAGGTCAGGCGCGCTGAATACTCAGCCGCGCTGCCTACACAGTCGAAGCTTCGCGTCGCTGCCGATCAAGCTATGGAAGCGGGCAGGGTCGACGCTTTGCTGGCACCAGCGACGAGGATCGTCGCCCCTCTCAGGACTGATCGTTTCGAGAGATCGGACCTTACGAGCTACACGCGGCCCTTCAACACAACAGGCCAGCCGGTCGTTTGCCTACCTGTGCTTGGAGCTGGCGTCCCTGTGGGTATCCAGGTTGTGGGGCGCCACGGGATGGACCAGAGGCTGGTCCAGATTGCGAGCGCAATCGAGCATCAGTGGGCGGCTTTGATTTACGAAGGAGCGATGTGATGCCGGATCTCATTAGCGTGATCCGCACAAGCGAGCAGCGGTGGCGCATCGGGCTCGTCAACGGTCCGAACATGCCTCATCTCGAAAAGCGGGAGAGAGAACGGTTCGGCGACGTCGGCACGATCCGAGATCTGGAAGCGCGGATACGGACGCTGGCCGACGCCCTGGGCGTGGAGCTTGTTCGCACGTGCGTCTCCAACCACGAAGGCGAGATCCTCGATTGGATCCAGACGCAGACTGATGACCTTGATGGCCTACTAGTGAACCCGGCGGGGCTCACCTGGACCGGTGAGGCGACTCGGCACGCCCTCTACGACACAGGTCTGCCTGTGATCGAGATTCACTTTGCCAACCCGAACCGACGAGGTAAGCCTTCCATCTTTACCGAGTCGGTCGTCGGGACATGTCAGGGCCTTCGCAAGCACTCCTACACCGCAGCCCTCGTCGCGTTGGTCGCGATGCTTGACGACGGCGACTTCCAGAAACCGGGGCTCTTCGACGAACGTAAGAGGAGGGGCACGTGACCTCGGCGCTAGTCCTACCTGGACTGGAAGAGCCTCCCCTCGAGCGTGGCGGTGGAGTCCGGACCTGGTATCTCGTTACGAGGGAGCGCGGTGCCATCGAATTCCTGACCTGGATCACCGAGTTCGACCCAGGCACTTCGCTTGCACCGCATTTCCACAACTGCCAGGAATCGGTCACCGTACTCGAGGGCAGGGCTGTATTCGAGGCGGCTGGCGAGGAGGGCAATCTGGCTCAGAATGCGGCCACCCTCGTGCCGACAGGCACCGTCCATCGCTTTCGCAATCCCGGTCCAAACCGGCTTCGCATCCTTTTCGTGTTTGGATCCGTCAACGCGACACGCACGGTCGTCGCGGACACCCGATGAAGACCGTCGTTGGCCTGCGGGTAGGTTGGGGCGAGCAGACGTACGAGGTCAACCCAAACTGGGCCCGCCTGCCGGCTAACCTGAACACTTGGCCCTGTCACATCAGTCGCGGCGAGTCCCGACGGTCGAATTTACCTGTGCCACCGCCTTGAACCTAGTGTCCTGATCCTGGACCCAGCGGGTGCGGTTGTCGGAAGTTTGGGCGACGGCGAGGTGATCGACCCGCACGGCATCACGACTGACCTCAAGGGCAATATTTACGTCGCTGACCGAGACCGACATGTCGTGGTGGTCTTCGGTCCCGACGGGAAGCTGATAAAAGAATTGGGCACGCGAGACCACGCGTCGCCCGAAGCTCCGTTCAACCATCCAGCGGACGTCGCAGTCGCCGCCAACGGAACGACGTTTGTAGCCGATGGCTATGGGAACTCGCGGATCCATGTGTTCTCTGCGGACGGCAGGCTTGTCCGGAGCTGGGGTGAGGCTGGCCGTGGCCCCGGACAGTTCAGCGTGCCTCACGGGATAGCGGTCGATTCGCGCAACCGGGTGTACGTAGCGGATCGCGAGAACGATCGCGTGCAGGTCTTCGATCTGGCGGGCACGTTGCTCGATGTTTGGGACGCCTTCCGCGGGCCGACCGACGTCAGCATCGACGAGCGAGAAAGAATCTTTGTCTCCGACCACATACCGACAGTGACGGCGCTCGACACCTCGGGCCGGGTGCTTGTCAAGATCCGCGCCTACCACGACACTCACGGGGTGTGTTGCGACCGGGCGGGAAATGTCTTCGTCGCCTCCACCGCGGGCAGGTCCGTGATCAAGTACACAACGGTTGGTCACGCGTGATCTGGCGAGAGCTCTACCAGCGTGCGCTAAGCCTCGGCGCTTCGACGATCTATGAAGCGGCTGGCGGACTAGGCGCCATGGATCCGGCGATCCGGCCGGTTTGGAAAGGCGCCGCTGTTTGCGGCCCGGCCTTCCCCGTAAAGTGCGTAGTTGGCGACAACCTCGCCATCCATCGCGCGCTCGAGCAAGGCGAGCCGGGCGATGTGCTGGTCGTCGACGCCGGCGGCGACAGCTCCGGATACTTCGGCGAGGTGCTGGCGAATGCAGCGCAGGCGCGGGGTCTGATTGGCGCCGTCGTCAATGGGGGCGTGCGAGACATCGATGCGTTCGAGAGGATAGGATTCCCGGTTTTCTCGCGTTGGATAAGCATGAGGCGCACCGCTAAACGCGAGGCTGGCGAGATAGGCGAGTCGATCGACGTCGGTGGAGTCACCGTGGCCCGTGGCGCGGTGGTTGTGGCCGACGCCGACGGAGTTCTGGTCACGCATTCAGCCACGTTCGAGGCGACTCTCCGCAAGGCGGACGGCAGGGCCACTCGGGAGTCCGGGATCATCGCCAGACTGAAGAGCGGCGAGCTGACCCTTGACCTCCTCGGTCTTCGCCCCACCAGCAAATGACGGTCCCGCCCCGCAAATGAAGGCTGCAGGCAGCCCGCCCCTCCTGTCCGGGCTTCGCCTCGTCGAGATCTCTGCGTTCATCGCGGCTCCCCTTGGCGGCGCAACGTTGGCCGCGCTCGGCGCAGACGTCATCCGCGTCGACCCGCCCGGAGGCGGCATCGATATCGGTCGTTGGCCGTTGCACAACGGACGCAGCCTTTACTGGGCCGGCCTCAATCAAGGCAAACGATCAGTAACAATCGACATGCGCTTCGAAGCCGGCCGTCGCCAGGCCTCCAGGCTGATCACCGCCGCGGGCGAGGGCGGAGGGATTTTTCTCACCAATCTGCCCGCCATCGGTTGGAGCTCATATGAGGAGTTGTCTCGACTCCGTTCGGATCTGATCATGGTGGTCATCACGGGCAGTCGTGACGGTGGCACCGCGGTGGACTACACCGTGAACGCCTCTTTGGGCTTTCCACTGATTACCGGCCCGGAGGGTCACGCGGGACCTGTCAATCACGTGCTCCCAGCATGGGATGCGATGACGGGCTTCCTCGCTGCCACAGCAATTCTTGGCGCCGAGCGGCATCGACGGCTGACCGGCAAGGGCCAGCTGGTCGAATTGAGCCTTGCTGATGTTGGCCTGGCAATTGCAGGTCACCTCGGCTTCATAGCTGAAGCGCAGATAACCGAGGAACCGCGTGGCCGGTTCGGCAACTACGTATACGGTTCCTTCGGTCGGGACTTCGCGACAAAGGACTGTAGGAGCGTGATGGTCCTGGCCCTCACGCCACGTCAGTGGAAAGCCCTGGGCCAGGCCACTGGTCTGGCCGGCCAATTCACGGAGATCGAAGCCCGCTTGGGCGTCGATTTGTCGGCCGAGGGCGATAGGTGGCGTACCCGCACCGAGATCAGCGCATTGCTCGGATCCTGGATTGGTCAGCGCGATCTGGCTGAAGTTGGCGACTTATTTGAGGCGGCGGGAGTGCTCTGGGGACCTTACCAATCATTCAAGGAGTTGATTGCAAGTAGAACCATGACTTCGGCGCCACGCAGGTTGGTGGACGAGGTTGAGCACCCCGGCCTCGGCCGCTATTTGACCGTCGGTTCGCCAATTCGGTTTGGGGCAAACGCGGCGCTGCCTCCGCAAGCTGCGCCCGGGCTGGGCCAGCACACTGCGGAGGTGCTAAGAGAATTTGGATTGGAGGAATAACAGCGCTGCACCGACCAAGTTGGTCCCACCGGCACAACTGAATCGCGCGGCGGCCGTTGTATTGCTATAGAGCCGGAGGCCATCACCGGCTGATCTCCCGATGACAGCGTTGGACCAGCTCCAAGTCGGCGTAGGGCGCCGATTTGGCGTTTTCATCGTCAGCCGGGGAACCTATCATCGCGGTTGAACTGCGATGGTCAGGCGTGGCAGGGTCGCTGTCGTTGGGGGCTCATTGGGCGGACTCACCGCCGCACTCCTCTTACGCGACAGCGGTCACGATGTGATCGTTTATGAGCGATCGGCGGCAGAGCTTGAGCAGAGGGGTGCCGGAATCGGCTTTCTGCCAGCCAGTTCTCGGTACCTGGCCGAGAGGGCGGGCGTCGACCTGGACGAGATCAGCATCTCTACGAAATACATTCGCTATCTCGACCGGCAAGGCCTCGTCATCCATGAGCAGAAACAGCCCTACCGCTTCAGCAACTGGAATACCGTCTATCGCTCGCTCCTCCGGCGTTTTGACCGCGAACGGTATCTCCTCGGCCACGAGTGCGTCGACATCCACCAAGAACATGGCAAGGTCCAGATCATGCTTGCCGACGGCAAGGAGACCGAGGTCGACCTACTTGTGTGCGCCGATGGGGTCGGCTCCCGCGCGCGCTCTTGCCTCTTGCCTCAGGTCAAACCGCAGTACGCGGGCTACGTCGCTTGGCGCGGCGTCGTTAGCGAGCAGGAATTGGGCGAGGATGCAGTGCCTTTTGGCGACGCGATCACCTACCACGTCTACGCGAACAGCCACATCCTCGTCTATCCCATTCCTGGCATCGACGGCTCAGTCCGCCGCGGCGATCGGTTAATCAACTTCGTCTGGTACCGCAACTACCTGCTTGGCGGCGACCTGATTGACCTGATGACCGACTCCGACAATGAGCTCCACGAGGTCTCGCTGCCGCCAGGCACCCCCCGGCCGGTGCACATCGACGAGATGCGGGCGACGGCGGCGGCCAGGCTACCCGAGCGCATTGCGAGAGCCGTGCTCGCCGTCAAAGCGCCTTTTGTGCAGGCGATCTTCGACCTGGAGGTGCCGCAAATGTCCTTTGGGCGCGTTTGCCTACTAGGCGATGCCGCGTTCGTCGTTCGACCGCATGCTGCAGCGGGAACCGCCAAGGCGGCGTCCGATGCTTGGGAGCTGGCAAGAGCGCTTGCGGAACACCCTGACTTCGAGAGCGCGCTCAGGGCGTGGGAGCCGGGCCAGCTGGAACTCGGCCGGAAC
>Ga0066665_10000173_pt1 | contig 21418 bp, 23 predicted proteins | sample GraSoiAngelo_114_FD_75175 | JGI IMG/M metagenome (GOLD analysis project Ga0066665, IMG submission 75175) | Grasslands soil microbial communities from the Angelo Coastal Reserve, California, USA - 14_0903_13_40cm | ecosystem: Environmental > Terrestrial > Soil > Grasslands | place: USA...
CGATCCACTGAAGGCCCTGTTCGTGCCGGCCGAGCCGCGCCTGCGCGATGCCGTAGAGCAAGGCGAGGGTGGGCTCGGCGAGCTCGCTCTGGTCGCGCGCGCCCAGGAACTCGACTACCGCGGCATGGTGGCCGGCGGCCGCGAGTGCGCGGGCCTTTGCGACGACGGGCGACGCCTCTGCGAGGCGCTGGTCGTGGGCGTGATCTTTGGGCATTGGGATGCGCTCTCCCGCCTAGAAGCCCACCGACCACTCCAACAGCGCTTCCGCGATCTCGTACTCGCAGAAGTGCGGCAGCGCGTATGTGAACGACTGGTCGTCGAGCGACTGGCTCGCGCCGAGTTTTTCCCACGCTGCGCTGTCGTCTTCGCGATACCAGAGGCCGAGCAGCTTCGCTTCGATGACGCTGTCGCTGCTGTCCGCGACGCCGTCGCCGTTCAGGTCGCCGCCCGCACCCCCGTACCAGATCTTCAGGTGGGCCGGCTCGCCGAACTGCAAGCCGCTCGGCTCGAGAATCACGCCGATCTTGCTGGTGTCGACGCTGACGGTGATGAGGACCGAGTCCCCCAAGGCGAGCTCACCGACGCCCGGGACGAACTGGGGATCGGTCGTCGTGAGGAGGAGGAACGGATGCGTTTCGGAATCGATGCTGCTGCTGTAGTTGATTTGGACCGAGCGAGACTCGCCGCGCACCGCCCAGAACGACACTTGATACTGGTCGAGACTGAGGGGAGGTGTCAGGGCCATCGTTCCGGAGCGGCGCGCGCGAGCATCAAGTCGAGCTGTGAACTGTGGAGCTTGAGCCCAGCGCAGGGCCTGGGGAGCTGCGGGAGCTGCGGCAGCTTTCACCGCTGTGGGTTGGTCCGCGCAGCGCGCTACCGAAAGCGCCAGGACGAGGACCATGAGGGAGCGGCGCACGAACAACTTCATGAGGATCTCCAAGGGCTCCAGGGTACCTGGTGACTACGAGGGCGACTTGACTGCGATGAGCTCAGACGGCAGTATTGGACAGAATCGGTCCTTCTGCTGTCTATCCACGACACCGAAAGTAGGCATATCTTGTCACCTGTCAAGCCCGAAACTGGCCCGAAACGAGTCCCCGTAGCGAGTCGCCTGGCTGTGCTGCTCGACGTCTTCAGTCCCTGGGACGGCATCTCGTTGAGCTACCGACAGTTCGCCGCGGCGCTGGGCGGTGCTGTAACCGAAGCAGCTATAAAGAAATGGCCGCATCGAGAGAAGTTTCCGGCCGACGTCGCCCGCCTGATCGTCGCGAAGGCAAAAGAGCTTGGGATCCCAGATGTTACGCTGGAGTGGGTACTTTGGGGCGAAGGTTCAGGTCCCAAAAAGGGAACCAAAAAGGTTCCACAGCAGCCAGTGCAGCAGGAACATCAGGAGTTAGCCACGAGTATCGCCGAAGCGCTGGGGACCGATCTGGCCCACAACGAATTCGGGCAATGGTCCTCGGTCGAGGTGCAGCGCACGGTCATCTGGTCCCTCAAGGATCTGGCGCGGCGCTTGTGGGTGCTCCGGTTCCCAATGAGTGAGACGTTCAAGCTGACCGATGAATGGGGTACCAAGATCGGGTTGCCGAGCCGTCCCCTTGCTGCGGCAGCGGGTCCTGATGATTTTTCCGCCGCCCCACCCGCCGCCTCGACGGGCCGATAGCTCAACTGGCAGAGCAACTGACTCTTAATCAGTAGGTTCTCGGTTCGATTCCGAGTCGGCCCATCCTACGGAATGACCAATGATCAATGATCATTGATCATTCATTATTGACCATTCTCCAGATCAGCTGGTCTGTCTCGCATGCGCCACTTCGCACTTCTCGCCTCGCTCCTGATACCGGTTCGCGCCGCCGCCCAGCAACCCCACCCCCCCGTGCCGCCGCCATTGCACGTAGAAGTCGACTCCGCGCACCGTAGCGTCTTGATCACGGGCGGCCCGTACCGCGTGCCCGTGAGCCAGGAAATGCCCGGAATGATGATGGACATGCCCGCCACCCCGGTACAGAAGTTCGCGTTTCCAGTGGACGGCTGGCTCCAGGGCTTCCGCATCGACCTGTTCGACGATCACGGCCATGTGCTGCCTCACCGCCTGCTGCATCACCTGATCGTGGTGAACTTCTCGCGCCGCCAGTTCATCTACCCGGCTCTCGAGCGGCTGCTGGGCACCGCCGAGGAGTCGGACACCGGCGATATCCGCATCCCGCGCTCCATCGGTGTGCCGATGCGGGCCGGTCAGGACCTGGGCGTGTACGCGATGTGGCACAACGACACTGGGCCCGAGATCCCCGTCGCCTACTGGCGCATCGTCCTGTTCATGGCAAACCGGAGCCTCAGGCCCAGGCCAATCGACGTGCTTCCCGCCTACATGGACGTGAACATCCAGACCAATCCCGAGGAGAACCGCTTCAACGTCCCCCCGGGCCACTTCGAGATCGGCTACGAGTTCAGCCCCCCGCTGTCCGGGCATCTCCTGATGGTGACCGGCCACCTGCACGACTGCGGCACGCTGGTCAAGCTCGTCGATGCCGCGAGCGGCAAGACGCTCGTGCAGGTCAACGCGAGACGCGACTCGCTCGGACATGTGCTGTCGATACCGCGCAAGCTGCTCGCGATCCGCGGCGAGGGGCTGCACCTCAAGGCCGGGCATCGCTACCGCGTGGTGGGAGTGTTCGACAATCCCGCGCGCGACACATCGTACGGCGCCATGGCGGAGATGGTGGGCCTGTTCGCGCCGGACCATTACCGGGAGTGGCCCGCGCTCGATCCCGCCGATCCGTACTACCATCGGGACCTGGTGGATCTGCTGGCGAACGGGGCAACGGACTCGGTGATCGTCGGGAGCGGGGGGCCTCCGCGCTAGCGCGGCGCTGTCGCCTCGCTGTCAGCTCGCTGTCCGGTTCCTTGACGATCATTTGCCGCGCCCGGTCGCTACGCCGGGGATGGTTGGGGACACGCTACTCCTGGACGGGAGCGCTCACGTGGGCCTCGTGGAAGCGTCAGTTTCCGTGATCTACCTGCGCGTCAGACTCGCACCCACCTGAAGGAAGCTCACGGTCGCGCTGCCCGCGGCCTGGCCGCCGTTGAACTTCACGTCGCCGCCGAAGACACCGACCGAGTAATGCGCAAACGGCGCGAGCCGCCAGGAGCGGTTCACCGGGTACTCATAACCGACACCTAGCTGCGGGCCGATTCCCGATGAGGTGACGACGTCGGTGCCGTCATTGACGCGGTGCATGACGAAGGTCGCGCCGCCCCGCAGGTAGAACTGACGCCGCACGTTCGGATACCAGTACGCGGCGGCACCAAACGACAGCAGCGTCTGGGTCACTCCACCGTCGCGCTGCCGCCAGCCGGCGAGCTCGGCGCCGACGCGCACCGCGCGTCCGGTACTGCCGCCGACTCCCACGAACGCGGAGAGGCCTGTCGTCCTGCGCCCGGCGCAGATGTCGCACGTGACGCGCGCCCAGCCCGGCGCCACGCCGACACTGTACCACAACCCGGACGCTTCGCGACGCTGTGCGGCGGCGCCGCTCGTGCCGGCGAGCAGGGTTGCCACCAGGACCATCGCAGTGGTTCGCATCGCGCCACTATAACTCAACTACGGTGGCCAATTTGGGAGTGATCACGGTCACCGCTGATCGTGCCGCGACGGGGCGAACGTGAGGCCGGGAATCCATGAAACCCGCATCCCTGCTGCTCTTTCTCGTGGCAACCGCGGCCCTGGCGGCGTGCCACGACATGCCGGCGGCACCCGACTACGGCCCCGCCACGGGCAACGCTGCGTCCTTCGGTCTCTGGTCCCCGGGTGCGAATGACGACTGCACCAAGGCACAGCACGACGCCTACTCGGTCGTCGGGCCCGATCACAAGCTCTATCCGACGTGGCATCCGCCGATCGATCCGGTGACCGGCTGCTCCTTCGGCCACGATCATGGACGCGATCCGCGCGGTTCGGCGCTGTATCGCGAAGTCGGGCAGATCCCGTTCGGCTACGCGAACGAACAGCTCGACGTCTACGATCCGCTCACCACGCGGCACGAAGACCACTTCGGACACAAGATTGAATGGCAGAACGACGTCCCGATGCATTTCGGCAGCGCCGCGGCGGATGCGATCTTCGCCGTGCGCTGCGATATCCTCACAAAACTGCATCAGGGCACGCACTCGAAGGACGCGTTCACCAACAACTTGCACGAGCTGGTCTATCACATCCGCTGCACCGACGGGACCGAGATGCACATCACGATGCTGGCGGCGATCGGCACGCCAGGCCAATTCGAGCGCAGCTGCGACGGCACGACCGTCGTCGTCGGTCCGGCGACGCCGCCGAACTCGCCCGATGGTGGCGGCGTGCGGATCATTCCCGATCGCACCTGCGTGGATCGCGATATCCTCGTGCCCGCGGGACAGTTCTCGAACTTCGGGGCGTTGCACGAGAGCTGGCAAACCTCGAACTCGGTGCGCCGCGAAGACGGCCACACGCTCGCGTTCTTCAATCCGTATTTCCAGGTCTCGCTGCCGAGCCGTTTCTACGATCCGGCCCTGGTGGGAATTACCGGACGGCCGATCGACGTGTGCTACGAAGTCACGCCGGCGGGGAACGCCGCGCGGGGTGGGGCCTGCGCGCGCTCCACCAGCAACGGGACCATCACGGGAATCACGTTCGACGATCCGCGCTCGGTGTTCGACGGCACGGATCGCGTGGTCGACGTCAATTCCAACTTCATCGGCAACGCGGGCGGCCCCGAGGTGTGGTATACCGACCCGTTCGGCAGGCACGGCCGCACGGCGCCGTTCGCCGGGTCGATTCGTCAATTCATCGCGCAGATCAACAATGATCGAGGGGGGCTCGAGCTGGCCGGGCCGGGGATTGGCGGCGACCGCGATTATGGGGGCCCCCGAGTTCATGCTCCGAACTGATAGATCCGAATAGTAGGCTATTTCTTCCGTGAAACAGTTCCGATCGCGTTGATCAAATCGCCTAAATCGTAGGGTTTTGTGACCGACGGCTGACCGCAGTTCTCCAGGAACGACCGCGTCTCGCCGCGCGCCTGATCTCCGGTCACAAACACGAAGCGCTTCGCGACGAGCGGTCGGCTGTTGACCAGCTGCTCGTACATCGCGCGCCCGCCGAGGCGCGGCATCTGCAGGTCGGTGACGATGGCGTCGAACGTGTTGTCGCGGTCGCCGAGCCGCTCCATCGCCTCGAGCCCGTTCTCGACCGCGACGATCTGATGGCCTTCGCGCTCGAGCAGGAGCACCATCGCCTGCCGGTTCACCGCGTCGTCGTCCACGACGAGGATGCGCATGCGCGGCAGGCTTTCCGCCGGCGAGGGCAGCGGTGTCTGCGCGCCCAGCAGGCTGCGCGGCAAGGTCACGACCACTTCGGCGCCGGTGCTGCCGCCCCGCGGCCTGAGCCGCAGGTTGCCGCCGGCCGATTGCGCGAGGGCCCGGGCGAGCGCGAACTCCACCTCGCCACCACCGCCCGATTGCGTGAAGCGAAACGGCGACGTCAGGCGCTGCTCCGCCTCGACGGCCAGGGGCTTGCCCGAATCCCATAACGAGACGACGACCGAGGGTCCGGTCGCGATCGTCTCCAGCCGCAGCTCGCGGGGCGGCTGGGCGGCACGCAAGCGGCGCAATGAGAAATCGAGCAGCTTCGTCAGCATTTCGCTGAGCTGCGCCATGGGGCACGCCACCATCGGCAGGTCGTCGGGGACCGCTCGCACGATTTTGACGCCGAGCTCGCGGAAGGTGGACTCGCGGTCCGCCAGCACCCCATTGATCACAACCGCCGCATCGCACGGCTCCGCGGCTCCCGCCGGGTGTGCCGCGAGCTCGAGAAAATGACTCGTGATTTCGGCGGCGCGCCGCACCTCGCCGTGCAACAGCACCAGCGCGCGGGCGCGCTCGGGATCGAGGGGGCTGCCGTGCAGCAAATCGGCGAGCCCGCCGATCGCCGCGAGGCGGTTGTTCAGGGCATTGAGAACGTTGGCGGAGCCTTCATCGAGAACGACGTGCTTGACGTCGGGTGAAGCCGAGTTGGAAGATCGCGAGGATGGTGGAGGTTGCGAAGGGGGCGCAGGACGGGCGCGTGACGGCGCGGGGACCTGCGTCTGCCGGCCCAGTACATAGCCGATCAGCGCGCCGACTGCCGCACCGAACCCGAACGCTACCCATAGCTCCATGCCGAAAAGCTATGCGCCGCGCGAGTTTGCGCGAGCAGCCAGCCGTCACACTGGGGACGAGACCCCCGTCACGCTATGCCCTGGCTCGGATTCGAACCGAGACGCCTTGCGGCACTGCCCCCTCAAGACAGCGTGTCTACCAGTTCCACCACCAGGGCGGGCCAGAAACATAGAAAAGTTCCGCCATGAAGTACAGGCGGGGTTTAGCCAAATCGTTTCGCGGCGCGTTCCCGCGCTTTGCGAGCCTCTTCTTCCCGGTTGCGGGGTGGCGCCTTGATCGTCAACGAATCGATCAACCGCCGGGCAATGTTCGTCACGTCATCCACCGCGCCGTTGAACACTGCCTCGTTTGCGTGCGAGGGGTGCGTCGTGCCGCTCAGCTTTCGGACGAACTGCAACGCCGAGGCACGAATCTCCTCATCGCTCGCGGGGGGGGCGAAGTTCGCCAGCGTCTTGATGTTTCTGCACATACCGGCTCCTCTGGGATCGCAAGGGGTCGTGCCGAGTCTACCCCCTAAGTAGGCCTACCACAATGGGATTAGCGCGTGTCGATTTCTCGGAGTCTCGTTCGACGCCTGAATGAACACCAGACGTCAAAAGAAACCTTTGCGCGAAAGCGAGATGGCAATGCGATTCCTGGTGATGGTGAAGGGCAACAAAGACTATGAGGCCGGCGCCATGCCGACCCAGCAGGAACTGACGGAGATGGGGAAGTTCAACGACGAATTGGTCAAGGCGGGCGTCATGCTGGCCGGCGAGGGGTTGCAGCCCTCCGCGAAGGGTGCGCGGATCAGCTATGCAGGCAGCAAGCGCACGGTGCGCGATGGGCCGTTCACCGAAGCTAAGGAACTGGTCGCCGGGTTCTGGATCTGGCAGGTGAAGTCGCGCGCCGAAGCCCTCGAGTGGGCGAAGCGGATCCCGTTCAAGGACGGTGACGTAGAAATCCGCCAGATCTTCGAATCCGAGGACTTCGGCGCGGAATTCACGCCCGAGCTGCGCAAGCAGGAGGAGCAGCAGCGGGCCGCGATCGCCAAAAACAAGCAACGCGCGGGGAAATAACCATGAAATTCATGACGATTGTGAAGACGCGCGAGACCGGCGCGCACCCGTCGCCGGCGCTCATCGAGAAGATCGTGAAGCTGGGTGCGGACGCGGCCCAGAAGGGCGTCATGGTCGGGATGGGTGGTCTGGCGCCGACGGCGTTGGGCGCGCGTGCCCGGCTCGCCAATGGAAAGATCACGATCACGGACGGACCGTTTACCGAGGCGAAGGAGATCATCGGCGGCTACGCGATCTACGATGTCGCTTCGAAGCAGGACGCGATCGAGTGGACCCGGAAATTCCTGGAAGCGCACATCGGACTCTGGCCGCAGGATCTGGAAGTGGAAGTGCGCCAGATGATGGATGACCCGTCGAACGGCTGCTGAAGCCATCGATGCAGTCTGGCGGATCGAATCCGCCAGACTCATCGCGGGTCTGGCGCGCGTCGTCGGCGACATCGGCGTCGCGGAGGATCTGGCGCAAGACGCGCTGGTCGCCGCGCTCGAGCAATGGCCCGAGTCCGGCGTGCCGGACAATCCGGGGGCCTGGCTCATGGCGACCGCCAAACATCGCGCGATCGATCACCTGCGCCGCGGCAAGATGCAGGACAAGAAGCACGAGCATCTCGGTCGTGAGCTGCAGGAGCGCCAAATCAGTCCGGAGCACGACCTCGCCGCGGCGATCGACGATCAAGTAGGCGACGACTTGCTGAGCCTCATCTTCACCGCCTGTCACCCGGTCCTCACCACTGAGGCGCGCGTCGCGCTCACGCTGCGGCTGCTCGGCGGCTTGACGACCGAGGAGATCGCGCGCGCGTTCCTCGTTCCCAAGGCGACGATTCAACAGCGGATCGTGCGGGCCAAGCGCACCCTGGCCGCCGCGCGCGTGCCGTTCGAAGTCCCGCGCGGCGCCGAGCTGGGACAGCGGCTCGAGTCGGTGCTCGAAGTCGTCTATCTCATTTTCAACGAGGGGTACTCTGCGACCGCGGGCGACGAGTGGGTCCGGCCGGCGCTGTGCGAAGACGCGCTTCGCCTCGGCCGTATTCTCGCCGAGCTGGCGCCCGCCGAGGCGGAGGTCCACGGACTCGTCGCGCTGATGGAGATCCAGGCCTCGCGGATTCGCGCCCGCGTGGGACCGGGCGGTGAGCCGATTCTGCTCCTCGACCAGGACCGCGGCCGGTGGGATCATCTGCTCGTCAGGCGCGGGTTGGCCGCGCTGGCGCGTGCCGACGCACTGGGAGGCGCGTCTGGGCCCTACACGCTGCAGGCAGCGATCGCCGCTTGTCACGCACGGGCCCGGACCGCCGAGGAGACCGACTGGACCCGCATCGTGGCGCTGTACGACGCCCTCGCCCAATTGATGCCGTCGCCGATCGTCGAGCTCAATCGCGCGGTCGCCCTGGGCATGGCATTCGGGCCGGCGGCGGGACTCGAGGTGGTCGATTCGCTGACCACCGACCCCGCGCTCGCTGGTTATCATCTTTTGCCGAGTGTGCGCGGGGATCTGCTCGCGAAGCTCGGCCGCTTCGACGAGGCGCGCACCGAGTTCGCGCGGGCGGCCCAACTCACGCAGAATGTCCGGGAGCGGGAGCTGTTACACAAAAAACGGGAGGCCTTGTGAAAAAGGAGTGGGCACCGCAGCTACTGAGCGTTCTCAGGATCGTCGTTGCCTTCCTGTACTTCCAAGTGGGTTCGGCAAAGTTGTTCGCCTTCCCGGCCGCGATCATGCCGGGCGGCGGCACGGCGCCGGTGGGATCGCTGCCGTGGTTCGCCGGGGTCATCGAGGTCGTCGGGGGCACACTCTTTTTGCTGGGCCTGTTCACCCGTCCCGTGGCGTTCATTCTCTCCGGCGAAATGGCATTCGCGTACTTCATCGGCCACGCCGGTCATGGCTTCTGGCCGGTCTTGAATCAGGGCGGGCCGGCCATCTTCAACTGCTTCACCTTCCTCTATTTCTCAGCAGCGGGGCCGGGGCCGTGGAGCCTCGACGCGCTGCTGGCTCGACGCCGCGGCACGCTTCCCGTCCTCTAGGTGGCAGCAGGGGAGACCGTCTCGCGCTACGATCGCTCGATCGTTGAGGGACCGCTTCGTGCCGCGGTCTGGAAAATCGCGTGGCCGACGATGTTCGCGAACATCATCAGCGGCATGCAGGGCATCGTCGACCACATCCTCGTCGGGAATCTGGTCGGCTATCAGGCGAACGCGGCGATCGGCGTAAGCTGGCAGATCCTGCTCGTCGTCATCGCGTTCATTTCATCGCTGTTCACGGGAATGAGCGTGCTCGTGGCGCGCTTCGCCGGGGCGGGAGATTCCGCCACGGTCGATCGGGTGGTCTATCAGGCGTTTCTCACGGCGCTCGGCCTGTTGCTGGGAATTCTCGCACCGGTGGGCTACTTCGCCGCGCCGTGGCTGCTCGATGCCGTGCACGCGCGGCCGGAGGTGCAGGTCGAGGCGCTGCCCTACTTGCGGATCATGTTCTGCTTCTCGAGCGGGATGATGTTGTTCTTCATGCTGGCCGGCGCGTTGCGCTCGGCCGGCGACGCGCGGACGCCGATGATCCTCGGGCTCGTGATGACCGGGTTGAACCTCCTGCTGAACATCGTGCTCATCCGGGGACTCGGACCGATTCCGCGGTTCGGGACGCGGGGCTCGGCGATGGGCACATGCATCACCGGCGGACTCATAGCGATCTACGCGCTGTGGAAGCTCTGGAGGGGCGGGTGGGTGGTCGCGTTTCCCCGCAGCCACGGGCTTGGGCTCGATTGGAAGATCATTCGCGAGCTGTTCCGCTTCGGTCTGCCGTCGGGATTTCAGGGGATCGCGATGAACATCGGCGGCGTCGTCATGCAGGCGTTCATCGGTTCGTTGGCGCAGAGCGCCGCGGCGCAGGCCGTGTTTGCCGTGTCGTACGGCGAACTGTTCGCGCTGATCACCTGGACGTCGGTGGGATTGATGGGTGCCGCGGCCGCCGTGGCCGGACAAAACCTGGGCGCCGGGCATCCGGATCGGGCCGATCAGGCGGTGCGCATCGCCGCTCGGTACGGCCTGACCGTCGCGGCTGTCGTCGGGCTGATCTTCCTCTTCTTCCCGCGACAGCTGCTGGGCGTGTTCGGGATGCACGATGCGGTCGTGGTGGACATCGGCGTGCAGCTGTTGCGCGTGCTGAGTGTCTCGGGCCTGTTCATCACCGTCGCGCTGGCATATACCGGTGCGCTGCAGGGCACGGGCGACACGAAGAGCCCGCTCTACATTTCGATCATCTCGCAGATCCTCGTGCCGCTCGGTATTTGTTTCGTCATTCAGCAGACGGGGACGCTCGATCCGATCGATATCTGGCTGGCGATCCTGGCGGGCCATGCAACGCGGTGCGCGTTGAGCGTGCTGCGGTTCGGGCAGGGCCAGTGGCGGAGCATCACCGTGACGGTCGGCGGGCAAACGCACTAAGCCCTAGGGCGGCCGCCGGTTATTCAAGGCGCCGAGTCGTCCCAATGATCGCCCGCGCGTTGTCGACCTGGCCCCAGGTGTTCCACAGCAACACGCCGCGCACCTTGCCGTCCTTCAGGTAGTAGACCACGCCTTCGCGGAACTCTTGCTTCCACTTGCTCTCGGTCTCGAGCCGCGGATCCAGCTCGCCCACGGCTTCATAGCCGAGCGCGAAGAGATCTGAACAGAAGAAGGGCAGGTGGCAGATCCGCAGCCAGCTCAGCGCCCCGGCCAGGACAGGCCAGTGATCGTGTGGTTGTTGCTGCTTTTGGCAGACTTAACAGCACCACCACGGACGCACACCGTCGAGATCCGCGGGATGGAATTCCATCCCGCGGTTCTCACCGTGGCCGTAGCGGACACGGTGGTCTGGATCAATCGTGATATCGTTCCACACACAGCGACCGCTAAGGGCACGACGAAATGGGATACGGGACAGCTGGGGCAGGGGCAGACGGGGCGCCACGTCATGAGCCGCGTCGGGCGTGTCCCACAATGCCTGCACGTTCCATCCCACCATGCACGGCAAGCTGATCATTCGCTAGGCCGGCTTACGGAATGCCCAGCAGCTTGTGCGTCTGGAGACTGAGTCGCCATTGGGGATGCGTCAGGCAATAGCGCACCGCCAGCTCCGTATGACGGGCGCGGTGCGGTCCGTCCAGCGGCTGGAGTGAGAAGTGCCGAAAGTCGAGGCCCGCGAAGCGTTCCGGCGGAGCGCCCTCCTGGGGGTACACGAGCTTGAGCTCGTCACCGGAGCGTAGCTCGAGCGGCGCATGTGCCTTCGGGCTTACACAAATCCAATCGATGCCGGGTGGCGGGAGCAGCGTGCCGTTCGTTTCGATTGCGACTTCGAATCCGACATCGTGCAGCGCTGCCACGAGCGGCTCATCGAGCTGCAACAACGGCTCGCCTCCCGTACACACGACGAACGGACGTATGTGCGAGCCCGAGGAGTCGGGCCATGCTGCGGCGACCGCTTCAGCCAGGTCAGGCGCGGTTCCGAAGCGTCCACCGCCCGGACCATCCGTACCGACAAAGTCGGTATCGCAGAATCCGCAGATCGCGCTTGCGCGATCGGCTTCGCGGCCGGTCCAGAGGTTGCACCCCGCGAATCGCAGGAACACCGCCGGCCGTCCCGCTTGCGCGCCCTCGCCCTGCAACGTGTAGTACAGCTCCTTCACGGCGTAACTCACCGCGCCGCCTTCTCGATCCGCTGGTAGCGAATGGGATCCTCGCTGCCGGCCTCCGCAAATCCCTTGAGACGCAGGAGGCACGCATCGCAACGGCCGCACGCCGCGCCGTCGGGTGCCGGATCGTAGCAACTCACCGTGAGCCCGTAGTTGACGCCGAGCGACAGCCCCGTCGCGATGATGTCCTTCTTGGAAAACTGGATGAGAGGCGTATGGATCTGCAGTCGTCTCCTTCCCCGTCCCTCGACGCCCGCGCGCGTCGCGAGATCGGCGAGCTGCTGAAACGCGGCGATGTACTCGGGGCGGCAGTCCGGGTACCCGCTGTAGTCCAGCGCGTTGACGCCGATGAAGATGTCGTACGCGCCCAATGTCTCGGCCCAGGCGAGTGCGAACGACAAGAAGATCGTATTCCGCGCCGGCACATACGTCACCGGTATGTCCGCTCCCATCTCGCTCGGCGTCCGGTCCTTCGGTACGGCGATATCGGCGGTGAGTGCCGAGCCCCCGAACCGGCGCAGGTCGAATTCGACGATTTCATGCCCGGCGACCTGGAACGCGCGGGCGATGCGTCGAGCGGCCTCGATCTCCTGTTCGTGCCGCTGGCCATAGCGAAACGTGAGTGCGTAGACCGCAAAACCGTCGCGTTGTGCCAGGGCGAGCGTGGTGGTCGAATCGATGCCGCCACTCAACAGGACGACGGCTCTCGGTTTAGTGTTATGCATGCCTAAAAAGCTACCCTTGAGGAGAATCCCGCATGACCTCGCATGAGCTCCGCCTCCCTCGCACCGGGCCCCTCCCGCGGCCCAAAAACCCCGCCGAGGCCCGCGAGATACTCAAGGCCGAGGCGTTTCCGGCGCCCGACGTGCAGTCCGTGACGCTCACGGCGACGGAGTTCACGGCGATCTGTCCGAAGACCGGCCAGCCCGATTTCGGGAGCGTGGTCATCGAGTACACTCCTGCCAAGAGGTGCCTCGAATCGAAAGCGCTGAAATTCTACCTGTGGTCCTACCGTGACGAGGGCGCCTTCTGCGAGAGCCTCGCGGCCCGCATCGCCGACGACATCGTCTATGCGATCGCGCCGAAGGCATTGAAGGTGCAGGTCAATCAGAATGTGCGCGGCGGCATCGCGCTGTTCGCGATCGCCGTCCGAGGCTAATCCAGCCTAGTCCGTCAGAGGGATTCGGCGCGCCCGATCCCACAAGCCGGGCATGCCCAACTGCTGCGCGACGCGCTCGAATTCCGGCGCCGGACCCCGCCACCTGAGGTCATCCACTGCTCCGACGGGCACGTCGGTCCGGAGTGTGGCCAACGTGCGAAACAACATCGCCAGCTCGCGATTCTCCTGCAGCACGGCGGCGAGCCGCGCGGCGCCGCGCACGGGGACTTCCCATTGTGCGTGACTCACCGGGATTCGTTCGAGATGCGTATACCGGCCCAGGATCGCGCCCGACGCCTTCTCGCCCCATCCGGGGATGCCGGGGAAACCGTCCGCCGAGTCGCCGACCAGGGCGAGGTAGTCGGGAATCGAGGCGGGACCGACCCCGAAACGCGCGACGACGCCCCCCTCGTCGCGCAGCTCCCGCTTGCGGCGATCGAGCTGCACGACACGCTGGCCCCTGACGCATTGACTGAGATCTTTGTCCGGCGTGCAGATGATCACCTGTTCGACTGCTGGTGACTCGGCGGCGAGCCGGGCGGCGGCGGCCAGCGCGTCATCGGCCTCGAATTCCTCCATCGCCCATACGACGACACCCATCGCGCGCAGGGCCTCCTCGAGTGGATGGAATTGTGCCAGCAGCTCGGGCTCGATCCCTTCGCTCGTTTTGTATCCGGCCCAGAGATCGTTGCGGAACGATTCGATCACGTGATCGGTGGCGACACCGAGGTGGGTGGAACCGCCTTCGAACATGCCGAGGACCGATCCCAGTACCCCGATCAGCGCAGCGGCTTCCTGACCGTTGCGGTCCGTCTGCCGCGGCATCGCATAGAAATGCCGGAACAGCTCGTACGTGCCGTCGAGGAGGTGAACTCTCAAGCCTTGAGGTGCCCGAACAGGTCCGCGCGCACCGCGGGATCGCGCAGCTTCCACACGACGCCATCGGTGAAGTAGTGGTGGATGTTGAAGAAGGCGCTGATGGCGAATCCCACTACCTGCCCAGGCCGCGAGCCGAGCCAGTTCGTCACGACGGCCATGGCGCCGAGTGGCAGGAGAATCGACGCCACGATCGATCCGACGAGCAAGACGGTCAGGTAGACCATGATCTGAAACGCGAAGAGCTGTGACGGACCGGCTCCGACGGCGCGCCGCGTGCGGTTCAGCTCGACGCGGAAGGGAAAGATCAGATACTGCAGCGCGTGGGCGATCTGCACGATGAACAGCGCCGGCAGGCCGACCCGCGCCATCGCCGCATACCAGACGAAGATCGCGGTCCAGGGAATACAGGAACGCAGCGGTGCGATCCGGCCGGTGCGCCGCTTGTGCAGCGCGAATCCCGTGAGTCCCATCGCCAGCGCGACGGCGGTGAGGATGCTGAGCCCCACGTACAGCGGCGTCAGGTTGACGTAGCGGTCGTAGCCGAGGTAGAAGAACCAGACGACGTGCCACGCGGCGAGGATGTACAGCGATCCCCGCACGAGTTTACGCTCGAGCGCGTTGAACGGATTCCCGTCGAGGTACGTGAACGTCGCGACCATGCCCCACGCCTGGCTGGTGTAGTGCCACGCCAGGTACGTGCTCGAAATCGTGAGCAGCGCCGAGACCGGGATGTCGGTCCAGCGGCTCGCGACGACGGCCGCGCTGCAGCCGATCAGCAGCAGGATCGGCACGTAGATCGCCGCCCACGGGTGGGCGCGAATGCTGTCCTGTGTCCGGTACACCATGCGATAGGAGGCCAGGAAATGGGGCATGTTCACGAGCGCCCCAACCCAGGCCTGCACGCCGACACTCAGCACCAGGACGTCGGTCCGGCCCATCACGAGCAGCGGTACCAGGACGAGCAGCGACAAGCCACCCGTGAAGAGCGTGTCCACGAACGGCGATACGATCGCCGGGGGATCGCGCGGGACGGCTGCCGCCCGCCCAGCCGCTGCTCTGCCCGCGGTCGCGAGCTGGTGCTTCATTTCCCCGTGGTCTGCTGGCGCCGCAGGTCGAGGGTGAGCTGATCGCGCAGTGCGCCGATTGCTCTGCCGCGAATGTTAAGGATGCCGCCGGGCAGGTTATCGAAGCGATAGCGGCGTAACACGAGGAGATAGATTCCGGGATTCCGATCGATGATGCAGGTCAGGTCGACCGCCGTCTCGAAATAGTGATTCGCGTAGATCTGCTTCGTGGCCGCCAGCGTGACACTGGGCAACTCGGGCGGCGTGTATACGACGAGGTGCGACACGCTCAGAATCGGGCGCAGGCGAGGCAGCACGTCCTCCGACCAGAACAGGATCTCGACGGCGCCGGCAGGGAGCGAACCGCGCGGGTAGGTGGCGAGATAATTCCGGAGCGACGGCACTAACTCATAGACATACGGCGATTCGGCGAGCTGTGCGGCGAATGCCTCACTCGAGTGCACGTTGAGGTTGCCGCGATCGTCGTAGATCGCCATCGCCGAGTCGCCGCGGCGTCGGTAATCGGTGACGTATTCCACCAGCCGGCGGTGCGCGTACGCGCTCAGCTGCGCCTGCAGATCGGATGGGGGCGCCGACCAATTCATCTGATCATGAATGCTCCGCATATCGGTGGCCGGCAGCTTCACGACACAGTCGCCCGGCTTGCAATTCTTCATGTCGGCCACGTCGCGGCTGTTGATCGTGACCGCGGCGACGTCCGACTCGGTGGCGGGCTCGCTGAAGATTCCCACCCGCGTGCGGGTGGGCGTGCGGAGCGACGTGGCAAAGTTGCGCAGCGCCCGCACGTACTCCTCGCGCAGGGCGGGCGCCGTGACGATCCCGAACAGGGCGACGTCGCGGCGGTCGCGGGTCTCCAGCACCTTCACCACCGGTTCACCGCGCTCGACGGTCGCCAGCTGTGCGGCGTCGAGGCCGATGCGTTGCTGCAGGAACTGCGTCAGCCGGGGAGGCGGTGCGGCTTGCAAGAGAAGCAGTAAGGGCAGCATGAGGCTCCGTTTAGATCAACGAGTCAATGGGCAGGTGCGAGAAGAATTTGGCGCCGAGCGGGCGCCAGAAACCGGCTTTGGGTTCATTGGTGAAGCCTCCGGTCCACTCGAGGCCCCCGTTTCTCCGTGTGACTTCATACGATAGCTCAGGGCTGGCCCAGTAGTCGAATAATCGGGCGACTTCCTCCGCCAGCGCGGGGCTGCTCACCAGGACGCCGACCTCCGTGTTCTGCTCCAGGGAGCGCGGATCGAGGTTCACCGAGCCGATAAACACCGACGTTCGATCGAACACGAACGTCTTGCCGTGCAGGCTGGCGCGTGAGGAGCCGACGAACGCTCGCGAAGCCCGGGCCTTCGTCGCACCCGCCGCTTCCGGTCGTAGCTCGAACAGCCGGACGCCTTTGTCCAGCAATGGCCGGCGGTACTTCATGTAGCCGGCGTGGACGAGCCAGACGTCCGTGGCTGCGAGCGAATTCGTCAGCACCTCCACGTTCACGCCTTCCCGGCGCCGCTCGCCGAAGAAGGCGACGCCGTCCTTTCCGGGGACGAAGTACGGCGACACGATCAGCATGTCCTTTTGCGCGCCGCGGGCGTACGGAGAGAGCTGGCCGCCCAGAAACGCATCGCTGCGCGTGCCCACCGGTTGGCTGATCTTGTCCGGCGGGTCCGCGATCACTCGCCCTTCCGCCCAATGCAGATGGAGCGCATTGGCGCGCAGGTCTCGGGCGAGGTCGGAGTCTGCGAGGGCGCGCCCATAGTCCGAGTCACGGAGTCCATCGCAGCGCGCGCGCAGCTCGGTGCGGGCGGCGTCGAAGCGCGCGGGATCGGGCGTGAACTTGCCTAGCTGCGCAATCGGAATGGCGTACTTGCTGGTCCAGTACGCCTCGAAGCTTTGCGCCGATTGCTGGGCGACGGGACCGCCGACGAGGACGTCCACATCTTGAAAATCGAGCTCGCCGCGGCTGAAATACTCGTCGCCAATGTTGCGCCCGCCGAGCACCACGGCCGCGCTGTCGGCGATGAACTGTTTGTTGTGCATGCGCCGGTTGACTCGCGTGAAGCTAGTCAGCAGCTCGCCCAGCCGGTGAATGCCGGAGCGGTGGATGTATGGATTGAAGACGCGGATTTCGATGTTCGGGTGCGCATCCAGTCCGGCCACGACCTCGTCCTTTTTCTCCAGCGTGCCCCAGTCATCGAGCAGGATGCGGACTCGCACGCCGCGATCGGCGGCGGCGATGAGGCGATCGATGATCAGCGAGCCGGTCTCGTCAGGATGGAAAATGTAGTACTGCAGATCGAGCGTCCGGTCGGCCAGGTCGATCAGGACGCCTCGTGCCACGAAGGCGTCGAGGCCGGTGGGCAGGAGCCGGAACCCGGAGCGGCCTCCGTTCTCCTCGCACCGCGGGTTGATCCAGCGTTCGAGTCGAGTCAAGTCCTCGGAAGGTAAGTGCGAACGTCGGGACGTCCAGTTGCGGCCCGTGCCCTGCGGTCTCAGAATACCACATGCGAAAACACCTCGGTTTGGCTGCCCTGCTGTTACTCGCAACGAGCTCGCTGCTCCTGGCGCACGATCTCTTCCTGAAGCTCGAGAACTATTTCGTGCCGCCGCGCACGCCCGTCCGGATGGCCGTCTTGAATGGCTCGTTCACGGCGAGTGAGGGCCCCGTCACGCCGGACCGGCTCCGTGATCTGAGCGTGGTGGGCAGCGCTGGCCGCGTTGCGCTGTCACATGAGGCGTGGCGCCCGCAAGGCGACACGACCTGGCTGACGCTGACGACCGGCGCGGCGGGCACCTACGTCGTCGGTGCGTCCCTGCTGCCACGCGAAATCGCGCTCGCGGCGAAGGATTTCAACGCGTATCTCGAGGAAGACGGCATTCCGGACGTCTTAGCGGCGCGCACGCGCGACGGCGAGCTCACCAAGAACGCGCGCGAGCGCTATCAGAAGCACGTCAAGGCAATTTTCCAGGTCGGCGACTTGCGGACCCGGGCGTTCGAAACCGTCCTGGGATATCCGGCGGAGATCGTGCCGCTCACCAATCCATACTTCGCGATCGTGGGTGATACGCTGGCGGTCCGGTGTCTCCTGGACGGCCGGCCGGTTGCCCAGCAGCTGGTCATTGCCGGGGGACTGCGTGATGCCACGCCGATCCCGGAGGTGCGCGTGCGGAGCGATACTCAAGGCGTCGCGCGCGTCGTGCTCCGCACGCCCGGGAAGTGGTACGTCAAATTCATACGCATGACGCCGGTGCAGGGCGACAGCGTCAACTACGAATCGAAGTGGGCCACTCTCACGTTCCAGGTGCGCTGACATGGAAACATCCGCCCATTCCGTGCTTTCGTTGTGGGAAAGTTTCTACGTTATCGTCGGTTCATCGGGCGCGGGGCTCACCGGGTTGATGTTCGTGGTGATCACCCTCGCCGCCGACTCGAGCGTACCACGCACGCCTGAAACGCTCAACGCATTCGGCACGCCGAACGTGATCCACTTTGTCGCGGTGCTCCTCATCGCCGCAGTGCTGAGCGCACCATGGCAGCGGTTCAAGGATCCCGCCCATGTCATGGGCGCCATCGCGCTTGCCGGAATCGTGTATGCGCTGATCGTGGTGCGACGCATGCTGCGACAGACCGGGTACAAGGCTGTGCTCGAAGACTGGGTATGGCACGCCGTCCTGCCAATGACGGCGTATGCATCGTTGTTTGTCGGCGCCGCCGGCCTGTCCCACGACCAGATCTGGGCCCTGTTCCTCATCGCCGCCGTGTCGTTGTTGCTCCTCGGTATCGGGATCCATAATGCGTGGGACACGGTGACCTACCTGGCGACGCAGCCGCGGGAAACCGAGAAAAAGGGGAAGCCAAAATGACGCTCGCGCGCCGGCAGCTGCTAAAGTCGCTCGTCGCGGCTTCGCTGTTTCCCGCCATCGGCCGGGTCGAGCCGCGACTCCCACGGTCACGACCGCTCCGCGGCCTGAACGGCGAGCTCGACTGGCTCGCGGTCCGAGATCTCTTCCCGCTCGCGCCTGATTGGACGCACCTCTCGAGCTTTCTGTTCGTGTCGCACCCCAAGCCCGTGGCCGAAGCGATCGATCATTTCCGCAGGAAGCTCGACTCCGACGCGATGTGGATCGAGATCGCGGCATTTACCGATGCCGAGGGGCGGCCATTCGCCGCCGTCAAGCGCGCGCTGGCGGAGTACACCGGCGGCATGCCGGCGGAAATCGCCTTCACGTCCAACACCACCACCGCCCTGGCGATGGCCTATCACGGACTGCGGATCCGCCGCGATCAGGAGATCGTCACCACGGAGCACGATCACTATTCGCATCACGAATCGATCCGCTACGCGGCGGCGCGCTTGGGGTGCGGAGTGCGCTACGTCCCGCTGTTCGATACGCCGGCGGCGGCTCGCGCCGACCAGATCGTCGATCGGATCTCGCGCGCTATTACGCCGGCGACCCGAGCCGTTGGCGTGACGTGGGTGCAGTCCTCGACCGGCATCAAGCTGCCGATTGCGGGAATTGCTGAGGCGGTGACGCGGGCCAATCGCGGCCGCACACCGGCCGATCGGTGCCTCTTGATCGTGGACGGCGTGCACGGATTCGCCAATCAGGATGTGGACATCGCGCGCCTCGGCGCCGATTTCTTCGCCAGCGGTACCCACAAGTGGCTCTTCGCGCCGAGAGGGACCGGCTTTTTGTGGGGCAGGAGCGATGCCTGGCCGGAGCTGAGGCCCACGATCCCGAGCTTCGATCCCGACGGTATCGACACGACGTTCGGCGCCTGGGCCGATCGGAAGGAGCTGCCGCCGACACAGGCGGCCTTCGTGTCTCCGGGCGGATTCATGGCCTACGAGCATCTGCTCGCGATCCCGGCGGCGGTGGAGCTGCATCGGACGATCGGACGCGACAAGATCGCCGCGCGGATTGCGGAGCTCAACGCGGCGTTCCGGGACGGTGCGGCGCGGATGCCGGGCATCACCTTGCACACGCCGCGCGATCCGGCGCTGTCTGCCGGCATCTCCTGCTTCGAGGTCCGCGGTTTGACGCCCGGACAGGTCGTCGCGCGACTTGCGGAAAAGAAGATTCGGACGACAACATCACCCTATAAGGTCTCGTACGCACGCGTTTCAGGCGGAATCATGAACAGGCCGGACGAGATCGAGTCGGTCCTGCGGGAAATCAGAGCGCTGGCTGCATAAGTCTCACGATCAAGGAGGGAATCGTGCAGTCTCAGAATTACGACGCCATCGTGGTCGGCTCCGGCATCTCCGGCGGTTGGGCCGCGAAGGAGCTCACGGAGAAGGGACTCCGCGTCCTGCTGCTCGAGCGTGGCAAGAACATCGAGCACATCAAAGACTACCCGAATGCCACCAAGGCGCCGTGGGATTATCCGCATCGCGGAAGGCGCACGAAGGCGATGGAGGCGGCGTACCCGGTCTTGAAACGGGACTACCCGCTCAACGAGACGAACCTGGATTGGTGGGCGTCGGACCAGGAGTCGCCCTACACCGAGGTGAAGCGGTTCGACTGGTATCGCGGCTACCATGTGGGCGGCCGCTCGCTGATGTGGGGGCGGCAGAGTTACCGCTGGAGCGACTTCGATTTTGAGGCGAACGCGCGCGAGGGGATCGGTGTCGATTGGCCGATTCGGTACGCAGAGATCGCGCCCTGGTACGACCACGTCGAGCGGCACGCGGGGATTTCCGGATCCCTGGAAGGCATGGGGCAACTTCCGGACGGGCAGTTCCAACCGGCGATGCCGCTCAACTGCGGCGAAGAGTTGATCGCCGGCCGGCTCAAGCAGCATTTCGACGGCCGCCGGCGAATCATCCCGGGCCGGACCGCGAACCTCACGCAGGCGCTACCGGGACGCGCGCCCTGCCAGTATCGCAACGCCTGTTGGCTGGGCTGCCCGTTCGGGGGGTACTTCAGCACCCAGTCTTCCACGTTGCCGGCGGCCATGGCGACGGGACGGCTGACGTTGAAGCCGTTCGCGATCGTCACCGAAGTCTTGTACGATCGCAACAAGAAACGCGCGAAGGGTGTGCGCGTGCTCGATGCGGTCACGAATCAGACCACCGACTACACCGCGAAAGTCGTCTTCCTTTGTGCGTCCACGTTGAATTCCACCTGGCTCTTGCTGCGCTCGGCGACCGACGTCTGGCCGGGCGGACTTGGCTCGAGCTCCGACGCCCTGGGCCGCAATCTCATGGATCACCATTTCCGTGCGGGTGCGTCCGGCAGAATCGAAGGGCTCGACGACAAGTCTTACTACGGCCGGCGTCCCACCGGCTTCTACATTCCGCGCTACCGCAATCTGTTCGGCGACAAGCGCGAGTACTCGCGCGGCTTCGGGTACCAGGGCGGCGCCAGCCGTTCGGGGTGGTCGCGCGCGGTGGCCGAGCTGGGC
>Ga0066665_10000180_pt1 | contig 21330 bp, 20 predicted proteins | sample GraSoiAngelo_114_FD_75175 | JGI IMG/M metagenome (GOLD analysis project Ga0066665, IMG submission 75175) | Grasslands soil microbial communities from the Angelo Coastal Reserve, California, USA - 14_0903_13_40cm | ecosystem: Environmental > Terrestrial > Soil > Grasslands | place: USA...
CGGCGTCTTCATGAAACGCGAGCGATTTAGCCCGGGTGTGCTCAGCGGAATCATTCTTTCGCTTGTTGGCGTATCCACGATCGTCTTCTTCGGATCGAGCCAAATCTCATTCGGTGGAAGCAGGAACGGTGACTTGATGATGATCGGTGCAGCTTTCTGCTGGGGCTGGTACAGCGCGAAATCGATTCGCTGGCTGCCCAAATACGGCGCGCTGCGATTAACCGTTACGAGCATGATCGCCGGCACTGCGATCATGCTCCCGCTTTCGGTGCCTTGGCTTCTGAGCCAGAACTGGTCCGGGATCGGACCGGCGGCTTGGCTGGGATTGGGATATTCGGCTCTTCTCTCGATCGTCTACGGTTATTTCGTGTGGGCTCATGCGTTGAACAGCATCGGCCTCGCCCACACGGCCGTGTTTTCGAACGTGACGCCCATTGTTGCTCTGGCCGCCGGCTGGATAGTGTTGGGAGAACGCCCGGTAGGGGCGCAACTCATCGGTGTGGTCCTGGTACTCACAGGTGTTTTCATGGTGCGGTCACGTAAACCGATGGTTGTTCCGGATGAATAGGCCCGTATTGCCCTTGTGGAAGGGTGGACGGTTCTGCACAGTTGTTCTTGAGCGAATCCTTAGAGTGAACCCGTCCGTTTTGCTTCATCCCGCACAGAATACGCGGGCCAACTCGATCAGCGCGTCCCGGCAGGTAATGACGTCGTTCTCGAACACGTATTCCGTGCTGCTGTGGAGTCCCGCGCCGCCAGGGCCGAAGACAACGGAAGGAATCCCGGCCTCTCCGAGGACCGCGGCGTCGGTCCAGAAGGTCATTCCACCGCGGACGGGCTTCACTCCACAATTGGAGAGCGTGGCTTCAAGCATTTTCGGCAGGTCGTGGTCGGCCGGCGTTAAATACGGAGGACGACCAAAAATAAATTTAGTGGATCCCTTGAATTCTGAATCTTCATTGTACAGATTCTCAAGGATTTGCTCAACTTCGATGATGGCGCAGTTGGCGGGCTCACCGCTGATGGTTCGCCGTTCCATCTGAACGGTGCAGCGGTCAGGATATGTACTGAGTTCGTGGCCACCACCGATGAGGGAAGCATGTAGCGAACCTGTACCCTGAATCGGGTGCGGAAGGCGCGATTGAATTTCACGATCGAGCTTTTCGAGTCGTGCCAGGACCCGTCCCATACGCAGGATGGCATCGCGTCCCTCGTTGGGCCGGCTGCCGTGAGCTCGAACGCCCTCGGTTGTGATCTCTACCCACTGAAAGCCTTTGTGTCCCACGGCGATCTTCATGTCGGTAGGCTCGCCAACCACGGCCGCCTCGGTCTTCCATTTCGTGACGAGGCCATCCGCGCCGATGCTGGCGAACTCTTCGTCGACCACCGCCGCAATCACAAGGCGGCCGCCCGGCAATCCGCCTTTCTCAGCAAGGTGAAGCGCGGCAGCCATCATCGAAGCCAAACCGCCTTTCATATCCTGCGAGCCGCGTCCGTAAACCCGGCCATCTTTGCGCACGGGATCGAATGGCGCTTCCATTCCAATCACGCCCACCGTGTCCATGTGTCCGCAGAACATTAACGAGCGCCCTTTTTGTTTCCCTTCCAATGCGCCAATCACATTGGTGCGGCCCGGCGCTACTTCCTGAGTCTCCACATCCATTCCACCCGCCTGCAACTCGGCCGCTATCGCTTCCGCGATTTGTTTTTCACCGCGCCCACCGGGCGCTAACGCAGGATTGACGGAGTCGATGGCGATCAGATCACGCAGAAGGTTGATGGTCGGGTCTGACATGACTTCTCTAACAATTTATTTTTAGCCGCGGATTGCGCGGCTTAGATTTCATTCTTGTACGTGATCCGATAGATCACGCCCGCCTCATCATCCGACACCAGCAGCGCACCATCGGGCATCACCAGTACATCGGCCGGCCTGCCCCAGGGGCGTGTGCCCTGGAGCCAGCCTTCAGCGAACGGCTCATACTTCACGGCCCTGGTGCCTTCGAGTCGGACCAGCGTGATCCGGTAACCAATCGGTGTGCTTCGATTCCAGGAACCGTGTTCGGCGATAAAAATCTGATTGCGATATTCGGGCGGAAACATCGTGCCCGTGTAAAACCGCATTCCGATAGCAGCCACGTGCGGGCCCAGATTGATCGCAGGCGGCGTGAACTTGTGACAGGGCTCTCGTCCAACATCGGGATCCGTGATGGCGCCGGCGTGGCAGTCCGGAAAACCGAAGTTCATACCTTTTCGGGGCGCGTAATTCAGCTCATCGGGCGGAATCTTGTCGCCCAGGTTGTCGCGGCCATTGTCGGTAAACCACAATTCTTTCGTTTGGGGATGCCAGTCAAAACCGACGGTGTTGCGGATACCGCTGGCAAAAACTTCAAGGCCAGATCCGTCGGCATTCATTCGATTGATGACAGCGTGCCGCTCATCCGGCCGGCAGACGTTGCATGGCGCACCGACAGGCACGTAGAGCAGGCCATCCGGCCCGAACGCGATGAATTTCCAGCCATGATGTGTTTCGTGGGGAAATTTGTCGTTGACAACAACCGGCTTGGGCGGATTCTTGAGCTGGGCTTCGATGTTGTCGTAGCGTGTGACGCGCGACACTTCTGCCACGTACAGCGAGCCGTTCCGGAAGGCTATGCCGCTTGGCATGTTCAATCCATTGGCGATCTTGATCACTTCGTCGGCCCTATTGTCGTTATTATGATCAACAACGGCATAAACATTGCCGGCATTCATCGAACCGGCGAAGAGAGTACCGTTCGAACCAAGGGCCATCTCTCGCGCGTTGGGTACGCCTGTGGCATAGATGCTGATGCTGAAACCGGGAGGCAGCTTGATTTTGTCGAGAGACAACGTCTGGTTGCCGCGAGCGGCGCATGCCACCAGTCCGATGACCAGACATGGCAACACATTTCGGATACGGTATTCCCTCATCCACGCTCCTTATATGCCGATCGATTCTGACGGATCTGATCGGCATGATTGTGGGCATGTGCAGCGTAGATTGAAAGCCACGTTTCGGCCGAATACGGCCCGCTCTCTGAATGCTCGCCTCGCCGCTGCCAATCTGCTTCGGTCATCAGATCCAAAAGTTGGGCTGTCGTTGCTCTGGCGGCTTCGAAGGCTTTAAGCGCCGGTTCCATCGGCCGTTTCGAATAGTGAAGCTTCCGTGCGAATTCGTCCTGATCGTAGCCCTGAATCAGCGGCCGTTCTTCGACGAGCAGCTTGCGAATGCGCATCGCGCTGGTTGTCTCGCTGTCCGCCAGGTGATGCACAATCTCGCGGGCACTCCATTTGCCGGGAGCACGTCGAAAATCCAACTCCGCTTCAGAAATTCCACGGAGTGCGTCGACAACCTGTTGGTAACCTTCTTTGTACTTCTTAATGAGAACGGCGCGTTGGTCCGGTATCATGGATACTCTCCTGTCTCGGTAGCTAGATTGCAATTGTAATGCAAACGGAGGAATTGCATGGCCTCTGAAGGTTTTCACGAATCGACCGAGGAGCTAACTTCACAAACGCTGGACCTGCACCGGGCTATCCGAAGCTTGATGGAAGAACTGGAAGCTATCGACTGGTATCAGCAGCGTGTCGATGCCACAAAGGACGATGCACTTCGCGCCATCCTTGCGCACAACCGCGACGAAGAGAAGGAACATGCGTCGATGTTACTGGAATGGATACGACGCCAGGACCCAGCATTCGACGGACACCTCAAGAAGTATCTTTTTACCGCCGCACCGATATCCGAACGTGTTGAGCAGTTGGAAGAAAGATCAACCGGAGGACGACGATGGAATGGCTGAGGCGCACCGCAGCTCCACTTTCCGAAAAGGTCTGGAAGGCGATCGACGACACCGCTTCCGCAATGTTCAAACAAACGGTAGTCGCCCGGCGAATAGTGGACTTTGATGGACCGCGTGGATGGAATCACGTGGCCAGTCAGCTCGGTACCTTCACGCCGGCACAGACGCCGGTATCCACGCACAAGGTCCGATTTTCCATTCCCGATGTCATGCTCCTCACGGAGATTCGGGCGGACTTCACACTTTCCTGGGCGGATATTGATATCTTCGAACGGGCTGGCCCGACTCTCGAGCCGAGGCCCATCGAAGAGGCTGCGAGAGACATGGCACTGGCGGAGGACAGTCTGGCTTTTTTCGGAAGTTCCGGCAGTCCCGGCTTCCTCAAAGCTCACGATACTCCACGCGTGGCGCTCACGGATTGGTCCGTGCCGGGCCGCGTTGTGGCAGATCTCCTCGCCGCTGTCCAGAAACTGGATTCTCTGGGAGTCCGAGGGCCTTACGAAGCGGTGCTCTCGCCCCAGCACTATTACTGTTATCTGCGCCAGACCGGTGAGGGTGGCGCCTATCCCGCAGCAAAGCAACTGGGGATTGTGATTGAAAAAGTCTACAATTCCCCAGTCATCGATGGAGCTGTCTTGTTTTCCACACGAGGCGGGGATTTCCTCATCACCATCGGCGGCGACTTCACGGTTGGCTATCGCTGGCATGACAACACGTCGGTCCATCTCTTCTGCGTCGAAACGATCGCACCACAGTTGCTGACGCCAGAGGCGGTTTGTCTCATTCGCCCGGATTAAGCCCTATTCCCTTCGTCGGGGATTTGTACAAAAAACTCGAAGATGGGCATGTCTTTTCCCGAATCTGAAATGCTTTGGTTATAATGGCGGGTTTTGGAGAGGACTTTGCCATGGTTATAGTGCAGCGGAACGAAGTTAACCGAAATCGAGTCCTGCATCTGCTGACCATTCTTCTTTCGGCGGTCGTTCTTGCGGGAATTGCGGTTACATTTTCGGGCCGGTCGGAGCAGGCGCAGTTACTCCTGGTGCTGCTCGGCCTAACGGCAGTCGTCGCGATTGTCTTGTCACTCATCCAGCTTTACGCTTACCCGAGGCGCAGCCAGGTTCTTCTCTTTCATCGTGACGAGGAAATCGTAGTGGCTACCAACAGGCTGCACGAAGGCTTCAAGCTGAGATTCCTGCGCGATGTTCTGGGAGAGCACGTTGCTTCATTCACTGACGAGGAGCGAGCGCGCTGGAAACCTCTTGAAGAGGATGGCTTTTACGCGACTCTCTACATTCGGAATGCAAGAAAGGTCATGATGCTTCGGCTCTGCACGATGATTTTCGATGACGTTTTCGTGGCAGATCGCAATGGGAGATGGGAACACCACGACTCATCAAGGACGGCGGAACCGTCGTTCTCGAAGCGGGAAACGCCTCGGTTGAAGAGCAAGACGAACGCAGGCTGAAATCGCGTTTGTTATTTTTCCCAATTTCTCCTTGACGGCGTCCCCATGGACGATATAAGTTTCCCTTTCACTCGATTGTTCTTTGGTTTTTTGACGCGTACGTGGCGATTTAAGGCAACTTGCTCCACGTAAAAAACTGCTAAACAGCTCCGAGAGGGTTGGTTGAAAGCCCCGTGCTAGTTTGGCACGGGGCTTTTTCATTTTCCCTTGTCGAGGCTGGTTTAAAAAAAGGAGAGGTGGTTCGATGAGCTTCGTCAAGGGTCTGAAATGCCGGGAGTGCGGTCGCAGATACCCGGTTGAACTTCTGGCCGGCTGTGAAGATTGTTTCGGTCCGCTCGAAGTCGACTATGACTACGCTGCGATTGCGAAGACGTTTACACGCGATGTGATCGCGTCGCGTCCGAAATCCATTTGGAAGTACCGGGAACTTCTCCCGCTAGAATCGGAACCGGTTGTGGGTCTCTCCACGGGTGGAACGCCGCTGCTCCGCGCGGATCGGCTCGGGAAGAGACTCGGTATCGAGAATCTTTACATCAAGAACGACAGCGTCAGCTCGCCAACGCTCTCCTTTAAAGATCGCGTCACGGCCGTGGCCATCAACAAAGCGCTCGAGTTCAAACTAGAGGCCGTCGGTTGCGCATCCACAGGAAATCTCGCTAATTCCGTCGCAGCCAATGCGGCGGCGGCCGGATTGCAATCGTTCATCCTCATTCCAGATAACTTGGAACACAGTAAGGTGGCTGCAACGTTGATCTACGGCACACGGCTGATTGCGGTCAAGGGTAATTACGATGCTGTGAATCGTCTATGCAGCCAGATCGTCGACCGCTATCACTTCGGTTTTGTGAATATCAACCTGCGGCCCTTCTATGCCGAAGGGTCAAAAACGATGGCCTACGAGATTGCCGAACAGTTGGGCTGGCGCGCGCCCGACGCGATTGTCATTCCAATGGCGGGTGGCTCCCTGATCGGAAAAGTCTACAAAGGCTTTAACGAGCTCGAGCTTATCGGACTGCTGAAGGATTCCAAGCGCTGCCGGCTTTACGGAGGGCAGGCGTCTGGCTGCAACCCGATTATCGATGCTGTGAAGCGTGGAACCCGCGACATTCGGCCTGTCAAGCCCAACACCATCGCCAAATCGCTTGCGATCGGTAATCCGGCCGATGGCTATTACGCAGCCGGGCTCATTCCCGCCAGCGGCGGTTGGGCCGAAGATGCGACGGATCCGGAAATCGTCGATGGAATTCAGTTGCTTGCAGAAACAGAAGGCGTTTTCACGGAGACCGCCGGCGGCGTGACTGTTGCCGTCGCACAAAAGCTTGTTCAACAAGGTCGAATCAAACCACACGATCTGACCGTGCTGGCGATCACCGGAAACGGCCTGAAGACGTTAGACGCCTTACGTCTGGCGCCGCCACAGGTTATCGAGCCGAAGCTTGCGGCATTTGAAGAAGTATTGGGAGGTGTTTATCGTGTCGCTTAAGGTCGTTATTCCGACGCCGCTACGAAAATTCACATCCGGTGCGGAGTTGGTTGAAGTTGAAGCTGTTACGCTTGAGGAAGTGCTCGACACTCTGGACTCGAAGTATCCTGGATTCCGTGCAAGCATCTGCGACGAGAGCGGGTCGCTCAGACGCTTCATCAACATCTACATCAACGGTGAAGACGTTCGTTTTCTCGAAAACCTCTCGACGCGAATCAACGACGGCGCTGAAGTCGCCATCGTGCCTGCCATTTCGGGCGGAAAAATGGGGACGTAGCCCTCTGTCCCCATTTTTCTCACGGATTTAAACTCCGTGCAATCTGCGCCATCCGCAGCTAAACTTTTGCTTTCTACCACCCCCTGCAGCAAGCAATTCTGAAACTATGTGAGGAATTCTAATGAGAAGACTTTGCGCCGTTGCGTTGTTGAGCCTGCTGGCTGCGCCGCACTTGTTTGCGGATACGCAAGACACCGCTGTTTTTCGGACTCGCATGCTTTCCGACAACGAGATTCCGCCAATCGCAGCGACGGGAAATAGCGCCGGCGGCACGATTACGGTTCATGTAACCCGGGACGCCGCAGGTAATGTCAATGCCGCCACTGTCACATTCGATATCGACTACACGGTTACTTCGGCGCTGACTTTCACTGGACTTCACCTTCACAACGCACCGGTAGGACAGAACGGAGCGGTGGTCATCGACAGCGGTATTTCCGGTGCGAACCCGGTCAACGTCGCTGCGGGCTCGGGCAGGATCACTCGAGTCGTGAACTATACGAGCACCGACACGAATGGATTGAAGTTCGTAACTGGCCTTCTGGCTACTCCCGAAAACTACTACGCCAACATTCACACCACTGTAAATCCGGGGGGATTCATGCGCGGGCAACTCCTCGCAACCAGACTCGTTCTCCGCCCGGTGATGGGCACAGGCTTTGAGGTGCCGCCAATCAACCTGGATGCCCTAGGCGCTGCAAGGGTTGAGATTCAGGTCGAGCGAGATGCGCAGACTGGAGCGATTACTTCCGGGGTCGTCACCTTTGATGTGGATTATCGATTCCTCAGTCCGGTCACGATTACCGGCCTCCATATCCACAATGGTGATGCCGGCGTCAATGGCCCGATTGTGATCGATACGGGTATCAATGGGACCAATCGCGCGATCACTGGCGTGACCCGGGGAAACATCTTCCGCATCGTTGAAATCGACGGCACCAGCACCAATGCTCTGGCCACCCTGACGGGGCTTATGAATGACCCAACCCAGTACTATATCAATATGCACACCACGGTGTATCCGGGTGGCGTCATACGCGGCCAGTTCTCTAGAAATGTTTTCGTTTTCTACAACCTGATGACCCAAGCTGAAGAAAATCCTCCGACGAATGTGCCCGGCGTGGCAGAGTCCATGACATATGTGCGTGTCGATCGGGATTCGACCGGAAATGTCGTCAGCGGAGGCGCGAGCTTCAACCTCAACTTAAATATGGGTGGCGGACCGGTAACCTTCACCGGGCTGCACATTCATAACGGAAAGATCGGCGTGAATGCGCCAGTCGTCATCAATACGGGAATCGGCAGCGGCGCCGCCAGCGTCATCAGTGCCGATGGTTTTGGTTCGATCAATCGCGAAGTCGCAATCGATTCCACGAACACCGTGGCGTTAGACTCCTTGAGGGGCTTGATCGAAAATCCCGAAAACTACTACGTGAACATCCACACCACCCAATTCCCTGGCGGCATTATCCGAGCACAGCTTGTACAGGAGACGTACCACTTCAAGGCGAATATGATTGCGGGGAATGAGGTTCCACCCATCACGAACGTGGACACGGGAGGAACGGGATGGATCACTGCCAAAATCAGCCGCGATGCGAACGGAGCCATCAACGGCGGCACGGTGATTTTCGATGTCAATTTCACCAATAGCGGAGCCATCACATTCACCGGGTTGCATATCCACTACCCTGCTTCGGAAGGTGAAAATGGGGTGGTTGTCATCAACACGGGCCTTGGCGGAACAAATACGGTGGAAAGCTCGACCGGCAGCGGTAACATTACGCGCACGGTGACTGTAGACGCCGCGAACACCGCGGGGATCGCGGCACTCGCCGCCATTATTACGTCCCCGGATAGTGCTTATGTCAATCTCCACACTGATCGGTTTCCCGGCGGTGTGACGCGTTCTCAAATGTTTCCTGTGATCAATAGGGTGGCGCAAGTGGCCGGTGGCGGCGAGTGGATTTCATCGATTACGATCCGCAATCCTTCCAGCACGATAGCAGTACAAGGGATTCTAGACCTCTTCCAGAGTTCGGGCGCTCTCATGCCTGAAGCGATTTCAGATCCAAATATCTCGTTTCTGATTCCACCCTCCGGATCGGTGACCCTTAATACTCACAACAAGGGAACGCTCGCGGCGGGATACGCACGAGTCTTTTCGAATGGGAACGTCAATGTGGAGACGAGATACATGCATCCATCCTTCACGCCGCTTCGCAGTGTGTCGACCACGGTGACGTCTCGCGGTGTGTCCATTCCGGTTGCGGTTGGGGCCACCGCCGGTCAGAACACGGGTATCTCGATGCTGGTAAACACGCCGGGGCTTCTGACTCTGTCACTGAATGCCCAGGACGGTACCGCGATTTCGGGAGGCAGCAGGGCGATAAACGTAACAGCCGGTCAGCAGATCACCGGCTTCGTGAAGGAACTCCTGCCCACCGTGACGGCCGCTCAGTTCTCGGGTACCCTGAACATCACCAGCCCGACTGCCACGATATCTGTCGTCGCGCTGCAGTTGGACGCCAGTTTGACACCTGTCACCATTACGATAGTTCCGGTAGTCCAGTAAAAGGTGCATTGGGAATTTCGGAGGGAGGAAAAATTCTGAACCAAGAATTTTTCCTCCGTCCCGAAATTCTCCACTATTCGCTCATCAAGGCGAACGCCCCACTCGGCTGAGTCAGTCCAGGCGCTGGCTCTGTCGTGACGGCCGCGGCCTTGAGGTCGGTCAAACCTTCTTGAAGATCGATATTCAGTTGCTTGGAACCGTCCGCCTCCGTATTGAATGTCCCGGCACTGACGGGGTTGCCGGTCTTAGGTACAAACCAGAGTTGATAGATCGTGGTGTCTGGCACACGGGGCAGGTCACGAACATAGACCAGCCAACGTCTCCGAGCCTGATCCCAGAATATTCTGCCCCTCGCTCTGGCGTTGGCTCCCTGCCCGCCAAGAGTGACTACACGAACTTCGGGCGAGGTGAGTGTGGCAAACAAAGTTCGCTGCAGTTCCACTTGAGCCTCGAGTTGAGAAATTCGATTCATCAAAACATCATTCAGACGCCGCAGTGCGTTATTCCCGCGGACGGTAAACAGCACCACCACAATTGCTGCGATGGCGACAGACCTCGTGATCAGTTCCAGCCAGCGGCGTCGAAACACCGGCATGCGCCGTTTCCTGGGGGATGCACTCCGAGCCTGCTCCATCAATCGGTCTTTCACCGCCGCCGGAGGCATTGCTGGGGGAACGCTGAGGGCGGTCAGCGCCATGACCGCCTGGAGTTCGTCTATTTCAGCGCGGCACACGTCACATTGGTCCTCTTCGACGTGATGCTCGTACTCCGCCCTTTCGCTCTCAGGCAGTGCGCCGGCGGCATACAAACTCGCTCGCTCTTGAAGCTCGTTGGTGAGTTCAAAGTGCTTCATGTTCTTTGGTAACCGCGGGTCTGTAGCCCACTGGATCTCATCATAAATACGCCTTTAAGCGTTTTCTCAGATGCGCCATTCCTGTCCGTATCCGGTCTTTTACAGTCCCCAAAGGCTGTCCCAGCGCTGATGCGATTTCCGTATGGCTCATTCCCTGAAAATAGGCCATCTCGATGGGTATTCTCTGCTGTTCCGAAAGCGTTTGCAAAGCGACCTGGACTCCTCTGCGGGTATCCGCGGCAATAAAGATGTCCGGTTCTGGAGATGCACTCCGAGTTCCCCCGGGATTCTGGGGTCCGTCCCCGGAACTCTCCACATGCTGGCGGTTGCCGCCGCGCAGGCAGTCAATGGCACGCGTGCGAGCAATTGTGAGTACCCAGGCGATGGGTTTTCCGCGGGAGGAGTCATACTTGGAAGACTGCTGCCAGACCTGCCAGAATACATCGACCAACACGTCTTCCGCATCGGCCGGATTCCTCACGATACGCAAAATAAGGCCGAAAGCGACGCGGTTGTAGCGATCATAGAACGTGTCCAGCGCATTGGCATCCCTCGATGCCATGCTCTGGATCAAATCGCGATCTTCCTTTTCAACACGTTTGTCTTCCGACATGGACACGTGGCAATAGTAGCAAGGCCGGAGTTTGAAAAGAAGCCAGAAGCCGGGAGCCACGCCCTTGCTAGCATCAAGGGGTGACGGGGTGGTCCGGAATTCAAGAATCCATTTCGAAGCTTCTTCTGAACTTCTGGCTTCCTATTGAACTCCGGCCTTCGCCATCATCTGTTGGATTTCGGCACCCATGGAAACGCCATTGGCTTCATACATCTTCTTGATGTTGCTCACCAGTCGGAACTGCGTCGCCGCCTCTGCCGGCTTTCCCATCCGTTGATAAATCGACCCCAGTCCGATCAGGAATTCCGGCATGGGAACCCGCTCTATTGCCCTACCGTAGTACTCGATTGCCGGCTCGAACTCGTTCCTGGCTGACGCAACCTTCGCCAGCCCGGCGTAGCCATGCACGTAGTCCGGAAAGCGGCGGAGCGCGGCCCGGTATGCCATCTCCGCGTCGGCAATGTGCGCACTGTTCAGATAAAGATTTCCGAGTTGAACGATACACCAGGCGGTGTTTTCGGCATTGGGAGCTCCTGCCTGAATCGCCATCTGCATCGCCCGGATCGCTCCCTTGGGGTCGCCCTTCAGTTCTCGCATATATGAAATTCGGCTGTACGAGCTCAGGTTCGGTTTTAGCCGAACCATCTCCTCAAGAACGCGGACGGCGCTATCGTAATCCCGGAGTTGGACCAGTGCATCGGACAAAATACCCCGCGCGGCAGCGGAATACTCATCGAGGTTTGCAGCACGCTGGGCGATGTCTCGGGCTTTCTCAAACTGATGCCGGGACATGGCCAGTGACGCGTTACCGATGAGAGCTTCCCCATGATCCGCATTTGAGGATAACGCTCGCTCAAAAAGCTGTTCAGCCTTCGTGTAATAGCTGGGATCACCCGTCTCGCGTGCCTTTTGGAGATAGGCTTGGCCGAGCGCCGCGTTTAGATCCGGATTGCGATCGTCTGCCTTCAGTTTCTCCTGAAGGGCCGGAATCACCCGCTCATTTCCGGACCATGAGAGGGTAAAGCTGCTGCTGGGGGGCGTCTTCGGTGCTGGCGAGCAGCCGGCAAGGAAGATTGTGAGAAATATGAAGCCTGATATTCTCATGAAAATTTCCTTTCGTGTCATTGGCGCAATTCGCGGCCGCGAATGACGCCAATGACGCCAATCTCGGTTAAGGGACCTTCACACTATGCGGCGAATCGAAGCCCGAATAGGGGGTCTGCAAATACGGAAATGCATTCAAGAACCCTTCGGGATTTCGGTCCACGCCATCCGTCAGTGCATTATTCGGAGAGACGTTCGGATCATTGGCGCCCGAGAATGCCGGGAACAATAGAGAAGTAAACGGCGTCCCCGCGGCTCCGGCACGCAAGAAAATGTCGGTGACATCATCAAACAATCGACGGCCGTTTGGGAATCCCGCAGGGTCGCCGCCGAGAAGTCCCAACCTCCGTACACCGGCATTATTCATATCAGGCAGCGAGCCGAATGCATTCGGAGGAATGGCGGTATTCAACCGCAGCATATCCGCGTACGTCACACGATTGAGGTCTCCTCCGATCACGGTCGTAAAGTTTGGGCCGGTGATTGGATTAATTGGAATTCCTTTGTACAGAATGAGCTCGAGGTCGACACGGTTTGTCGTCGGAAAGGGCTTCAGTGCGCGAGCGACGACGCCACTTCCTGGCGTATTCGTTCCATAGAGCAAATCCACAATCGCGGGAATCTCCGGTGCGACGACCTCCGTCTGCCGATACTGAATGTCATCGGCAGGGTACGTGGAATTCCATTTGTCGCGCGTCTTCAGCGGGCTGAACAACTCGTTGACGAGTGGGTTGCCTAGTCTCGAGACCTGAACCAGCGGACCAGAAGTGTCAGGCGCCGCTCCATCGGTGCGCAAAACTTCCATCGTGGGACGCATCGCGTTTGCCCAAATGCCGATGACGGCGGCCGGATCTGCCGGACTGCTCGGACGTTGTCCGGTTGAAGTCAGCATCTCGATCGGAACTTGGAGGCAGATGCTGTGGTTGCTGAAGCCTGCAATGGTGTCACGGCCGGTTGGATCACCAAATGCTCCCAGTGGTCGAAGCTCAAGGCGATCGAAAACTGCACCGAGATCAATGAAGAACGGATCGTCACGCGGCCCGGCGAATACTTTGATCCCGGCAGGAAGGTCGTACACTGCCCTCGAGGCAAGATTGGCTTCGTAGTTCGGCGTCGCGCCCGGCCCAATGTTGTAAGGAGGAACCACAAGGTTTCCACCCAGAACCGTCGACCGTATGGACTGGCCGAAGGGCGTCAGACGACCCTTTGCGGACATCGTAACGGCATACGTCTGCTTAATGTTGAAGTCCGGATCATTCAACGTGCGGATGATCGCGTCACCGCCGGCGCTGCCGTCTGGACCTGCGCCCGGATTTCCGAGATGCGCCAGGAAGGTATTGTTATTCGCGATTGAGGTCTTGAAGCGAAACTCAAAACTGACGTCCGCAACGCCATCCCCGGTGTTGTCCACATAAATGTTGTAGGCGACGTTCGGATCGAAATTGAAAAATCCCGGCCCGCTTGCGGGAGTTTCCATCGGAATGTAATTGGCGATGATGGTCACCGTGTCTGGCCGGTCAGGACTCACAAACGCGTATAGGTCGGTGTTATCGGCCAGCGGATCCTGACTGATCAGGGGCGCTTCCCGATGGCTCGAAGCAGATACGGAACTGAACTCCGTAATCAATGGCGCGGTCACAACCAATGCAAGGACCGCGATAAGGAACATCTTTCGTAACATCTATTTCACTCGCTCCTTTCTGATGAAGTACAAGCCGGACAAACAGGCCGGTACGATGAACGCCAGCGCAATTACGATCCGAGCCGGCTGAAACCCGCTGGACGGGACGCTTCCGTACGGCGCGATTCGCACCGATGCGGAAACCATTGCCGGCGCTCTCGAAAGCAGATCTGCTGAAGTTCCCCATCGGATGGGCTGCAACCGGCGGGGGTAGAACCAGAAGCGTTAGGAGAATCGTGATGCGTAGCCGCGTCTTCATTCAACAACGACTACGATCAGAGTATGGACACCGGATGGAGAGTTTTATCGGCGAATTGAGCTCTCTTCCTCAGTACAGGTCGAAGATGCGCTGAATTTCTCGCAGCTCCTGTGTCCTCGTGAGAGCAAGCATCATGAGAATCCGCGCGTGAGTCGGCAGCATCCGCTGGATGGCGACAACGGGAAACGCCTCCTTGACCTGGCCTGGGGACGCCACATGGTCGCCGGAGGGAAAAGTTGCAGCGACGATGACGCCTCGCTTTTGCAGACCTTCATAGTAGAGGCGTTCAACCGGGTCAAATCCAGTCGTGGCGACGATCACGGCCCGGGCATCCGTTTTCCCGCCTCCCTCCGACCCCGCATACGAATATTGCACGTCCACACGCGGCAAGGCCGTGAAGTCTCGGACGTCAAACTCCGACATGACGGTGTGCCGGCGAGTCGGCGCGTAGAAAAACTCTGGCTCGTGGGTCGCCACGACACCGATCATCCCCATTTCGTCAGAAGAAAAGCCGCCTGTGCGCGCATAGACCTTCTGAGCATCGCGCGCGCAAAGGATTCGGTCGTCCATCACCACCATCACGCCTTTGCCTCGCGCCTGTGGGGATGCTGCGACTCGAATGGCGGACAGGAGATTGATCGGCCCGTCCGGGCTGATGCCGGTAGCAGGCCTCTGCGCGCCCACGACGACAACGGGCCGGTCAAATTTCACCGTCAAGTGCAAAAAGAATGCAGTTTCTTCCAATCGCGATGTCCCGTGGGTCACGACAACTCCCGCGAGGTCCGTCCGCTTCTCAAACGCCGCATTAATGCGCCGGGCGAGTTGCAGCCACTGTTCCGGCGTGATGTTGGGGCTCGGAATATTGGAAAACTGCTCGGTCTCGATCTGCGCGTATTTCCGGACCTCAGGGACGGATCCTAAGACCTCATTGATCGTCTTCCGGATGTCGTACCCACCGAGTGTTCCCGGTTCGCCTTGCTCACCGGCAATCGTGCCACCCGTCGCTATAACCAGGACGCGCGGCAAATCCGACTGACCACTGGCGAGCGTTGCTGCAGAAACATTAAAGAGAATGAAGTAGAGGGCCAGCCCGGAAACCTTCGATTTTGTCAGCATCGTTCCACCATGGAGTCTGGAATTTGTACCGTACCTATGGGCAAATTCTAATATTATCGCCTCGCAATCGTCTAAACACTTTCGTGGAGGTGCCATGAAAATCCGCCAACGCTTCTAAAACCACTCCTCCTCCTCTTCTTCATCCCCGGTCTTGAGGCCCGCCCAGAACTTCTCCATAAGCGCGCCAATGCCCCCGCCGAGCCAGTACCATTGAAGCGTACCCATGACGTAGATAACGGTGAACGTAACGAGGACCAGACCCGGCGGGTTGATTCCCATGCGGTCTAAAACGGAGAACAAGCCAAGAATCGCAAACGTCGCTGCCGTATCAAAGATCGTCATGAGACGCCAGAAATCGGATCGATTGAATAAAAACGGCCCAAACGCCGTGTCCGTTCCTTGCAGCCGCACATGGGCCTGTAAATCGAAGTATGAAAAAACAAGGAACCCCGTCACCAGCAGGAGGTGGGATATTCCCGATGCCAGGGCGACGCGCCTCCAGTAGGTGCGTCCGTCCATAGCGAAGGTGTTGAACCAGGTGAGCAGATGATACACGCCGAACACCAGCAACGGCGGCATCAGGAAGGAAGCCAGGGTGAAGACCATCAGAGATTTCGGATTGCGGATTTCGGATTTCGGATTTGGAGAAGCATGTTGCTGATTTCGGATTTACTCCACTACCGCTTCGGCTTCGATCTCGACCAGCATGGCCGGCGAGATCAGGCGTTTCACCTCAATCATAGCGGTTGCCGGACGAATCTCGCCGAAGAATTCGCCATGGGCACGACCCACGTTTTCCCAATCATCAATATCGACCACATAGGAGTGGAGAAATCTGCAATTTCCATTTCCAACTTGCGATGCGGATTTTCCAATGACTAATTTGCGATAACTCTGGCTCTGGAGTCCCACTTTTTTGATATCCTCACAGCCATGCTTCGAATCCTTTTGATATCAGCAGCCATACTTGTGCTTACGACTGCTTTCCCCGCCCCGCAGCGCAGACTCCAGGATTTCTTCAGGAGCTTCACTGCGGAGTGGGTCCGTTGCAATCCCAACCTGGCCACGTCGAGCCGGTATTTCACGGGCTCGGAACAGGAACGGATCGAGCGGCTGTTAACGCCAGTGACCACCGCATGGCGGCGAGACCGGATTCGCCTCGCACGGGAAGGTCTGACAGCACTGCGAAAGTTCGATCGCAGCCGCATGACGGAAACCGAACGGGTTTCAGCCGACTTGATGGAATGGCAACTGGATACGGTTGTGCGCGAAGAGCCGTTCCTGGACTTCAACTTCCCGTTTGACCAGTGCGGCGGTGTAAACGTCGATCTGGTGTACACGCTCACTGTCGGTCACCCGTTGCTCAATGAGAACGATGCATCGAATTACCTCGCGCGGCTCAGTCAGGTGAGCGCACGCATTGAAGAGGCCGTCACTGAATCGCGGCGCCTGGCGGAGAAAGGAATGTTTCCTCCGAAGTTCATCCTTCAAGCGACAATCGCGCAGATGAAGCAGTTCATCGTTTCGTCACCGGCACTAAACCCATTCGTTACTGCATTCGCCGAGCGGATGCGCGGGATGAAATCCATCCCGGATGCAAAACGCGAACAGTTTCGAGCGGAAGCTGAGAAGATCGTCCGAACGCAGGTCTACCCGGCCTGGCAGAAAGCCATCACCCTTCTTGAACCTCTCGTCAACTGCGCTACGGATGACGCGGGCCTCTGGCGCTTCAATGGTGGAAGCAAGGCTTACGCGTTCAGTCTGCGCCGCTTCACAAGCACAAACCTTACCGCCGAACAAATTCATCAAATCGGACTCCGCCAGGTGGAATGCCTGGAAAAGGGGATGGACAACATCCTGCAGCGCCTCGGCCGTACCGAGGGTTCAGTGAAGGACCGCATAGAACAATTCCGGAAGCATCAGGCTTATCCGCTGACTGACGAAGGCCGGGAACTCCTCATGTCGGACGTCGAATCCATTCTTCGCGATTCCGAAAAGCGCGCCGCCTTGCTCTTCGACAAGCGGCCAAAAGCTCCGGTTGCCGCGCAGCCCTATCCTGGCTTTCGCGAGGCCAACGCGGCAGCAAGCTACAACTCTCCAGCACCAGACGGCTCACGCCCCGGCACATTGCAGATACCGCTGCGGCCCGAAAGGATGACGAAATTCGGCTTGCGCTCGCTCGTCTATCAGGAAAGCGTGCCCGGCCATCATTTCCAGATTGCGCTTGAAATGGAGAATACGGCGCTGCCTCGGTTCAGACAGATTCGCGCCTTCGGCGGAATCGCTGCACTCACGGAGGGTTGGGGCCTATACGCCGCGCGGCTAGCGGCCGAGTCCGGCTGGTATGCAGACGATATTATAGGCCTCCTCGGCCAACTCTACACCGAACTGTTCTGGGCGCGTCGACTCGTCGTCGATACCGGGATCCACGCGAAACACTGGACCCGCCAGCAGGCCATCGACTATGGAATCGAGCCAAGCGAAGTGGAACGATGTGTCGTCAACCCTGGTCAGGACTGCGCCCATATGATTGGCGAATTGAAAATCCTCGAGCTTCGGGACAAGGCCCGTGAAACCCTCGGTGATCGATTCTCCTTCCAGCAATTCCATAATGCCGTACTGGGCGCCGGAACCGTTCCGCTCGAAATTCTCGAGCGCCAGGTTGATGCGTACATCCACTCGGTGCCAGCACGATGACTGGAATCGGTCAGCTTGGCCCGCATCACAACGCATAGCTCCGGTGTGAGGGAAAAGAGAATGGTTCATTTTTCCGCTTCTCAATGGAGGGCTCATGAGTGAGAACCAGAACACGATCGTGGTCCACGGCGAAACGTCTTCGCTCGAACAACAGATCACTGTCGGTCCGCATCAGCTCACGGCAGACGAAGCGGTGCCGGCGGGCGGCACGGATCGGGGTCCGAACCCATATGATCTTCTTTGCGCGGCTCTTGGGGCGTGCACGTCCATGACTCTGGCCCTGTATGCCCGTCGAAAACAGTTTTCACTCAAGGCGGTAACGGTTCGCTTGCGGCATTCCAAAATCCATGCCGAAGATTGCAAGACCTGCGAAACGAAAATCGGCATACTGGACCGGATCGAGCGGGAAATCCAACTTGAGGGAGATCTCAACAACGAGCAAAGGCAAGCTTTGCTCAACATCGCCAATAAGTGCCCGGTTCACAAGACCCTCACCTCGGAGATCGACATACAAAGCTGGTTGGCCTGAGAACGTCTTCAGTTATGATGGCGCGCATACCATGAGTTCGACTGAAGCCTCGCGTGCCGCCGTTGCCGGAACACATCCTGGGTCATCGCTGGTGCGAGCGATGACTCGCTGGGATCTCACCGCTCTGGCGACTAATGGAATCATCGGTGCCGGCATCTTTGGCTTGCCATCGTCGGCAGCGCAAATGCTCGGGGTCTCGAGTCCTGTTGCGTTTGTGTTGTGCGCGATTGTCGTTTACGTGTTCGTACTCTGCTTCGCCGAAGCGGCTGGCCATTTTACGGAAACTGGAGGACCCTACCTATATGCGCGGGCGATCTTTGGGCCATTCATTGGCTTCGAGGTTGGCTGGTCCTTGTGGCTGTCACGGGTGAGCGCATTCGCAGCGAACAGCAACGTTTTGGTTTCTTATCTTGGATTCTTCATTCCTCAGGTGACGTCGGGTCTCGCGCGGGCGTTCGTGCTGGTCGTCGTGCCGTTCCTTCTGGCGATCATTAATGTCCGCGGCGTGAGCGGTGGAGCCAGATTCGGCCGCATTCTCGCCGCGGCGAAGGTTGGCGCGCTCGTGCTGTTCGGCGCGGCGGGTTTGGTTTTCGTGGACTGGAGCCGCCTTTCCGGGATGTCCTTCTCCCCGAGTGCCAACTGGGGCGGAGCCATTCTGCTTCTGATCTATGCTTTCACCGGATTTGAACATGCCGTCATTCCTGCGGCCGAAGCGAAGAATCCGCGGAAAGATCTAGCCTGGGCGCTGATCCTCGCGCTAGGTATTTGCGCGGCCATTTATCTAGCGGTTCAGGTCGTTGCGTTGGGAACGGTTCCGGATCTGGCAACTTCACAAAGGCCGCTGGCGGACTCCGCGCTAAATTTTGCGGGTGCGATCGGCGGTGGATTGATCTCGCTGTTGGTGTGTGTTTCCGTGATTGGAAACCTCAGCGCGCTCATCCTGGTTTCGCCAAGATTGACGTACGCCTTTTCAGAGCGTAAGGATTTTCCCGTGCTGTTCGGCAAACTGCATCCCGCCTATGGCACGCCAGCCGCTTCGATCATATTCTTCGCGGTCATCGGATCCATCCTTGCGATTTCCGGCACGTTTGTTTGGCTGGTGACCGTCAGCGTCGTGGCACGTTTGGCAAACTACCTGGTGACATGCCTCGCCGTGCCGGTGTTGCGCAAACGTTCTGTGGAACCCGCGCAATTCCAAATTCCGTTCGGACCTGTCGTCCCAGTCACAGGCGTGCTGCTGTGTGTGTGGCTCTTCACGAAAGCGGCGTGGACTGACATTCGATCCTTTGCTCTAGCATGCGGTGTCGGCGCTTTGCTCTACCTCGCGCGCCCCCGCTCTTGATGAGGATCCTCTCTCTCATAGTGAGTTCAGGATCAGTCCACCTGTGGCCGCCACGGTCCACACAACCGCCGCAAGGACGGCCGCAATTCTCCAATTCGTTGACCTCGCCAGGGCCAACAAGGAAGGCAGATTGATCGCCGGCCCTGCGAACAAAAAGGCGGCAACTGCGCCTACAGGCGCGCCGGCAGAGAGGAACCCGAGGGCCAGTGGAACCTCGAAAAACGTAGGTAGTGCTAAGGGGACAGCGATCGAAGCCGCCGCCAGAACGGCAAAAAATCGGAAACCACTGGAAGCCAATAAACCTGGCGGCACGTACTGAATGAGAAGCATGGAAGACACGACGCCAAGGGCTAGAGCCGGAACCGTGCGGATGAGCATATCGAGCAGCGATCCGAAAAACGCAGAGGCTGTTTCCTGTAAGCCCGCCGGCGTTCTATATTCCGTCCGTTTTCTGTTGAAGAGGGGTGTATCGCGCGTGAAGAGGCGCTCGATCACGAAACCACCCAGGAATACAGTCACCGCGGCCATCAGCAGGCGTGCTGCTGCAACCTTGGGTGCAAAGAGCAGGAACGTCAGAACGAGCGCAGCCGGATTCAGCGACGGTGACGCCAGCATCATTGCCAGTGATGGTCCGAGCCGCGAAGAACGCTCGTACATCGCGCTAAAGACCGGGGCCACGCAGCAGGAACAAAGCATCAGCGGGGCGCCGGCAACACCTGCAGCGACCTGTGCACGAAGGGGCTTGCGGCTCAATATCTGGGCGAACCATTCCGGAGGAACGAAAGCACGGACGGCAGCGCCTATCAAAATGCCGAATGTCAAAGCCGGCCAAATCACAGCAAAGTAATTCAACGAATGCTGCGCCGCCACGAAGCCTGTGGCTTGGCCAAACGCCACGACATCGAGACGCGTGGACAGGACTCCGGCTGACCGGACCTTCTGTATGGCCAGAAGTGCTGCATTCCATTTGTAGGCCACCAACCCTGCTAGAAAGAGCGCCGGAACGAACACGACCGGCAACGCCGCCGGGGCAGCAATCGAGTCCAGCGCCTTGATTTTGGGTTGCGCGCCCATGCGACGTTTACTTTGCTCCAGAGGGTTCGGCGTAAAGCTGGCTAATCATATCAATTCTTGGCGTGACGCGAAAACGTATTCCCCTCCTTGCAAAGGTTGCGGCTTTGCACAAAAAGTCACTTGCGCTTTTCTGAACATCGCCAATTCGCATTCGCCGATCGCCAATGTCTAACAGCCATGTGCAATCACCCAAAGCAATTGCTGAGGGTATTGCACATCTTTGTTGCGTACCTGACGATTGGCGATTTCAGATTTCAGATCTAGCTGGCGCGGACGAAGTGGTCAGTCCTCGAAACGCGTTTGGAATGCGTTTCGAAACATCTCATCTGAAATGACCACCCCGTCTGCGCCAGTTTGGGTGGCTTCGCGTCTCTCTCCAAACAGGGTGTACAGATTGACATTCCCAAGGGCCGCGATGATGGAATCGGAGACGCC
>Ga0066665_10000181_pt1 | contig 21321 bp, 19 predicted proteins | sample GraSoiAngelo_114_FD_75175 | JGI IMG/M metagenome (GOLD analysis project Ga0066665, IMG submission 75175) | Grasslands soil microbial communities from the Angelo Coastal Reserve, California, USA - 14_0903_13_40cm | ecosystem: Environmental > Terrestrial > Soil > Grasslands | place: USA...
GATTCGCGCCTACGTGCGCGAACACAATAAGCACCCTCGCCCGTTCATCTGGACCGCCACGGCGGCGGCCATCTTGCGCAAGATCAAGCATTGTAAACAAGCGTTAGAGACAGGACACTAGGAGGATCCCGGGCGGTGGCGGTCCGCGCGGTCACCATCGACTTCTGGGGGACGCTGCTCTACGACGGCCCCGGCAGCGACAACCGCTACAAGCGCCGGCGGCTCGCCGACTTCGCGTCGATCCTCACCGAGGCCGGCGTGGAGGTCTCCGCGGCGGCGCTCGACCGCGCGTACGAGCAATCGGCGTCGACGCTCGGCCGGATCTGGATGCAGAACCGGGACGTGCCCGTCGAGCAGCACGTGCGGGCGATCCTCGACCAGGTCGATCCCCGTCTGGCCGGCGGCCTCGCCCCGGAGCGGCTCGGGGCGCTCGTGCGCGCGTACGCCGACCCGGCGCTCGCGGTGCCGCCGACCGTCGACGACGGCGCCCTCGGCGCGCTCCAGGCGCTCGCCGCGCGCGGCCTCACGCTCGCCGTCGTCTCCAACATCATGCGATCGCCGGGCTCGACGCTGCGGAAGATCCTGGCGCACTACCGATTGCTCCCGTACTTCTCGGTGCTGACCTTCTCCGACGAGTGCCGAATCCGCAAGCCCGATCCCGAGATCTTCCGCCTCACCCTGCGGGAGACGGGGATCGACGTCGAGGAGGCCGTCCACGTCGGCGACGACCCGACGCTCGACGTCGCGGGCGCCCACGCCGCCGGCATGCGGGCGATCCAGGTCACGTCCGGAGCGTCGCGCGCGAAGGGCACCCTGAAGCCCGAGGCGACGATCCCGCGCTTGGCCGGGCTCCCCGAGGCCCTCGCCCGGCTCGATGGCGGGGGCTAGGGCGGGCCGGGCCCGCCTGCGGGCGCTCGCCCGGAGCGCCGTCGGCCCGCCGGTCGGGCTGGCGCTGCTCACGCTCGCCGCCTTCGCGCCGGGACTCCGGAACGGCTTCGTCTGGGACGATCAGTTCAACTTCGTCGACAACCCCCACGTCCGCGGGCTCGGCTGGTCCGAGCTCCGGTGGATGCTGACGACCGCGGGGTCGACCCACCCGGGCTGGGGCGGGCAGTGGATTCCCCTGACCTGGCTGACCGTGGCGCTCGACTATCGCCTGTGGGGCCTCAACCCGCTCGGGTATCACCTGACGAATCTCGTCCTTCACGCCGCGAACGCCGTCCTCCTCTTCGCGCTGGCCCGGCGGCTCCTGGCCGCGGCGACCCCGACGGCGGGCGCGGGCGCCCTCTCCGTCGGCGCCGCGACGACGGCGCTCTTCTGGGCCCTCCACCCGCTCCGGGTCGAGTCGGTGGCCTGGGCGACCGAGCGCCGCGACGTCCTCTCGGGCGTCTTCTTCCTGCTCGCGGTGCTGACCTACGTGCGGGCGGTCCTGGCGGGCGCGCCCGGGCGTCGGTGGTGGCTCGCCGGGTCGGTCGGCGCGTACGCGCTGGCGCTCGCGTCGAAGGCGACCGTCCTCGGGCTGCCGCTCGCCCTCCTGGTGCTCGACGCGTACCCGCTCGCCCGGCTCCGCGGGCGGTGGCGGGAGCGCCTCGTCGAGAAGGTGCCCTACGCCCTCCTGGCGGCGGCCGACGCCGGGCTCACGCTCCACGCCGTCCGCGTCGCCGCGAGCCTCACGCCCGCCGACCAGTACCCGCTCCCGGCGCGGGTGGCGACGGCCCTCTACGGCCTCTGGTTCTACGTCGAGAAGACGGTCTTCCCGCTCGGGCTCTCGCCGCTCTACGAGCTGCCGGCGCCGGTGCGCCCGCTCGACCCGCCGTTCCTCGTGCGCGCGCTCGCGGTCCTCGTCGTCAGCGTGGGCCTCTGGCTCGTGCGCCGGCGCTGGCCGGCCGGTCTCGCGGTGTGGGTGGGCTACGCGGTGCTCCTGGCGCCTGTCAGCGGCCTCGCGCACGTCGGCTACCACGTGGCGGCCGACCGCTACAGCTACCTGCCGTCGCAGGGCCTCGCCCTCCTGGTCGGCGCCGGGGCCGCGATGCTCGCGTCCCCGCGCGGCCCGGCCCTCCGGCCGGCCTACGCGCGCCTGCTCCTGGTCGTGATCGCCGGGTGGGTCCTCGCGCTCGGGGGCCTCACCGCCCGCCAGGTCCACGCCTGGTCGGACGCCGAGACGCTCTGGCAGTCCGCCCTCGACGTCGACCCCGCGTGCGGGATCTGTCACGGCAACCTCGGCGCCGCGCTGGAGCGCGAGGGTCTCTGGGAGCCGGCGATCGCGCATCTGGAAGAGGCGCTGGCCCGGCGGCCCGACCAGGTCGGCTTCGAGCGCAACCTCGGGCTGGCGCTGCTCCGGTCGGGCCGCCCCGCCGAGGCCGTCATGCACTTCCGTCTCGCCGTCGCGGCCATCCCGTCCGACCCGGCGCTCCGGACCTATTTGGGCCTCGCCCTGCTTCGGGTCGGGCAGCCCGAGCCGGCGCTCGGCCAGTTCCGCCTCGCCGTTCGTCTCGACCCGTCCAACGCCGAGGCCCAGGCGAACCTCGCGGCGCTCGTCGGCGACCACGCGGGCCGTCGCCCGTGAGGGCGCTCGTGGCCGCCGCCGGGCTCTTCCTCCTCGCGTTCGTGGCCCAGGCCGTGATCTGGCGCCGCCGGCGGCCCCGGGCCCAGTACGCGGGCCTGGTCGGGCTCTACCTGGGCGCTTTCGCGCTGGCGACGGCGGGGCTCGTCGCCGCGCGACTCGGCCGCGCCGAGGCCCTCCGCGCGCTGCCGCTGGCACCGCTCGACTACGCCACCTTCGCCCTGCTCTACGTGGGGCTCGTGGCGGCGTTCGGGACCACCTACTCGGCCGTGCAGGCCGACAGCCCGACCATGAGCGTGCTCCTGGCCATCGAGGCGACCGGCGGCCGCGGGCTCGGCCTGGCGGAGCTGCTCGACCGCTTCACCGACCGCGTGCTCGTCCACCCGCGGCTCGACGACCTCGTCCGGGGCGGCCTCGCGCGGCTCCGGGACGGCCGCTACGTCATCGCCCCCCGGGGCGTCCTCTTTGCGCGGACCTTCGTCCTGTTCCGGCGGCTCCTCGGCTTCGGGCGAGGCGGCTAGTTGTTCGCCCTCTCCCCGCTCGTCGGCTTGGGCGCGTGCGTCGTCGCCCACGTGATCGTCGCGCGGCTGGCGCCGGCGTGGCCACGCGCCCGGGGCGTGATCGTGAGCGTGCTCGCGGGCGGGGGGGTGGTGCTGACCCTCGGACTCCGGTTCCTCTGGGGGCCCGCGCCGGCGCCGGCCGCCCCGGGGGGCTACGTCCTCGCGTGGGGGCTCGCGTACCTGGCGCTCGCCTACACCTACGTGTTCGGCTTCTTCAACGTGAGCGAGACGGCGCGGCGGCTCCGGCTCCTCGTCGAGCTCCTCGACGCGGGCCCCCGGGGGCTGAGCCTCGACGAGGTGCTCCGGGCCTACAACGCGCGGATGATCGTCGAGGCCCGGCTCCGGCGGCTCGTGGCGGGCGGCCAGCTGGCGCTCGCCGACGGTCGCTACGTGCTCCGGCGGTCGCTCGGGCTCTCGGTCGCGAAGCTCCTCGTGGGGATCAAGCTCCTCCTGCTGCGGGCGCCGAGCGAGTTCGCGGCCGGGCCGCCGCCCCCGCGCTGAGTGGGCCGCCGGGCCCTGGCGCCACGAGGGGCCTCGCTGGCCCGCGGCCCCCCGGGCGCGCCCGCCGCGCGTCGGTACGCTTGCCTGGCGGGCCGAGGGCCGTCTAACATAGGGTCCGTCATGGAAGTCACCGAGCTCCGTTCGAAGATCCGCGACATCAAGGACTTCCCGACCGAGGGCATCCTCTTCAAGGACATCACGACGCTCCTCAAGGACGCGCCGGCCTTCCACTACGTCGTCGACCATCTGGCCTCGCGGTACCAGGACGCGGGCGTCGAGGTCGTCGTCGGCATCGAGTCCCGCGGCTTCATCTTCGGCGGCGCGCTCGCCCACCAGCTCCGCGCGGGCTTCGTGCCGGTGCGGAAGCTCGGCAAGCTCCCCGGGAAGACGATCGAAGTCGAGTACGAGCTCGAGTACGGCCGGGACGCGCTCGCGGTCCACGTGGACGCGATCCGGGCCGGCCAGAAGGTCCTCGCGGTCGACGATCTGCTCGCGACCGGCGGGACCATGGCGGCGACGCTCCGGCTGATCGAGCAGCTCGGCGGCCAGGTGGTCGGCGTCGCGTTCATGATCGAGCTGGCGTTCCTCCACGGGCGCGAGAAGATCAAGCGCTACCCGTTGCACTCGTTGATCCGGTACGATTAGGCGATGCGCACGGCCGACGACGACGTCGTGATCCTCGGCGGAGCCCGGACGCCGTTCGGCGCGTTCGGCGGGGCGCTCAAGGACCTGGGCGCGGTCGAGCTCGGCGTCCTCGCGGCCCGCGGGGCGCTCGAGCGGTCCCGCCTGGACCCGGCCCGCGTGGACCACGTGGTCTTCGGCAACGTCATCCAGGGCACGGGCGAGGTCGCCTACCTCGCGCGGCACGTCGGCCTCAAGGCCGGCTGTCCGGTCGACACGCCGGCGCTCACGGTGAACCGCCTCTGCGGGTCGGGGCTGCAGGCGATCGTCTCGGCCGCCCAGCTGGTGCGGCTCGGGGAGGCCTCGGCCGTGCTCGCGGGCGGCACCGAGAGCATGTCGGGGCAGCCGCACGTGATCCGGGGGGCGCGCTGGGGCCTCAAGTTCCGGGCGGGGAACCTCGAGGACAATCTGTGGCTGGCGCTCGTCGACCCCTACAACCGGCTGCCCATGGCGGCGACGGCCGAGAACCTGGCCCGCCGGTACACGGTCAGCCGGAAGGAGCAGGACGACTACGCCTACCGGAGCCACATGGCGGCGGCCGCCGCCCGCGCGCGGGGTGTCTTCGCCGAGGAGATCGTGCCGGTCCCGGTCACCGTCCGGGGCCGGACGACGGTGGTGAGCCAGGACGAGCACATCAAGCCCGACACGACGGTCGAGAAGCTGACCGCGCTGCCGGGCGCCTTCGCCGAGGACGGGACGGTCACCGCCGGCAACGCGAGCGGGATCAACGACGGCGCGGCGGCCGTGGTCGTCGCCACGGGGCGGGTCGCAAAGGAGTTGCCGCTCCCCCCCCTCGGGCGTATCCTGGCGTGGGGCGTGGCGGGCGTGGACCCCGACGTCATGGGGATCGGCCCGGTTCCGGCGTCGGCCCAGGCGCTGGCCCGCGCCGGGCTCGGGGTCAGGGACATGGACCTGGTGGAGATCAACGAGGCGTTTGCCGCCCAGTACCTAGCCGTCGAGCGGGAACTCGGGCTCGACCGGGAGAAGACCAACGTCAACGGCGGCGCGATCGCGCTCGGCCATCCGGTGGGCGCCTCCGGGGCGCGGCTCGTCCTCACGCTTCTCGGCGAGCTCCGGCGCCGGACGCAGCGCTACGGGCTGGCATCGCTCTGCATCGGCGGCGGGCAGGGGATTGCCGCCGTCTTCGAGGCGATCCATGGGTAAGGCTCTGGTCACGCTCGCCCTGCTGGGACTGGTCCCGACGGCGGCGCTCGGGGCGGCGTGGGCCGCCGACGCCAAGCCGCCCGTCAGTCCGCTCTTCCTGGAGCTGCTGGCGCCGCGGCCGATCGAGTCCCCCGAGTCCCTGCTGAACCAGTCGCTCCGCGACGCTCCGCCCGCCCCGCGGCGTACGTCCCTCGAAGGCCGGGTGCTGCCCGACGGCAGCGTGCAGTACGGAGAGGGCCGGGGCGCCGTCATCGTGTCGGTGCGGCAGGGCGGGTCCGGGTCCGGCTCGGGCGTCGGCGACATCGGATACTTCCGCCGCTCGCCGGTCTCCGGCCTGCGCACGCGTTAGACCCCCGGCGTCCCGAATCCCGGCCTACTCCCCCAGGAGATCGGCGCATGGCCATCCGGTCCGTCGGCGTCGTCGGCTGTGGCCTCATGGGCGGCGGCATCGCCCAGGTGTCGGTCCAGGCCGGCTTCCCGACGATCGCCGTCGAGGCCAGCCAGCAACTCCTCGACCGGGGGCTCGCCGGCATCAAGAAGAACCTCGACACCCTCGTCGCCAAGGCCCGGATCGACCAGAAGGCGCGCGACGAGGCGCTGGGGCGGCTGACCGGCGCGACCCGGCTCGAGGAGCTGAAGGCGTGCGACCTGGTCGTCGAGGCGATGACCGAGAACCAGTCGCTCAAGAACGAGACCTTCGCCCGGCTCGACGCCATCTGCCCGCCGCACGCGCTGCTCGCCACCAACACCTCGTCGTGTAACGTCACCGCGCTGGCGGCGGCGACCCGGCGCCCCGGCCAGGTCCTGGGGCTGCACTTCTTCAACCCGGTGCCGCTCATGAAGCTCGTCGAGGTGGTGCAGACGATCCTCACCTCCGAGGCGACGGTGACGACCGCGTGGGAGTGGGTGCAGACCCTCGGGAAGACACCGGTCCGGACCAAGGACTCGACGGCGTTCATCGTCAACCGGTTGCTCGTGCCGTACCTCCTGGACGCGGTCCGCCTCTACGAGTCGGGGCTCGCCTCCCTCGAGGACATCGACACCGCGATGAAGCTCGGCTGCGGATACCCGATGGGGCCCTTCACGCTCCTCGACCTGGTCGGCCTCGACACCGCCCTCTTCGTGGCCGACGTGATGTTCGAGGAGTACCGCGAGCCGCGCTACGCGCCGCCGCCGCTGCTCAAGCGGATGGTCCTGGCCGGCCGGCTTGGCCGGAAGAGCGGGCGGGGTTTCTACGACTACTCGGGCGGGACCGCCTGATGCCGCTCCGGACGGCCGCGCAGTACCTTGAGTCGCTCCGGGACGACCGCCGGGTCTACTACCGGGGCGAGCGCGTGGCCGACGTCACCGCCCATCCCGAGCTCGGCAAGGGCGCCCGCCACTGCGCGATCGACTACGCGATCGCCGACGACCCCCGGCACCGTGACCTCGTCCGCTACGTGGAGGAGGGCCGGGAGCTGAACCGCTTCTACAAGCTCCCGCGCACGACCGAGGACCTCCTGCGCCGCCGCGAGATGATCGCGGAGACCACGCGCGCCGGGCGGGCGCTGATCGTGCTCATCCGCGAGATCGGCTCGGACTTCCTCGCCGCCGGCCACATCGTCACCCGCGCCATGCAGGAGAAGCTCCGGGCGCCGTACCACGACCGCTTCCGCGCGTACCACCGGTACGTCGCCGAGAACGACCTGGCCATGGGGGTCGCCCAGACGGACGTCAAGGGCGACCGGAGCCGCGGGCCAAGCGAGCAGGAGCACCCCGACTACTACGTGCGCGTGGTCGACCGGCAGACGGACGGGATCGTGGTGCGCGGGGCGAAGGCGCACACGACCAACGCCATCTTCGCCAACGAGCTGATCGTCCTGCCGCCCCGGGCCATGGGGGAGGCCGACCGCGACTACGCGCTCTCGTTCGCGGTGCCCGTCAACGCCCGGGGGCTCAAGTTCATCGCGAGCCCGTTCTCGGGCGGCGGCGACTCGCCGATCGACCACCCGGTCTCCTCGCGCCACAAGGTCGCCGACACGCTGACGATCTTCGACGACGTGTTCGTCCCGTGGGACCGGGTGTTCCTCTGCGGGGAGACGGCCTACGCCGGCGCCCTCGCCCTCGGCTTCGTCGAGTACCACCGGTTCACCGCGATCAGCTACAAGCTGCCGCTGCTCGATCTCATGATCGGCTGCGCGCTGCTGGCGGCCGACGCGAACGGCATCGCCGGCGCCGGCCACGTCCGCGAGAAGCTCTCCCGGCTGATCGCCTACCGCGAGACGGTGCGCGCGCTCACGGTCGCCGCCGCGCACGAGTGCACGCTCCGGGCCGGCCTCGCGGTGCCGAGCACGACCGTCACCAACATCGCCAAGCAGTACTTCGCCGAGAACTACCACGCGATGGTCCAGAAGGTGCAGGACATCGCCGGCGGCCTCATCGTGACCGGCCCCTCGGAGGAGGACCTGAAGAACCCGGAGACCAAGGCCTACGTCGAGCACTATCTCGGCGGCAAGGCCGGCTTCGGGTCGGTCAACCGGCTGAAGCTCCTGAACCTGATCCGCGACTACTTCGCCTCGAGCTTCGGCGGCTACCACGAGCTCCTCGCGATCCATGCCGAGGGCTCGCTCGAGGCGCAGAAGATCACGATCCTCCGGGGCTTCGACACGAGCGACGCGGTCGCCTTCGCCGCCGACTGCGCGGGCCTGGACCTGCCGCCGGCCCGCTGACCGCGCGGCCCCCCCTCCCGCCGCCCGCGGCCCCCGGCGGCGGCTATCGCGCGAGCCAGCCGCCGTCGACGCCGAGGATCGTGCCGGTCACGTAGCCGGACCAGTCGGAGGCCAGGTAGACGACCGCGCCGATCAGGTCCCGGCCCTCGCCCACGCGGCCGAGCGGCGTCGACCCGACGATCAGCTCGTACCGCTCCCGGTCCTCGAGCCAGTCGGCGGTCATCTCGGTCTTGATGTAGGCGGGGGCGATCGCGTTCACGCAGATCCCGTAGGGGGCCCACTCGAGCGCCATCACGCGCGTGAGCTGGTTGATCGCGCCCTTGGAGGCGGCGTAGGCGGCGACCCGGGGAAAGCCGACGCTGCCGAAGATCGAGGAGATGTTGATGATCTTCCCGGCGCGGCGGTCGACCATGCCGCGCGCCACCGCCTGGGCGGTGAAGAAGAGGCCCTTGAGGTTGGTGTCGAGCACCAGGTCCCAGTCCGCCTCCGTCACCTCGAGGGCGGGCTTGCGGATGTTCGTGCCGGCGTTGTTGACGAGCACGTCGATTCGCCCGAACGCCTCGAGGGCTTCCCCGACGAACCGGGCGACCTCGGCCGGCCGGGTCACGTCGCCCTCGACGGCCAGGACCCGGCCGCCGTGCGCCCGGAGCCGCTCCGCGGCGCGCTCGCCGGCCTCGCGGTGGCGGTTGACGATGACGAGGTCGGCGCCGAAGCGGGCGAGCCCGTCCGCCATGGCCAGGCCGAGGCCCCGGGAGCCGCCGGTGACGAGCACGACCTTGCCGCCGACGTCGAGCCCCTCGGGCGCCATGCTCGCGCGGGCCCGCCGCTTACCGCAGGTCCCGGAAGAACGCCCGGAGGTCGGCGGCCAGCGCCTCCGGCTCCTCCAGCGCGGCGAAGTGGCCGCCGGCCGGCATCACCGTCCAGCGCCGGATATTAAAGACGCGCTCGGCCCACGCCCGCGGGGGGTGGAGAATCTCGCGCGGGAAGGAGGCGTACGCGGTCGGCACCTCGATCCGGGCGCCGTCGGGGATGGGCCAGCCCGCGTGGCGGCGGGCGTAGTAGGGCCAGAAGGACGAGTTGATGGCGCCCGTCACCCAGTAGAGCATCACGTTGGTCAGGAGCACGTCCTTGGTGAAGCGCCGCTCGACGTCGCCGCCGCAGTCGCTCCAGGCCCGAAACTTCTCCACGATCCAGGCCGCCAGGCCGACCGGCGAGTCCGTGAGCCCGTAGGCGAGGGTCTGGGGCCGCGTGCCCTGGATCCACCCGTAGCCCGTCTCCTCGCGCTCCCAGTGGCGGAGTTCCTCGAGATACGCTCGCTCCTCCTCCGTCGGGTGCGCGGGGGGCGGCAGGTCGCGCCGGAGCCCGAGGAGGGTCACGTGGATGCCGGCCAGGTGGTCGGGGGAGGCGAGGCCGAGGCGAGCCGTCACGAAGGCCCCCCAGTCGCCGCCGTGGGCGGCGAAGCGGCGGTAGCCGAGCACGTCCGTCATGAGCCGGGCGAGGAGCTCGGCGATCTCGGGGACGCCGAAGCGCGGCTGGGTCGGTCGGAAGGAGTAGCCGTAGCCGGGCAGCGAGGGCGCCACGACCGTGAAGGCGTCGGCGGGATCGCCGCCGTGCCGGCCCGGGTCCGTGAGGAGGGGGATCAGCTTGTGGAACTCCCACACCGACCCCGGCCACCCGTGGGAGACGAGGAGCGGCAGGGGGCTCGGCCCGACACCCTTGGCGTGGATGAAGTGCAGGTCCAGGTCGCCCATCGGCAGCGTGAACTGCGGCAGGGCGTTGAGCCGCGCCTCCTGGGCGCGCCAGTCATATCGGTCGCGCCAGTAGGCGACGAGCTCCTTCATGTAGGCGAGGCTCGTGCCGTAGCGCCAGCCCTCGCCGGCAATCTCGTCCGGCCACCGCACGCGCTCGAGGCGCGTCCGGAGGTCGGCCAGGACCTCGTCGGGGACGCGGACCGTGAAAGGCCGCGGCGTCATTGGGTCGTCATCCTACCAGAAGGCCCGAGAGAGTTTCCGAGGCGCGCGAGCGGGAGCCCCCTCGAATGTCGGCGGGTCGTCGCGGATCAGGCTTCCGTCTCGCCGTGCGGAGAAATCGCGGGCTTCCTGGCGGCCGCCGCACGGTCGACCGAGCCGGGCCAATCGCGGCTCGGCAATTGGCCGCCTCAGGCCCGAAAATGTAGCGTAAGATATGAATTTATCTATAGACCATGAATACCACTTGACGAGTTAGCACTCGTCTGGTACGAGTGCTAATGATTTCGGTACCCGAGGGGTAACTAAAACTACAGGAGGGAGGCCACCGATGAAGGTTCGCCCGTTACACGATCGCCTCATGGTCGAGCGGCTCGAGGAGAAAGAGGTCAGGAAGGGCGGGATCATCATCCCGGACACGGCGAAGGAGAAGCCCCAGGAGGGCAAGGTCATTGCGGTCGGCAACGGCAAGGTCACCGAGGAGGGCAAGCGGATCGCGCTCGACGTCAAGGCCGGGGACAAGATTCTCTTCGGGAAGTATTCCGGCTCCGAGGTGAAGCTTGACGACAAGGAGTACCTGATCATGCGCGAGGAAGACATCCTCGCCATTCTCGAGTAAGGAGGAATACGAGCGATGCCGAAGCAGCTGAAATTCGACGAGGAAGCCCGGGCGAGCCTGCTCAAGGGCCTCAACATCATGGCCAACGCCGTCAAGGCGACGCTGGGCCCGAAGGGCCGCAACGTCGTCATCGACAAGAAGTTCGGCAGCCCCACCATCACCAAGGACGGCGTCACGGTTGCCAAGGAGATCGAGCTCCTGGACAAGTACGAGAACATGGGCGCGCAGATGCTGAAGGAGGTCGCGTCCAAGACCTCCGACATCGCGGGCGACGGGACGACCACGGCGACCGTGCTGGCCCAGGCGATCTACCGCGAGGGCCTGAAGAACGTGACCGCGGGCGCCAACCCGATGGGCCTCAAGCGCGGGATCGAGAAGGCGGTGGACGCCGTCGTCGAGGAGCTGAAGAAGCTCTCGAAGTCCACGAAAGACAAGAAGGAGATCGCCCAGGTCGCGACGATCGCGTCGAACAACGACAAGGCGATCGGCAATCTGATCGCCGAGGCGATGGAGAAGGTCGGCAAGGACGGAGTCATCACGGTCGAGGAGTCGAAGTCCGCAGACACCGTGCTCGACGTCGTCGAGGGCATGCAGTTCGACCGCGGATACCTCTCGCCGTACTTCGTCACCGACCCCGAGCGGATGGAGTGCGTGCTCGAGGATCCCTACATCCTGATCCACGAGAAGAAGATCAGCGTGATGAAGGACATGCTGCCGCTCCTCGAGCAGGTGGCGCGCGCGAGCAAGCCGCTCCTGATCATCGCCGAGGAAGTGGAGGGCGAGGCGCTGGCCACGATGGTCGTCAACAAGCTGCGCGGCACGCTCTCGGGCTGCGCGGTGAAGGCGCCGGGCTTCGGTGACCGGCGGAAGGCCATGCTGGAGGACATCGCGACGCTCACGGGCGGCAAGGCGATCACCGAGGACCTCGGCATCAAGCTCGAGAACATCAAGCTCAACGATCTCGGGCGGGCGAAGAAGGTGGTCGTGGACAAGGACAACACGACGATCGTCGAAGGGGCGGGGAAGGCGTCCGCGATCGAGGGGCGGATCAAGCAGATCCGGGCGCAGATCGACGAGACGACCTCGGACTACGATCGGGAGAAGCTCCAGGAGCGGCTCGCCAAGCTCGCGGGGGGCGTCGCCGTCGTCAAGGTGGGGGCCGCGACCGAGACGGCGATGAAGGAAAAGAAGGCTCGCGTCGAAGACGCGCTCAACGCGACCCGGGCCGCCGTCGAGGAGGGGATCGTTCCCGGCGGGGGGGTGGCGCTTCTGCGCACGGCGAAGGCCGTCGAGAGGCTCAAGCTCGAGGGGGACGAGAAGGTCGGCGCGATGATCGTCAAGCGGGCGCTCGAGGAGCCGATCCGCCAGATCATCGAGAACGCGGGTCTCGAGGGCAGCGTCGTCGTCGAGAAGGTGAAGTCGGAGTCCACGCCCACCCGCGGCTTCGACGCCGAGACCGTGGAGTTCGTCGACATGCTCCAGGCGGGGATCATCGACCCGACCAAGGTCGAGCGCGTCGCGCTGCAGAACGCGGCGTCCATCGCGTCGCTTCTGCTGACGACGGAGGCGCTCATCACGGATCTGCCCGAGGAGAAGAAGGAAGCGCCGCCGATGCCGCACGGGGATTACTAAGCCCCGTCGCCGCTCGCAGTAGCGCCCGCGCGATGCGCGGGCCACGGCCCGGGCCAGAACACCGGCCCGGGCCGTCATGTCGCTCGAGGCGCGCCCGGAACCGGGCGCGCCGGTCGACGTCCCGGCGCGGACTCGGCCGGAACCCTGCGGCAGTCTCCGGACAGCGGGGCGCCCGACGGACGCGCTGCCCGCCATCGCCGGCGCGATGGCGCTCGCTCCGCGAGGCGCGGTGAGGTGTCCCCGGTCGCCGGCTGCGGCGCGGGTGTCCTCGGGCGTCCGGCCGCTCAGGGGCGCAGGCCGCGCGTCTTCGGGCCCAGGCGCGTGGCTTCGTTTGCGTAGGCGAGGCCGGCCCAGTCGGTGAGGAGCGGCCGCGTGTCCCTCGGGTCGATGATCTCTTCGATGCCGAAGGCCTCGGCCGTGCGGAAGGGGCTCCGGACCGCGTTGAGCCGCGCCTCGATCTCGCGCGCGAGCCCGGCCGGGTCGGGGGCGGCCTCGAGCTCCCGGCGGTAGGCGGCCTCGATCCCGCCCTCGAGCGGGAGCGAGCCCCAGTCGGCCGACGGCCAGGCGTACCGGAGGTTCAGGCCCTGCACGTTGCCGTGCCCCGCGCCCGCGACGCCGAAGACCCGCCGGACGATCACCGTGACCCATGGCACCGTCGCCTGGTAGACCGCCGAGAGGGCCCGCACCCCCTTCCGGATCGTCCCCGCCCGCTCGGCGGCCACACCGATCAGGAAGCCAGGGTTGTCGACGAAGTTGACGACCGGCAGGTGGAAGGTGTCGCAGAGGTCGACGAAGCGCGTCATCTTCTCGGCCGCCGCCGCCGTGACGGCGCCGCCCGCGTGCTTCGGGTCGTTGCCGAGGACGCCGACCGGGTAGCCGTCGAGCCGCGCGAGCGCGGTGACGAGCGAGGCGCCGTAGCGCGGGGCGAGCTCGAAGAGCGACTCGCGGTCGAGTACGTGGCGGAGCAGCCCTCGCACGTCGTACGCGTGGCGGCGGTTCCGCGGGACGAGGCGGATCAGCTCGTCGTCGCGCCGGTGGGGATCGTCGGTCGGCGCCGCCCGCGGCGGGGCCGCCCACACGTTCGGGGGCAGGTAGCCGAGGAAGCGGCGGATCTCGGCGAAGGCTTCCTCCTCGGACTCGACCTCGTTGTCGACGGCTCCGCTCTCGCGCGTCTGGATCCGCGAGCCGCCGAGCGTCTCCTTGTCGACGTCCTCGCCGAGGCCGCGCTTGACCACCGGCGGTCCCGCGACGAAGACCTGGGCGAGGCCGCGGACCATCAGCGAGAAGTGCGAGGCGGCGAGGCGGGCGGCGCCGAGGCCCGCCACGGGGCCGAGGGCCGCGGCGACGACGGGTATCTCGGCGAGGGCCGCCGCGATCAGGTCCCAGCCGGGGTTGCCCGGGACGTAGGTGCGCCCGAGCGTGTCCAGGGTCTTGACGCTCCCGCCCCCGCCCGTGCCCTCGACGAGCCGCACGAGCGGGAGGCGGAGCTCGCGCGCCATCCGCTCGCCGTAGACCTGCTTGCCGCCGATCGAGGCGTCGTTGGCGCCGCCGCGGACCGTGAAGTCGTCGCCCCCGACGACCACGCGCCGGCCGTCGATGCGGCCGGTGCCCATCACGAAGTTGGCCGGCCGGATGGCCCGGAGCTCGCCGTCCGCGTACGTGGCCGCGCCGGCCAGCGCGCCGGTCTCGTGGAAGGAGCCCGGATCGAGCAGCCGCTCGAGGCGCTCACGCACGGTGAGGCGCCCCGCCTTGTGCTGGCGCGCGACGTTCTCGGGCCCGCCCATGAGGCGGGCGAGCTCCAGCCGGCGTTTGAGCTCCTCGACTTCAGGCTCCCAGCCCATCGCGGCCTCAATCATACGGCTGGCGGCCGGCCAGCGGGGCCAGCTCCCGCGGCGCTCCCGGTGCCGCCCCGATGTCCCGGCCCCGCCATGATAGTGTCTGCCCCGGCGGGGTCCCGCGCCCGAGGCCGGCGACGGGGGCGCCGAGGAGGGGACGAGATGCCCTACAAGCCCGAAGCGGTCGAGCGGCTCGTCGCCGCCATCTTCGCCCGGGCGGGCTGCCGGGACGAGGAGGCTCGCACCGTCGCGCGGCACCTGGTGGAGGCCAACCTGGTCGGCCATGACTCCCACGGCGTCATCCGCGTGCCGTCCTATATCGACTGGCTCCGGAGGGACATGGTGCGCGCCAACCAGTCCGCCCGGATCGTCTTCGAGACCGACACCGTGGCCGTGATCGACGGGCAGTTCGGGTTCGGCCAGGTGATCGGCGAGCAGGCAATGGCGGCGGGCATCCGGAAGGCCCGACGGCACGCCCTGGCGGCGGTGGCGCTCCGCAACAGCGGCCACCTCGGCCGCATCGGCGACTGGGCGATCATGGCCGCCGACGCCGGGCTCGTCTCGCTCCACTGGGTGAACACGAGCGGCGCCGGCATCCTGGTCGCCCCGTTCGGCGGCACCGACCGGCGGCTCTCGGCCAACCCGATCGCGGCGGCGGCGCCGGTGGCGGGCGGCACGCCGATCGTCGTCGATCTCTCTACCTGCGTGATCGCCGAGGGGAAGATCAAGGTCGCCCTGAACAAGGGCCTCGAGGTGCCGGCGGGGGCGATCGTCGACGGCCGGGGCCAGCCGACCCGCGACCCCCGGCGGTTCTACGGGGACCCGGGCGCCATCCTGCCGATCGCCGGCCACAAGGGCTACGCGCTCTCCGTCCTGTGCGAGGTCCTGGCCGGCGCGCTCACGGGCGGCGGCACGAGCCACCCGTCGAACCCCACGGCGCGCCGGGTCGTCAACGGCATGTTCTCGGTCCTCCTCGACCCGACGGTCTTCACCCCCGCCCAGGAGTTCGCGCGCGAGATCCGGCGGCTCGCCGAGTGGGTCCGGGCCTCGCCGCCCGCGACCCCCGGCGGCGAGATTCTGCTGCCGGGCGAGCCCGAGGAGCGGACGCGGGCCGAGCGCCTGGCCCAGGGCCTGCCCCTCGACCAGACGACGTGGGGGCAGCTGCTCGATACGGCGGCGTCGGTCGGCCTCAGCCGGGCCGAGCTCGACCTGCTCGTGGCCTGACCCCCGTCAGAAGACCGGGCGCTCGGCGTAGGCGCCGAGGACCCGGCGCAGCCGGGCGACGATCTCCCCCATCGAGGCGTGCGCCCGCACGAGGTCGATCGTGACGGGCATCAGGTTCACGGCGGGGTCCTGCGCCTCCCGCTCGAGGCGCTCGAGCAGCGCCGCGACCTTCGCCTGGTCGCGCCCCCGGCGCACCGCCTGGAGCCGGGCGATCTGGCGCGCCTCGACGCCGGGGTCGACCTGGTGGAGCGCGATCGGCTGGTCGGCGGCCGGCTCGACGTGCTTGTTGACGCCGATCACGACGTGCTCGCCCGACGCCTTCCGGCGCGCGACGTCGTAGGCGGTGTCGGCGATCTCGCGCTGGAACCAGCCGTCCTCGATCGCCTTGATCGTGCCGCCCAGCTCGTCGACCGTCCGGAGGATCCGGAAGACCTCGGCCTCGATGCGGGTGGTCAGCGCCTCCACGTAGTAGGAGCCGCCGAGCGGGTCCGCGACGTTCGCCGCCCGCGTCTCCTCGGCGATGATCTGCTGGGTCCGGAGCGCGACCTTCATCGCCTCCTCGGAGGGGATCGCGAAGGCCTCGTCGAGGCCGTTCGTGTGCAGCGACTGCGCCCCCCCGAGCACGGCCGAGAGCGCCTGGAGCGCGGTGCGGACGATGTTGTTCATCGGCTGCGCCTTGGTGAGCGTGATCGCCGCCGTCTGGCAGTGGAAGCGGAGCCGCATCGACTCGGGCGCGCGGGCGCCGAAGCGCTCCCGCATGAGCTTGGCCCAGACGCGGCGCGCGGCGCGGAACTTGGCCACCTCCTCGAAGAAGTCGGCCTGGGCGACGAAGTAGAAGGCGAGCCGCGGCGCGAAGCGGTCGACCGGCACCCCGGCCCGGGTCACCTCCTCGACGTAGGCGACGGCGTTGGCCATCGTGAAGGCGACCTCCTGGATCGAGTTCGCGCCCGCCTCGGAGATGTGGTAGCCGCTGATGTTGATCGGGTTGTAGCGCGCCAGGCGCTCGGCGCAGAAGACGATCATGTCGCGCATGATCCGGAGCGAGGGGCGGATCGGGAAGATCCACTCCTTCTGCGCGACGTACTCCTTCAGGATGTCGGCCTGGACGGTCCCCGAGAGCCGGTTCAGGTCGTAGCCGCGCGCCTCGGCCAGCGCGACGTACATGGCGAGCAGGATCCAGGCGGTGGGATTGATCGTCATCGAGACCGAGATCCGCTCGAGGTCGATGCCGTCGAAGAGCGCCTCCAGATCCGGGAGGGTGTCGACGGCGACCCCCTCCCGGCCCACCTCGCCGAGCGCGTGAGGGTCGTCGGAGTCGTAGCCCATCAGGGTCGGCATGTCGAAGTCGACCGAGAGCCCGGTCTGCCCCTGGCCGATCAGGTAGCGGAAGCGCCGGTTCGTGTCCTCGCCGGTGCCGAAGCCGGCGATCTGGCGCATCGTCCAGAGCCGGCCGCGGTACATCGTCGGGTACGGCCCGCGGGTGAACGGATAGCGGCCCGGCAGGCCGATCTCCTCGAACGGCGTGTCCCGGACGTCCTCGGGGGTGTAGACCCGGTTCACGGGGAGCCCCGAGGCCGTGCGGTACTCCGCGCGCGCCTCCGGCTGGCGCTCGAGGAACTGGCGCAGTTCCCGGTCTTCCCAGTCGCGGCGCATCGCCGCCGCGCGAGCGGCCTCGTCTCGGTCAGCCATCGCGGTCTCCTCCGTGCGCGGTCGTGGCCTCGGCCAGGAGCCGGCGGGCGCAGGCGTGGGGCGGGAGCTCGCGTCGGGTGACCTCGGCGAGCAGGCGGCCCGCCGCGTCGCTCCGCGGCCGCCCCACCGCCTCCGCGGCGAGCTCCTGGGCGATCTTCAGGACGCGGGCCTCGGCGATCCGCGCCCGGCGGCGCTCGAGCTCGCCGGACGTCTTGAGCCCCGCCATGTGGCCGAGGACCGCCTCCAGCACCGCCTCGACGCCCTCGTCGCGCGCGGCGGCGCAGGCCAGGACCGGCGGCAGCCAGGCGCCGGGGGGAATCGGCAGGAGCGTCAGCATCGCGCGGAGCTCGGCCACGGTGCGGTTCGCGCCCTCGCGGTCCGCCTTGTTGACGACGTGGATGTCGGCGATCTCGAGCAACCCCGCCTTGAGGGCCTGGATGTCGTCGCCGAGCCCGGGGACGCTCACCACGACGACCGTGTGCGCCAGGCGCATCACGTCGACCTCGTCCTGCCCCACCCCGACGGTCTCGGCCACCACGAGGTTCCAGCCCGCGGCGTCGAGCAGGTCGACGGCGTCCGCGGCCGCGCGGCAGAGCCCCCCGAGCGCCCCGCGCGTCGCCATGCTGCGGATGAAGACGCCGGGATCGAGGGCGAGGTCGTTCATGCGGATCCGGTCGCCGAGGATCGCGCCCCCGGAGTACGGCGAGGAGGGGTCCACGGCGACGATGCCGACGGTGAGCCCGCGGGCGCGGGCGGCGGTCGCGAGGGCGCGGGCGAGCGTACTCTTGCCGCTCCCCGGGCTCCCGGTGAGGCCGATCACGTGCGCGCGCCCCGTGTGCGGGTAGAGGCGGCCCGAGAGCGCCTCCGCCCGCGGCCCGCCCGCCTCGACCCAGCTGAGGCCGCGGGCGAGGGCCCGGGTCGAGCCCGCGAGGAGCCGGTCGGCGAGCGCGGCGGTCTCGTCGGCCGTCACGCTCTGCCCTCTCCCCAGACGGTGAGCGGCTGGCGGTCCGGCACCCGCGCGAGCCCGCGCGTGAGGTCGGGGCTGGCGGCGGTCGGGTCGGTCACGACGTCGACGAGCGCGGGCACCCCGGCGTCGAGGGCGCGCCCGACGGCCGTCGCGATCTCGGCGGGCTCGGTGACGCGCTCGCCGTGGCCGCCGAGGGCCTGGGCGACCCGGTCGAAGCGGCAGTCGCGGAGCAGCGTTCCGATCACGCGATCCTCGCCGAAGTCCGCTCGCTGGCTGTTCAGCTCGATCCCCCAGGCGGCGTTGTTGGAGACGACGAGCACGATCGGGAGCCGGTGACGGACGGCCGTGTCGAACTCCATCAGATTGATGCCGAGGGCCCCGTCGCCCGAGATGCAGACGACCGGCGTCGAGGGCCGCGCGACCTTGGCGGCGTTGGCGAACGGCAGGCCGACGCCGAGGCACCCGTAGGGCCCGGGGTCGAGATAGCAACCGGGCCCGTCCGGCTCCACCACGAGGCGCCCGAAGGAGAGGATGTCACCCCCGTCCAGGACGAACACCGTTCCCGGCGGGGCCGCCCGGGCGACGTCCTGGCAGAGGCGGAGCGGATGGATCGGGCGCGCGTCGGAGGCGGCCTGGCGGGCGAGCGCCTGCCGCGCCCGCTGGTCCCGCCGGCGCGCCTCGTCGAGCCACGGCCGCGGCGCGGCGCGGGCCGACACCGCCGCGGCGAGCGCGGCCAGGGCCGCGCCTGCGTCGGCCTGGATGGCGACGTCGGTCACGCGGTTGCGGTTGAGCTCCTCCGGAGCCAGGTCGATCTGCACGATGCGGGCGGTCTCCGGCAGCCGCGGCGGGCGGCCGTAGCCCAGGACGTAGTTGAAGCGCGTGGCCACGACGACGACGAGGTCGGCCCCCGCGAGCAGGAACGACCGCGCGGCCGCGAGGTTCAGGGGGTGCCCGGCCGGCAACGCCCCCCGGCCGAGCGAGGTCGTGAGGACCGGCGCCTGGATCCGCTCGGCGAAGGCGCGGAGGCCCGCGTGGGCCCCCGCCCAGCCGACGCCGCTCCCGGCGACGATCACGGGACGCGCGGCGCCCTCGACCAGCGCGGCGGCGCGCGCGAGGAGGTCCGGGTCGGGGCCGGGGCGGCCGGCCAGTCGCGCCGGGGGAAGGGTCCGGGCCTGGGCGCCGGCCGGGGCGCCGGGCTCGCGCAGCACGTCGGTCGGGAGCTCGACGTAGACGGGGCCGGGGGGCGGCGCGTGGGCCAGCCGGATGGCCGCGTTGACGTACTCGGCCGCCCGCGCGCCCTCGAGCACCGTCCAGGCCGCCTTGGTGACCGGCCGGAGGATCGCGATCTGGTCGACGTCCTGGAGGGCGCCCAGGTCGAACTGCTTGACCGGGGCCTTGCCGCCGAGGAGGAGCAGCGGGCTCGCGGCGGCGTGCGCGGTCGCCAAGGCCGTGACGGTGTTGGTGACGCCGGGACCCGCCGTCACGCAGGCGACCCCGGTTCGCTCGCTGAGGCGCGAGTACGCGTGCGCCATGTGCACGGCCGCGTCCTCGTGCCGGACGTCGACGATCCGCACCCCCGCGTCGAGACACGCGTCGTAGATCGGGGCGATGTGGCCGCCGTTCAGCGAGAACAGCACGTCGACGCCCTCGCGCCGGAGCTGGGCGACGCTGAGGTGGCCGGCGTCCCCGGTCATCGCCCCGCTCCGAACGACCGATAGAGGTCGCGGTCGTCGACGACCCGCCGCGCCTTGAACTCCGTCCGGGGCAGCGTGCCCTCGGGCACGAGCTCGATCTGCGGGTGGACGCCCAGGCGGGCGCGCAGGCGCTCGCGCATCGCGAGCTGGAGGGCCGGGCGCCGATCGGCGTGGGTCAGGGCGTACTCGGCCTGGATCAGGAGCTCGTCCATCGCCTCGCGCCGGGAGACGACGACGCGGAACTCGCCACCGAAGCCGTCGATCGCGCGCAGCGTATCCTCGATCGCGCTGGGGTAGATGTTCTCGCCGCGCACGATGAACATGTCGTCGATGCGGCCGTAGAGCCCGTCGGGCAGGCGCGGGTAGGTGCGCCCGCACGCGCAGGGCCCGTCGACCCAGCGGGCCCGGTCGCCCGAGACGAGGCGGATCATCGGCTGGGAGGTCCGCTCGAGGTGCGTGTAGACGGGGGTGCCTTCGGCGCCGAAGGGAACCGGCTGCCACGTCTCGGGGTCGCACACCTGGGTGTAGACGAGGTCCTGCCAGAGGTGCATGCCGGTGCGGTGCCGACACTCGGCGTTGGTCATCCACGGCGTCATCTCGGCCATGCTGCCCATGTCGAGGCAGTTCCCGCCGAACGTCTCCTCGATCTGGCGCTTGGTGGCCGGGATCCCGGCGCCGGGCTCGCCGGAGAAGAAGAGGAGGCGGAGGCCGAGGGTCTTCGGGTCGATGCCCTCCCGCCGCGCCGTCTCCGCGAAGTGGAGAGCGTAGGAGGGCGTGCCGTAGAAGGCGGTCGGCCTGAGAGCGCGCGCCCATCCGACCGCCATCAGGGTTTGGCCGGCCACGCCGGCGCCGAACGGGAATACCGTCGCGCCCAGCCGCTCGGCGCCCTCGAGGGCGCCCCAGGAGCCGAGGTAGAGGCTGAAGAAGGAGCAGATGAGGATGCGGTCGTCGGGCCGGACGCCGGCGCCCCACAGGATCCGCGCGTGGGCCTCGCCGACCCGCTCCCAGTCCTTCCGCCCGACGCCGAAGACGGTCGGGTGTCCGGTGGTGCCGCTGGTGCCGTGGATGCGCGCGACCTCGCCGGGCTCGACGCAGAGGTAATCGCCGAACGGCGGGTGGGCGGCCTGGGCCAGGCGCAGGTCGGCCTTCTGGACGACGGGGAAGCGCCGCAGGTCGTCGAGGCTCCGGAGCGTGTCGGGCGACACCCCGGCCTCGAGCCACTTCCGGCGGTAGAACGGGCTCCGCTCCCACGCCCACCGGAGCTGGTGCCGGAGCTTGGCCAGGACCAGCTCGTCACGCGCCGCCGGCTCGGCGCACTCGACCTGGGGCAGCCAGTGCTCGGCGTCGGGGGGCGGCCGCCAGGTCGGGTCATAGCGCGGCGGCCAGACCGCGAGGTCGACTCCGCGCGTGCGCTTGACCTGTTCGAGGTCGATGCCTGCCATCCTCCGTCACCGCTCCTCCCCGATCCGGCCGTGGGGCTCGACCGACTCGGGTCTCGCCGCGCCGCCGGCGCCCGC
>Ga0066665_10000183_pt1 | contig 21296 bp, 23 predicted proteins | sample GraSoiAngelo_114_FD_75175 | JGI IMG/M metagenome (GOLD analysis project Ga0066665, IMG submission 75175) | Grasslands soil microbial communities from the Angelo Coastal Reserve, California, USA - 14_0903_13_40cm | ecosystem: Environmental > Terrestrial > Soil > Grasslands | place: USA...
AGAACGCTGAGAAAGTCCGTCAAGCCGTTTGTGTAAAGTTTGTTGGCCGTTTCCAACGATTTCTGGCTCGACACGACCGCATCCTGCAACGAGCGCCGCCGCACCTGCTCTTTCGCATACAATACGAGACCGTTCTCCACATCCTCGAACGCCGTCACTACGGTCTGTTCGTACGCGGCCAGTGCTTCTTCCTGGCGCGCGTTTTTGACTTTAATATTTGCGCGGATGCGTCCGGCGTCGCTTGGAGGGGACGGGTCGCGTCGACCCCGCCCGCCACCCGCCCAGCCCGCTCCCCCGCGGCCCGTCGGCTTGTCACGCTGAGAAGCGTCATACTGAGAAGAGATGACCTCTCGCCTAGTGCCGCACGGAGAGCCGGCGGCGTACTTCACGTTTCCGTGGCTCAGCGATGTGGGCTTGGCGCATGCGACGACGACGAGGCACTGTCCGGGGATCGCGTCGTTCGCCGAGCCGATTGCCCCTGAGGCGCCGCGCGCGCCGTTTCGGTCCGAGGCCGCGGCGGTCCTGGGTGGAGCCGGGTTGGAGTTGAGCCGCGTCTGCTACGCTCGCCAGGTGCACGGCGCCGCGACGGCGCGTGCGCCCGCGGGCGGGGGATTCGCGGGTTCGGTCGACATCCTGGTCACCGCCGAGCACGGCGTGCCGCTCTCGATCTTCACCGCCGACTGTCTCGCGATCGTCCTCTACGATCCGGCGGCGCGCGTCCTCGGCCTCGCCCACGTCGGCTGGCGCGGAACGGTGCGCGGCGCGACGCAGGCGGCGGTGCGCGCCGTCGGCGAGCTCGGGGGGCGCGCCGCCTCGCTCCGCGTCGCGATCGCGCCGTCGATCGGCCCGTGCTGCTACGAGGTCGACGAGCCGGTCATGGCGGAGCTGGCGCGCGCCTTCGGGGAGCGCTGGACAACCTGGGTCCGGCCCTCGCGCGCCGGCCACGTGATGCTCGATCTGTGGGCGGTCAACGAGGCACTCCTGGAAGATGCGGGAGTGCCCCCGACGTCGATCGGCAACCCGCGCCTCTGCACGGCGTGCCACCCGGAGCTGCTGTACTCGTACCGCAAGGGCAATCGCGGCCGCCTCGTCACGGTCGCCGCGCTGCCCTAGGCGGCCGGCTCCCCGACCCGCAAGCCCTCCCCCCCCGGCACCCTGAGCCCTCCCCTGGCCCCCGGCCCCTGCTAGAATCACCCTGCGGCCATGACCGACATTCGTGCCAACCTCGAGCGCGTGCGTGAACGGGTCGCCCGGGCGGCGGAGCGTGCGGGCCGACGTGCGGGCGACGTGCTGTTGGTCGGAGTCTCCAAGACCGTGGACGTCGGGCGGATCCGCCAGGCGATCGAAGCCGGCGTACCGGCGCTCGGCGAGAACCGGGTGCAGGAGGCCCGCGGCAAGGTCGCCGAGCTCGGCCGCCCCGTCCCCTGGCATCTCGTCGGGCACCTCCAGACGAACAAGGTGCGGGACGCCGTCGAGCTCTTCGACGTGATCCACTCGCTCGACCGTCTCGAGCTGGCGAAGGAGCTCGACAAGCGCGGGCGGGCCCGCGGCCGCGCGGTGGACGCGCTGGTGGAGGTCAACGTCGGCGGCGAGGCGTCCAAGGGCGGCGTGGGACCGGATGGGCTCGGCGAGCTCCTCGAGGCGGTGGCGGGCTTGCCGCATGTGAAGGCGCGGGGCCTCATGGCGATCCCGCCGGAGGCGAAGGAGCCCGACGACTCGCGCGTCTGGTTCCGCGCGCTACGCAAGCTCGGCGAGCGATACGGGCTGTCCGAGCTGTCGATGGGGATGAGCGGCGATTTCGAGGTGGCGATCGAGGAAGGCGCGACGGTGGTCCGGGTTGGCACGGCGATCTTCGGACCCCGCGGGAGTATGACGGGGGTCGCCCCCCTCATCATGGAGACCGGACCGGAGGAGCGATGACGATCAAAGGCCGCCACGTCGGCTTCCTGGGCGCCGGCAACATGGGCGAGGCGCTCATCAAGGGCCTTCTCGAGGCGAACCTCGTGCCGGCGGAGGCGATTCACGCGACCGACGTGCGTCTCGAGCGGCTCAAGGAACTCGACCGCCAGTACGGGATCCAGGTCTCGTCGGACAACAGCGAGCTGGTTCGCCACGCCGACATCGTGATCCTGGCGGTCAAGCCGCAGATCATGGAGTCGGTGGTGAAGGAGATCGCGCCCGTGGTCACCCGGCGCAAGCTTCTGATCTCGATCGCGGCCGGTGTCTCGACCGCCAAGATCCGCGCCGCGCTGGGCAAGGAGGCGCGCCTCATCCGGGTGATGCCGAACACGCCGGCCCTCGTTCTCGAAGGCGCGACGGCCATCGCGAAGGCGGAGGGCCTCGAGCCGGACGACCTCGACGTCGCCAGCGAAATCTTCAGCGCGGTCGGCCGCGTGGTCGTCCTCGGCGAGGAGCTGCTGGACGCGGTGACCGGGCTGTCGGGCTCCGGGCCCGCCTACGTCGCCGTCGCGATCGAGGCGCTCGCCGACGGCGGGGTGCGGATGGGACTCGATCGGATCACCGCGATGACCCTGGCGACCCAGACGGTCCTGGGGGCCGCAACGCTGCTGCGCGAGACCGGTCTCCACCCGGGTGCGCTCAAGGACATGGTCTGCTCCCCGGGCGGCACCTCGATCGCCGGCGTCGCCGCGCTCGAGGAGGGTGGGATTCGCGCGACGTTCATCAAGGCGGTCGAGCGGGCGACCCAGCGATCGCGCGAGCTCGGGCAGGGGCCGAAGTGATGTTCGTCATCAACTACTTCTTCGTCGCGCTGGCGAACCTCCTCAACCTCGTCATCGTCGCCTACATCTGGATCATCATCGCGCGGGCGATCGTCTCGTGGGTGAGCCCCGACCCCTCCAACCCGATCGTGCGCTTCCTGTATCGGGTGACGGAGCCGGTGCTGCGGCCGGTGCGCGAGCGGCTGCCGACCTATCAGATCGGTCTCGACTTCTCTCCCATGATCGTGATTCTCGTGCTTTACTTCCTGAAGGAATTCTTGATCCCGGTGCTGTACCGGATCGCCACCGAGATCGGGTAGGAGGCCGGAGGCGTCGATGCGCATCAGCCCGCTGGATATCCGCCAACAGCAGTTCACCGTCAAGTGGTTGCGGGGCTTCGACACCCACGAGGTCGACGCCTTCCTCGACGACGTCGCCGAGGACTACGAGACGGTGCTCAAGGAGAACGCGCAGCTCAGAGAGCAGGTCTCCACCTTCGAGGACCGGGCGCGCGGTCTCAGCGAGCGCGAGCGGGCGCTGCAGGACACGCTGGTCACGACCCACCGGCTCGGCGACGAGATGAAGGCGACCGCGCGGCGTGAGGCGGACATTCAGATGCGGGAGGCCGAGCTGCGGAGCGAGAAGATCATCGAGGAAGGCCGAGCGGAGGAGGCGCGGATCAGGAGCGAGATCCAGACGCTCCGGCGCGTCCGCCGCCAGCTCATCGAGGACTTCCGCGCAACGCTCGAGAGCTACTACCGGATGATGTCGGCCGAGTTCGGCGAGGACAAGGACGACGCCAGAGGCTGAGGGCACGCTGCTGTCGCTCCGCGTGCAGCCGCGGGCTTCCCGCGATGAGATCGTCGGCTGGCAGGACGCGACACTCCGGCTGCGCGTCACGGCGCCGCCCGTCGCGGGCGCGGCGAACACGGCCGTCGCGACCCTGCTGGCCCGGGCGCTGGGCATCCCGCCGTCCTCGGTGAGCGTGGTCCGCGGTCTCCAGGCGAGACACAAGATCGTCAAGATCGCCGGCCTGGACGAAGCAGAGATCCGACGCCGCCTGAAATCTCACACTCGGGCTGGATCGGGCGTGTCGGAGCCACGCGCATCTATCTCAGGCCACCCTCGATCCAAGCCGGCCTCACGGCCCCCGCTACAGTGAACCCCGCTACAATAACCACCATCGCCCCCGTGCGATGGTCCGACGACCGGCTGATCCTCCTCGACCAGACGCTGCTCCCCGAGCGTGAAGTCGAGCGCGGCTACCAGCGCTGGGAAGACGTCGCCGAGGCCATCCGGGCCCTCGTCGTCCGCGGCGCGCCCGCGATCGGCGTGGCCGCCGCCTTCGGCGTGGTGCTGGCGACGCGGCAGAGCCGCGCCGGGACGTTCGACGGCCTGGTGGTAGACCTCGAGACGGCGATCAAGGGCCTCGCGGCCACGCGGCCAACCGCCGTCAACCTGTTCTGGGCTCTCGAGCGGATGAAGCGCGTCGCGCTCGCGTCGGGGGCGCTGCCGCTGACCGAGGTGCGCGCCCGGCTCCTCGCCGAGGCACAGGCGATCCGCGACGAGGACATCGCCGCGAACCGGGCCATGGGCGCCCACGGCGCGACGCTGGTCCCGCCGAATGCGCGCATCCTGACCCACTGCAACGCCGGCGCCCTCGCCACGGCCGGGTACGGCACCGCGCTCGGCGTGGTGCGCGCGGCGCACGCCCAGGGCAAGGTGGCGCTCGTGTGGGTGGACGAGACCCGTCCAGTGATGCAGGGCTCGCGGCTGACCGCCTGGGAGTGCGTTCGCGAAGGGATCCCCCATAGGCTGATCGCCGACGTGGTGGCGGCGTCGGTGATGGCGCGCGGCGAGGTCGACCTGGTGGTGACCGGCGCCGACCGCATCGCCGCCAACGGAGACACCGCCAACAAGATCGGAACCTACTCGCTCGCGGTGCTCGCCGCCCACCACCGGGTCCCGTTCTATGTCGCGGCCCCGTTCTCGACGATCGATCCGGCGCTCGCCTCGGGCGCGGAGATCCCGATCGAGGAGCGCGACGCGTCGGAAGTCCGCCGGGTGGGCGCGCAGCAGACCGCGCCGGGGGCTTCGCCGGTGTTCAACCCCGCCTTCGACGTGACGCCCGCCCGGCTCATCGCGGCGATCATCACCGAGCGCGGCGTCGTCCGCCCGCCGTATCGCTTTTGACCGCCCGCGAGTACCACGACCGGACCGCGCACTCGCCCGCGTCGGTGCGCACCAGCGGTCACACGCTCGAGTGGGACATCAAGCCGTTCCCGTTCAAGGTCTATACGGAGCTCCCGTCGTTCGCCCTGCCGCGTGAGCTCGATCCCCCGGCGATCGACACGCTCGCCGCCATCGCCGGCTCGCCGACGGGTGGCGCGACACTCATGCTGAGCCAGCTCGCGACGGTCCTCTACCACTCCGCCGGCGTGACCAAGAGGAAGACGTACCCGGGTGGGGGAGAGGTTCTCTTCCGCGCTGCGGCTTCGACGGGCGCGCTCTACCAGACCGAGGTGTACGTGGCGGTTGGTCGGGTCGCCGGGCTCGACGCGGGCCTCTATCACTTCTCCCCCGGCGACTTTGCCCTTCGCCGCCTGCGCGCCGGTGATGTTCGCGACGCGCTCGCGACGGCGGCGGGCGACGACTCGATCGCGAGCCGCGCCGCGACCGTCCTGCTCACCGGAATCTACTGGCGCAACGCTTGGAAGTACCAGGCGCGCGCCTACCGCCACCTCTTCTGGGACTCCGGGACGATGCTCGCCAACCTCCTCGCCGTCGCCGGCGGCCTCGGCCTCGCCCCGCGCGTGCTGACGGGATTCGTGGACGGCGAGGTCAACCGTCTGCTGGGGCTCGACCCGGCTCGCGAGGTCGCGCTCGAGCTGATCGTGATTGGCCGCGAAACCTCGATCGCGCCCGCCGGCGGCGCGCTCGAGGCGATCGATCATCCGACGCTCCCGCTTTCCTCATCAGAGGTCGACTATCCGCTCGTTCGCGAGATTCACTTGGCTTCATCGCTCTCGACTTCCGAAGCCGTTCGCGCGTGGCGTCTGCAGGGCGGGGCGGGGGCGCGGGGGGTGGCTGCCGAGACCACGCTCGCGGCAGCCCGCGACGTCCGGTCCGCTAGCCCGACGGCCCGGGCTGATCCTGAAAACACGGGTCTCGGCAGCCATCCCCCGCACCCCCGCCCCGCCCTGCAGGCGTTGCGTGCGGGCTGGGAACATTCGCCGAGCGCCGGCGAGCCAGCCGCACTCGCTCGCGAGACGGGGGGGCCGAGCGTAGTGGCGTTGCCGGCGCCGCGCATTGAAGCCGGGCGAGGGCTCGCCGAGACGATTCAGCGGCGCGGCTCGACCCGACAGTTCGGGCAGGCGCCCCTCACGGCCGAAGAGCTCGCGACGGTCCTCTGGGCCGCGACCCGCGGCTTCGAGGCCGACGTGCCGGCGGGACTCGTCGACCTCTATCTCATCGTCAACGCGGTCGAGGACGTACCGGCTGGGGCGTACCACTACCAGCCCGCGACGCACACGCTCGAGCTCCTGGCCGCCGGTGATTTCCGGAGCCGGTCGTCGTACCTCTGCCTGGAACAGCCGCTCGGCGGAGACGCGGCCGCGGTCATCTATTTCCTGGCGCGGCTCGACGATCTGTTGGACGTCTTCGGCGATCGCGGCTACCGCCTGGCCAATCTGGAGGCGGGGCTCGCCGGTGGGCGCGCCTATCTCGCCGCGTACGCTCAGGGGTTCGGCGCCTCCGGTCTCACGTTCTACGACGCGCACGTGATCGAGTTCTTCTCGCCGCACGCCGCCGGCAAGGACGCGATCTTCGTGACCGCGCTGGGGCGCTCGGGCGCCGGAGGCCGTGTTACGATCGAATCGAACCTGACCCTTCGAAGGAGGCCGCCTGCATGAAGAAGTACCAGTTGATGGCGCCGGGTCCCACGCCTGTTCCGAGCGAGGTCCTCCTCGCCATGGCGCAGCCGATGATTCACCACCGGACCCCGCAGTACGAGGCGCTGTTCGTCGAGGTGCGTGCCGGACTCAAGAAGCTCTTCCAGACGAGCGCCGAGGTGGTGCCGCTCGCATGCTCCGGGACGGGGGCGATGGAAGCGGCGGTCATCAACACGCTCTCGGCGGGCGACTCCGTCGCGGTGATTCGCGCCGGGAAGTTCGGCGACCGCTGGCTCGAGCTTGCCCGGGCGTACGGCCTCAACGTCATCGATCTGACCGCACCGTTCGGGCACACGGTGGACGCCTCGCGCCTCGCCGATTCGCTGAAGACCCATCCCGAGGTGAAGGCCGTGCTCACGCAGCACAGCGAGACCTCGACCGGCGTGCTCCACGACGTCCGAGCGTACGCGGCGGTCACCCGCCAGCACGACGCGCTCCTGATCGTCGACGCGGTGTCGAGCCTCGGCATCGCCGATCTGCCGATGGACGCCTGGGGGGTCGACCTCGTGGTGGCGGGCTCGCAGAAGGGGCTGATGCTGCCGCCGGGCATCGGGTTCTGCGCGCTCAACGAGAAGGCCTGGCGGAAGACCAAGACCTCGACGCTCCCGAAGTACTACTTCAATCTCACCGACGAGCTGAAGTTCGTGGCGAAGAACGAGGTTCGCTTCACGCCCGCCGTGTCGATCATCGTGGGCCTGCGCGAGGCGTTGCGCCTGCTGGAGGCCGAGGGGCTCGCCAACGTGTTCAAGCGCCACGACCGGCTGGCGCGCGCCACCCGCGCGGGCGTCGAGGCGCTGGGGCTCGAGCTGTTCGCGAAGGCCACGCCGAGCCCGGCGCTGACCGCCGTCCGGGCGCCCGCCGGTGTCGACAGCGAGAAGATCGTCGCGGCGTATTCCCAGAGCCACAACATCACGATCGCGGGCGGGCAAGGGGAGATGAAGAGCACGCTGTTCCGCCTGGGGCACATGGGGTACGCCGCCGAGTTCGACACCATCGTGGCGCTGGCGGCGCTCGAGCAGGTGCTCGCCGATCTCGGGCAGCCCGTCGACTTCGGCTCGAGCGTCCGCGCGGCGCAGAAGATCTTCGTCGAGAAGTCGTGAAACGGGTTCTTGTCACCGACGGCCTGCAGACCATCGGGGTCGACGCGCTCCGCAAGCACGGCCTCGACGTCGAGGTGGCGGGCTCGCTGGGCGAGCGAGAGCTTGCCGGCCGCGTCGGGGAATACGAGGGGCTCATCGTCCGCAGCGCCACCAAGGTGACGCGCGCCGTGATCGAGGCGGGCCGCCGTCTGGAGGTCATCGGCCGGGCGGGGGCCGGCGTCGACTCGATCGACGTCGACGCCGCGACCGAGCGCGGCGTGATCGTCATGAACACCCCGGGCGGGAACACGACCGCGGTCGCCGAGCACACCCTGGGGCTCCTCCTGGCGATGGCCCGCCGCCTCCCTGCGGCCGACCTCACGCTCAAGGCCGGGCGCTGGGAGAAGAGCCGGCTCCAGGGCGTCGAGCTCTTCGGCAAAGTCCTGGGCATCCTCGGCCTCGGTCGGATCGGCTCCGAGGTGGCCCGCCGCGCGCTCGGCTTCCGCATGCAGATCATCGCCTACGACCCGTACCTGACGCGCGAGGCCGCCGAGCGCCTGGGCGTGGAGAGCGTCGAGCTCGAGGAGCTCTTGGCGCGGGCCGACTTCATCACGATTCACACACCGCTCACCGGGGACACGCGCCACTTGCTCGGCGAGGCCGAGCTGGCGCGCCTCAAGCCGGGTGCCCGCATCATCAACTGCGCCCGTGGCGGCCTCGTCGACGAGCTGGCGCTGGCCCGCGCGATCGAGTCGGGTCACGTCGCCGGCGCCGCGCTCGACGTCTTCGAGCAGGAGCCGCCGCCGGCCGACCACCCGCTCCTCAAGCTCGAGCAGGTGATCGTGACGCCTCATCTGGGCGCGGCGACCGACGAGGCCCAGACGGCCGTCGCGCTCGCCATCGCCGACCAGGTCGCCGACGCGCTCCTGCGTGGGGTCGTCGTGAACGCGGTGAATCTGCCGGCCATGGACGCCGAGACGTACAAGGAGCAGGCGCCCTGGGTCGGGCTCGCGGAGACGATGGGCCGCTTCCTCGCGCAGATGGCCGAGGGCCGCATGCACGAGGCGCGGCTCACGTACGCGGGCGAGATCGTCAGGCGATCGACGGCGAGCCTGACGCTCGCGTTCGTGCGCGGGCTCCTTGGCACGATCCTCTCCGAGCACGTCACCGACGTGAACGCGCTGCTGATCGCGAAGGCCCGCGGGCTGCGAGTCACCGAGACCTCGACGACGGAGAGCTCGGACTACTCGAGCCTCGTGAGCGCCGAGCTGCGCACCGATCGCGGCGTCGCGTCGGTCGCCGGCACGGTCTTCTTCAAGCGGGAGCCCCGCTTCGTGCAGGTCGACGGGTTCTCGCTGGAGGCGCTGCCGCAGGGCTGGATGCTCGTGTTCGCGAACCTCGACGTACCGGGCGTGATCGGCCGCATCGGCACCCTCTGCGGCCGCCACGGGATCAACATCGCGGGCATGCAGCTCGGCCGTGAGCGCCGCGGCGGGCGCGCCGTGTCCGTCCTGAACCTCGACGACCCGATGGATGCGGGGGCGCTCGAGGAGATCCGTGCCATGCCCGACATCGTCCTCGCCAAGCTCGTCAAGCTCTAGCATCCCCCCCGGGCCCGTGGGTCTGGTCGGCCGGGCGGGGGCGCAGGGGTCGCGCGACCACGCGGCACGCGTCCGCCCGCCCTTTGCGGCTGGGCTCCATCCGGGCACGGCGCGCCCGCCGCCGCATGGAGGGAACGGGTCTCGTCGACCCCTGCGCCCCACCCAACCGACCGGACCCACTACCCTCTACGCAAGGCCTACGGGCCCGGGTGGGGGGAATCGCGCTAGAATGCGGGGGTTGTGAGCAAGCTGAGGGTCTTCGTCGTACGGCATGGGGAGACGGCCTGGGTCCGGGAGCGGCGCTTCGCCGGCTCGCGGGACATCCCGCTCACCGAGGTGGGGCGCCGCCAGTGCGCGGCGGTCGCGCGCGCGCTGGCCGGCAGCGGCGTCGATGCCGTCTACGCAAGCCCGCTCGAGCGGGCTCGCGCCTCCGCCGAGCTGATCGCCAAGCCGCGCGGCCTGCCCGTACGCATCGCCCCGGCCTTCGCCGAAATGGCCTTCGGCCCGTGGGAGGGGCTGACCGGCGACGAGGTGCGGGCGCGCTTCCCCGAGGCCTGGGCACAGTGGCGCTCGGCGCCGCACCTCTGCGAGCTGCCGGGCGGCGACCGCCTCTCTGCCGTCGCCGAGCGCGTCGCGGCGGGCGTCCAGGAGCTTCGGGAGGCACACGGGGGGCAGACGCTCGTGCTGGTCAGCCACGCTATCGTGGCGCGCGTCATGGTGCTCGGCGCGCTCGGGCTCGGGCTCGACCGGCTCTGGACGGTCGACGCCGCGCCGGCGGGGATCACCGAGATCGAGTACGAGCCCGGGTGGGCGACCGTCCACCGGATGAACACGGTCGCCCATCTGGACACGGTGGCTTCGTGAAACCGCGTCACCCTCAGCTCCCGAAGGGCGCGCGCATCTATCTGCCGGACGAGGCGGAGCGCAAGCGGCACGTCGAGGCCGCGCTGCTCGACGTCTTTCGCCGGTGGGGCTATCGCGAGATCGTCACGCCCACCTTCGAGTATTCAGACGTGCTGGCGACCGGGACGGACGAGGATGTGCGGAACAACATGTTCACGCTCGTCGATCGAGAGACGGGCCGGATGCTGGCGCTCCGTCCGGACATCACGCCCCAGATCGCCCATGTGGTGGCGACCCGCCTCCGCGACGAGCCCAAGCCGATCCGGCTAGCGTACGTGACGAACGTCTTCCGCTACGACGAGCCGCGCGTGTCGCACTATCGCGAGTTCTACCAGGCGGGCGTCGAGCTGGTCGGGCTCGACAAGCCCGAGGCCGAGGCCGAGATCATCGCGATGGCGATCGAGGGGCTGCGGGCGCTCGGGCTCGAGCGGTTCCAGATCGACCTCGGCCATCCCGATTTCGTCCGCGGGCTTCTCGACGAGGCGAAGACCGACCCGGCGTCCGGGCGCGAGCTGCGCGCGGCGCTGGCTCGCAAGGACGGGTCGACGCTCGAGCGGCTGGTCGCCGACCTCGCCCCGCCGGCGCACGTCCGCGACGCGCTGCTGGCGCTGCCGACCCTCTTCGGCCGCGAGCTGGTGCTGGAGCACGCGGCCAGCTTTGCGCGGAACGAGCGGTCGTCGAAGGCCCTCGCGAACCTCGCCGAGGTGTATCGGCTGCTCAAGATCTACGGGCTCGCCGAGAGCGTCCTGCTCGACCTCGGCGAGGTCCGCGGGTTCGACTACTACTCGGGCACGTACTTCGAAGCGTACGTCGCGGGGTTCGGCGCCGCCGTCGCGGGCGGCGGCCGCTACGACGACATGCTCGGGCGCTTCGGGTACGACTGCGCGGCCGTCGGGTTCGCGTTCGACGTCGGGCGCGCGCTGTCCGTCATGGAGACGCAGGGCGTCGCCGTGAGTCTGCCGGGGCCCGACTTCTTCATCATCGACTTCACGCCGGAGAAGACGGTGGCGCTGTCGCTGGCCCGCCGGCTGCGCGACCTGGGCGCTTCGGTCGCCCGCGACATCATCAGCCGCGGGCTCGAGGAGTCGGTCACCTACGCCCGCGCCCAGCGCGTCCGCCACGTCCTGGTCATCGGGCACGCACGCGCCGGCGCGGGGGAGATCCTGGCGATGGACCTCACGGACGAGTCGGAGCGCGTGCTGCCGGTTGGTGAAATCCTCGAGCATCCAGAACGCGTATTCAGAGGTGTCCGCCATGCCTAACATCGTGGTCGTCGGAACGCAGTGGGGGGACGAGGGCAAGGGCAAGGTCGTCGACCTCCTGGCGCCGCACGTGAATGTCGTCGCGCGCTACGCGGGTGGCAACAACGCCGGCCATACGGTCGTCGTCGGCCGCGAGAAATACGTCCTGCACACGATCCCGTCGGGCATCCTGCACCCGGGCTGTCGCTGCGTGATCGGCTGCGGCGTGGTCGTGGACCCGGGCTCGCTCATCGAGGAGATGGAGGCGCTCGTGCGTCGCGGGGCGACCCTCGACGGCAACCTCTTCATCTCGAAGAACGCCCACCTGATCATGCCCTACCACCCGGCGCTCGACCTCGCCTCCGAGGCGAAGCTCGGCAAGCGCCGCATCGGGACCACCGGCCGAGGCGTCGGGCCCGCGTACGTGGACAAGGCCGCGCGCGTCGGCATCCGCATGGCCGACCTCCTGAACGAGCGGCTCTTCCGCGAGAAGCTCGAGCTGAACGTCGCCCAGAAGAATCGCCTGCTGCGCGAGATCTACGACGCCGAGACGTTCACGGTGGAGGAGATCCTGGACAAATATCTGCGATACGCGGGCTGGCTCGCGCCGTACATCACCGACACGGCGCTCTTGCTCTCGCGCTGGATGGAGAGCGGCTACAGCGTGCTCTTCGAAGGCGCCCAGGCGACGATGCTCGACATCGACCACGGGACGTACCCCTATATCACCTCGTCCTCGACGACCGCCGGCGGCGCCTCGACCGGCACGGGCGTGCCGCCCACGCGGATCCACGGCGTCGTCGGCGTGAGCAAGGCCTACACGACACGCGTCGGCGGCGGGCCGTTCCCCACCGAGATGACGGGCGCGGTCGCCGAGGCGATCCGGGCGCGCGGCCACGAGTACGGCGCCACCACCGGTCGGCCGCGGCGCTGCGGCTGGTTCGACGCGGTCGTCGGACGCTACGCGACGCGGATCAACGGCCTCGACACCGTGGCCCTCACCAAGCTCGACGTTCTCGACCAGTGCGAGACCCTGAAGGTCTGCGTCGCCTACCGGCACCGCGGCGAGACCCTCACCGACTTCCCCGTGGACGAGAACGTGGTGGCCGAGGCCGAGCCCGTCTACGAGGAGATCGAGGGCTGGCGCGCGCCGACGGGCGGGGCCAAGAACGAGTCCGATCTGCCGGCGAAGGCGCGGCGTTATCTCGAGCGGCTCGAGGAGCTGATCGGCACGCCCTTCTGCCTCATCTCCACCGGCGCGCAGCGGGACGAGACGATCCTCTGCGAGGACTCGCCGCTCATGCGCTGGTTCCCCTCTGTCCGGTCGAGCCTCCTCTAACCGGGACTGGGGGCGCGTGGCCGAGACGATCCGGCGGCTCCTGTTCATCGTCGGGAGCCGGCGGCCGGACTTCTACGAGTCCCTGCGACGCACCTTCCGTGGCGACGACACGGTGCAGGTGGTTCTCGACCGCCGACGCAGCGAGCGGCGGCGGAGCCGCCGCGGGCGTAAGGTCGTGCGCGAGCAGCGTGCGACCGAGCGGCGCGAGCACCTGGAGATCGCGCGGCAGCTGCGCGAGCGGGGCTACGCCGTCGTCGGGGTCCCGGCGCCCCGCCCGGCGCCCGCTCGCCGTGCTCGCGGTGCCGCCCTGTCGTGACGACGGGCTCGCGCGTCGCTGCGATGCCGGCGCGCGACGCTCGGCTCGGCGCGGAAGAGATCTACCGGGCGTGCCGAGGCACGTTCTCGGGCACGGTTTTCAACATCAGAGGTTGTCCCCGCTCGGCAACCGCGTAGAATCTCAGGCGAGAGCCGTTAGCTCAGACGGTTAGAGCACCTGACTTTTAATCAGGGGGTCCCGGGTTCGAGTCCCGGACGGCTCACCAGATCTTCCGATAACTTACGCGCCGCAGCCCCTGTGCAGCGTGGCACATGGTGGCGTATAGGTGGCGTGTGGTGGCAATGCCTCGGCACTTGCCCGCGCACGCCGTAAGGGATGTCTTCTACTGCTGCTGGGCTGCCTGCCGAACCCGCTCGTCGAGCCCGTCCATGATGTGGCGCTTCTGGCCAGGGCGGTAGTGCGCGTAGTAGTCGCCGGTGATCTTGACCGAGGAGTGGCCCGCTTGCTCGGAGGCGTAGAGCAGGTCACCGGTCGAGGCGACGATGTCCGAGCAGAAGGTTTGGCGGAGGTTCTGGAAGGTGACCCGACGCGTGATGCCCGCGACTCGGAGCAACCGATGAAATACTCGGCGCTCGAAGCTCGACTTCGAGCGGATTGGGCCTCCCAGCTTGGTCGTGAAGACAAACTCGGAGAGCGTACGCCCTGTCGCGAGCGCTTCGCGCTGCATCCGCACCCGGTGAGCTCGAAACTCCTCACAGACCTCGCGCGAAAGGTCGACCACGCGGACCTTGTTCTTCTTGGTCCGGTCGAGGAGCCGGCCTTCGCGGAACTGGCGCTGGACCGTGACGGTCCGGGCTTCAAGATCGAAGTCGGCCCATTGCACGCCGAAACACTCGCTCAGCCGGAGCCCGGTTCGCAGCGCGATCAAGAAGAGGAGGTGATACCGCGGCGAACTGCGTCGTGTTGCGTCAAGCAGGGCGGCCTGCTCCGTCGGCAGGAGTGGCTGGACGCGTTTCTTCTTGTCCACTGTCTCACGGAGCAACTTTCCGAGGCGAAGTGCGGGATTCGTGAGACCAGCCATCCTGCGCTCGACGATTAGCCACTCATAGGCCTGGTGGATCGGAGCCAGCAGGTTCCGACATGTCGCCTTGCCACGCTTGCGGCCTCCGGGGTCGGCTGAGCCGCTCAGCAACCCCTCGAACAGCCTCACAAGATCGTCCCGCCGAATCGACGTCACGGGCTTCACGCCGAGGGTGGGGTACACGTGTCGAACCAACAGGCGTTCGTAGTTTCGACGCGTGGCCTCGTCCATCGTTCCGAACGCGGTGCGCTCGCGGAGATAGGTTTCGACCCCTTGCTGGAGTGTCAGGGGTTCGGCCTGCGGCCGGTCGCCGTTGACGAACGAGAGATCGTTGGCGGCGAGCTTGACGCGGATGTGGCTTGCAGCCAGCTTCGCGGCCTTCCAGTCTCGGCCCACATACTTCCGGAGCCGACCCCTGGAAAGGCGCTGGTCATGGACGACGATCCACGCGTTCCCGTCGCCCTTGAAGTCCACGACCTTTACGCCCATCTCCGGCCTCCGTCTCACGAAGGTTCGCGACTGCAGCGCTGAGCTTGGCAGCCCCATACTCCCCTCTGTCAACCCCGGAACTTCGCCAGCACTTCGTCCACCAGGCGTGGCAGGTCCTGCTGCGGACGACGCCGAAAACCCTCCATCCAGCGGTCGAACTCCGAACGGCGAACGAGGATCTTGCCTCGGACCTTGTAGTGGGGCAGAGGGCGCTCGAGATCCTGAAGATGGCGCGTAAGGGTTCGCACGCTCAGGTTCGAGTAGTGGGTGAGGGCACGGAGGTCGAGAAAGGGGTCGGCGAGAGAGCCGGCCACCTCGCCGCTCGCGAGACTGGAGCTGGGCGTGGGCTTCGCCTTCCGAGGCCTTGGCCTCGCGGGAATCGACTCACCTGGCTCAGGACCCTCGCCGTTCATGGCTCGCGGGACCTAGCGTCCGGAAGTCGCCCTGGGTGTGGTTTGAACCCCCGCCGACGGGCCTCGTCCTTTGACAGGGCGCGCTTGTGGCGGGCCTTGACCGCGGCAGCGACCTGCTCCAGGGCTTCCGGCGGGAACACGGCGCGCATCGCCGTGGCGCCCGTCTGGTGGCGCTTCACACCGGGGATGGCCCACAGCTTCTCGAAGAGGCGGGGACGATCGGTATAGACGGCCAGCGCGAACTGGCCCCGCAGTGCACACGACCAGCACCGCACGCCATCGCAGTACCACTCGATCTGGCCGTAGCGTCCGAGGATGATAGGAAAGCCCTCAGGGTCGGCAACCACGCGGAACCGATGCGGGGAGGCCAGGGCCCCCAGCCGCAGCGCGGCGCGCTGCTGTTCCAGTGTCGGTCTCCGACGTGTCATCGCGGCCCCAGGGTTGCGCTCGCGTCCACGAACGTCCTTGGCCATGCGGCGCTGCAGTCAGCGAGTCAGACTCCGCGGCCCAAGAGAGCGAGTCGCATGCCACCCTCTGGTCGAGCGCAGCTCGCCGACGCTCAAGCCCTCACCGAATCGAGTGTGCTGGGAGCGAATGTTGGTCGCGACGACGGGCTGATCGGGCCGGGCCCGGCGCTGCGAGATTCCACGGACTGCTGCAACCTGCGGCAATGGTCACGACGCCCACGAGCGCCCGCGCAGGTGCGCAGTCCGCACCCGACGCTGCCGGTCGTTGACCCGGGCTAAATCCGGAAGGCCTGCGGTCGAACGCGATGACGTCGAGGTCCCGCGCGTGCCATGTGCGCGGCCGGGCGGGAGCATCATCGACGCGGTCGGCCATCGGCAGGGTCCACGGTGGGGCCGGCTTCAGCGTCTCCCGACCCCCGTCGTGAGCAATGGGTGGTGATGACGTGCTGTTCTAGGTTCGACTTCGGTACAGCGTCGTCGGTCGCCTCGGCACTGCGACGGCGTTCATCAGCGGCGTGGTCCGACGGCAGGACGGCATGGCGATTAAACCGGCGGCCGCGGGGGCCAAGCCTCCGAGATGAACTCGACTGTGGTGAGCCGCCAGCTCGGCATTCGCGTCCCGACGGCGCGGCTCTCACGCCGTTCGCCTCCGGTCGATCAGCAGTTGTTTGGACAACCGGCCGGACCACCGCCGAGGCGCGGCAGGGCGAACGACACCACGCCGGTGATCCCGAGATCCCCCGCAGCGGTCCTCCCGGCGATTTGCTGGAATCACGCCGGCCGCAGGACCGACGGAGCGCCCGGAAGTCCGTCTCGGAGTCCGGCGCGGCCTAGGGAGCCTTTACGAAGTGGAGGCCGGGATCATTATCGCCGTGGTCCTCGCGGGGCCCAGCGCCGGCAGCGTTCTTGGGCCGCCACAGGGCCGGACCAGGGCCAAGCTGATCCGTCGCGGCATTAGGGCGTCCGCACCGTACCGCGAGATCCCCTCAGGCGCAACGAGGCTCGAAGGAATCCTGATCTATCCTGTGACAATGCTCACGGCAAACGTGCCGCCTGAGCTTCACGCCGGCTGACGGCCGACAGGCTCACCACCCCGACATCACCGACCACGCGATCCATGAGCGCTCTCTGACCGTGCTGATGTGCGAGTGGTTCGTGAAACCGCCGGCGCGCCCCGGCGCCACAGCGCCGGATCGAAAGCAGGCCCGGTGCCGGACCGGCGACGAGGCAGCGATCAGACCGGGGGAAGAGAGGAGGAAAGAAGAGTGGGGAGGGTACGGCAAGATAAAGCTTCACCTCACACGCGACGGAAGTCCTCGTCACATCGGGCGAAGTCATGAAGCACGGCCCCTGTGGGATACTTCCTAGTCTTCGCCCCGTCGCGGCGCAGGCTCGGTGTATCCGCGCGTGCCGTCGCGCATGCGAACGGGCTGTCGTCGGCGTGGCGCTCGCGGGCGCATTGCTTACCGCGATCCTTGGCCTCGGCCTGCACGTGAATCTCTCCCCGAGCGCGCCGCGCGGGCTGTACCGCGCCGTCACGGGAACCCCCACTCGGGGGGCGTGGGTGGCGCCTCCGTGAGTCCCGGGGCGGCGGCGCTCGGACGTGCTCGAGGCTATCTCGGGCCCGGCGCAGGTGGCGTGCAGGCGGTCATCAAGCCCGTCGTCGCCCTCGCCGGCGACGTAGGTGGAGTTCGGGCCGGAGGCGGTAATCGTCAACGGTCAGCGCCTCCCGGCAGTTCGTCTGCCGACATAGATAGCCTCGGCCTGCCGTTGCCCCACGCGGTCTGGGGACGGCACGTGGTCGCCGCCGATGAGTTCTGGCTCGTGAGCACGCGCGTGCCGAATAGCTGGGACAGTCGGATTATGCCGGAGGCCGTGGAACTTGATCGGCGGACCTCAGCGGCCTTCAGAAGTTTCCGGAATTCCCGCTGGCCGAGGTTGTTCGCCTGGAGCGGATCCCCGAGCGTGTCCCGGCTGCGCTGGAGGTCCTCCCACTGCTTCGCGAAGACCAGGCTGTGGTCGTGGTACCGCTCGCCGTTCCGGAGCTTGAGCTCGACCTGGTGGCCGGGGTGCCGGCGTAGCAGTGCGATCGTCTCCGCAGACAGCTCGATCGTCCGTGGCGTCTTGTTCTTCACCGGCCCGAAGACCGGCTCGGACCCGGGCTTCGACAGCGGCGCCCGCGAGGGCGAGCTGTCCGGGCTCAGGTGGACGGACCTCGACCTGGCCGGCGGGCGGATGACGATCCGGCGCCAGCTCGTGAGAGCGCGAGCGCCTAGAAGGCGGCAGGCTGGGCCCCTGGCCGGGGCGCCTTCGCGGTCGTCAGGAAGGTCGTGGGCCTCCCAGCAGTGCTCCAGGACGTCCTGGCGGTCCCTGGAGGCGTGCGGCTTGCCCACGACGAGCTTCGCAACGTTGCGCTGGACCAGGCCCTCGAGGACGGCCGCCTGCAGGGCGCTGTGGGCGATTGTGTGATGCTGCTCGAGCGTCGCCGACGCGAGGGCGTCGTCGCCCTGGGCGTGCTCGTCGTGGTACCGCTTCAGGTCGACCGCCTTGAGCTGCTGGAGCGGGATCATGCCGACCTTCGGCTTCAGGTGGCGGTCGATGACGCTCTTCTATGTCTCGTAGGCCCGGGGCGTCCGCGCTGGCGGCTTGATCGCCTTCCCGAGCCACTCGTCCAGCCACTCGCCGAAGGTCTGCTTGTGGGGCCTGACGAGCTCGCCGCGCTGGGCGTCGCGGAGGAGATCGCCGAGCTTGTTCTCGGCGGCGCGCCGGGTCCCGCGGATCGTGATCCACTGCTGTTTCCGCCTCCGGGTACCCGTGGCCGGATCCACCTGGTAGCTGAGATCGAGGACAATGCTCCAGCTGCCCTTGTAAGCGTTGGACGAGGCTCCCTCTCATCACGGTTCTCCTTCGGTCGACTTGCGGGCGTAGATGGCGGCGATCATCGTCCTCGTCCTTCGTACGTCGATTGGATCTTCGTCTTGAGCCGCTCGAGATCCGCGTCTTGGAGCTCCGCGCCGCCCAGCTTTTCGTGGTCACCTTCGTAGAACCGGTAGAGACCAGCGGCGTCGAGGATCTTCCCGAATGGCGCCCGTCGCGAAGGACCCGGATGAACGTTCCTTCGCCGGTCGTGCTGTTAACCTTGAACGTAATTGCCATGAGATCCTCCCTTTGGGTGGCGGTTCATACTCGCAGAAACCTTCCCGCCTCCTCCGCCTCCTGCCACGTCGCGAACCCCTCCGGCCCCTCGACGTGCGTGAACTCGGTCTCCGGATCCCAGGTGACGAGGCGCGGGACGAAGAGGCAAGTGCCGAGGTCGAGGAAGGGACCGCGCCAGGTCATCGCAATGCCCGAAGCAAGTAGGAGCAAAGAACCCAGAGAAGCGCCGCCAAGAGGATCATGAGACCGATCTCACTCGTCCGGAGTCGCCGACGCATGAGGCTGACTTTCGGTGAGTGCTCCCAGGCGTCGGTCTCGCTCACGCCCGCTTCACCACGATGCGCTCATGGGCGCCCCAGGTCCGTATCGCGGTGACGTCAGGCTGGCCGACGTTCCGCACGCGAGCGCCGGCGTTCTTACCGTCTAGTGATCTGTACAGCGGGCCTATGACCTCCCACTCCCCACTCTCGTCTATGAGGCGGTCGCCGATCCGAAGCTCCATCGGCAAGACCCGGCGCGTGGCGGGCTGCGCGCGCTTGCGTTTCTTCTCGGGCCGCGGCCTAGCCATCGTCTCTGGTTAGCGGTGGGCGGTCATTGCGCGAGAGGTGCCTACGCGACATACTCGAGCGGCGCTGACCTCGATGAACGAACTGGCGTCGGTCGAGCTGCCCGTCACGACAGCGGCCCTGTTGAAGGCCATCGGAATGCTGGCGATACATTTCCCCGAGAAGCTTCACCTCGAGGCCTGGCGCGCCCTTACGAGTGCGCCCAGCGGGAGACCGGGCTGCCCGCCAAGCCCATCATGCTCGCGCAGCAGCGCCACGATGATCTCTCGCCCGACGTGAAGGCTGCGCTGCGTCAATAGGGCGTGGCGGCATCTCCATCAGCCGCACGGGCTGGCGCCCGTTGCCGGCCTGAGACTATCCTCTCAGCGAGCTGCGTCGGCGTGCCTCTAGACGTCAGCGTGCATCTAGCGTGCATCTATAGAGGAAAACACTGGAGAGAAACGCACCCGAGCTTGCGAAAATCGATCAGCGCAATCTTTATGTGCGACGGTGCGGCCGCCGTGATTTCCCTACGCAGCTCGTCCACGCACGCATCCGTCCAGCTTTTCAGATCCTTCTCTTGAATGTGCAAGAGTCGGTCTTGAGTAAAGCCGACGCTCGCCCCGCGCAGGATCTCGAGCTTCTTTTCGACGAGCGCTCGCTGGGTTTCATTCAGAGGCTGACCCGTGGCTCGCCTCGGCTTTTCAGAGCGGATTGTGAACATCGCATTCCTCCTGACCAACACCAGGTGATCCTCGCCCGTCGTCCCTCACGATCCGGTAGAGGACCCACCCGCTGCCGTCGTGTCCCCCAGCGCGCTCGGCCCACTCGAACAAACTCAGCTTCCTTCTCGCGCGAGGCGATGGATATTGCGCGAGAACGGCGTTCCGGCCTAGGCGCACCGCCGCCGCTGGCAACGGCGTTTCGATGGCCAGCGCGCACCAAGAGCCCTCGCCTCTCGTTGTAGAACTCCATGAGCCACCTCATCCCGCACGTTGTGACGCGGGCCGCGCTCCCGGCGGGCCTTGTTCGGGGTGTCTCATGAATACAAGGCGACACCTGTCGCCGCCGCAAAATCGCTGGGAGGCGCCTTGAAGTTCTGCGCCGCAAGTTCCGCACCTCGCCATCGGATGTCCTCCCTTACGCACCAAATCGGACTCGATTGCCTCACGCCCTTCGCGCGGCACGGCACGGTAGGCTCATGTTCCGAATTGGGCGGAACGCCAGAACCTCCGCTGAGCGACGATCACGAGCGCAGCGCCTCCGCCAACATGACGCGTGCCTGCCCTTCTGCGATTTGAGGTCTGATCAGCGAAAGAGAGAGGTCAGCAACCCGCGGTTGCCTTTCTGCGCTGCGCGTGGCCGCTGACGGTTCAGGCGCGTCCCTCGTGGGAGCGACTCGCGATGAGCTTTACCCATGTCTTCGCGTTGAAGTTGTACTGGTGGATGTTCCCGACCTCGTCGAGGGCGAAGAGGTCGTCTTGCGATGCACAGATTTGGATGAACTTCGCCGGCGCCTGGCTGATGGTCCCGGCCCGCTGCGAGTCATCGCTCCGGTACTCATTCCCGTTCATCGGATCATCTCTCACGCTCATCCCTCACCGCCGTCGTCCTTGTACGGGTCACGCTCGATGCTGCTGAACGCGTGGTCCCTGAACGCCGTCCCGTCGATCGCGATGAACACGGTGGCTCGCGTCCGCGCCGGCCGACTCACCCAGATCGCGGACGCCACGGATCCGGTGACCGTGTTGACGCCCTGCCACACGCCCCCGGCCGGCCGGAGATCCCGCCGGCTCGTTGTCGTCTCGCGTTTGCATTCCTCGAACCCATCCCTCAGGAGAGCATCCACAACGTCCTCCGGCGCGGCGCCCCACCCATGCTCCCCTTCGATCCAGCTCATCCGGCCCTGCTCGCGAAGCTCATTGAGGCCATGCATGGGTTGCACCTTGTCCTCGATCCTCGGGGCGCCGCAGGGTGAATCGGAGGTGGCTCCGGGGCGGAGCCACCTCGCGAGGGTCACTTGCCCGCGCCGATC
>Ga0066665_10000196_pt1 | contig 20766 bp, 15 predicted proteins | sample GraSoiAngelo_114_FD_75175 | JGI IMG/M metagenome (GOLD analysis project Ga0066665, IMG submission 75175) | Grasslands soil microbial communities from the Angelo Coastal Reserve, California, USA - 14_0903_13_40cm | ecosystem: Environmental > Terrestrial > Soil > Grasslands | place: USA...
CTCACCGAAGTGTGCCGATGGGTCGAAGATTACAATCGTGTTTCGACCGTGCTAGACCGATCACACAATTGTTGAGAAGGGAGAATTCGATGCGTGCAGAGAGGACATTGAGCTTGCTGTTCGTTCTCGGGATTTTAATCACGGGGGCTCCTTTGGTCGGCCCTTCTGATATCTGGGCTCAGAACAATCAGGAGCCTACCTTTCAGGAACGTTATCCCCGTTACCGGCTCCGTCCGGGTGATGTTCTAGAGTTGAACTTCCTCTTCTCGCCGGAATTCAACCAGAGCGTTGTCATTCAACCGGATGGCTACGTGAACCTTCGCGGCGTACCAGATGTACGGGTGCAAGACAAGACTGTACCTGACGTGGTGCAGATGTTGCAGGCGGCCTACAGTAAGATCTTGCGGGATCCGACAATCACAGTAGATCTCAAAGACTTTGAAAAGCCTTACTTCGTTGTGGGTGGTGAAGTTACAAAGCCAGGGAAGTATGATTTGCGAGGCGACACAACAGTGCTGGAGGCGATCACGGTAGCCGGTGGCGTTAGCGATAAATCCAAAACTTCCCAGGTTCTGCTCTTTCGACGCGTATCCAATGATTGGGTGGAGGTCAAGCAGGTCGATGTGAAACGCATGATACGCGAACGCAACCTGAGTGAGGACCTACATTTGAGGCCGGGCGACATGGTTCTCGTTCCAAAATCCACTTTCTCCAAGATCGAACATTTCATACCGGTGCCGAATTTGGGAATGTATTTAAACCCGTTCTACCGTTAGGAGGAACCGCCATGCAAGACATTAATCTCGTTCCCTACGGTACACCGCGCCTGCCGGCTACCCCGCAGTCTCCGACTGTGAGAGACGTTGTCGCCGTGGGCTTCCGCCACGGCTGGCTGATGGTGATTTCCTTTTTCGGTATTTTTTTGGGTGCCGTCGTCGTTACATGGTTGATGCCCCCGTATTACGAGGCCCACGTGAAGATTATGGTCAAGCGCGAACGCATCGACCCGATACTTGGCCCCACCCAAAACATGCAACTCGTCCGTGAGGATCTGACTGAACAAGACGTGAACTCGGAAGTTGAGCTGTTGAAGAGCCGCGATCTTTTGGAAAAAGTGGTTGTCGAAACAGGCTTTCACAAGCAGAGGAAGACATCCTTTTTCCATTCTGTACTGTTGAAATTGTCTGGAGAACCCGAAGGACGATCCGAGGAAAAATTGCAGATTATGCGCGCGGCCGCGACCCTGGGGAAAGATCTGACAGTGGAACCTCTAAAGAAGACCAAATTGGTTCAGGTGACTTATGGCTCGCCCGACCCGCAATTCTCTGCGAGGGTACTCCAGACGGTCGTTCGCCTCTACCTGGAAAAGCATCTGGCCGTACACCGCCTGCCTGGTGCTCTGGACTTTCTTCAAACTCAGACCAACCAGTTTCGCAACGGATTGACCGAGGCCGAAGCAAAGTTAGCGAAATTTGGCAGTACGAGTGGCGTCGTCGCCGGAGACCTCGAAAAAGACCTTACAGTGCGCCGGCTTAATGACTTTGAGGCCGGCCTCCAGCAAACGCAGGCGGCTATAAAGGAGACGGAGCAACGCATTCGCATTCTCGAGCAACAAGTAGACTCGACGCCGGCGCGCCTGACAACTCAGGTCAAGACCGCCGATAATCCGTTCGTCCTGCAACAGATGAAGACCACGCTGCTGAATTTGGAACTGAAGCGTACGGAACTCTTGAGTAAGTTCACTCCCGACTACCGTCCCGTCCAAGAAGTCGAGGCTGAAATTGCCCAGGCCCGCGAAGCCCTCGAAAAGGCGGAGCGAACTCCGTCGCGCGAAGAAACGACGGATCGCGATAACACACATGAATGGCTTGTTGGAGAACTTGCCAGAGCTCGTGCGGAGCTGTCCACCTTGCAAGCACGGCTAGCCGCTAACACAGAAGTCGTGAAGGACTACCGCGAACAGGTCCGCCGCCTGAATGAGACAGGAATCCAACAACAGGACCTGATTCGGACCGCCAAGACGGCGGAAGAGAATTTCCTGTTGTACTCCCGCAAACAGGAGGAGGCGCGGATTTCGGATGCATTGGACCAAAAGCGGATCGTCAACGTCTCCGTAGCCGAAGAGGCGACGGTACCCGGCATCCCATCGAGTCCCAGTTGGCCGTTGAATCTTGCGCTTGGATTTGTCCTGGCCTGCTTTGCCTCCGTGGCGCTCGGATTCGGCTTTGATTATCTCGATCATTCTTTCCGGACGCCGCGTGAAGTGGAAGTGTATCTCGGCATTCCGGTGCTTGCTTCGTTACCTAAGAACTAACTGATCAACTATGTCATCTGTTTATTTTGAAATTGGAAGAAAGAAAACCGTGGACGAAATTGTCGAGGCTTCAGACAACGGCGAAACCGATGTTGAAGTTCTCCGGGTAATCGGTCCTAAAGCAATTACGGCAGGAAGGAGTGGCCGGTTGCTCGATAGGATGATGCAAACCCGTGACGAGACCATCAAACTGGTACAGCGCCTCTTTAGCTCGAAGAGCTCCGAGACACCCCAGATCGTGGTCTTTTCAGGAGTCGAGCCCGGTTGCGGGTGCAGTTGGGTCTGTGCTCGCGTCGGCGAAATTCTAGCTCCACATGTAGAAGGTTCGGTCTGTTTGATTGACGCTAATTTTCACTCCAATTCGACAGCTCGGCACTTCGAAACCGAAAGGCCTGGGAAGGTGCCAAACGAACGAACGTTGCATCCTATGCTCCATAACGAGCCGCCAGGAGCAGGGAGACTTTGGCTGGCCTCTATCAGGCAGCCGGCAGGCGGTTGGCAGACACCAGGAAGTCTGGATCGCTTTCGATCGCGATTAGCGGAAATGCGAAAGGACTTCACTACTATTTTGATCGACGCCCCTCCGATCAATACCTACACGGATGCCGCACTCCTTGGCAGCATGGCCGATGGCTTAGTCATGATATTGCAAGCGAACCAAACGCGGCGCGAGGCTGCGGAAAGGGCCAAAGAAATCCTGGATGCGGCCGGCGTCCGAGTTTTGGGAGCGGTGCTCAATAAGCGCACGTTTCCCGTACCGAAGTTTTTATATCGCCGCTTGTAGCTTGGTGAATTGAGATACAGGAAGCGTTAAACACACACAAAGGAAGGAAACAGTTCTGATGGCAAAGCAGATTGAGGACAGTCCGTATCGCCAGTCACGCATGAGCGTACCGTTCCTGGACTTGAAGAGTCAACACCGTTCCCTTCGAGAAGATCTTTGGAGGGTTTGGGACGAAGTTCTCGATAGTGCAGGTTTCATCGGTGGATCTCCGATAGAGCAGTTCGAGAAAGCCTTTGCGGCGTTTTGCGAAACCAAGCACGCCGTCGGTGTGGGTAATGGTACTGATGCGCTTCTTCTAGCCCTCAGAGCTCTTGGCATTGGAAGAGGCGATGAAGTCATTGTTCCAGCGAACAGCTTCGTTGCTACGGCTGCGGGAGTCGTGCATGCGGGTGCCACGCCGGTTTTCGTCGATATTGATCCAAGGACCTACAACATCGATGTCAATCAAATCGAAAACCATATTTCGCCGCAAACCAAGGCAATCATACCTGTCCACTTATATGGACAACCGGCGGACATGAACCCGGTATTGGAGTTCGCCAGGTTATATGGTCTCAAAGTGATCGAAGATGCAGCTCAGGCCCACGGCGCTCTATATCATGGGCGGAGGGCTGGATCGATGGGGGATGCCGCCTGCTTCAGTTTCTACCCTGGAAAGAACCTAGGAGCCTGCGGCGATGGGGGAGCCGTCGTCACTAATGATCCGGACCTCGCCCAGTCCCTGAGGAGACTAAGAGAACACGGAGGGATCAGAAAATACGAGCATGATGTCGTCGGTTACAACAGCCGGCTCGATAGCCTGCAAGCCGCAGCACTCCACATCAAACTGGCATTTTTGGATGAACGTAATGAAATGCGGAGGAAGCACGCAGAAGGCTACCGCGAACTCCTCTCGGATATGCCCGGCATTGTAACACCGTTCGTGCTTAGCGGAGTCAGTAGTGTGTTCCACCTTTATGTGATTCGAGTAGAGACGGGCAGTCGAGCTCACCTGCAAGAGTACCTGAAGGATCACGGCGTGCAGACTCTAATACACTACCCTACCCCTATTCCCCGCACGCGAGCTTTTGCGGCGTTCCGAACACACGACTGTCCAATCGCCGAAGAATACGCTGAAAGAATCTTATCCTTACCCATGTATCCCGAACTTGAAAAGAGTCAACTGGAATACGTCGCAGGCCTGCTAAGTGATTTCATGCAGGCTTAAGTGTGGTTCAGCGATCGATAAGAAGAGAAGGGAGGACCCCAAACATATGGATACGCAACAACGAAGCGGTCTGTGCCAGAGCATAGCCAGCGACGTCAAGCTGGGTGAAGATGTCAAGATTTATAACTTCGTCAACCTGTACGGCTGCGAGATTGGAAGCCGTACCAGAATCGGAGCATTTGTCGAGATCCAAAAAGGAGCCAGAATTGCACCGGACTGCAAAATCTCCAGCCACACATTTATCTGCGAGGGTGTGACTATTGCGGAACGCGTCTTCGTCGGACACGGTGTGGTCTTCATCAACGACCGTTTCCCCCGCGCGGCCAACGCGGCTGGCGAGCTTCAAACAGAAGAAGACTGGGTTGTGGAACCAACGTTGGTCAAGTCTGGAGCGTCGATCGGCAGCGGCGCTGTCATCTTGTGCGGTGTGACGATCGGTGAAAACGCCATCGTTGGCGCTGGCAGCGTTGTAACGAAGGATGTTCCAGCCAATGCTATTGTCGCCGGCAATCCGGCCAGAGTTCTTCGTTATTGCGAAGCGGGTCGACTCGCCGACCAGTTGCCAAAGGATGTTGCCGAGCCCGTGTCTAAATAACTTAAGCCAGGGAAGGTGCACTTGTCTCTAGTTGAATGTCTTCACAATCTCAAGCTGTCGGTCGGGCACCAAAGGTCGGTTGCGGGTGGTATTCGACCGGAAAGAGAATTTTACACACTGCTTTCATGCGAGCGGGCTCGTGCCGATCGAAACCAGCACGACTTTTCGCTCCTGGTTTTTCACCAAAAGGGCGCAGTGGAGACGGAACAATTGGTCCATGTGTTGAGTCGCAGGATCCGCGAGATCGATGCGATCGGATGGCTGGATTCCGGGCACATGGGTGTTCTACTTCCGTATACCTCATTTAGTGGCGCCAAGATAGTGGCTGAAGATATTTGCCGAATGACGGCTGGAGCAGCACCCCACTATACGATTGACGTATATCGCGCGCACTGGTTGCGGGATCAGGAAGGGCGCGCCGCAAACCACGTGGCCGATCCGGTCTCCGGAGGGGAAATCCTGGAGAGTGGTCTGTTATGAGAGTTTTAACGTGTCAGGTGGCGGTTATTGGTGCAGGTCCCTATGGGTTAGCCGCGGCAGCGCACTTAAGATCGGCGGGCGTCGAGACGTGCATCTTTGGAGAGTCAATGGAGTTTTGGCGCAAACATATGCCTATCGGCATGTTGCTGCGGTCGAAGTGGGAGGCATCATATATTTCCGCGCCGGATAATGCCTTGACGCTCGACGAATACGAGCTTGCACGCGGCATGCGGTTACCAAGACCTGTGACTCTTGCCGACTTTGTGGAGTACGGGCAATGGTTCCAACGGCAAGTGGCGCCTGATCTAGACACCCGTCGTGTCATGCGAGTCGAGCGATCGTCCAAAGGTTTTCGATTGCTACTCGAAGACGGCGACCAAGTGGACGCTTACCGCGTCATTGTTGCAACTGGCATCGGGTCCTTCGCTCACCGTCCCCCTGCATTCAGCGGTCTACCTCCAACGCTGGCGTCACATTCTTCGGATCATTATGACCTTCGAATTTTTGCAGACCGTCGGGTGCTGGTTGTTGGCGGTGGCCAAAGTGCCATCGAGTCCGCGGCACTTTTGAGAGAATCCGGAGCGGACGTTGAACTCGTGATGCGAGGTGGGCAGGTCCGTTGGCTTACAGGCGACGTGTGGTGGAAGAGCGAACTGAACCCGCTTAAAGGACTGATGTACCCGCATCACCCGGTAACAGATGTCGGGCCACCGTTCTTGAGTCACATCATCGCGCGGCCATACCTGTTCAAACGATTACCTCTCCTGTGGCAACAGAAGGCGGCCTATCGTTCTATCCGCCCGGCTGGCGCGAGATGGCTAGTACCTCGGGTCCAGCGCTTGCGGATAACGACGGGACGCAGCGTCCTATCAGCGAAAGCCAACCAAAACCACGTCGGCGTTATGCTCAATGATGGAACCGAGCGCAACGTGGACCATGTCCTGTTGGCGACCGGCTATCGAGTAGACATTTGCCGCCACAGTTTCCTGGCCCAGGAGCTAAGGGCATTGTTAGCTTCCGTTGATGGATACCCCGAGCTCGGCCGTGGGTTCGAATCGTCGGTTCCTGGGTTGTACTTTATCGGGGCCCCCGCGGCGTGGAGTTTTGGTCCGCTAATGCGCTTCGTCGCAGGTACCCCGTACACGTCGCGTAACCTCGTTCATGCCATACTGCGGGCGGACTCCCGTCGCTTGGAGGGGAAGCGTTCGTGGATGCTTATGACAGGTCCGCAACGAGGTGCCTGAGCTACTGAGTGGTGAGGACAGCCCACCGGTGCGCTCTCCGCGCGATTTTACTGCGCACGCAAGAACGCAAGAGACACGACGAACTATGCCGCAAAAGCCAGGTGTCATCATTCTGGGAAACGAATACCAAGCCTTAGGTTTGTTAAGGCAGTTGTCGGCTGCAGGGATTAAATGCGTGCTCATTGATCAGGATAGTTATGGTCCGGCACTATTTTCACGGTTTCGAACTCAATTTCATCGTTCCCCCGCCTATCAAAGTGACGATTTCTGGCCCTGGCTATCGAATCTCGCCAACGCAAACGGGTACGCCGGCTGGGTGGTTGTGCCAACCGATGATGAACAAATGCGCCAGTTCGCAGAGCATTTTGCAGAGGCACAGTCATTATTCAGGTATGCCGGTTTGCCTTGGGAGCGTTACCAGCATGTCTACAATAAAAGGCTAGCTCATGTCTTCGCTACGGACCTGGGGATACCGGTCGCGAAGACATTTATCCCGAAAAGCCGGTCTGATTTGCCAACTCGCGAGGAGATGGAGTTTCCACTGATCATCAAGCCTGCCTTCAAAAGGGAGTTCAGCAAGTGCTCCAAGAAGAAGGCGATTCTGACCAGATCGCTGGAGGAAATTCAAGGACTCCTCAACGGTACCCTCCATCGGGTTCCCATAGACCACCTGATTTATCAGCAACTGATCCCGGGAGGGGGGGGCAATCAGTGGTCTTACTGCGGTTTTTTTGTTGAAGGCGTCCCGATAGCAGCCTTTACGGCTTGTCGCCGCCGCCAGAAACCACCGGATTTCGGCAGAGCCAGTACGTATGTTCTGGCTTCCTATGATGAAGAAGTGGAACGCTACAGTCGAATGGTACTGGCGGCTTTAAAATACACCGGCTTGGCTGAAGTGGAATGGAAGCGTGATCCCAAGGACGCGAGACTGAAGTTCTTAGAGGTCAATGCACGGTGCTGGGGATGGCATACGCTGGCTTCCCGTGTGGTTGGAAATCTTCCTGCGATGCTCTACGACTACCTTGTGAACGGCACGATTCAGAAGATCGAACCCCGCTACGGGCCCAAGTGGGTAAAGTGGATTACGGATGTGCCCGTTTCCTTACACCTGTTGGCCCGCCGTGAGCTAACCGTCCGGCAATATGTAAATGACTTGAGGGGCGATCTAGTCTCTTGCGACTGGGACAAGTCTGATCCTCTTCCGTTCTTTCTGCAGTTCATGCTGGTCCCCTATTTGTTTGTGAAGAGAGGATACTGAAAGTCATGCAAACTCCCGCTTGTGCTTTGCTGGGAATCCTCATTCTGGCTGCACTGAGTAGAAAGTGGTCTTTGCCCTTCCTCCCGTCGTTTCAGATTCTTGTTGGATCGACTCTCCTTGCCCAGGCCGTGATCACGATTATGGGGCTCGAATCTGATTCGTGGTATCCAGGCGTGATCGTTATTGTGTGCCAGGTGTTCTTCTATGGTGTGATTGTACTTTGGCGATTTTATCGTGATCCGGAGCGAATCCCTCCTGATAATCCCGATGGAGTGCTCTCTCCGGCAGACGGCAGGGTTATCTACATTAGGCGCACGGGCGGAGAGCAAATTCCCACATGCGAAAAGTCCAAACGCACATTTGCTCTCGAGGAGTTGAAAGGATCGAGCCTAGCCGGTCGTGAGGTTTGGCAGATCGGCATTTCAATGGTTTTCACAGATGTGCACGTGAATCGTTCTCCGATTGCAGGAAAAGTAAGTCTCATTCACCGCCGGCCAGGTCGGTTCTTATCTTTACGTCACCATGACGCGCTGGGAGTTAATGAAAGACAAACGCTGGTAATTGAAAACGGGCATGTGCAGGTCGGCGTTGTTCAGATCGCGTCGCGATTGGTGCGGCGAATAGAAGCATTCGTAAGTCAGGGTGACTCGGTTCAGGCCGGCCAACGCATCGGCGTGATCAAGTTTGGGTCACAAGTGGATTTGATCATTCCTGTGGATGTTGTTCAAGCGGTCGGAGTGCGTGTGGGGCAGACGCTGGTGGCCGGGCAGACCGTAATTGGTCGACTGTCGCCTGTCTCCGAGAGCCGGGCCTTAGGAATGGCAGAGGGCATCTCCCCCCAGATATCGAGATCACGCATCTCGTCTGAGGCGAGTTGTCAATAGCGCGGCCGATGTGGTGCTGACCACATCCACACGACCAGGGCACGTGGAACCCGCAAACCCAATAACGGCACCCTGATGTTGGGATTCGCCGGGACATCTGCCGTCATTAAAAGGCCGGATGGTCCGATGTGACGTGCCAGATAAGCTCGAATGTCATCGCGGCTGTCGGTGTCGGCCACGGCTTATAAAGTAAAACAATCAATGTGGACAGGGCGTTCATGAAGAGCAGCTTCCCCAAGTATAGAGTGACGAATTTCAGTTGCTTCATCATCGGTGAAGACCCGATTACGGTTCAGTGCGGCGATATGCTCTTGAGCCGGGGACACGTGATCCGCGGAGTGGTCTCGGAGAAGTCCGAAGTCGCGCGTTGGGCAAAGGCGCGCGGCGTGAGGTCGATTGACGCCGGGGGAGATCTCAAAGCAATTCTTGAGGAGCATCCATTTGATTACCTGTTCAGCATTGCCAACATGAGATTGCTGTCGCACGAGTTGGTCAGCCTGCCGCGGGCGGGAGCGATCAATTTCCACGATGGTCCATTGCCTCAGTATGCCGGCATTCACACCACTTCATGGGCGTTGATAAATCGCGAAAGGACGTACGGAATCACGTGGCACTTCATCAATAACGTGGTGGACGGCGGGAAGATTCTCAAACAGCGAATGGTTCAAATCACCGAAGGCGAAACGGCGCATTCGCTCAAGTCCAAATGTGTCGAAGCGGGCATCGAGGCTTTCGGGGAGTTAATCGAAGAGCTTGCTCAAGGCACGCATGAAGCGTTAGAGCAAGACTTCTCCAAACGCAAGTACTTTGGTATGTGGGAGCGGCCGAAAGCCGCAGGGATCATCTCGTGGCACCAATCGGCCGAAGAGATCAGCGCGATCGGGCGCGCACTAGACTTGGGCACCTATCCCAACGCTATCGGACGCGCGAAAATGGCGCTCGGCACCGGCTTTGTCCTGTGTCCAGAACTGGAAGTACTGGGGAACGGGAACGGATCCCCACCAGGAACAATCACGGGAATCGAGACGGAGCGAATCCGAGTTGCCTCGGCACATGGGGAGCTCGGGATTAGGCGTTTAATGACGTTAGACGGCAAGCCGTTATCACTCACGGAAGTTGTGTCGCGCTACGGTTTGCGTCCACGGATGAAATTGCCCGAGCCCGATTATGCGGAGAGGGAGCGGATCACAGGTCTCAACAACGAAATTTGTAAATACGAAAGCTTCTGGCTAAATCGGCTCTCATCCTTGCATGCGGTTCCCCTGCCGTATCTGGAAACGACTGATACTCTGCAGCAAACAGATGGCGCCACAGAGCTGAATGCCTCCATATCACCGGAACTGCTCCGTTCCGTGAAAAGATTTCTGCCAACCCACAAGACTTCAGATTTTCTGGCCGCAGCCTTTGCGCTCTACTTAGCACGTATGGGAGGAGAAGGTCGGTTTGACCTTGGACTCAGGTGGCCAGGACTGTCTGAGTCGTGTGCCGATTTGGGTGGCCTTTTTGCGACTGAGGTGCCCTGGCGCGTGGACGTGGATTTGGCCATGCCGGTTCGCCAGGAGATGGTTCGAGTTCTGGAAGCACTGGAAACCACCCGCGAGAAGAAGACCTATCTTAACGACGTGTGGACGCGCTGGCCGGAGTTGCGCGATATCGCAGAAAAGACTGGGTTCCCAACATTGCCAGCGAGGGTGGAACTAGTCAAGTCGCTGACTGGCCATTCCTTGCAGCCTGGCTGTCACCTTGCGCTCTTGGTTGACGATCAGGACGAGTGTCGCTTGGTCTGCCAGCCATCCGCCTTCAAAGTGGAAAACGCGCAATCGATGGTTGAGCATTTCCGCACTTTTCTGAAGGCGCTCTGCTCTGAACCGGAAAGGCGCGTGGCCGAGTTGCCGGTGCTGACGAACTCCGAGCAAAGACAGATTCTGCACTGGAATGACACCGCCGCTCCTTTCCCGCACGATAAATGCACGCCACACCTATTCGAGGAACAGGTGGAGAAGACCCCCACGCTCGTCGCGCTGGCCTTCAAGGAATCCACCCTCAGCTACTCAGGGCTCAATGCCCGCGCCAATCAGCTCGCACGACACTTGTGTAAGCTTGGCGTAGGCCCCGACGCCATCGTTGGGATTTGTGTACAGCGCTCTGTCGAGATGGTTGTCGGCCTGCTTGGAATCCAGAAGGCCGGCGGCGCCTACCTTCCCCTGGATCCAACGTATCCAAAAGAGAGGCTGGCATTCATCATGCAGGACGCGCAAGTTCAGGTCCTGATCACGCAGGAGGAGCTCGCCGGCTCGGTGCCGCCGCACCAGGCCAAGATCGTCCGCCTTGATACCGACTGGTCAGTGATCGCCCGTGAAGAGTCAACGAACTTCAGCAGTGGCATACGCCCCGATCACCTGGCTTATGTCATATACACTTCTGGCTCGACGGGGAAGCCAAAAGGGGTGATGGTCGAACACCGGAATGTCGTGAGCTTCTTTACCGGCATGGACGCACGCCTGCCACACCAGCCGGGCGACGTATGGCTTGCTGTGACCAGCCTGTCCTTCGATATCTCAGTGCTCGAGTTGTTCTGGACATTGAGCCGCGGCTTTAAAGTCGTCATTTACCCCGACGACCAGCGGAAGGCCGTCTCCGCGTCGGGCCGGAACCCTATGCCAAAACGCTTGGATTACGGTCTGTTCTACTTTTCGGCAGACCAAGGCGAGCATTCATCCGACAAGTACCGGCTGCTGATCGAAGGCGCGAAGTTCGCGGACGAGAACGCGTTCGTTGCCGTTTGGACACCGGAGCGGCATTTCCATGAATTCGGTGGATTGTACCCGAATCCGTCCGTGACCAGCGCCGCACTCGCAATGATTACCAAACGACTTCAGATCCGGTCCGGCAGTGTTGTGGCGCCTCTTCACTCGCCCATTCGTATAGCCGAGGAGTGGTCTGTCGTAGACAATCTTTCGGGCGGGCGGGTCGCCATCTCGTTTGCTTCGGGCTGGATGCCGGAGGACTTCGCGGTCAGGCCGGAGGATTTTGCGACGAAGAAGGAAGTCACCTTCCGCCACATGGACGTAGTGAGACGGTTGTGGCGTGGAGAGAGGGTCGACTTTCCAGGTCCGCTGGGAAAGGACGTTTCCGTCAGGACATTGCCAAGGCCAATCCAACCGGAATTACCGGTCTGGGTGACCACGTCGGGAAACCCCGAAACCTATGAAATGGCAGCGAAGGCGGGCGCAAACGTGCTAACCCATTTGCTGGGCCAAAGCATTGAAGATGTCGGAAAAAAGATTGCGCTTTACCGTAAGGCTTGGCAACAGGCCGGCTATCCGGGACGGGGGCGAGTCACGCTCATGCTCCACACCTTCGTGAGTGACAACGGGAAGGCTGTCAAAGAAACAGTTCGCGCGCCTCTGACCGAATACCTTCGGACTTCCGCGGATTTACTAAAGAATTATTCGTGGGCGTTCTCGGCCTTCAAAAATCAGAAACAGGGCACACACCAAGTGAACTTTAGCGATTTGCCAGCCGAGGAATTAGACGCGGTCCTAGAGTTTGCCTTCGAGCGTTACTTCGAGAGCAGTGGACTTTTCGGCACGCCGGAGACCTGTTTGGAGAGGGTTGAACAGCTGATCGCGCATGATGTGGACGAGGTCGCTTGCCTTATCGACTTTGGACTGCCCACGGACGTCGTGTTGGCGAATCTGAAGCACCTTAACACCGTCGCCACCGCCAGCCAGCCCTCCAAGCGTGACCAGAGTGAAGCCACCCGCGATTACCGCATCGGGGCATTAATCCGACGGCATGGCGTGACGCATTTCCAGTGCACGCCATCAATGGCCCGCATGCTCTTAGTCGAAGACGATACGCGGAGTGCGCTATGCCAGCTTCAGATTCTTATGATTGGGGGCGAGGCATTCCCCGTCGCGCTTGCCCGCGAGCTTAGGGGTGTCGTCACCGGCCGAATCATTAACATGTACGGTCCCACCGAGACGACCATCTGGTCTGGGACACACGAGTTGGAAGCCGAAACACATTCGATTCCCATCGGTCGTCCGATTCTGAACACGCAATTCTACGTAGTGGACGCTTCTCTCCAATTGCAGCCCGTCGGAATGCCCGGCGAGTTGTTGATTGGTGGAGCCGGCGTCGCTCGTGGTTATTTGAACCGCCCCGAACTGACGGCCGAACGATTTGGCACGAATCCCTTCCTACATGAACCGAGTGCGCGCGTTTATCGTACTGGCGATTTGGCGCGATATCTGCCAAACGGCAACATGGAATTCCTCGGACGTATCGATCAACAAGTGAAGATTCGCGGTCATCGCATCGAATTGGGGGAGATCGAAACTCTCTTGACCGAACACCCGTCCGTCCGCGAAGCCGTCGTCATCGCTCGCGAGGACACACCGGGGGACAAGCGACTCGTCGGGTACGTGACATTGCGACATGGGCTGGAAGTCGGCGTATCCGAATTGCGAGACTTTCTCCGGGAGCGTCTTCCCGAGCACATGGTGCCAGCTCGCGTCGTGGCGGTAGCGAGCTTTCCGCAAACTCCCAATCGAAAAATCGATCGCAAAGCACTTCCTCCACCAGAGAAAGATCTGAGAGATACGAACCCGGACTTCGAAGCGCCACAGGGACCGGTGGAGAAGAAGCTCGCTGAAATTTGGGCCGAATTGCTTGGAATCCAAGGCATTGGTCGGAAAGATGACTTCTTTGCCTTGGGTGGCGATTCACTTACATTGATAAACGTTACTCTGAAGTCTGAAGAGGTCTTCGGTAAGGCGGTGTCAGTCGAGGATTTCGTTCAAGCGAGGACTATTGAACGGGTGGCAAAGTTGTTGGAACATCCAACTTCCGAACGCACAACAAGTGTGTTGGAACAGCCAGCCCCAGTGGAACGCGAGTCACTAACAGTGCGGCTCATGTCTGAAGCCGATCTTGATGACGTGATACAGATCCACTTGGATTATTTTCCGAAGTGGCGCATCAGCTTGTTGGGCCGCCCCTTTCTACGGAAGATGTACTGTTGGTTCATGGAGAACAACGGGGACCTCGCCCTAGTGGCAGTCAAACAAGGACACATTGCAGGATTTACGGTGGGTTCGGTCGGCAGGTACAAGAAGTCTCTTTTCTTCTATGCGTTTCCAGAAGTCATACGTGGAATCGCATCAAGTCCCGGACAGCTCATCTACGACGGCATATTACGATTTCGCTCTCTTTTCCCTGGGTTTTCGGGAGGGAATGGTCGATTTTCAACCCAGATTGACTTGGGGACGTCTGACGTCACCGTCGCAACTAACCGGATCATGGCGCTTTCCAAGTCCAGCAAAGCAGGAGGCTTGGATCTGATCCTAGCTTTCGAAGAAGCGGCAAAACGGAGGGGAGTCAAAGCGTACTTTCATCCGCAAGCTGTAGAAAATGAGGGAGGCAACAAGCCGGATTGATCCAGGAAACTTGCCGGTAAGGCCGCTTTGTTGGTGGTGTTTTTAACGACTGCCGCTTGGTTCGGAAGAGCTAATGGCACTCTCGGGCGAGTTCGATGTTGCAAAGTTGTAGTGTAAATTAGCCCGAGCGGCAAGTGGCCACATCAGATGACTATGAGCACGAATATTTTCAGAGATCGTTATCGTTGTCCCGAGGATTACGCGACAGCCGGTCTGTCGACGGTGCTGTCTGACCCTGCGAACGCTATAGACGATCTTCGCTATGAACGCTACGTGAAGGAGCCGGGTTCTGAGGGAACCGCACATCGCATAAAGAAATTAACACGCACTGCATATTATTGGGTACGGCCAGCCTTACCCGTCCCCGTGCGCCGCCACCTGCAGAGAATCGCGTTAAGAGGCTGGGATCAGTTGCCTTTTCCAAGATGGCCCGTGGACTGCACCGTTGAAGAAACATTTGACGGTCTCGTGAAAAGCTGCCTGAAATTCTATCCGGCTGAAGCCATGCCATTCGTCTGGTTCTGGCCCGACGGATATCAGGCCTGCAACCTCATGACTCATGATGTTGAAACGGCATCCGGCCGTGATTTTGTACCGCGGTTGATGGATATTGAAGAATCTTTTGGGGTTCGATCGTCGTTCCAACTAGTACCGGAGGACAGGTACGAGGTATCGAAAGCCTATCGCGATAGTATTACCGCCAGAGGGTTCGAAGTCAACATCCACGGTCTTAACCACGACGGGAACCTCTTTGATGAGCGGAGCGAATTTGAACGCCAGGCTCGGCGAATCAACGAATACGCAAAGGAGTATGGCGCTCTTGGCTTTCGATCTCCTGTTTTGTACCGGAAAATCGACTGGTTTAGCTCTCTAAAGTTTTCCTATGACATGTCTGTCCCCAGCGTGGCGCACCTGGACCCACAGCGCGGTGGGTGTTGTACAGTGACTCCGTACTTCATCGGAGATATTCTGGAATTGCCTCTGACTACCATACAGGATTATTCACTGTTCAACATCATTGGCAATTTTTCCATTGACCTGTGGAAGCGGCAGATGGATCTCATATTACAGAAAAACGGCCTGGCTACCTTCCTAATTCATCCGGACTACGTCACTGGAAGGACTACCTTGGGTATCTATAAGTCTCTGCTGGAATACCTCACGCGTATTTGCGCCGATCGACACGTGTGGTGGCCGCTACCTCGGGATGTTCACGCCTGGTGGACCCAGAGGAATCGTATGGAACTGGAATCTCGAAACGGGAAATGGTGCGTCGTGGGGCCAGGAAGCGAACGGGCGCGGGTCGCATATGCTTCCTTGAGCGGGACCGATATTGTCTATCGGATTGAGAAGCCTTAAAACATGCGGCGCGACCACGATCTGACTCACACATCGAAGCTGGGGGTTGTGTGTGACGAGCAAGAACAGGCCATTGTGGAAGACATGCTCATTTATGAATCCGTTTAGACATTCACCGGCTTCTTTTCACGTGCTACCGGATCAACCGATTAGCCGCGACTCTCTTGTACGAACCTTTATCCCGCTGTCGCCAATTTCCGCAATTCTATGAAATCTTGGAACCTTACAGGAAAGCGTGCAGCGATGGTTCTCTTTTCCTTTTATCCGACCGATCCGCGTCCGCGTCGCGCTGCAGAGGCTCTTGTGAGTCACGGAATGAGCGTCGAGTTGATTTGTCTAAGGGGAAATAATCAAGAAGCCAAGCGTGAGGTTGTTAACGGCATTGATGTGACGCGTGTTCCGGTTAAGCGCCAACGAGGCAGCATCTTTGGATACATCTCTCAGTACTCGAGTTTCCTCTTCGTTTGTTCCGCCATCATCGCTCTCCGCTCGCTACGCCACCGCTACGATTTAATCTATGTTCACAATATGCCTGATTTCCTCGTCCTTTCTGGGTTGATACCCATGGCACTTGGCGCCAAGATCATCCTCGACCTTCACGACCCCATGCCTGAACTGATGATGACCATTTTCGATCTTCCTAAAGAAGCCAAAAGCGTTCGTTTCCTTAAGCTTCTTGAAAAGTGGAGTCTTACGCTTGTGGATTCGGTTGTTACAGTTAACCTGGCGTGCGCAAAACTATTTGCCTCCCGAAGTTGTTCCGCGCAGAAGATTACGGTCGTCATGAACTCGCCGGACGAGAAGATTTTCCGCTTTCAGCCGCCCCGCACGCACCCCAGTTCGCAAAAAGGGATTAGGCCTTTTGTAATTATGTATCACGGATCCCTAGTGGAAAGAAACGGCCTAGATATGGCCGTCGAAGCGTTTGCTCGCGTACGTCTCTTAATTCCAGCCGCTGAGCTTCGGATTTATGGTTCACGTAATTCTTTTCTGGAACGTGTGATGGATTCGGCTCGAATTCGGGGCTTGGGTGAAACGGTTCGTTTTCTCGGACAAAAGTCGCAGGAGGAAATCGTGAAAGCGATTGAAGCATGCGATGTTGGAATAATTCCGAATCAGCGGAGCAGATTCACCGAACTGAACACTCCGACTCGTATTTTCGAATACTTGGCTCTCGGAAAACCCGTAATTGCTCCGCGTGCGCCGGGTATTTGCGACTATTTCGACGATGAATCACTCATTTTTTTCGAACTAGGAAATGCAGAGGACCTCGCGCAGAAAATCCTATATTCATTCCAAAACCCTGATCACATACGGGAAATAACGAAACGCGGCCAGGAGGTTCATCGGACGCATGCTTGGAGCAATGAGAAGCTAAGACTAATGGGACTGATGGCTGAACTATTGCCCGGTGCCGAGGTTCGGTCCCTTTCAGCGCGCACACGACTATGAACTCGTCGCAGTTGTCATCACGCCGCTGGTTAGAAACCGGACGTCTGAAGGGAGATAGAATGCAGACTGGGATTAACTACTCTACGCGGATCCATCGCGTGCCGGCGTTTTTCCCGCTTGCATCTGCAGAGTTACCCTGTCGAAGACTACGCTCACAAGGAAGGACTGATGCAACCTACAGGTCATCGAACTGGGCAGGGATGGACTGACACTGCCGGCTCGGACACAACAAAAAGGATAATATGATATCGCTCGTTCTGACGTGCCGGCGAGAGCGGCGTCCAATCGAGGAAACATGATCGGAGTAGTGTGCCCCGAGAGTCAAAGGGACTTCGTTATAGAGTTTTTCGAATTTTTCAAGACGCCTTGGGAGTTCTATCGCGGTGAGCGTTCCTATGACGTCTTGCTGGCGACCGAAGTTCCACCGCGGGGAGTAGAAGCCAAGCTGCTAGTGACCTACGGTTTGGCCGGACACGTGAAGCGAATCACATCAAATTCAGATCAAAGTCGAGAGGCTTACTTAGAGTATGACAATACTATCTTCCCTGTGTACGGACGGATTGCTCTGATCGATTCACAAGGCCCGGCCTTGCTTCGGCTGCGCGGAAGCGGTGGCACAGTGGCCGTAGACGAGACTTCTCACCGCATGCGGGTAATACGTGTCGGCTTTGATTTGTTCGAGGAAGTGCGATTCCTGCTTACATCGGGACAGCCGGAGCGGAATGCGCGGATACCGGCCTTGGAAATCCATATATCGATGCTTCGCAACTGGATTGTGCAGTCCGGCATTCCACTGGTGGAAATACCGCCAATACCATCGGGACACGAGTTCATTGTTTGTCTAACCCACGATGTCGATTTCATACGCTTCCGCGATCACAAATTCGACCATACTACGTGGGGCTTTTTACGCCGGGCATCCCTGGATTCGCTGTTGAAAGCAGCGCGGGGCCGGATGTCCCTCAAAAAATGTTTTACAAATCTTAAAGCAGCGTTCTCGTTGCCTGCGGTGTACTTAGGGATCTGCAAGGATTTCTGGCTGGAAGATTTTCAAAGATTTGTCGAGCTGGAACATAATCTCAAGTCCACATTTTTCTTTATCCCTTACAAGAATGTCCCAGGCGACAGGGTCGATAAGCCGCACTCGGAACGAAGAGCCGCTGCCTATGATGTTTCTGAAGAACAGCCTTTGCTGCATCACTTGATGTTCGCCGGACACGAAGTTGGTCTGCACGGAATTGACGCTTGGCACAGCGTTGAGAAGGGCGTAGCAGAGTTCAACCGAATTGAGGAAGCAACGGGAACCCCGCCTATAGGCGTACGCATGCACTGGCTGTGCTTTGACGACACGTCACCACAGAAACTCGAAGAAGCCGGTTTTCACTATGACTCGACTGTCGGCTACAACAACGCAATCGGGTATCGCGCTGGAACGAGCCAAGTTTTCAGACCTAGCGGAGCCATCAATCTTCTTGAACTTCCTCTCCACATCCAGGATACGGCCCTTTTTTACGCCAGCAACATGGACTTAACTGAGGACGAGGCCTGGAAGCTATGCGATGAGCTTATACAGAACGCCATCACCTACTCGGGCGTTCTGACCGTACTTTGGCACACGCGAAGCCTCGCGCCCGAAAGATTGTGGGAGGACTTCTATACTCGTCTTCTTGAGGCACTCAAGGCGAGAAATGCGTGGTTCGCAACAGCCAGTCAAGTGGTCGAATGGTTTCGCGCACGGCGGAGCTTCTCCTTCGGACAGGTTGACTTGAATGCAGATTCAATACGTGTGGAAACGAAATCCGGCTTTCGCGGAAGTGTAGTCCCGAATCTCATAATCCGAACTCACTGGCCAAATATAAACAGGGACTTGCGAACGCAAAGGTTTACGGACGTGACATGGACTGGAGAGCACCTGATAGACATTCCAGTACCACAATTTGCACAGGTTTAAGCCGGCCGCTGTGCGCGGTTCGTTTTCTACGCTGGCCCCAGTTATATCCGGCCGTAATTCTGCCTAACCAGTGGAGAAAGTGCACAGAGTCGAAAAGATAGCTGAAAGGATACACAAAATGGCTAAAGACGATGTTCTTGTTATAGGACTTGGCGAAGTCGGTAGACCGCTTTTAGAACTCCTGGAGGAGAAGCATCCTACCATCGGGATCGATATCGAACCGCTTACAACTGACGGTGTATGCAAAGTGCTTCACATCTGCTATCCATTCAGTGAACGTTTCGTGGGTACAACTGTGAAATACATCGAGGAGAAGGGTCCGTCGCTCACAATCATCAATAGTACTGTCCCACCCGGTACAACGCGTGCAGTCTACAGACTCACGCACGGACCAATAGCCTATAGCCCGGTCCGTGGCAAACACTTCAAGATGAGGCAAGATATGCTTCATTATGCCAAGTTTGTTGGTGGCATCAACGAGAACTCTTCACTTCAAGCAGTTGAGCATTTTCAGTCAATCGGAATGAAGACTGCAACTCTATCATCTCCTGAAGCGGCCGAACTGGCCAAGCTGGCGGAGACCACATATTTTGGTTTGCAGATCGCCTACGCTCAGGAACTGGAACGCTATTGTAATGAGCTTTTCGTCAAATACGATGAAGTGGTCTCGTTTTTCGATGAAGTGCCGTTCTTGCCGCGCGTCAAGTATTTCCCGGGTGTAATCGGCGGGCACTGTGTTATGCCCAATATCCGTATCCTGCAAAGAGTTCTCGCATCAGATCTTTTGGATGCCATCGTCGAATCGAATGAAAGAAAGATAAGCGACGTTGGAGCTGTATCGGCACAGGTTGAAAAGGCCTTGTGAGACCCCATTTTCAGTCATATGCATGTGTGGTTGGGATAGCGGGCACTGGATAAATATCCGCCCTCTCGAAGCCTGATTCAACTTTGTTAACCGTTTAGGATACATTCCTTCAACGTCTTAGGAGCTGGTCTCAATGTGGAATATCCTCGATCGATCAATGAAACTGTCGATCAGCTTTTTGTTCTTTGTAATCTGCTGTCTCACGAACCTGCTTCGTCGGGTACTCGGTCAACATTTGTCTGGCACGGGTGTCATTCTCTATTATCACGGGATACGGCCTGAGCACCGCAACCGGTTCGCCGATCAGATGGATACGCTGTTGCGACGGGCCCGTCCCGTTGAAGCAAGTTTCCGATCCGCTCTGGATGGCGGAATTCGTTACGCTGCTGTTACGTTCGACGATGGATACGTTAGTTTTCTGACGACCGCTTTACCGGAACTTGAGCGAAGAAGGATTCCAGCAGCTGTATTTGTGATAGCGGAAGAAATCGGACGTTATCCCGAGTTGCCTTCTGATCCTTCATTTTCAGAATCAATTATGAGTGCAGAGCAGTTACTGCTGCTTCCATCTGATCTAATCACCATCGGATCACATTCGCTCAGCCACCGCATGATGACTCGTCTAGATGAAGGCGAAGCTAAACGCGAGTTGCTCCAGTCTCGGGCGCGACTGGAATCGATTCTTAGAACAAAGATCACATTGTTTAGTTTTCCCCACGGTGCGTATAACGAAAGACTGGTGCAAAGGTGTCGAGAAGCTGGATATGAACGAGTGTTTACGATTCTACCCAGAACCGCATTTTCGGATCCCGATGAGTATGCGGTGGGACGCGTTCGGGTGGACCCCACAGACTGGCCGCTCGAATTCAAGCTCAAGTTGCTGGGAGCTTATCGTTGGCTACCCTTGGCGTTCGCGCTGAAACGGAAAA
>Ga0066665_10000198_pt1 | contig 20753 bp, 18 predicted proteins | sample GraSoiAngelo_114_FD_75175 | JGI IMG/M metagenome (GOLD analysis project Ga0066665, IMG submission 75175) | Grasslands soil microbial communities from the Angelo Coastal Reserve, California, USA - 14_0903_13_40cm | ecosystem: Environmental > Terrestrial > Soil > Grasslands | place: USA...
AGGAGCCATCGCGAAACCGGAATCTTACCGATCGCAGCATGGGCAGTTTGCACCGAAGATGTGGATTCCTTCGGCACTGGCGTTGCGGTAGGGACGACAGGCTTTTCTCCAAGAGTAGGCCAATTGAGTCCTACTGCTGTCCCTGCTTGTTTCTTGGCGGGAAGCCGTCGAAGCTAAGTCCATGGCGAGTAAATATCGTCTCCGCGCGGCATTCCGGAACCAGTGCAGGTAACTTTCAGGGGGGCTCATTGACGACGCTTGCGCCGGTTTATCTTAAGATTGAAGCGTGACCGCCAGACGATCAATCCTGGCTGCTCTAACAGTAACGCTATTCCTGCCTTTTTCCATCTGCTCTTCCAAGTTACACGACTTGCGGTTACAGCAAGCGGTGGATCGTGGCCTCGACGGATCTGCCGGAATAATCCCGGTAGTCGACGTCGAGTCCGCAGAAATCCTGGCCGCGAAAAATCTGGAATTCGCCAGCAAGCAGTTCATTCGGCCGGGTTCCACGCTCAAGCCGTTTGTCCTCATGGAACTCCTGGACTCCGCGAGACTGGACCCGAACGAGCGTTTGATCGCCCGAAGGCCGCTTCGCATCGGGGGCATGCGGCTCGATTGCAGTCACACCGCGGAGGTATCCGAGCTCGACGCAGACGATGCCATCGCCTACTCCTCGAACTCCTACGTCGCAAAGGTTGCACTACGCATGAGCGGCGACGCGCTCACCGAAGCTCTGCGCCGCCGAGGACTCGATTCGCTGACGGGTTTGCTCCAGAGCGAGTCAACCGGCCACATCGAGCGTCCTACAAACCAAGAGCAACTCCAGCTCATGGCCTTAGGTGCGCGCGGAATCGAAGTTACGCCGCTCGAACTGCTTGCCGCTTACCGCAAACTCACGTTGACACGACGAAGCCGGAACCCTTCCGCGGACGAAGCTGTGTTTCTGGGCTTGGAGCACGCCATGACCTATGGCACGGCGCATGCAGCTGCTGTGGACGGAATGAAAATCGGCGGAAAAACGGGAACAGCGTCGGCCGCTAACAGCCCGCGAACGCATGGTATCTTCGTTGGCTATGCTCCCGCAGACCACTCGGAGATCGCCAGGGTTGTTTATGTTCCCCAGGGCCGCGGACTCGACGCCGCGCTCGAGGCGCACTCGGTCTTCGAGGAATATGGGCAAAGGAAGAAGAAATCGTGAAAATGCGGGCCCCATTTCTTTTCTTGTTGCTTATCGTTCCCTCCGTTCTGCCTGCCGAAGACGTCCAGGTACGAATCTACTCGGCGCACCCTCCTACGGCTCTGACGGTCTTGGCCATTGAGGGACACTTGCACTGGAGATCCTGCCCCGCGTGTCCCGAGGAGACCGGCCAAAGCTTGACCGTCGAGTCCGCGAAAGCAGGCACCCCCGCTCGAACGAAAGACCCGCAAAAGGAATTCTTGATCACTGGAATTTACAGGTTGCAGCCGCCAGATGGGCCAACTTTCTCTTCCTCGTTTCCTCTGCGCATTCAGGCGCCTGCCGGCGGTTTGGTCATTCTCGTCAGCGTGCCCATCGAGCAGTACGTCGAACACGTGGTGATGGCCGAGATCGGCGACTTCCGGAATTCCGAAGCGCTGAAAGCCATGGCGGTGGCCGCCAGGAGTTACGCCAAGCGGTTTAGCGGGCAGCATGCCAAGGAAGGATTCGATTTCTGCGATACGACCCATTGCCAGGTCTTCTACTGGAGGAGTGTGACAGAGCGGATTCGCATGGCCGCCGAAGGGACACGCGGAGAGTACGTTTCCTATGAGGGGAGGCCAGCCGCGACGTTTTATCACCAGAATTGCGGTGGCACCACAGCCGCCGGCGGCGAAACCTGGGCGGAGATCTCCGAGCCCTACTTGCCCATCCACCAGGATCCTTTTTGCCTGAAAACGGGCGGCCTCAAATGGCAAGCGACTCTGACGCATGAAGAAATGAACAGAGCTCTCGGCATGTCGGGTTTCGAACCTCCCGAGAACTGGCTAAAGCTCGCAATCAGTTTGCGCAACACCAGCGGACGGGTGCGCACCGTGAACCTGTCCGGCGGAAATCCGGCAAGTGTTCCGCTCCCCGGATCTTCCCTTCGCTTCGCGGTGAATCGCATGTTCGGGTGGAACAAAATTCGCAGCGACTTGTACGATGTTCGGAATTCCGGCGGCAAAATCCTGTTCTCCGGCCGCGGTGCCGGACACGGCGTTGGCCTTTGCCAGGCGGGCGCCGAAGAGATGGCGCGTCAAGGCAAGACTTATAAAGAAATCCTTAGCTTCTACTATCCCGGAACGCAACTGAGCTCTTCCGAGAGTGAAACCTGGCAGAAGCGCTCGGACGAACGCTTCGATCTGATCAGCACCGATCCCGATGCGGACTCGAGCCTTTTTCCCGTGGCCGAGCGCCTCTTGCGCGAGGCTGAGAACGACGTTGGCTGGCGCCTTCCTTTTCACGTACGGTTGCAGGTTTTTTCGACGCTGGACAGCTATCGCAAAACCACCGGCCAGCCCGGATGGGTGGCCGCTTCGACGCGCGGCCAGACCATTCGCTTGCAGCCTCTTGCGGAGTTGCGGCGCCGATCAATTCTCGAACCCACGCTGCGGCATGAGCTCTATCATCTTTTGGTCGAAACGAGGGCGTCGCGAGGCATGCCGCTGTGGTTTCGCGCGGGCCTGACACTCTACTTGTCAAATCCCGCGGTTCCCGAAACGAGCTCGTCGCCGATGACTGTCGAGGAGATCGAGCAGATTCTGAGGCACGGAGACACACGCGAAAATACGGAGAGGGCTTACGGCTCGGCCCACGCCGTCGTAGCCGCTCTGGCGAGACAGCATGGAAAGCAAGCGGTGCTTGGGTGGTTAAGCGGCGGCCTGCCCGCCGACCTCTTCCGCAGCACGGCCCGCTCGCCCCACAACGGAACAAACGAGCAGCCGCCAGGCAAGAAGCCCGAGTAGATAAGAAAGGAAGCCGCGAAAAACGAGGGTTTCCGTTTCCCCTGCGAAAGTCCGAGCGGCGGAAATCCGGCGTCCAGGCCATGATCTTTCCGGGGCCAGCACTCCCGCTTGCCGTAGCATTCGGGCTAACTCGGAGAACGGAGCCTTTGCCGCTGCGATGATTTCACTTAAGATGAGCCTAGCGCTGGCTGACGTTTTCGGTAAGAGATTCGGTCAGATCGGTTCGAGTTTTGGGAGAGTGATCGTATGAAACCAATCAGAAGCTTCCTGGGGACGCTCCTCTGGCTGTCAATCGTATCCAATTCATCAGGACAGGAAATGAAAGCCGCAAACCCGGCCGCCGCTCCGCCGAAGCTCCTCGTCCTTGTTCAGCAGGAGGTCCAACTTGGAAGGACAAGCGAACGCCGAAAACTACTGGCCACTATCTCTCGCGCCTGCGATCGTTTGGACGCCCCTAGCTTCTGGATTGACCTGCAATCGTTGACCGGAACGCGCGAAACGCTTACCTTCGACCCCTTTGATACCTTCGAACAGTTGCAGCAAGCCAACAGCGGCTGGAAGCAGTTCTTTGCCGCCCATCCTGACCTGGCGCAGACACAGGGAGAAATCGACTCCTTGCTTGCGAGCGAGCGCACCCTCGTCGCCCTGCGCCGCGACGATTTGGGTGCACCTCCGGCGGAGGACATTGATCTTTCCGAAGCGCGCTTTATGAGGGTCCTCGAAGTGCGCCTTCTCCCGGGCCATGGAAGGGATTTTGAAGAGTCCATAAAGCTTTGGGGCGATGCGCACGCGAAGGTAAAAGGAGAGGTTCCCTGGGTTGTCTACCGGGTGAACGAAGGCACCTCCGCTCCCACTTTTCTTGTTTTCTTGCCCCTTTCCGACCTCAAGGAGTATGACGATCTTTTAGAGCAGCGAGAAGAAATCTTGCAAGAGAATGAAGGTGAAGACATCGCCGAGCGTTTAAGGCAGACTGCCCGCGAAGCTTACGCAAGCATCGAAAGCAATTTATATGTGGTACATCCCGAGACGTCGCACGTACCCAGAGATTTTGCTGCCAGCGAAGCGGATTTTTGGAGGCCTGCGAGCCCGGCGGAACCGAAGCCCGAAGTCAAACCGAGCGTAAGCCATTTAAAGAAAAAGCCCTAACCTAGAATAAACCGTGTGGCAGGAGGAGTTTGCCGTTCCGCAATGGTCTATCCTTCGCGTAGGTCTAAGGTCAGGTGATGGCGGAAGTGGTAATGACACAAGAGCGACACGAGATCGAACAAGCGAAGTCCGCCGAGCCATTATGGCTTGAAAATCGATGGGGCGGGGTGAATCCTTGGCTATGACGGCCACATTTCGGCGGGGGATATACCGGAGCGGGAGAGTGCGCCGCATGGCTCGCTGGTTCAACGCGATGCCGCATCCTCCGCTGGCGATCGAGATTTCCCCAGAGCGAGTATCGTTGGTCCGCTGGTCCCGAGGCGGAGCGTTAGAGGACCTGGCGGTCGAGGCGCTCGGGCCCGGTGTCCTCGCACCTTCGGCAGTCGCAGCCAACTTGGTGGATTTGGCCGCGGTCAAAGCGGGCGTCGAGAGTGTGTGTAAGCGGTTGCATGTGCGGGAAGGCGATGCCGCCCTGCTCCTGCCGGATCCGGTGATCCGCGTGTTTGTCCAGCATTTCGAAGATTTCCCGCGTTCCTCCGCGGAAGCCTTGCCGTTGTTACGCTGGAGGTTAAGAAAAAGCGTGCCGTTTGATTTGGAGGAGATGCTGGTTTCCTACACCCGTCAGGCGCCGCGCGAGAACGGCGTGAATGTGGTGGCGGCACTCGCGCGGCTCCCGATTGTCCGGGAATACGAGGAGGTCGTGCGGGCCGCCAAACTCCGACCCGGCGTGGTTCTCAGTTCCTCGATCGCGGCAGTGGCATTGTTGGACGATAAGCGGCCCACGCTTATGGTACGCATTGCGGGCAACGCGCTTACCACCGCCATCGTTCGCGGGGGCGTGTTGTGCGGGTATCGCTGCACCGAGCTGCCCGTACACAGCAGCCAGCTGGCTCCGAGAATGCTGCTCGATGAAATCTTCCCGGTGGCCGCTTATTATCAGGATACCTGGCAGGAGCAGGTTCAGTCCGTGGTCGTCTCGGGGCTGGGAGCCCGGATGCCCGACTTTTTACCTCTCCTCGAAGAGGAATTTCACTGCCCGGTCAATTCCCTTTTGCAATCAGCCATCAAAAGCGGGCGAGTTCCCGAACCCGCCCAACGCTTGGCCGACCGTGAACTCGAAGGACTGCTTGGCTGGATGTGGTATCGTGCTTGAATGGAGTGACCATTTCTCTCGCCGAACTCAGCAACGATGATACTTAACGTCAATCTAGCCACCGAGCCGCTTGAAAGGCATCGCCGCTTCCGGGTGTTTTCCGCCCTCCTTGGCGTGGTCGCGGCGGCCGGTTGCCTCGCGCTCGCTTGGCACGTGTATGTTCTTTGGATGGCGGAAACCGCATTCCGCACGGAGAGTGCCAGCGTTTCAAAAGAAATGGAAGAGCTGACCGCCGAACGGGACAAGCTCGATCGTTTCTTTTCAGAACCGGAAAATGCGAAGCTTGACGAGCGCGCCTCCTTTATTAACGCGATTATCGATGCGAAAAGCTTTAATTGGACCAACATGTTTATGGATCTCGAGAAGATTTTGCCGATCGGAGTGCACGTGATCAGCATCGAGCCGAAACAGGTGAACGGACAGGCTAGCGTCAAGCTTACCATTGGAGCCGCGAGCGACGAGGCGAAGGGCAAGTTTCTCCATGCTCTGGAACAATCCAATGTGTTCTCCCATCTCCAACTGATTAACGTTCGCCCGCCATCACGTCAGACCGCCGGCGACCAAGTGGAACTGGAGCTCACGGTGATCTATTCGAGGGCATGATGAAGATCGAATTTCCAACACAAAAGATGATCATTATCGCGGGACTGGTTATTTTGATCGCCGCGGATGCAATTTTGGTGCTTTATGCGATCGAGTCAACCACAAGATTTTCGCGAAATGAGCTGGCCGGCCAGAAAACACAAATAAAACTTCTCAAAGCGGATATCAAGCGTGCCCTGGCTATTCAGAGGAGTATCCCGCAGACCAAGGCGGATTGTGAGCGATTCGAAAATTCCCTTTATGCGAGCAGCGCGGGCTACTCGGCGGTCACGGACGAAATGACGGGATTCGCGAAGCAGGCTGGATTGCAGGTGGTTTCGCTCGCGTTCCACCCTAAGGAGCTTCCTGGCAGAAACGTGGTCGAACTCGGACTGGATGCCACGGTGAATGGCGATTACAAAGGCGTGGTGCGATTCCTGAACGGCTTGCAGCGCTCCAAGAACTTTTACATCATTGATACGCTGACGGTCGCGGCGGAGCCGACCGCTCAGGCGGGTGCGGGACCGCTTCGCGTGGCGTTGAGCTTGCGATCGTACTTCAAGAATGCGGCGTGACGGATGAAACAGAGAAAAAGCGCCGAGATCGCGGTACTCGTTACGCTCCTCCTGGCGGGCGTAGCGATGTGGTATTACTATACCCGTCCTCCTGCCGAGGCAGCTCATGCTTCGACAGTTTCGAACTACAAACCAATGAAAGTGGAAAACCCACAGATCCATTGGGAACGCCTGGCAGAGGCGCAGAACACGGAGTATAAACCCAGCCCGCGTGACATCTTTAGCCGTGATCTGCCTCCCCCTCCGCCCAAACCCGTGCATGTGCCGGGGCCCGGTGACAACGACTACGTTGCGCCGCCGCCACCGCCCCCGCCCCCGCCGCCGCAACTTCCTCTAAAATATTTTGGCGAAGGGCAGGCCCAGGCCGGCGCCGGTCGCCGTGCCTTTCTGTCGGATGGAGACTCGGTTTTCATCGTCGCCGAAGGCGACATCGTCCTCGGCCGCTACCGCATCATAAAAATCAATCACACGAACCTTGAGTTTGAGGAGATCAGCAGCGGCCGTCATGCCACGGCCAAGCTTGAAGATGAGGGGCCGCCGGTCTGATCGTTCCGCGCTCGTGACCCCCTCGAACGAGAGATCCTGGCCGAACTCCAGCACGCCTGCCCCGACGACAGGGGAATCTTGGATCTGATTTTGATGCGATCGAGCGACGCGGGCGATTTTCGCGCGGGAAGTAGCTTAACTAATTCGCCAACCGAAATTCAATCCGCACATGAGCGTGGAAGTCTACCGGCTGTCCGCTGCGTAGCGCCGGCCGGAAGCGAATCTGTCTTGCTGCCTGCATTGCGGCTTCATCAAGGCCGTGTCCCAGGCCGCTCACTACACGAATCACCTGCAGTTGGCCTGATGCGAGGAAGATCACCTCGAGCACCACGTCTCCCTCCAATTTTATCGTGCGGGCTTCGGTCGAATAACCCGGATTGGGCTTGCTCAGGATAGCCACGCCAGTGGTCGTCCCTCCCGTTCCAGCCTCGCCCGTCGCCGCGCCGCTGCTCTTGGAACCGTCTGAGGCGAGCGTTCCGCGTGCACCCTGGGCGCCACCGGTGCCGTTGCCCATGCCCGGACCGCCAGGCAGATTTGGCGAGCCGGCCGGGTTGATGTTCGCAGCCTTGCTGGGACTCGCGGGGCCGCGAATTCCATGGGGGTCGCCAAAGCCGCCCGTTTGCACTTTGCTGGCGGCAGCCACCACCGTCGCCGGCAGACTACCTAAGCCGAGGCTGGGAGCTTTGATCTCTTCCTTCGCACGCATTGGCTGGAGGTTGGGAGCTTTGAGCTCTTCTTGCGGACGCTTTGGCCGGCCCGAGGTCAGCACAATCTCCGCTTGCGCAAACATCGGCTTGAGCTCCACCGGCTGCGCTTCCACCTTGCGAGCCTTCGGCAGTTGAGGTTTCAGAACCAGAAAAACATGCGGCTGCCTGGGATTCAATTTCGGCGGTTCAACCTCCACCGGTTTAGGCTTAGGCACTATCGGCTTGGGTCGCGGCTGGATTTTAGGTGTCGCCTTTGGCGGAGGTGGCGGTGGAGTTGTCGAAGGGATCTCAATGTGTGTGACCGGTTGCATCAACTGCACAACATCAAATCGGAGCGCCGTCTCCATTTGCCGGGGGAAAATCATCGGGCTTAGGAGCAGGAGACCCAAGAAGGCCAATTGCGCGGCCGCGCTCACACCGATCAGGTTCCAGCGCGGCTCCGGTTCAGGCAAAAGTTCAAAACGCGCGGAGGTTCTCCTCCTCGGGATCGCCTCTCTCGCGGCTGGCGGCGCGGGGCTTCTGCGGTATGGGTGCGAGTCGACGCTCAAGCGCGCGTCCCTCTTTACGGGGGCGAGGTTTCTCGGTTGCGACTCTCCACCGGCGCGGAGCTCACGCGAAACGGGGACAGCAGCCCTAGCGTTCTGGTGCAAATTCACGCTCAAGCGCGCTTCACTCTTTAGGGGGACGGGGTTTCTCCTGAAGTGAGACTCTTGACCGCGCACTTCACGCGAAAGGAGGGCGCTGCCAGGATGCTCGACGTTCACGCTCAAGCGCGCTTCACCGTTCCCTGTGCCGTTTCTGCGGATGAGGTTCGACACTTCGCGGGCGCGCAATTCACGCGAAGGGGGGACAGGGCTTTGCGGCTGCTGGTCGCGCGCCACGCTCGACCGCGCCTGACTCCCTGTGGGAGCAGGTTCTCTCGGGACAGGGTTCGACGCTTCGACGGGTAACTCACGCGAGGAACGGGGAGAGCTCGCGCGCTCGGAGTTCAATTGTCCGCCCAGGCGCTGCTTGAACGCATTCGATTCGAGAACCGAATTCGGGCCCTCGAATTCGCCCGGTCGCGCGTAACGTCTGCGAAGATCGATTGGTGCGGAATCCGACATGCGCGTAGCTTACGCTCCGGAGCGCAAACTGTCATCTGTACGCAAGGTCAGGTTAAGAACAGGGTAATAACCTGCGGCAACTCACGAGAACGCTCGAGGCTTACGTGGGGAATTTCGGAAGACCCCGGCCCTGTGTCAAAATGAGATTGCCCCGGACGGTGATCCTGATATTCACATCTCGTGGTACCGCCGAGTGCAGGGTGAGCCATCATCGGTCGTCCTTAGAGCGCTCACCCGTTATCCATAGCGTCCAGTGGCCAAGCATGGCCGGTCAACTGACAGGAGGGGCAAGAGTTAACTGTTCCCCTGGTCAGGTCTCCCGAAAGTTGCTATCTGCGAGAATGTCTCTTGCCAAGCCCGCCCCGTTGCTAGCCCGTCGACGATCGAGTGCCATCTCGGACCGGGCGTTTGGAGAAACGGACACTCGAGGAAAATGTGAGAATTCTCTATCGCATGTTATGGTGGTACGCTCTCGGTCGGAAAATGACGACCAAGGAGGGTCGAGTTGGCCACGTGTGAGCAAATCGCAAGCGGTCCCTCCCACGACCGGAGCCTTCTCGCCGTCATCAGGCTCTCTCTCCTGTTTGCGGCGCTCGTGTTTTCCGCTTCACCCGGAAAGTCCCAAATCTCGCCCGGTCCGCTGGCCAAGGCCCATCAGTCCCTGAGTGGCACGAGCCAATGCGCAAGCTGCCATCAGTTCGGTGCCAGCACACCCACGTTCAAATGCCTGGAATGCCACAAAGAAATCGCGCGTTTGCTTTCGGAAAACACGGGATACCATGCGCGGCTCGAGATGAAGAATCCCAACGGCAAAGAGTGCGTTCGCTGCCATTTGGACCATAACGGCGAAAATTTCTCGCTGATTCACTGGGAGCCGTCAAAAAAACAGTTCGATCATCGTCTGACCGGATATCCCTTGGAGGGCAAACATGCCGGCGTCGACTGCGAAAAGTGCCACACCCCTTCGCACACGCTCCCGGAGATCCGCGCACTCCTGAAACGACAGGATCCGGCCGGCTCTTATCTCGGTGCATCGACCAAGTGCATGGCCTGTCATGAGGACTACCACAAAGGCCGGCTTGGCAAGGACTGTGAGAACTGCCACAACGTAAAGGACTGGAAGGAGGCCAAGACTACCAAGAATTTCGACCACTCCAAGACGCGATACCCGCTCACCGGCGAGCATCTCCAGGTGCTTTGCGAAAAGTGCCATAAGCCGGAGATGCCTCAGGAAGTCCGTTTCCGGGGCATGAAGTTTCAGAACTGCTCCGATTGTCACCTGGACCCGCACCATGGAGCGTTTAAGCAAAAACGATGTGAGGATTGCCACACCACGGAAGGATGGAAAAAGGTCCTGCCGGAGTTCTCCTTCGACCATTCCAAGACAAAATATCCCCTCCTGGGCGCCCACATGAAGGTGAGTTGCGTTGCTTGCCACGCCAAAGGGGAGTTCCAGCGTCCGCTCAAGTTTTCCAACTGCACGGACTGCCACAAGGACATCCATAACGGCCAGTTCGCCGGTCGCCCGAAAAAAGGCGAGTGTGCCGAATGCCACAAAGTGGAGGGATGGAAGCCTTCCCTGTTTGGCGTCACGGAACATGCGACTTCCAAGTATCCGCTGGAAGGAAAGCACGCAAAAGTGGAATGCGACAAGTGCCACCTTCCCGCCGGCAAAGAGACGATTTACAAAGTTAAGTTCGCGACCTGTACGGACTGCCACAAAGATCCGCACGACCGCCAGTTTGCGAAAGCGCCTTTCGAGAACCGCTGCGAGGGCTGCCATACGGTAGCGGATTGGCACCGTTCTCTGTTTACCATCGCCAAGCACAGGAAGACCAAGTTCCCGCTCACCGGAGCGCACGCCGCCGTTACTTGCGCCGAATGCCATAAAGTAGGAGCCGCCGGCAGAAAAGACAAAATCATTCCGTTTTACTTTGACGACAGAACCTGCACGGGTTGTCACCAGGACCCGCATCACGGGGAGTTCCGCGATCGGCAGGAACGCCGCCGGCCGGATGGGACCAAGTTCGGCTGCGAAGCCTGCCACAACACGAGATCATGGGTTGAGGTGGCGGGATTCGACCACTCGAAAACCAAATTCCCCTTGCTTGGCGTGCATCGAACCGTTGCTTGCAATGATTGTCATAAACCTCCTGTGGGCGAGAAGAAAATCGTGTTCAAAGGCACGCCGTTGATTTGCGAAGCATGCCATGCGGATGTCCATGGCAAGCAATTCGCTCGCCAGCAAGGGAAGACCGATTGTGCGAGCTGCCACACTGCCGAGCGCTGGAAGCCCTCGAACTTCGACCACAGCCAAACCAAGTTTCCGCTGGACGGCGGCCACAAGGGCGTGGCCTGTGACAAATGCCATAGCCTCGTCAAGGTAGTGGATGGCAAGTCGGTCCTTTTCTACAAACCTACACCGCTAGAATGTGAAGCGTGTCACGGCCCCGGGATCAGGAACAAGAAGAGTTAGGCGGCAGCAAGCTCGAGGTCGACGAGGAAGCCTACGGCTTTCTAAGGCGCCAAATCGGCGAGTCTGACGGGGAGCAAAGACAACCCCGGTCGAAGCCCCATTTACTAGCTCGCTTCACGGCCGGGCACCCTCCTTGAGCCCAGTGGAGGACCAGGATTGGGCGATAAAGGCAACCTTGTCGAGCGCCGTTCGAGTTGTCGTCACAGCTTGAGGATTCCCCTGCATCTGCGCGTTTGGGGATCCTCGAGCCCAAGTCGCAGGGCCAAATCGGTTGACATCTCCGAACAAGGCGCGCTCGTCGAGACGGACTTGCAACTTCGCGTAGGGGCCATCCTCGATTTGCGAATCGAATTACCGGAAGAGATCACCGGTCAGCCGACCACCGAATGGCGCTTTAAGAGCCGCGTCGTGCGCATGGCCCTGGCCGGTTCCCCAGGTCAGCGGCTCAAGGTCGGCGTGCACTTCGACTGGCTGTATGTCTCATCAAGATAAATAGAGGGATTTGTCCCTTAAACCCAACCATCGAAGTTCAAAAACCTGCTTCTTTGTTCCCGCGCAAATATCGCGCATGGGCAGTCGCCTAAAATTGCCGAGGCCAGTGGGGCTGTGGTCCGGACGCACAGCGCAATGCTCTCTTGGTTCCTCTAGTGGCCGCTAACGTGCTAATCAAGTGCTGAAGAGCTGGACTCGCCCAAGCGTGTCTGAGGGGTCCGCACCGGACGTTCGGAGGCAGAGACATAATAATGCGGCTACGATTTCTATTCGCTTTCTTACTCATCCTGACCCTTTCGGCGGCGGCCTATCCGGACGCGGCCAACACCGCGTACAAGCAAGGCGTTCGCGCCGAGTCCCGCAAGCAATACGACCAAGCGTTTGAGTTCTACAAGCAGGCCTACACCCTAAAACCCGAAGAACCTAGGTATGGCACGGCCTACCTGCGGTCCAGAACGTTTGCCGCCGCACAGCACGTTGCCAATGGCATGAAGCTTCGCGAGAGTCTCAAATTGCAGGAAGCTTTGACGGAATTCCAGCGCGCCGCCGAGATCGACGGCACCAATTATGTCGCGGCCCAGGGAGTGCGCGAAACTTCAGAATTGCTCAAAAAGCAAGCCGAAACGGGGCGCCCGCCCGCGCTCAACCCGGAGTCTCCGCTTGCGAAGCAAGTAGCGGCGCTCGAAGGTCCCATAGAGCTCGAACCTTCTCCTAATACTCCTATTACTTTGCGAATGACCACAACGGCAGACATTATTTACCGCGCGATCGGTAAGCTCGGCGGAATCAACGTGCTGTTTGACCTGGATTACAAGCCGCAGAAGGTAACCGTGGAATTAAACGAAGTGATGGTGCCCGAAGCATTGAAGATGCTTGCACTGGAATCAAAGACTTTCTGGCGGCCCATATCGCCAACCGCCATTTTCGTGGCGGCGGAAGGAAAACGCAAAGAATACGAAGCCAACGTAATGAAAACCTTCTTTCTTCGCAATGCTTCGACACCTGCTGAACTGCAGGAAGTGGTTGGCACGTTAAAAGGCATGCTCGAGCTCAACCGAATTCAGGTGAATCCGACGCGCAGCTCGATCACCATCCGAGGTACGCCGGATCAGCTGGTCCTGGCGGAAAAGCTTGTTTCCGAGGCGGACAAGGCCAAAAGCGAGGTGGTCCTCGACGTCGCCGTCATGGAAGTTAGCCGGACCCTGATCAATAATTGGGGAACGACGGTGCCTACGTCGACAACCATAACGCCCGTGCCCGCAGGCGGCACCACTGGCAGCTCGACTAGCCCGGTTGTGAAGATCGGTTCCATCAATGGGAATAACTATGTCATCCCCCTTCCAAGCGCTACCTTCACGCTGCTCATGTCCGACAGCCATACCAAGGTTTTGCAAAGGCCCCAGGTCCGCGCTCTAGACAACGAAAAGGCCACCTTGAAAATTGGAGACCGGATACCCATTGCCACGGGCTCCTTCGCGCCTGGTATTGGAGCGGGGGGCATCAGCCCACTGGTCAATACTCAATTCACGTATTTGGATGTTGGCGTGAACATTGACATCACCCCGCACATTCATTCCGGTCGCGACGTTACCCTGAAGATGTCGCTCGAGATCTCCACGCATACAGGTGACGTAAATATCGGCGGAATCAGCCAGCCCACGATCGGGCAGCGCCGCGTCGACCAGGAAGCACGTCTGCAAGATGGCGAGGTCAACCTCTTAGCCGGAATCCTGGAAGATAGCGAAACGAAATCCTTGAGCGGCTATCCGTGGCTTACGAAAATACCGATCTTGAAGTACTTGTTTGGGCAGGAAAATAAAGAGCGTCAAGAGAACGAAATTGTCTTTGCGATCACGCCCCATGTCGTTCGAGCGGAAGAAATTAACGATGACGATCTGAAGGTGATTGACGTGGGAACCAGTAACAGTATCGGCCTTCGCTACAAAGAGTCCAAGCCCCCCAAGGCTAAGGAGCCGCCCTCTCCGCCAGCCAACTCCACCACCCAAGGCGGCGAGCGACGGCAACCTACGACGCAGAAAAGTACGGCGCCAAGCGCCAAGGCCCCGGCACAATCCGACCGATAGCTCGTCGGAGACGCTGACCGCGAGCCTAGATATCGGCAATAAGGCTTAGCCGTACACCCAGTACCACCACTGAATAGCAGGCCGAATTTGCTCTTGTGCAAAAAGTTTCCCGTTTAGGGAACTCCTTGTGAATCTCGTGCTTGCCATCACCTCTGCGGCTTCCTGCACCATGGAGTTTAACAAGGCTTTACACCGCGAGCAGGAGTGGTCTCAGAATTGCCATGCTCTTAGTGCTACGGGCCTTCCAAAGCAAGTTGTCTATTTGGACGTGGACCCGTTTGAATGAGTGTCCGCGAGCATTATCAGGTTATGCGTGTCTCAAGGTTATCCCCAACGTTTCTTGTTGTTGGTCCTGGACGTATGGCGTCTGGCGCCGTAGTGGCTCCCGAGGCGGCCAGGAACAGGACGCGGGGGGAGAGAGATAGAAAGGCATGGTCAATGCTCAGAGACCAACCGGAGGAACAGATGGCGGCGGTATGCGCAAGCGCGACAGGTTTTCTGAGTGAAGGTGAAACGACACGCCGGGAAGCCCTGGTTAAACCTTCACCTTTGTTTTCAGATATCCCTGCGAGTGAGTGTCGGGAAATTGCTTCGGCGGCCCATGAAAAGCACTTTGCTCGGCGCCAGTCGATTTTCCTCGAAGGCGATCCGGTTCGGCGAGTTGTCCTGCTGACCTCGGGTAGCGCGAAAATCGTGCAACTGGGTCCGAGTGGCGCGGAAGTGATTCTGGGAGTCAGAGGACCCGGGGAAGTGGTTGGGACGGTGGGATTGCGGCCCCAGGATCGGCACTGCTCGATGGCGCAGGCCCTGGGAACTTCGACCGCACTGGTCTGGGACGCAGCCGTCTTCGAGACGCTCTCCCAGCGATCGGTGCAGCTGAGACGCAATATCACGACGATCCTCTGCCAGCAGCTTCATGAGCTAGAAGAACGATACCGCGAAATTTCTACGGAAAAAGTTTCCGTGCGATTGAGTCATCAGCTGATCCGACTCCAAAATCAACTGGGCCGGTTCGGTGGACTCGAGATTAGGCTTTCGAGGGAGGAGTTGGCGCAATTGACCGGCACAACCTTGTTTACCGTGAGCAGGCTGCTCTCGGAGTGGAACCAACGAGGCATTGTGAGCACGCGACGGGAAGCCGTGAGCGTCAGCAACTTTCAAGCTCTTGTCGAGCTCGGTCAAATCGAGTGAGCAAGCCTCGCGAGAGACCATCCGCTTGCTCGGCCAGAAATTTGTGCTTGCCGTCAGATGCACGAGGTTAGCCCTAACGCTTTGCTAGCGGTCTTGGTTGATCGCCGGTTCCCTTGCCCGGTTGGTGGCTCTATAGCCAGGTTCTGAAGCAAAGCAACCCTCGGGCGTCTTTGCTCTATCGCAAAGAGCCCGAAGCGCGTAAAGAGCAGCATCAAAGGTGTGCGGAGTGAATGGCAAAGCCGCATTCCGCCAGAGGTAGGTGACGTACAAGGTCCCGGGTTGTCGGCAGGAAAGGCACTCTCCATGAAGCATCATGCTTGGGCGTCGAAGCAGCTTATCGTTGTGGTCGCGTTGGCGATTGCCTTTGCTCCCGCCGGTAAGGCAGCAGAATCTTCTCGAAGGATTCCCTTGGACCGAACGACGAATGGCGTTGAGCACATTGCTTTGCTCGCTGCGTCCTCGGAGCAGATTTCAGGTGAACCGCAGGAAGCAACCGCGCATCCCGCGCCGCAGCTTAGCCCCACGGCCGTCGCACCGCCGACGAGCAAGCCCCCGCAGGTCACTTACGAGGATGGACAACTCACGATTATTGCCGAGAACTCTGCGCTTTCCGAGGTCATGAAAGCCCTGCGCAGCGCCTTGGGCGCGGACATCGATCTTCCCGCAGGTGTTGCAGATCAGCACATCTGGGTCCACCTCGGTCCAGGGCCGGCCCGCCGCATCCTTCGCGACTTGCTGGACGGCACGGAATTCAACTATGTGATTCAAGCTTCGGAAAGCGATGCGGACGGCATCCAGAGTGTGTTGTTAACCCAGCGCAGCAAGTCCACTGCTCCGCAGACTCCGGGGTTGCCCGAAAGAGAAGCCACGCGACTTGCACGCACGAGCGCAGAGCCAAGGGAGGCAACGGATTCTGAAAATCCTCCTCGCGAGTCTGTTGCTTCCGCCGATCCAGCACCAGCCGCTTCGCCTGCCGCAGCAGACGCTCCGCCTGCAGCTCCTGTGGGCGCATCATCGGTTAGTCTGCAATATACTCCGGGCAATTCAGCCAGCGCTGCTCTGAGCCCAGCTCCACCAACTGATCCTCACCAGATGATTCAAACGCTGCAGAGCATGTACGAGCAGCGTAGGCAGCTTCAGATACAACAGAATCAAAAAGCGACGGGGCAAAACTAGTTGTAGTAGCTTTAGAACCTCCCGTACCTCGAGCGCCCATCCACTCGAACGAAGATTCTGCGTCGAAGTCTGCCCCCCCATCTTGCGCCCGAGTGTGCCTGCGAGCTTCCCGGTGCTCCTTTAGAAGGACCTAACAAACTTTTACAAATTTTACGCTTTGTTGCTGTGCGACAAAGAAAAGCCGTCAGGGCCGCGTAAAGTTACAGCACTTACTTTTAGGAAGGCTGCCTAGCTCTATGACTCCTGTCTGTACGAACGCGCGCGGAGCAAGCCGGGCTGCCGTTGTGACTCGAGCACAGGAGGTCATACTGCCGTGAGAAAGCTCTACCAGATTTTTTTCCCCGTACTCGCTCTCAGTCTTGCGCCGGCGATTGCGACTGCCCAATCGTTCCGCGTGCAATGTCCGACCAGCACCATCACTCATCCGGATCCGACCAATGCCGGTGTTAACAATTCGGAACCCGCCTACAACGGTCCGACGCAATTTACGACGAACAAGGACGGGTATGTTTCGCCGACCTCGGGGACCGTGAATGGCGCGATCAAGTGCCAGCAGATCTCGGGCGGTGACGGCTACATGACCGAGGCCGACGGCACGCAGACGTTCATGTTCTCCTTCGGCCCGCTCTCCGGGCTCGCGGACGTCGCCGCCGGCCATCCGAGCACTCAGGTCCCGAGGGTTTTTAACACCCCGTATCCAGGCACGCTGACGCGCGGTGACCCCGCCACGACGGATGGGGCGACGGCCGGCAACGCGCCGGGCGTCGGAGTGACTACAGGTACCGTGGTGCCGCCGTTTTCGTGGAACGGCGCGGTGGGTCTAGCCCCCGACATCCCAAACATCGTAACCGTGACCGACATCATCGCGGGCTCTCTTACCACCCCCCTCGCCGCCCCCCACTGCGCCCCTGGCGCCAACACGGTAACGGTTTTCACGGACTCGCCGCTGGGCGTTTCCGTGGGATCACAGGTCGTCATCGCAAACGATGCTCATTCCACCGGGATCGGGGGCACCCCCACGCCGGCGGGCCTTCTGGGCACTTACACTGTCACCTGTGTAGATAACGGCGGTCTGGCTCCTGACTTGGTCATCAATGGGAGTGGTTTCGTCGGCTTTGCCTTCCAGTACAGCGACCCAGGCGGCGCAGGGCTGTCCAACGTCGGCAATTTCAACGCCGGCACCGCCGCGGCGGTTGCTCCGGCGAACGATGGACACGTCGACCCCCGCCAAATCATCGATGTGGGCGTGATGAACGGCAATATTCCGGCGCCCTTGGCTGCCTTCGACGAGGACGACGAGTTCTTCCTGACCCTTACCAACGTGGGCATGATTATGCGCCCGGACTTGTTCGAGCAGCATACCGTCCACTTCCACGGCTACCCCAACGCTTCCTCGTTCTACGATGGAGTCCCTGACGCTTCGGTGGCCATCAACATCGGCGCCAGCTTCACCTATTACTATCTCGCCCCTGACGCCGGGACTTACTTCTGGCACTGCCACATCACCCCGCCCGAGCACTTGCAGATGGGCATGGTGGGGCAGCTCTTTGTGCGTCCCCGGCAGGACCGGGTGCCGAGCGGCGGCAGCCTCTATACCTATCTTGGGTACCAGAATGGGATCTCCGAGCCCGCAACGAATCCTACGGTGGACCTGCGCACGGCATGCAGCCCCGCTGCGGATATCCTGTGCTCTGCCACCCTGCCGGCCGGCGGTGCCACCGCAAACACGGCGACTCGAGCGGCCGCCAACACGCTTTGCAGCGGCGCCAGCGCACCAGGCTTGACCCCTAACTATGTTTACAACGATGGCGACGGCTCGACGTGTTATGACGTTGAGTACCCCATCCAGATGCACGGCTTTGACCCCAATTTCCACTTTGTCGGCATGACGTTCAACCCGGAAATGTTTGTGGACATGAAGGACAAATACTTCCTGCTCAACGGCCGGAGCTACCCCGACACGGTCGCGGCCGGGCCACAGGCTACGGTGTCGAGCGACGGCCAGATGCACTACTCGCAGCCGCTGCCGGCCATCATTAACATTCCGGCGGGCGGCAGGGCGGCGCTGCGCCTCGTAAACCTGTCCGTCTCGGAATATCACACCCTGCAGACGCTGGGGGTTCCCATGAAAGAGGTCGGGTTCAACGCCAAGCTCCTGCGGGACCAGGGGGGAATGAACACCGAATTCTACACCAACTCCATCACGCTGGGCGGCGGCGAGTCGCTTGATGTGATTCTGGATGCCAGCGATGCAGGCTGCGGGTCTGTGGGCTGCGCTGCACGGCTCTATCCGGCGGGGAGCGTCTTCTATGTGTACTCCCCCAATCTCGACCACCTGTCGAATGACGCCGAAAATTTCGGCGGGATGATGACTGAAGTACATATCTGCACGAGCGTCACGGGCGGCAACACATTCGGTAACACCTGCAACTAGGAGCGCGGCAATGAGGGAGATGACAATGAAAAAAGCAATTTCGCAAGTCGCACACATTCTCGCGCCGATAGTGTTGGTGTTCTCGCTCTCGGCCACGGCTTTTGCTGCCGCACCCGGCATCACCGGCCCGACCTTTAACTTGACGGCGCAACAGGCCTATCTCAACCAGCCCGATGGAGAGGCGGTTTACTCCTGGGGCTACGGTTGCAATGGGACGCCCGCGGGCTTTGCCCCGACCTTGAATGGGCAGACTTGCCCAACGATGCAGGTGCCCGGCCCCACGCTGATCGTCCACGAGAACGCTGTGGTCACGGTCACCCTGCTGAATGGTCTGCCCAATGCAGCCGGCAATACCTCGATCCTGTTCCCTGGCTTCAACGTCACCACCACCTGTCCTGCGTCCACTGCAGCTGGGGCGCCTCAACAGGGATTGTTGACGTGCGAGGCGGCGCCGGGCGGTACAGTGACCTACACGTTCACTGCCTCAGCGCCCGGGACGCATGCTTACTACAGCGGGACGCAAGGAGACCTTCAGATCGAGATGGGTCTTTACGGCGCCGTGATCGTCCTTCCGGCCAGCGTCCCCGCCAACTGCACAACCGGCTACCATGCCGCGAACCTGGCCGCGGAGGCGCACTGGGGAGAAACGGACTTCCGGCTCTCGCAGGCTGCCTACGATCACCCCGGGAGTTGCTACGACCGGGAATATTTGTTCCAGTGGGCCGAGATGGATACCAGGATTCACCGCCAGGCGCAGGCGCAGGTGGCGGCGCGGGCCAACTGCACGGTCGGTAGTGCGGGATGTAGTCTCGACGTACAGACTGAGCCCTACCACCCTGCCTACTTCTTGATCAATGGACGCTCCATGCCTGACCTCATGGACCCCAACTTTGCCGGCGAGTATCCGCACCAGCCTTACAACGGCAACCCGCACATGCATCCGGGCGAGCTGACCCTGATCCGCACCATCGGCCAAGGGCGCTGGCAACATCCCTTCCACGAGCACGCCAACCACGTGCGCATCCTGGCGCGGGATGGGAACCTGGTTCTGAGCGGCGCCATCGCCAACACCATTTCGTACAACACGCCAGGAGGCACAGCGGCGTCGGGACCCCCGCTTGCCGGGCTACTGATGTTCAACACGGACACGACTCCGGGCGAGGCGTTCGACGGGATCTTCTACTTTACGGGCCGGGGATTGAACTGGGACCCGTACGGTCACCATCCTGTCTCTAGTACAAACGACCCTCTGGCCACGCTTCCGTGCACTCCAGACGCCAACGGCTACAACTCGGGCGCGCCGAACGCGGTCAACTTCATGGAGTGGTGCCAGGACCACAACAAGCCGGTGCAAGTGGCCCCCTTCGGGGATGTGGCGGCGGGCGGCCCGGCAACGCTTCCCGATCCGAACGTTTTGACGAATGGCCAATGGTACGGCGGCACTCCCTACCTGGGTCCGGATGCGAGCCTGCGGGCGGCGATGCCGACCTGTGCGGCTAACCCTTACGGCACGCCCAACCCCCCAAGCGCCAATTGCACCACATTGCTTCCGTCCAACACCCAGGCCAACCCAGCCAGCGAGCGCGGTTGGGCGTTTATGTGGCACTCGCATAACGAGCGCGAGATTACGACGAACAATGTCTTCCCCGGCGGCATGCTGATGATGATGCTGGTGGATTCCCGGGAATTTGTGATTGATGAGTCGCTGTGAGCTGACTTGAAAGACGACTTTAGATTGACGGAGAAAACGATGCGAACCAGCCACTTCAAAGCCAATGCAATCATGAAGGCCGCCGTGCTAGCGGCCTCTATCCTCCTGTTTGGCGTGAGCGCAAGCTTCGGCCAGCAAACCGTTAATTTAACGGCGGCGCCGACGACGACGACCTTGCCGGACGGCACCACGGTGCCGATGTGGGGGTATTTCTGCGGCACGGCTGTCGCTACTAATCCCGCTCCGGCCGCGACGTGCGGGGCATTGAATCCCTCGTCGGTGTCGACGGTGGCGACAGTGCCGTCTACTTGGTCCCCTGTGATGATTACCGTTCCCTATGTTCCCGGGGCGACGAGTTTGACCATCAGTCTCACCAACAACCTCTCGTTCACCCCGACGGGGGCCACGAC